>Ga0179593_1546531_pt1 | contig 13665 bp, 13 predicted proteins | sample CZODoug2_1_08_16_FD_185931 | JGI IMG/M metagenome (GOLD analysis project Ga0179593, IMG submission 185931) | Vadose zone soil fungal communities from Angelo Coast Range Reserve, California, USA - CZODoug2_1_08_16fungal (PacBio error correction) | ecosystem: Environmental > Terrestrial > Soil >... | reverse complement strand
GTAACCTAATATTGACGGGCACAACTTCGTTTTCAATCTCGTCTATTATTCCTACCAGAATAAACCCCGGTACTCCTTTTTGTTTTTTTACATTTCTCGCACGTGTGATTTTGAAATGCGGTGGTTGTTCCGGGCATACTGGCTTCCTTGAATACTTTCTTTTTTTGTGCGAGTTACAGCCGTCGCCTCCTTCCTTTCGGTCCCGTCGCCCAAATGACTTAATTTGGTGAAGTCTTATTGAACTTTATACCGGTAACTACCCGTTCATGTAGCACCACCGCGGACACCGCCTTCCCGCCGTACTTTGCTTCGCCTGCTGGATGGTTGAGGTTCAACTGAACATTCTCAGATGGGTCATTTTCGATTGCGCGTTTCACATTGAGAATTAGAAGTCCGTTTGCAACTTCCCGCTATGGTAATTTTTCGTTTTGAGTTTCATTGGTAGCCATTACCTCTCGCACGTAAAACCCCTTTTTCCCCAATTTATACTTCATCAAGGTTTGCGTTCTTTTCTCCGCGCTTCCGGATCACGATCGTTTCACCTTCTTTCAAACTCTTTTTTTTCCCACGTATTAATTCGTCCTATGATGCGGGAAAACCGGCACTTCACGCACTTCGGGCTCCAATTTTTTTATTTTCCATGGTCTTCCTTCATAATAGCATCATGAGGCCCGTTTACGGACGGCTAACATCAATTTTTGCGCCCCCCCACGGTGAATGTGGCGGGAACTGAGAAATGGTTTCTTTGCCCTCTTCTCGCATTCCCAGTAACTTCTTCCCATGCGCGTTTTTTATCCCCAACGGAGCCCGAAAGATTATGTGGGTGATCCGACATGCCGTTACATTATCCCCGCTGCCCAACGTGAGTTCCATTTTTTCTGCGTGAAGGTAGCTCGGCACGATCACCTTGTTTTTCTCGATTTTTTTATTTCCTTGTTGGCTCCTCGCGTTGTGCTTTGTTTGCCGTTGTTTTGGGAACACTGCGTCTTCCCCCAAGGTGCGTTAAGTTCGATTGTAAAATATGTTTACCATTCTCTTGAGCCCCGTATTCCGACGGAAGCGTTACAGGACCCCACCTACTTTTTTTTTTCAAGCGTCCATCATTCCCAAGCCCTTCTCGCGGACAGACTGTTACACATGCACCCGATAAAAATGTGATAATCCCCTTTTTTTTTACTTTCTGCAGCATTTTTCTAACTTTTTCGTTTTGGGTGCGCAGCTCGTTCCGCTTCGTCCATTCGTGTGTTCACGAAACCGCGAGCGTTCGATTCACGCTCTTTTCTTTCCAGTTGTATCACTAATTGATCTACTCCGTTGAGCCTTTCTTTGTCACTTCCCTTGCCCGTAGTTTGGGGGGAAGCTGCTTTTTTTTTTTCCGGTAGAAGTTCACAGTGTTTGTACTTATGCTTTTACCCCGCCTACCCATTCCGCGGATCCACCGGACTTTTTTTGCATATAACCCTTGATCTCGACCCCCCCCCACAAGGTGCTTTTTTCCCCTTCGGTCTCTTCTTTTCGGTGTAACCGACCCTGCGTGTGCACTAAACCGGGGTTTGGTGGATATTTGAAGGAAATTATTTTCGGCTGACTATCGTCTTGATTTGCGACCCAGAGTTGTTGGATAAGCATCCTTGCGGTTTTCGCGGCTTGATAGCCTTGATACTTGCCCGGTCCTTGATCTGGCTCGCGAACACATTGACTGTTTTTCCCCTCACCCCACGGACGGAGCCTCCTCAGTCCCTTGTCCCGTTGGGACCAGCGATTGGCCATACGGCAATGTAGGCATCCGTCAAGCTGCCCATTCTCATGGTTCTCAATATTGTCATTCAAGATTTCTTGTTCTTTCCTGAAAAGAATATATTTTCCACTCTGATTACGCGTGCAACACGGCGCTACTATCTTTGCAATTCCGGATACGCGAAACTTTGGGCTCTTCAATTCTTTGCCCTCGAGTTTGAGGTCTTTCTTTCCGGCTGATATTCAGTCGGCTATACCGACTTGAGCACGATTCTTCGTCTTTATGCTGATAGGCAGGGGAACATAATAGCCCCGCCGCCTCTCCATTTTGACGAATTTTCCCGTGCTATTTTTTCATACGGATTACCGGCTTTGGGAACACACGATTTCTCCATTTTATCTGATAAGGCTGATCTCGGCGTCGTGTCGGATTTCATAGCTCATTCTAACCAGTGCACACCAAATCACTCAATTTATGCTTTATACGACGGGCGATTTCCCTACATTTGTTCCCACTACTGCCCCGGGTTTGCTTTTCCCTGCAAAAAGTGCATTGTATTTCGTCACACAACAGTTTTTTGGCCGGCACACCTTCTCACAGCACCTTTGTCGCCTCACCGCGATTTTCGGCACACAAATCAGGGGCGTATTACACGACCCTTTTCAGGATGTTCTTTCAAGACCCTTTCCGACATCGGCTTAGTCCATCATTCATAAGGCTACGTCCGCTTTAGAACACGTTATGCCCCACAGTCACTTCGTTTCAATAGGATTAGTGCAAGGCAGTGCTAAACCCCCACTTTTGCTCATCAACGACCGGCATCGGTGAGCCTTTCCTGGGGATTAGTCATTTCTTTAGGCTTTGCGGTGCCAGCCCGTTGCGCCTTAGTTCAGTTGGTTTCCTTACTCAGTGATTTTGTTTAATGTCTCGTTATAACGCGCTGCTGCACCGAATAGAATCGTTGCCTGGAAAGCCATCGGGTTATTTTTTAGCCACGGCCCGATCTTCATATTCAGCTTTCGCAACTTCCTTTGAGGGCGCTTCAGGCAGGAACCCTATTTGTACAGAAATTCGAATTCCCTGGGCGGGCGACAAATGACTTACCGCCGGTTTTCCGCCTCTTCTGAGAACAGCTCAACCTTCATTGCCCGCTTCCCGCTTTTGTCTCTTTATTCTTCAGCGTTTCACTGTCCTTTCTGCGTCCCCAGGTTATCGCGCTCGCACCGGTGGCTTCCCGAACTCATACCCGCTTTTTTCTCCCGATTTTTGTTTTTTTTTGCTGTCTTCTGTTACATTAATGAAATTTTGTTACCCCTTTTTCCCTTTCGGCTTTATCGTGGTTTTTTCCCTGGTCCCCACAACCTGTCGCCCTATATGGTACATTGCCAGCTCTAACACCCAATTTTTCTAACCCCTCTTACTTTGCATGGTTATTTTTCCCTCTGAGCGAACCATTCCCGCCATTTTGAAGATCTGTTACCACTTCGGGTGTTATTCCATTGTTGTTACCGCCTTTTACGAGCGCGTCTGGTTTGTCCGCTTGTACCACAGCCATCCATTCTCCAGGACATACATTGATGCTGTTTTTTGATTCGCCCGCTGGCGTGCTGTATGTGCGTGTCTCCTACCTTTTCCTTCTACGGATGTGCCCCATGCAAGTAAGAAGTACCTTGTCATTCCTTTTTCTTCTTGCCCCATTCATTCCATCGACTTCACGCTTGCGGCCGTTTTACGCGGGAGAACCGCATTCTTTCTCATTTCTTTAATATCAACCAAGCCAGCGGTCGTTTATTCGAACACCCCCAGCCTTATTCTTGTTCTTTATGGGCAGGGGCTGTTTCACGCCTTTCGCCGACCTTTCGTCTGTCGTGCTGGGTACTACCCTTTTTATTTACACTGGTGCAAGATCTTATACCTTAAAGGGCTGGGATCGGCTCGATACCATCAAGCTTATATGTATTGTATATTCAGTAATTTCCGTTTTCTTAATTGTTGGTCCTCTGGTTTGGACTGCGTCAATCTACCCTTATTTCCACATTTAGCCCGCCTACCATTTATGCACACCTTCCGGGCCCTCTTCAACGTTTTTCTTTTCTCCTTCTGTGTTTACTGGCAATTGCGCAGCAAGCATTATCCACTAAGCCCGGATATATGTCGATGCTCTGTGCCACACCTGCGTTGGCGCATCTGTGCACCCTCTTGCGCCAGACGATTAGGGTTTATTTCTTTTTTTTTCCCAGGTACTCGCTGAGTTTTCCCATTTCTTCCAAAGATCGAAAACGGCGGGAGATCAGTTGCTCGCCCACCGCATTGACGTTCTTATTTTATGCCATCTCTGTACGTTTCCTCGTTACCACTTTTCAGTCCTTGTTTGGTGTTTTTTCTCTGCACGTGTTTACAGCACCCCGATCTTTTACCCTTGCACTGCACTTACTTCGTTGCTTTCGCTCTACAGTGACAATGTTCCCAGTTCCTTTTGATAACCCACACCCTGAACTTTCCCCCCCTTAGCACTCCCACGATAAAAGCCACAATACCCTTTAAAATTCTTATTGTTATTCTCTTTCCCTTCCTCCCGGTCTCCTTTTGCATATTATGCGATGTAAAGTTGTACGATCGCAATCTGCCTTTTTGCACGTCCTTCGACTCCCCCGTGACAGTTTTTTGCATCGTTCTCGAACATATTCAGCATACTGATTGCGATTTGTTTCTATCGTCCGCTCCGGGCTTCAACCCCGAAGGGCAACTCCCCCCTCTTTCCATGTCGTCGTTGTGTTTTATGCTCATCCTTTCCGGCCAATCTTGACATTGTTGCCCCAAACGGTTTGTACTTAAAGGGTCTTGTTTTCGTTTCATTTCGTTGGGTATTTTGTTACTCCCTACAGCAAAAGGGAAAAAGTGGGTATTACTACGTACTGTGTTTCCCCTTTCCTATACATTAGTTGTGATGGTGGGCCCTGTACCGTGGGGACTTGAAACCCCACCCGACCTGCCCTTGTATCAGTATGTGAGGTCACGTTTTTGTTCCCGAGCCTAGAAATGTTCAAATTCTTTATGCGTTTCCACTCATTGCGCTCATGGCTTTATTTTCAATAGCCGCCCTTGATCTGATTCCTCCGCACCTACTTTGCGCGCCTATTTCGTCCGAATGTGATCATTTGCTTCGGTAATATCCGCTTATCATCTCCCTCTTTATTCAACGCAACCCCCCTCCCCGATCCCAGTACAGGATGGCATAGACTCCTATTTCCTTGCATCCTAGCGCCCTTCGGCAGATTTTCTTCCCTGTTTTTCTTCCTTTTTCCCTTTTCTGTGCAGCCGGCTACTGTAAATATTCAGGACGCTGATATTTCGGTTTTTCACGCCGAACACCCGTTCTTTGCAAACGTTCCTCTGAGAACTGAGTTATTCTCCTAGCCCTTGATCTCTATCGCGGACTTGGGCCACGAACCCCACGACCATTGGTTCCCCCGAAGCATGAAGCTTTTCCTCTGGAGGGAAGCTGTTAGACCCAGCATCCCAACGGCCAACGAAATTGTCCTCTAAAAGGGGTAACTTTATTTCTTTCCTTCTGAATTCCCTTCTGTATTCCTTTTTCTCTCCCTTTCACCCACGGTTCTCGCCTATTTTTTCTTTTCTGCGTATTTTTTCTTTTCTTTTTTTTTTTTTTCACGCATTCATTTGTCTTATAGGACCTTATTTTGCTTAGAATTATTCCAACTGGCGTTTCGCCAACTTAATTGTTAATTACCCCTGATCACCGGGAGAATTTCCACTTATTTTCCCCATTCTTTTCCACTAAACTTTTTGCTTCTTTTGCAACGCAGTCGTTTGTATATTCCCGCATTCCTTTTGTTTTTGTAGAGATCGGTCCTCACTTCTCTTTTCTTTTATTCCCGAGGATGGCTCTTGCGTCAAAGAGTTCAACCTTGATATACTTTCCTATATCATCCAGCTTCCTCTCCTATCTTTTTCCTTTCTTTTTTCCCTTCCTCTCTTTTTTTTAAATTCACTCCTCCCTCCCCCTTATTTCGTTTCTTGGATTTTGCCCGAACCTACTTTCCCCTTCCTTCATATCGACTTTTGGGATTTTTCTCGAGCCGTGACCCCACGAATAGCAGTCCTAGCCCCCTTTTGTTTTTCCTCTTCGTTGACCTCACAAAGGGAAATTACGAGCGTTGCACTAGCATCCATCCAAAGCACTTGTTGTGTAGTACTTTTTCCTTTCTATCAGTTCTTATTATCTGCTCGGACCTTCTCGATGAAGGTTCGTTGTTATTTTTCTTTTCCCCCATTTTTGCACCTTGTCTTCCTGTAACGCTCCAGTCCTTTTTTGTTCGCACCATCCTCACCGATGTTTCTTTACATTCGATGCTCGCCCCTTGGGGTTTATGACGGACCAGTTCAGTACCCCGTTCACCCCGTCCAACCAGACTCCATTAGTTTCTCCCTCTGTTCTTACTTTCCTTTCAGCCGTCGATTCTTTCTCGCCAACAATTCTATGGAACTAGCACGGGTTATAATTTTCACTGGGAGATTACGTGTCTCGGATCAAAATATCACCCACCCATATCACTTCCCGTTCGCCATCCTGTCGCGTTAATTTGTAAAGCGTATGCTCACCGACTTCTTCAGTTCCGTCCAATATTCACTTTATCCCTTCCATTCGTTACACTTTCTTGCGTTCGCCGCTTTCGATCATCATGGCTATGTTATACTCCGTTCATCAGGAATGTTCGATGCCGTTATCGTGCAATTGTGCGTTGTTCCCGCCTTGGCGAATTATACTTTGCTGGCGACGTGATTACACCGATCGGAATACGTGAAGCGGGAGCCAAAAGAACTTCAAAAATATTTGGAGTCGACGTTAATGTGGACCCATAGCTTTTTCGCTTGAGGTTGCTTAACCGCTCCCGACAATCTTCCTACTAACCCAGCCTGCACACTATAAACGCGGCTTTTTCTTGCTCTGCGGTTTCTCTACGCCTGTATCATGCCAATTGATTACGTTCAGGGTTGAAATGTATTTTAACCAATACCAGCCGAAATCTGTCGTCGGTTAAGGCGGGCTTGAGCCATGCGACGGTTTTTACTTACTTGTAATTATGGTACGTCTCTCTCCTTCATAATTCCTTACTCCATGCCACGTAATATGGACTATGTGTCACGACTGCGGCTTTTCTAGTAACATCTTTTATAATATGTAGGACACAGGAACTGACCCACAGATTTCGTATTTGGGCAGCAGTAAAGATGTTAAGCGTGAATTCCACAAGATAGCATGTAGATCATTCAATAGGATCGTCGTCGTCTTCTAATAGCGGGACAGCCATTGCAGATGTCGATGATCGTTTGTTCGCGTTTATCACTGCCTTAACATCCAACTACTTGTAGCGCAGGGAATCTCGGCGAAGACATGTACCATCATGACAACCATTCCGAACATCCAAGTGGCAACACCACCATTCACCCTATTCTTCCCTCTCCTTTTTACCTTGTCATTTCTCTTCTGTCCTCTACTTATTCTCACAAGATCCTCTCCCATTTCCTCTGCTCCATTATTTTCTACGAAGCTCATTTCTAGCCTTTCTATCTTACTTCTCTTCTCTTTTGTTTTGTATCTCTAGTCATTCATCTCAGCTCTGACTTTCTATACCCTATTTATATCCGTACGTGCCTTCTGATTGACGGATTACGATCAGGAGACATCCAGCTGGTGTATCTCTTGCTCTTATTCCGTTAATACTTTTTGGCTGTCTGGCTGACATACATGTCTTGTGTGTCTTTTTTTTAATTACTCGCGGCAGTTAGGAGTCTTAGTTACAAATTCAATTACTTTGCTCATAGCCGATAACCTGGATGAGAGATAGAATGTCTTAAGCATGGTTCTGTTACATGGTCAACTTTTTTGCCCATTCTTTCTCCTGATTATTCCTACTGCTATGCCTTCTCTAACTTCCTCTGCCCCTGTTCTTCCCATGTTTTTTTTTCCTCTTCTTTTCTCTGCACATATCTCTGTCGCCGGTGCATCCTCACTAATATCATATTACGACCTAATCTCGAATCCCTCATACTTGCTTTGCATGTACCGTATATCGTGATTTTTTTCTCTTGGTCTATTGTTGTGTAGCTATTAGTTTGAAATTGATCTTGTTCTTTGATGCTCTTATCGATTCTTTCAGTGGGGATCGGACGAGAAATTATAATTAAACTATAACCGAGCTTTGGTATTAGTGACTCGCTATAAAGTGCATTATGCAGTACCTTCTGAAGCTGCATCCCGTATCATAATATTAGGTCTTCATCTATTTTTTCCCACCATCTGCTAATCTTATCTCTATCATCTATTCTATCTCTTCCTCCGTTCTTTCCCAGATCTCAACCACCTCATCTTCTTTTAATAAGTATTTACTGTCTGAACCTTTCCGACTGGCTTTCCTTTCTTTTTATGGTGCATTTCACGTGCCAGGAACATCTACTAACCGTTACGACTTGATTTCCAGTCGTATTTATTATTTGTTTTTATCGTTGCAATTAAGGCTACAATTGTATACCATTCGCCTAACTCTACCCTCCCTCAAAGTTTTTCGGATGGGTGAGCAAGTCGTATTCAGACTTCCTCTAGGGTTAGCTTTACGTAAAGAAACGGAATATCTATCCCCCCCCTCAATCCTCACTACTTTTACTACTCTTCCCTCTTCCTTCTTACCTTTCTTATCTTCCCCTAATACTTCCCTCTTCCTAACTCTCTCTCCTATTTTCACTTTCTAATATCTCACTTTTCTCCCTTTTCTTTCCTTATCTCATCTGATCCATCTTCTATTACTTTCATTGACATTTAGGCTTACTGAACATATTAATTTTCCTCATACTCTTGGCCTCCAAATCTCTCTTCACTCTCTCGTATCTTTTTATCTCTATTATCTGCGCGATTATCACCTCGAGTTTCGCATCATAATATTCGACCATTATCTTGTCACTTTCTCTCCTCTACAATTACTGAGTATCTATAAGATCTATTCTTAAAAAATGCTTCCCGAATTTTTTGTGTTTCTTTTCTCTCCTCTATTGTGTTAAATCCTCGGTCTTGCTCTCCTTCCTCCTCTCATAACCCATAAACTGCCTATGAATTAGGATGAGTCTCGGGATAAAATTGTGCACAGCTCATGTCAAATCTCCAACTCAAATTAATTTACTCACTCTACTTCTTACTCAAGTTCGACGGTTATTATACGTTATGATTATTCAATACATGTACCGCTTATTAAATTGATAGTTATTCAGTACGGATCATCTCATTTTTCTTAACCTTATCTTGTGGATCGAGATGAGACTTTCTAATTCTTCACTTACAGTAATTCTGTGGCCATATAGTCTTTACAACTCCTTGTGCTACGAGAACTTATCTCCTGATGTTTCTGGAGTTCTTTCATTTTTGGTACGAACTATTATCGCTCCTCATATCTGCTTGTATCGTCCACTTGTACTTTTTATTCTTACGTACCACAGCCGTGTTTCTTTATTCTGAATCATCTACCACTTGCTTTAATCAAACATGCTTTGTAGAGTGTTCTCAAGCAGTTCTTCATCCTTCTGCTTTCTTGTCATCCCAGCTTGTATGCTTGTGACCGTGTCTTGGAGATGCTGACTTTCGACACCTTGGGTGCTTTCGCCGTTTAAATCAACATGTCAGCACTCTGCACGTGTTGGAGTGTTAAAACGTTTTTTGTTTAATTACTATGTTTTGCTCACTAGACACTAGGCGGAAGGACCCCTTAGTAACCTTACCATTTGGTTTGTTTAAAAGAGAGACCCCGGTTTCTTCATCTATGTCAAAGATTCTCAACGAGCATGTTCTGCCATGTACGACCTCCCCTCTCATGTCATCCTACTTCCCATTTGTAGGGTATTAAAGGATTGGTTTGAGATTCTGTTAAGACAGATCTACTACTACCTCCGATACGCGGTGAAGGTCACTACACTAACATACTATATGGAGAGTATATCATCATAATGTAACCGTAGTAATGCCGTATTAGTCCGTTACAAGTACGTTGTGTGATAATAAATCTAATACTCAAGACCAAATTGAATTCCGTCGCCACACTTCACCTATTCTCATCTTGATTAAATTACGTCTGTCTCAGCAAGTATCTCCAACATCAACCCGGACCATAAAACATCAGGACATTTTAATCTTTTGCTGTTCTGTTTTTAAACTGAAGTGGTATACCATTCCCTTAACTTGTTTATTTTCGAGACACTATTACGTACCAATTCGAGTACTCTCATGCCCTGTATCTCGACACTCGGTAATCTTTCGGTATAACAGTATCCAGCCTACTTGAAGATGTTCAGTTAGTACGCCACTGTATACTTGGTCGCCTACTTCTACTATCACTGGGGTCCCTGTATTATAATTGTGTCAGGGTTGATAGGGCTGTAAAAAACATTTTAGTAAAAGTTTCTTTCCTCAGAATCGGCAATATTGCAGTCCAGTTTTATTTTACTCCTTTGTGTGCCTATTTTCGTCGCGTTCACAGGTCTATCGCATCATATGGTGTATTGGATCGTACTTGATACAATGATGACCTGACTCATTTCTATATCTTCCGATCTCTGCAACTCACTCTGTCACCTTATCCCCTTCCTTCTCCTCTTCAGGATCCTCTCCCTTTCTCACCCTTCCCTCCCTCATTCCTTTCGATGTCCCTACCCTTCATCTCTCATTTCCTATCTTTTTTTTACTTCTCATCCTATGGTCTTCTTCTCCGTACCCCTCTGCTTTCCATAGTCTTCTTGTATCTTACACTGCCGTCTCGGGCCTTTCTCCAACTATTTACGTATACATTTCTGGATTTTATCGAACCTATTGTTTGATCTAAAATAAGTGCCTCGTCCTTTCCTTCCTGAACTCTTATCGCTCATCTCTCATCTCAACATTTACGTTGATGTGGAAACCATCAGGCCTTAGTATGTCTTCTCTTTAAAGCAACTAAAATTCTTTCTATACTGGACCGAGTGACAACATTATGATATCTATATAACTGTCAAATCGCTCCTGCGCTCAGGTTTTTGTATGCAGCATTAGGGTATCATGGTCAACTTTTTAAGTTATAAGGAAACTATTGCGCGGCTACTATCCAATGCTGTACTCTAGTCATGATAAACCCTTGCAGATTGCGTTGTCTTCGTTATTTTTGAGTAGGTATGTTTAACAAGATTTCATAATTATTTAACTCGTATTTGTGTATCATTTAAAGATCACAAATGTGTATTTTTCTACCTCCATACGGCTTATGTTATTTCCTACGTTTTTGCATATCACGTGTACACTATATCAGAGATATTCTTTACTACACTGTTTACCTTTATATACGATCTTAGTTAATTTCATATTTTTTGCTTTTTTTTAGTCTTGTAATTATATCTTGATCCACCTCTTTTCGCTCTGAACTTAAGCATGCTTGTCAATCATTCATTCTGCTCGTCTATTCTTCAATTGCTATGAAGCTGTAGTTTTTTTTCTATGTCCTAATTTTTTCCTTCTGGGATGTATAACCGTGCATTATATCTTTCTATTTACGACTCTCTTATACTTCAGGAGCACTCAAACCATCTTTCTCTCTAATGAATGACCTGTCAGCTTACTAGCTTCTCTTTTATTGTGTATCTCCTAGTCTTCTAGACCAGTGGTCCCACGACATCTGGTCATACCTGAATTTTTCTCTTCGATTTTCACTCGCGTGCACCACATCTAGTTTCTATCGTCTGTTTGAATGTAAGTCAATCAACAAATCCATAATCTATTTCAACCCCTTTACTTTTTCTCTGTGGAAACTCACGTTACATTTTGATTTCTTTTCTTCTTGCAGTTCTCTTAGGTTCCGTGTAAAGATTCGACTATCTAACTTTTTAGGCAGGTTCTATATCCTGCTTTTATTTATGCTACTTTCGATGCTCGTGCAAGTTTTTCTTCCTTTACTCTTTTGATCTTGTCGACGACCGTTTATGCAAGTTTATGTCATCGTCGTTACCTGTTTGTTTTGTTTCCCTATGTTGTCTTATTTAATTTTTAATAGTATTAGTCGTCTCCCTCTACTTCTTATTTATTATTTTTAACTTAAACTAGTTCTATATCTTCTATTTACTGATTGCGCGTCTCAATTGCTTTTTCTTACTTCGACTCGCAGGCTCTTTTCGAGGCATAGTTATTTCCAAGTTTTGTCAAAGTTGTGTTCGTTACTCCTGCGACTATAGCCTGAGTCAATATCACTTTCTCATCACGTCGGTACCTTGGTCAATAAGTATCCCACTGATCTCTCACCAATAACTTTATGTTCGATGTCTTCGAATGACGAAACGTCTATGTTCGCACTCTGTATTTATATTACAAATTCCTCTTCGGAAAACGATAAAGTTGGTGTCCTCATTCTCTTGGAGATATGTTGAGATCGTGAGATGAGTTTTATCTATGAAGCGGACCATTTCGGTATTCTCCATCTCACTTTCAAAACCCTACCCCACTGCTGGAGTCGACCAGATTTCATATTATCTCCTATATATGTTATTTTGTGCCTTTCTCTCCCTATATTCTATAGCACTATACCTAATCTTGTTGACGAGAGTAGACTACATTAAGTTCATGATAAAGTTGATGGGACTTAACCCACGTCTCGGTCTCTGTTCTGTGTAACTATTTGTATTATGTTTTTAATAATCCCTAAGTCTCCACGCCTGTTCTTCTTTTGACTCCTACTTTGTTTCTTACTTTATGTCGTGCCACTTTCGCCAATATACCAGTCTAACTACTCCCATAATTTTCTCGATTACCGAGTGAGAATTACCCTTCGCTTCTTCTGAAGGAGTTTTAACTCTATCCTGTCAATAACGTCTATTACACATAACGTTAAATTGAGTTTTTTTTGGTACTAAGCACAATCGTCTTCCCCTTTACTTTTTTTAATGAATACGTTTCTCCTACTATTTCCTCTTCATATTATTTGTGTATCTGCATTTTATATCACTCATTCTTATTGCTATGTCACTCTTTATTACAATCGTTCTTATTTCTTAATGTCAGGTTATCACGTACGGAGCATATCCTGAATGCTGTGCTTTCTTGATCTTGTGTTGATATTTGAAACCGCAATATTTATTACGACTCTACGCGAAAATCTTTTCATACTATCATACTTATTATCTATTAATCTCATCATAAAGAGCTTAACATATCAGTTTCCTATTTTAACTTAAAAACAATTTCTGAAGCGTACTGACATCGAGTTCACACGTCGTATTACCATTGTTTCTACCTCTATGGTTGTAAGAATCAGTAGGTCTGGTTCCCTCACTTATTCTTTTAATAACCTCACTGTCACTCCCATGCATTATATGTTATTGCGACAGCGTCTCCCCATTTAAACCTCCTCCAACGCAACATTTTTGAGATCTCGTTCAATTTAGGCACGTCGCGTGCGCGGCCGGCATACGCTCTTATTATACTTAAGGACCGGGAGACCAAGCTTAGTTGCATTTGATGCTACTCTGAGCAAGCTAAATCGCTAAGTGTTCTGGAGCGGAACTATAACGTTTTTTCATCTTCTTAGAAGCCTATACTGCTCTTGCGGGACATCGTTCACTTTTTCAACTTTCTTTTCCTTCTCCTTCTCTTATTCTTTCTTTCTTTCCCTTTTTTTTCCTCTACTCTTCCCTCCCTATCCCCCTCCCTCTCTCCTTTTCTTTTCCACGTTCTTTTCTCCTTCCCCCTTTTTTACCTTTCTCTTCTTCCTTTCCCTTTTTTCCCCTTTCTTCTCTTTGCCTTTTCTTTTCATCTTTTTCCCTTTTTTTCTTCTCCATTTTTTCTGTAACTAGCAACAATACGGTCGCCCGCTGAGGTTAATTTTTCACCATCCCAACCCACCCCC
>Ga0179593_1534581_pt1 | contig 13665 bp, 15 predicted proteins | sample CZODoug2_1_08_16_FD_185931 | JGI IMG/M metagenome (GOLD analysis project Ga0179593, IMG submission 185931) | Vadose zone soil fungal communities from Angelo Coast Range Reserve, California, USA - CZODoug2_1_08_16fungal (PacBio error correction) | ecosystem: Environmental > Terrestrial > Soil >... | reverse complement strand
CCATCATTTCTCGTGAAGTTGTGATTGCCCTTTTTTCTCCTCCCCTCCACAGAAGAGGGAAAACTTTCCCTTCTCTGCAGCGTGCCGCTTTCCGGGATCCCCCCAGGTCTTTACATCTTCCTCTCTCCCACTTCGCCGTCATCCCCGTACTCGCTTCGCCGCTTACCCCTGTTTAATCGCTTCCTTCATTTTTTGTTCGGCTAGCAGGCCGATGCTGCCTTTTTCTTTTTTCCTCAGTCCTTGGAATCATCTCTTTTCATGAAACATACTCCCTGCCCCTGGCCCTTTCATTCCTCCATGGGCGACGGACTTTTTTTTTTCAATACCCTAAGTTGTTTTGCTAGAAGAGGCACTTAAGACTCCTACGAGAGAGAGATTCTAGAGATCACTTTACGTTACAGTAGTATGTTAATGTTGACTCCCCCCACTGTTTTCAATGTCCTTGAGACAAATCCCTTGGTTCATCGTACTGTTAGTGGTGTCTTCCTCTCCCCAAATCAGAGATTTACACTTCCCTAGTCTTTTTTTCCGAGATATCGAATTGTCTTCTCGTGTCCGCCCGCCGCTTAATCAGCCCTCTTTTTCCGGGAGTCCTTTTTCCTGAGACATGGCGGACGGTTGTCTTTTTGTGTCTATGTTTATTCTGGCACCGTGACAACCCCCCCCCACTTTTGCACCCTCAGATGAAGAGCCTTGGAGGTCTCGTTCTTTTTCTGGAACTCCCCGATAAGGAACAACTCCCCTTCGCTTCTCGTGACTTTTGACTCTTCTTTACTTTTTTATGCCTTCATCCTTTGAACGCCTCTAGTGACCGGATAGGTTTTCCACCCCCCCTGACGGAGATGGAAGTCCAGACCGGCTCGGCCCCTGCCGCTCGGTTTATCAGCCCTTCCCGATGCGATCAAGGTCGGCGCCCGTTTGACATTAATCCGCACGGAACGGTGATATCTCTCAGTTTTATTACGAGTGACTTCCCCCTGAACTGGTAAACCCAAAGAGTATTTCCCGTCCCCCTTACCTTTTGGATTCGAAAAACAGACTTGGGCGTTTACAATAGTTGCAATTAATTTTTCGGCCTTTCTATGCTCAAGCTCGAGACGCACTCTCCTAGAAGGAGAAAGAGACTCGCGCCCTTTGTTGGTTCCTCCTTTTTTCCCTCCAGTCCTTTCCCCCAATCTTTTCAGGTGAGAAGACTTGCGCTTCCTTTTTTCTGGGGCAGGGGTCTTTTTTCTATTTTAAGTGAGGAATCGAAGTGCTAGACAATAGAATACTGGCCTCCCACCCTTCCCTCTTCAAAGGGATCCATTTCTGTGTGACTTATCTACCCCCTTAACCAGCCAGAGGGGTGAATCCCCCCCCTTCTTTCATGGCAATATTATGAGCTCTAGTCTGAGTATTTCATTGTAGAGTAGGAATGGAAGCCTACCTCCCTTCTCATTCAGGGGAAAAAAACCACTAAGATGGAATTCCCCCCCTTAGACTTCTCCTTCATGCGGTAAGGCAGAGGGAGGGCGCCTGATTTTCTTCCACAACTTCAATGTTACCCCAGACCGCCGCTCCCTTCCTCTCCGTGTTATCACGTCTGTGCCTTTGTTCGTGGAACAAGTTTTTGACGTAACGTCCCCCTTTTACCCAAAGGACACGAGCCCCCTGCCTAAAAATCAGGCCTTTTGTTTTTTTCCCCACGCTCGCCCGAGTCCGTACAGCTCCCCCCTTACCCCCCTCAAAGGCCGAAGCTCCTTTACCGGTTTTCAAAGATGACGGAGAAGTTCTCCTTCCCACCTTTCCTCTACCATTCGACGACGCTGAAGCTGTATGCTTTTAGCCTGTCCGGCAGCGTACAATTAGGTCCGAATCAGCCTTTTCCCCAATGTCCCCTCGAAAACAACCCCCACCGACGGCCAGCAGTTTTTTTTCCGGCCCCCATCCCTTCCTGGATTCCACTTTTGAAGATTTCCTTAGATTTGTGTGCCCACCCCATCACAGGTGGTTTTTCCCATAAGTCTTTTTTCACTCCTCTTGTCAACTGCTATCCAGATGGCCCCAATTATGGGTGCCCTAGTTCTTCGCCTGTTCGGCCCATCCTTTCCCGCCCACGTTTTTACAAGTTAAGGACATCGTCATTTCCCCCCACTTTCCATCATACGTGCCAGCCGCTGTTCCCCTTTCACTTTTTCATCCCAACCGATAAATGACTTCTTCTCATGATTACTTTTGAGTCCCGGTTCGACGGAAGCATTCTCTCCTCTTTTAGTCTTTCCCTTTTTCCGCTTACCTCGTGGGGGATATTTTACCTCCCGTCATAAGAATTAGCCCCATAGAAGACTTTTATGTATTCCCCCCCCTTTTTTTTTCCGGACGTGGCTCCAGCGGCTGGCCAAGGTTATTTTGTTTATCGTCCACTGACGTTCCTTAATTTACAAGAACTCGTGTTTGTTGGAGGAACTTCGCCCCATTTCGTAGAGTCACTCGTAGTCAACCAGTGTCCTTTTTCCCTCAGTTCCCTTCGTTGTTCAATCAGGCGGGTTCCGCCACCTTTGTTTCTTCCACCCACAGACTCCTTCCAGTCCTTCTTCAACTCCCGAGACGGCTGCCGGCTTCTTTGCCTTCTGTTTTCTTTCCTAGTAGTTTTAGTTTCCCTTCTTTTTCTCTTTCCTTTTAAAAGTCCCTCCCCCCTCTGCGCCGTCACGTAAGACCCTCTCTTATTTCGCGCTCCTTGTGTGTTTTACTTACTACCCCTCCGGTTCCGGCTTGTATGAGCGGAGTTCCATTGCTTCCTTCAAATTTAGTTTTCTCCGAAGTGCAACAGTATCTCAGTTTAGTTTTTCCTCCGTGGTTGGGAACGCACTTTCGCAAAGGCTCGTTGATCCCCCATGCGACACGTATTTAAAGTAACCAAGAGCTTAAGCTTTTTCGTGTTTTTTTTCCTCCGGTTCTACGAAGTCCAAGAGCATTGGTTTAAGAACTGCGAGTTTCTATTACCTGACTTGCCGAGATCAGGATTGGTTTTGATGCCCTTCCTCTCTCTTGTTTATGTATTTCTTTAAAGGAATACCCACCCCTGGCCTTACATAGATCAGATCTTGTCTTGGGTCCTCTTCCGTCCCTCGAATTTATATGTCTGGGAGCTTTTTTGTTTACTTTCACCAAGGTCTGCGCATGGGGCCCTTTCCCCTCTCGATTCTTCTCTTTATAATAATGCTACGCAGCACTTACCTTTCCCTTCCAACTCAGTTCCTGCACCGGATGTCCAGTCGTTGCTTGGGCTATAGAAAACCCGCCACTGGGCTTCCATTTTCTCGTCTGAGTTCAGCTGAGCCCCAGACCCCCTTAATCTCCCGTTGCCCTACAATGCGGCCCCTGACCATTTTTTTTCCCTTCTATCATTCAGCGGAGGGACCTGTTCTTTCCACTAATAGTGGGTATCTCCAACATGTGAACGCCATTTTTCAAGACTTACTCAATGGATTAAAGTTTAAGTGATGATTCCCCCCTCTTTCACTTCCTCCCTCGCGAGCCCAGGGAAGCCTTCTTTTCACGCAGTCCTTCCTTTTATTAATTTTCCAGAAGGTCTTGAACGTCATTCGTCGTTTCTCTGTTTTAACCGGACCTCGCTCCGTGCGGGATTACTACTTTTTGATACGATCACGATTCTTCTCCGCTTCTAGGTCTTCTCGGCTTCTTTCTCAATCTTGGAGTCCCGTCTTCTTTGGTACGGTTACGGCGTCCCGTAGGACCCCCAAGTCCAAGGTAGTCCCCCTTCTTGATTTCCTTTTTATTTGGCAGGTTGACCTCCCCGAAACAAGCCGGACAACTTTACTCGCTCATCGCTCCGGGTCCCAATCAAGGGTCGATTATAGCGTTTTCCTGTTCCCCTCCCCTCATTCGTCCTTTCTTCTCGAGCCTTCTTCCTAGAGATGAAGTTGGTTTTCGCCCTTTCCTTCACTAGAGACATGAGAATTCTGTGCCCTTTCTTTTGTTTTTTGAAAGTTTTTATAAGATCTTTTTTGAAATTCCTAAGGAGGATTTCGGACGCGGCGATGATATTTTCCCCCTTAGTGTAGGTGTTTCTTCTTATTTCCCCCGTGGTGTTTTTGACGACCCACCCCGTACGCACGTAGCCATTTTGCGCCTGCTTCTCCCCTCTCCCCCTGTGAGATGTCCCCATGGAAAGCCAAGTTTTTCCCTCTTTATCTACGGACAGTGTCGCCACGCCTTCGAACCAGTCGCATCTTCCTGCTATGCGATTTACACATGAGCGATTCCCCTTTCCTTTTTTATCGTGGCTATTCGCTATTGTCACGCTCCCCGCAGATTTTCCCATTTTCTTTGAGCCCGGGCGCGATATCCATTCTGGCGGCCCTCCTATCTTATTTCCTTTCTTGATGGCCGGTGCCAATCACATCACGCGGAAAATGCTTTGCTTATCTTGTCCTTTGTTTCTGTTTTCTCTTCCCGGTACTGCTCCCCCTTCCATTCCGGGGTCTACGAAATGATGATGAGACTTCTCCCCTTTTTCCTTCCCGTCATCAAGTTCTTTCCTAAGGCTCGGATTGCCGCTATTGAAAAAACAAGTGCCCTTTCCGTTCTTCTGACGTTCACGACCCTTGCTCCGCCCCTCTCTCGGATCTCCCTTCCCCTCTCGCTGGTCAGTAGAACCGTTGCGTTCTCCTTCCTACCTCCCTTTCCTGAATCTTGGGATTCCCAATTCCCATTTTGGACGGAGGCGTTCTTTGACTATCTGTCCCCCCCCCCTGGACACTTTAGATCTTGGCTTATCAGAACTGACTTCTCTTCCCAGTGTCGCCCTTTGCAAAATTATCAGATTCCCCCTTTTCGCTTTAGTGCTCGCTCGAGGACTCATCTTCTTCTTTCCGCCTCCTCTTCACGTTCGGTGGTCGAGGCCCGTCCGCCTGCTAAAGAAAGGCCGGTGCCCCCTACCTTTTCGGTGCCGGTGAATTTTTTTCCTTAAGCCTTCTTCTTCTTGCTCTTTCCCTCGAATATCAGGTTCCTTTCCCCGTGAACGGGAGCCCTTTGTGTGATCTATAAAGATCGAACCAAGCCCCCTTACCCTCGGTTTTTTTTCTGACCAGATCGCGTTCCCCTCGGCCCAATTCCCAGAGCTGCTCGAAGGGAATCTTTCTCCTTAACAGAAGCCGTTCACCCTCTCCGGGTGCAAGGGCCCAGGGCCCCCCCCATCCGATTGATAGTTGACCTTCTCTCTTGTTTTAGGCTGTGGTTTTCATGAACCTTCAGATGGGAATTCGGCTCCCCCCCTACCAACCGCTGTGAAGATGTGATGATGCCTCTCTTTTTCAACACGACGGTGTGGAAATTACACTATGGTTCCCAATGCCTTCTCCCGCCCCCCCCCCCCATGGACGAGGGGTGGAGTCTTTTTGAAACAGGCTCTAAAACGGACGAGTTCAGCCCTCCCCTCCCCCCTCCCCCAGGGAACCCCCCCCTCCTCTCCCTCCGGCGAAGAGCTTACGCCCGGCACGCTTTTCCCCTTCTCAACGTCCGCGACCCATCTGAGGAAACGGAGAAATATGATTGCTTTCCTCGTCCTCCAGACGGCGATCAGGCCTTCGTTATCCTCCCAATTTTTCTCCTTTCGCCAAAAAAAAACAGCACTCCACTCTCCCTTCACGTCGCAAAATCCGAGGGTCCAATTTTCCTCGGCTGGAGTATGGGGGGGTGGAAAAACAAAGTGCGTGCCCCCCTCCTCCCCCCCACTCTTCAGTGAAGGTCAATGCACGATCCCGATTTTTGACAACGTCTGTTTGGTGGCCTCGCTTCCCCTCCCCTGTTCGGATGGTCATCCGCCTAAAAAACAGCAGTCGGTCCCCCTCTTCCTACTTTCCTTCCCCCCTTTAGATCCAGTCATGTCAGTGACCTCTCCTTTCATATCCCCCTTCACGGCCCCTCTGTGTTCATCCACCCATCCCGTCTTCTCTCTGTTCCTCTGATTACGGTGGCGTCCCCTTTCGCCCGTATCCCCAACGGATGTCGCGAATAACTCCTCTTTCCCTCCTTAACTGATGAGGTTTCGCGACAATCCGGGTTATCATCGTCTTCCCCGCCACTCTTCTCCCTCCATAGACCAAGATGACGTCTTTATCGGTTTTTATTTTTGTGCGCTGGGGATTCCCAGCGTGTCCGTCCTGACTCTTTCCTTTTTTTTCTCCACTGATCGTCTGAATATTGTACAGTCGGGTTTTTCTTTTTTTACCTGTATTGATTTTTAACAGCGATTTTTTATGTAGTGAACGTTGTGGTAAATATGGAGATTGACCTTTCCCCCCTTTGCGTTTTCCCCTCCTTTTGTTCCAGCCTGTGATGGGGTTATAGTTCCACACACTCATCTTACACCTTTTTCACTTTTTTTTTTTGTTGCGTTCCTTCCTTTGCTTCCCTTGTGTTGCGGGATCGAAAGTTGGGATTTTCATTTCTATGATTTACTATTTTTTTTTTTTTTGGACCCCCTAACCTTCCACCCCCCTTTTTCTTTCTTTCATCAGTCTTTGTTTTTCCGTAGTTCCCCAGTGAGTTATTCAAGTAATCTTGACGGATCTCTTTGCTCATTTGGTAGTCGCTGTACGTGAACTCGTACCAAACATCTCGCAGTTTCACCACGGACGTCTCGGATTCCTCTTGTGGTTTTTTTTTCCTGGGAAACCGCAGGGCAGAGTTAAACAGGCTTGTTGACCTCTCCTTCTTTTACCTCCCGTCCTTCACATCCCCCGGCTGGAAATTCTTTCTTTGTTCTTTTGAAGTTTTCCCTTTCAAATTGGAATGCTTACTTGAAGCACCGCCCGACCCAGTCCGCTCCCCTCTCCTGTTCGGCATCGGAGTTTGCCTGGCCGGTCTTTTCTTAAAATGTATTCTTTCCCTTTCTCCATTTAGTCGACTTCGAGCCATTGGCCATTGCGTTTTCCTTTTTCTTCTCCGATGGTATGGTAGCTGACTGGCCCCTTCGTAACGCCCCTTTGCTGAAAGTTAAATTGCATTCCATTCTTTCATGAAGGTTAACGTGCCGAGGCATACCCACATGCCAATTCCCTAGGCTTTGCACAGGCTGCCGGGGTTTAGGCCCTTGTCCCTCTTTTGACCCACCAACACTTGCGCGTTTTTTGTTTCCCTCCTTTCTGCCTGTCTCGAGCTTGAGCTTTCTGACACTTCTGGCCTTTCTTAGTGTGCCACGATTGCTTCCACATACTGCTTTCAGAGAAGACATAGGACTCCCTTTCTTCCTTCAATCCGTAGATACCCAAGACGCTGCCGCCGCCCGCGTAATTCCCTCAACTTCCTTCAGCTTTTTGATCCGCGCCATTCGAACGAACTTGAGCGAGTTACTTTTTCCGCTCTTTTGCGAGCGTAGTGGCGTATTTTTTTTTTTCCTCAGGTTCGTGACGTCTTTTCTGATGTCATCAGCCTTCCTTCCCCCTTGTTCGTCCGCGTGACCCACTTCCTTTCTTTTTTCTGTTTCCTAGTGGAATTCTTGTGACTTTGACTGTACCTGCCCTCCCTCCACCTCCTCAACCCGTCCCCAAAGGATCTTCCTCCGTGTGAATTTTTACCAGGTGTCTCCCAGCCACCTACTCCTTTGAACCCCTTTAAGACAGAGCTCAGTCTTTCCCTCGCTCCAATCAAGGGCCTGATTATCGGTTTTTTCTATTCTTCTTTTTCGCGAGCACCCTTCGATTTCATGTAATTTCTGTTAAGTTTTTTTTGGTGACTCCCCGGCCTCCCGTTTGCTGCCTGGAAACGCTGTCCTTTGTTTAGCTTCCCTCTTTGCGTATTGGTTAAAATCCCTCAAGGCTTTTTCCCTGTCGCTTCATGGCGAGTCGTCGGGTGGGAATCTTCCCCCCCCTTGTTTCTCACCCAACCCGTAAGCCCCTTCTCCTTGGAGAGCGCTACTCCATCCCCAGCCCAGTGGGTTTCATTTTTCCCCTTCGCGGATCTTCCTTGGAAAACCTATTTCTTTTTTTCTTACGTCCTTAGTGCGGATTCGCAACCACCTCAGAGCGAACCTTTCTGGATCGAGGTTCTTTTTTTGCCTTTTCGATCCTTTTCTGGTCACGCAGACTCCCCTCCCACCCGGCCTCCGGGCGAGGCGCCCCCTGCTGGACGATCTGGGACTTTCCTTTTTCTTTTCTTATTGGGCACCTAATCCCTAAGTTCTTGCACAAATTAGTGGCCCTGGGTTTCTCGTGGGCGGGTTTTGCTTTGGTACCCAGCATCATTCCTTTTTGGCGTATAAGACATTACGTTCTCCTTCCCGTTCTCCTGAATATACAAGTGTTAATACTCCCCTTTTTTTTTCCAGATCCCCGTCCCCCCCCGTACGCCGACGACTTCTTCACGCCCGGCCACGACGTCGCCTCCAGCCCCCCCCTTCCCCGGCCCGCCCCTGCTTCCCCAAGACCGTGTTCCTCCTATATCCACGGGCCCATTGGTTCTTCATAAGCCCGTTCTTCTCCCCCGGTTTTTTTCCCTAAGCGTCTTCTACGCTGTCCCCCAACGATTCTTTGGTCCTTTCTTATTCAATATCTTCTCGAAAAAGAATGATGTTTACCTGTTTAATTGGTCACTTCTTTTCCTTGATAATCGTGCCGTCATTGTCTAGTCTTTTCCCTTTCCTCTTCGCCCGCCTTCCTAATGTCGTTTGATCGCCCGTCCTACACCCGGTCAGCGTCAAAGGCCGTCTGTTTAACTGTTTTATGGTATGCGAGAGTGATTCAGACTTATCCGCCTTTTTTTCCCATGCAAGTTCAAAGTTTCCTTTGTCCAAGGATAGAAAACCATCAGGCTTCCCGTGTGAGCGTGCCCCCTCCTCGCATCCTTCTTCCACCCTTATACTTCTCGAGTCCCTAAGTCATTCATTTGTGATCTGCATTCTCCCCACATTACTGCGGCAGGCCAATCGTCCCTCCCCAGGTTTTCCCCCCCCTTCCGCCCAGGCACACGTCCGATATTTTGTTTTGGCCAGCAGGGCTTTTCTTCCAATCCCTCCTTCTTTACTTCGGAACCCCCCCCCTTCTCACTCCGACCAATATGCAAGCCGATGTTTCAACTTATTCGATGAGGCAGGGCACCCCCCAGTCCCCCCCCTTTTTTCCTCACTTTCGTTCACCATCCACTCGACCGTCCCACTCGACGCAAATTCCCGTTCAACACGGCGCGACCACAGATTTCACTCCCTTCAACGACTGGACCAATCCGCTCAATCCCCCCGCTGTCGGCAGATTAGAGCCTCCTAACCCCGTTTTTCTACATTACGCGCTGAACCTTCCACTTCCCTTCCTGTATTGATGCCTGTTCCGGCGATCGGATTCAGGACGACGAACACCCCACCCCCTTTTCCACGCCCACCCTCCGCGGCAACGATGTTTTTTTTTTTTTTTCCTGCATTCCCCCTTGCGCATGGGAAGCCGTGTCGTCCCTTGTGGAGGTGTATAAACCCATACAGGTGGCTTTTTTTACCCCTCCCTCTCTCCAACGATAACGAATTTCCCCCTCCCCCCCTCCTTGACTTTTGATTGGATCTAGCCCTCTCCCTTCCTTTTTTTTTTTTCCTGGGTATCCCCCGCCCCTACCATATTCAGGAACTCGATCATTTTTGATCCCCCTTTACGTACATCAGCGCTGGAATCACACGGTTCCGTCTTTCCCCAGGCTTCTAATCCAAACCGTCCCGCCTTTCTTGCTTTCTTACTTGGACGCGATTACTCTTTTCTTCATCCCTTTTTTCTCCGCGGAACGCATCTTTCTCACAATTTTTTTGGCTCGAGGCGTTCCGTTCGAATCCTGTGGGGATCTCTCTCCCGCGTTCTCAGCATTCGCCCCATAGAAGGAAGATGAACTTTTAACCTTTTCGCTCCTTCTCGGTCCAGGGACGGGTGATTTTCCCTCTTGGAATTCTGTGATCGACTTGTTCGTCTCTCTTTTCAACCTCGGTTTTTGTGGAGGGATGAACCTGATTCCCTCCTTTTTTAGAGCAAGAGTCGTCCCCGTCTCGATTGCCATTTTACTTAGTCTGTGCCAAATCGTCGGTCTTCAACTTTTCCTTCTTTTTTTTTATTTTTTTTTTTTCTTCTTAACCCTATTTGACCCGTACGGCTTACAATTGGCCCTCGAGCCCTTGATGCAGTATGCGTGACGTTTTTTTTTTTTTTCAGTTTTGGAAGGTGACTTCCCTTCTTTACTTCCTTTCCTTTTTCGGAAAAACCTGGCATCACGGACATGATTTAAGTCAGCGTCTTTCATGTCTTTTCCTTTTTTCTCTACAGTCCTCTGCCGGCCGTAACTTGATTAGGCCGGATGAGTCTTTTTTTTCCATCTTTTTGTATGCCCTTACAGTGTTCCGCTCGCCAATAGATCTTCCTGAATTTTGAGTACGAGTTTCTTTCTTTTGCTTTTTGAACGCCTTTCGTGTACGTCCCCACCGGCTTGTTTTCCCCATGCGACATCCCCTCTAATCCACATAGGCTGGCAGTATTTCGTTCCTTATGGTTTGATCCGGAAGTCCCCATCATGCGGACTCACAATGACGAGGCCTTCAAACCTTTTCATTCCGACGTTGCCGGCATCGGAGGTGGCGTGTCCCGAGTTCGGCCGGGAATTTTCCCACTGAGGACTCGACATGCGAGACTATCTCCCCTCCTAGTTTTTCTGGAGCCGTCACCCCTCTTTGTTCTTCGGATCCTCCTTCGTCACTGCAGTGTGCAACGTTCCTTGCCCATTTTCCTTCCCTATAGGGTTTTTTGAACCGCGTATCGCTCACCTGATCCCTACCCCCATTTAATCAGTAAACAGGACGGCTCGGTCTTTTCTCCCCTTTGGGTCTTTACCTCCTTTCCGCCGACAACCCAGAACTGTCTTTGTCTGCTGTTCTTGTTTCGAGTTGATACTATACCTGCACTAGATCATCTTTCCCCATGCCCCTCATTCTTTTAGAAAGCCATAGGGATCCCCCCCTTTTTCTTTCCACCTGAAATTGAGATATTCAAGACGCGACTTCCGCTTTATAGACGAGGAATCATTATCTCTTCCGTTCCTGTGCCCCATAAATTACCGTTCCCCCCCCCCCTTTTCGCCTTTTCTTATTGGACCTTTGATGACCTAGATACTCGTAGTTGAAGATCGGAATTTCCCCTGTAGTAGTAGTGTAGTGGGTTTTTTTTTAACCTATAAAGTTCTATTCAACGAAATTGATTACTTTAAGTGATCGCTTTCTTCCTCGTTCTTTTCTTTTCTTTTTAGATGGAATTAGGTGACCTCTCTGGACTCCATCAGAAACCTCAACAGTCCCCAAGTCCCCTGCTCAAATTTTTGCTTTCCTTGTAGTGCAAGGTGCCCCTCCCCTCCCCAAAACTTCAACCGTCAGTGATCTTTCTCTTGAAAGTCGCGACAGGGATACTTAATGTTCGAGAGTTTCTTTACCAAATAATGAGAGCAGATCAAATTCGATTCCCCTTTATACTCTTTCCGGGTTATAGAATTATCGCAGGCGTGACCTTTTGATTTTTTCGAGCACCCCCAAGCAGGTCCCGCATATTTGGTTATTTCCATTGTCCCATACACCTCGGATTTCGGAGCCATCTCTTTCTGGCCCCTCCCGGGTGGTCACCTCTCTATGTTACCTCCCCTTTTTTTGATCCTTTCGTACGCCGTCTCGCGCGTCGATGCTCGCGCCGTCTCAGTTCTTTTTCCTCCAAATTAACCAAAGATTTTATTCTTCTTCTGCCAAATACATTCTTTAGTCTACGGCTGCTTTATGGCCTATTTCGATTCCCCACCATCGACTCTCATGCTTGCACTCCTCGAGATTCCTATTATTTGTATTGTCACGCGAAACGCTTCCTTCCCTTCCCCTTGATTTGTTTCGAACGCTGAGACTCCTTTTGACTTGTGTTTGTCCCGGTTCTTTCTTTTATTTTGGTGCCACCTCACAAAATTCACGGACGCACCCCCCTTTTTTTTTCCGAGCTGGCCTTTTTTTGGTTAGGGCCGGTACCTCTTCAATTCCCCCTCCCTCGCCGGCTCCACGACATGCTTTTTTTAGAAAATCGTTGCCCTGATCAGTAATACCTTTTCGTGAAATCCTTCTCGTTTTTACGATTTCCAGTGCCCTGAAACCCCCTACTCATTTTTCTACCCTTATGACGTTCAAGCCCCTTCTCGGCCACTCTAGTCTCGGTTTTTCCAGCAACAGTCTGTTCTGAGCTAAAGGTCCGTGTTCTTGATTCCCTCCCCCTTACGGCCAACGGGAATACCTTTACTTTTTTCCCTTTTCCCTCTACCTCGTCGTGTTTAACTACATCCTCGGGTAACAAACGATAGTTTCTTATCTTTCTTATCCCCTATGGATTCTAGTCAACACCTCCTTCTTTCTCCCAAGTTCTTCCTGGCCAACTCTCCTGATAATTAGATACTTGTATAGTTCCAGTCAGCTCAGGACGAAGGCTCCCCTGCGACCTTTGGGGTTTCGAGGAGGCCGGTGGACCTAACCCCCCCCGGCAGCCCCTGTTTTTTCAAATTTTGGGAGTCCGTTTAAAATGGGCTTTTCCATGGGCTTTGCGGAGCAGTGTCGTCTAGTGTTCAAGCCCCTCGAATATTTTTTTAAGGCTAACCTTCCCGTGAAACGGCCACGCCCTGCCTTCTTCCCCGAACTTTACAATACACGGTTGTTAGGCGGATCCTCCGGCACTCTGCCCCCAATTACTCTCTTTCCCCCCTTCGAATTCCTTTTGAGCGTCTCTGGAAACGAAACCTCTTTTTCGCTAACTCGTCTTTTGCTGCACAAAAAACAAAGCATCTTGCCTTCCCCCTAGTTTTTGATTATTATGTGGTCAGGCCCTGGATTGCTTAACCCTTCAGCATTCGCTGGGGGGACCCCTTCACCCAGACCTAAAAGTGACATCGACTTTTTTTTGACGTGTCCCCCTTTTCGCACGTCAGGCCTCCGGTTGTTGAGTACCCCCTAGACCTGGGATCCCCCCCCCCCGGTTTAAGGCACACTCGACAGAACCACGTCAATGTGCGAGAGCGTCGTGGTTATACCGGGTTCCCACGTTAATCACGTAAAGAGAATACCCCCCTTCACTTGCCCCCCCTTTTTCAGTCTCCCGAATTTAAAGAGAGTTACCGGTATGAAGTATGCTTGGAAACGGTGCCTTTTCTCCTCGACCCCCCTCCGCTGACCTCTTTTTCAGATTTATGTCGTTTCTGCTGTTACGGCAAGTTACAATCGGCCCCTTTAATACGAATAAGCCACTCCCCCCCCTTCCCAAACCCCCACCGCACGGTCCATCCGATTTTAGACTACGCGTTCGTAAGGGGACATCTACTTGTCAGTGCTTTGGGGGGCCCCCCCTCAAATTTGGCGGAAAAGCCCCCTTTGTCCCCCCACTCGTTTCCTTTAAATGATCCTGATGGTCCTGGTTACTGTGGGCTATCCCTTTTCTTCATCCGTCACCCCCAACCCGAGTTCTGGGACAAGATTCCCTTTTTCCCCCTCCTCCCCTTCTTCCGATCCCCAGTTGCTCAGCCCTCTTTGAGGCCCACGTCCTTCGTTCTCCAACCGAGAAAGAAGTTCCCTTTCTAGGTTTCTCCTTTGATTTTGTTTTTTCGGAGCCGCGATATCCCAAAGGATGGTCTCCC
>Ga0179593_1464293_pt1 | contig 13665 bp, 21 predicted proteins | sample CZODoug2_1_08_16_FD_185931 | JGI IMG/M metagenome (GOLD analysis project Ga0179593, IMG submission 185931) | Vadose zone soil fungal communities from Angelo Coast Range Reserve, California, USA - CZODoug2_1_08_16fungal (PacBio error correction) | ecosystem: Environmental > Terrestrial > Soil >... | reverse complement strand
ACCATAACCCCCCCTTACCACCCCCCCCACCCCCCCTGATTCATTTTTTTCGTTTGATATCGTTTGCGAGGTATGAATCAGCACTGCCTTCTCTTCCACTTTTTTTTCCCCTTCTTGCCCTCTTTTTTCTTTGACGCGGCCTCGCGTTCAAAAAGGTCTCTTTCCTCTTCCCTGTCTTGGCCTGCTCCTTTGATATTTATACAGGAAAAACGGAAACTCCTGTCATCTTCCCCTTTCCTAAACTGGCCCCTCTCTTCCGAAGACCATGGTCGCCACCCAAATGCGTTTTTTCGTCAGTCCCTGACCTTCTTCTGCGTTTCCCTGTTGAAGGGATTCAGTTTTCTTTTTTTGCGAGAATACAAGCTCATCGGGGAAAATTTTCAATCCCTTCTCTACTACTCCTTTCCCCCTGTCAACTCCTCAATGGTCCCCTCGGCCTTCTTTTGCTACCGATCTTTCGTCCGATCGTTTGTCCATTACGGTCTTCTCCCAAAGGCCATTCAGCTTACTCGCCTTGGGGAATTCTCTCGTCCCCAGTCTTTTCCCTTTCCCCCCCCAATTCTGTGGTGTGAGGGCACGTTCCCCCCCTCCCCCCTTTTCGTGTTTGACTTCCGACTTAGACGCCGTTTTTTTTTTATTTATGCCCTTCCAATAGCATCACCTCAATAGTATCTGAGTTTGACGTCAGCTCCCTCCCCCCACCCTTTCCTCAGTCCTTTCGGAATAGGTCGGATTCCTAGATTTTTTTCAGCCACCCCAAAAAACAAGCCTTAAGTTTCCTAGTCTAAGCTTGATGCGAGCGTGGTTTCTTTTTGGAGCCCCCTGCTGACGATTTCTTCCCCACCCTCGTCGATCACCAAAAATTGTTTCTTCGTTTTCCATTGCTTTTTGCTCTCGAGGCCCCCTTCCCCCCCCCCCTTCCTCTTTCCTGCAATCCCATGCAGCAGCTTTTCTTCAGTAATAATCCTTCCTTCCTCGAGCTTTCCGTTTACAGCATCCCCCATTTCCTGTTGCTTTTCCCTTGTCCATATTCCCTTTTCCTTTCGTGGACCGCGTGATGCGCGGTTGTTTCTTCCCCCCTCTGGGATAGGTAGCAAACGCCTACCTAGACTTCGTTCAACTAAGAAATAACCCGCATGACAGGTTTTTTTGCCCGCCACTTTCCTCCTTCCTCCTTTCCTATACTCTCTTTTCTACAGTTTTTTTTGATTCTTCTTCTAGGACTTCCATTCCGGCAACTTTTCCTCTCGGCTTTTTTTTTTTTTATTGACTTAGCCGCTTCGAATCGTCTTTCTTCCTGTCTTTCTCTTTAGTCCCACGCTGTTCCTTCACTTCCCCCCTTCCTCAAACCTCTTTTCTTGAATTACGCCCCTTTCATGATGTTTTCCATATGCATGGTTGAGGTCTTCCTGCGGCCAGTTTCTATGTCCTTGGCGTTGCGTTTGATCGGACTTTTTTTTTTTTTATCTTCCCAACCCTCCTGATGGCTTTCCCCAAATTTGTCTTTCACCTCGTGGTTGCCAACCTTGGTTCCCCTTCCTTTCTTCCCCCCTCCCCTCGGTCGATATCGCGGCCGTAAACTGCGCTTCCTTTTTTTGGTTTTCCATCTATCCCACCCTTTAGATTTTTTTGGCTTCCCCGTAGCTGCAGCCTTAAGAATAGACGGCTAGTGTTTCCTGCTAACTCCTTTCTCGGACATAATCTCCACTCAAGTTTTTTCCCCTTTACTTCGCTCCCGGTGTTGCTCAAGTCACTTTTTCTTTGAAATAGGGTTCGGAACCCTCGAGCGTGATTCTTTCCCTTCTTTTCCCACACACTTTTCGGTAGTCTTTTCTCCCCCTTTTTACCTCTTTAATCCGAATTCCCTCATGGAATAGCTCAAGCTAGAGGAAGGAAGAAGCCTTCTTTTTCTCTTTTGCCCTGCCATGAATTTTTGAGGTCGTCTTCCCCCCGTTCCCCCCCCCCGCTTACTTTCCAGAATTCCCTAGAATTTTGGCGGATCTCCGGTCCCTTAACTTCCCAATGCTTTTCCCCTATTTTTATCCAGTCAAAACTAAATTTGTTAAACCCTTTTATCTTGATCAGGCCCATTTTTTTTCAATTCCCTCACACTAAACCCTCCCTACGATGGCAGAGACCAGTTTTTCCTCCTTCCCCCCACTTTGGTCTCAAATGTTTCTTCTTTTGTTTCACAGTACGGTTCTTTTTTTCTTTGTTTTGCCAAATACTTTTTTCATCCTTTTTCCTCTTTTTTTCCCCTGCTTTCCGCCGTTCTCGTCAAAAATTTTCCCCTCCTTGGATGAGCCTTCCAAGCGAACCTCCACGGTAAATTTTGTGTAGATATTCATCCAGGCCAGGTTACAGGAAGCATTTTCTTCAGCCCCCAGTCCCTTTTTATTTTTTCTTCCTCAGAATCACTGCTCTGCTCCATATTCAAGTGATTTTTTAGTCCCCAGACCTAACAGTCTTCCTTTCACCCCCCTTTTGCGTTCGGTCGCCCCAAGTTATGGCGCAGGGAGTCTGCGAATTGAGCGATATCTGCTTTTCATCTTTGTGAAGGAGTGCCCCTTTTTTCTTTATACGAGACTTTTCTCCCCTCTTAGAACCCAACCCCCCCCCCTCCCCGATTTTTAATAAGAAATAAGAAAAACAGCTGATCACTCTCATGCGACCAACTCTCGATAGGTGTCCCTCCCCTCCCTTTTTTTCCTTCGGCAGTTTTTTGACAATCTTATCTTCCCCCCCTTACCCTTAAGAATTGGTTGTTCAATCAGTTCCTTTCCCTCCTTTTTGGTGTGGGTTCGTCCTCCTTCGTAATGGAGAAGGAAATGAGCCTTATCCTCTTCTTGTCCCCGTATTTCCATTCCCTTACCTTTTGATCTTGGCGCGTAACTCAGCGCGTCTCCCTCCGGCGTTCTCCCTCTAGTCGGTCCTCATTTTGGATATTGTTAAAGTAGCACGAGCAATCCGTGCGTTTTCGAGCGTTTCTCCCCCCCCTTTTTCCTTCTCTTTTCTTCAACCTCTGCCTCTCTTTACACCTAATCCCCTTTTTTTCCTTCTTCCTGGTATCTTTCTGCGTTCTCCTCTTTTTCCCCCTTGTCTCTTTGAGCTCATTGTTTCCGGTTAACATGTTGAGATGTTTTCCCTCTTCCCCCCTTCTCCTCCCTTTTACCTCTTGAGAAGACTTCAATCCCTCAAAGATCTCCACGGCGCGTTACCCGCTTGCTGCCCCCCCTCTTTTTCTCGTTATAATCTATTGGTACTTCCCATCTCTTTGAGCGACTTAGAAATCCAAGACCCCAACGGCCCCCTGTGCCTCTTCAACACCAAGCGATGCGACTCCCCCCCACTGTGTCAGCACTGTGAAGCTTCTTCTTGGTGCAACAACCATCAATTTTCCTCAAGTCTTTTTTTCCCTCATGTTCTTCGTTTTTTGCTTCCTGACCAAAGGGTCCGAACCTTATGACGACCCCTCTTGAAGTTCCTTCATGGTCCGCCAACGCTCGTCTGCGCGTATTGAAGGGAGTTCTTTCCCTATGTCCAACGCATGGCCCTACACAAGTTTTTTTCCCCGTGTAGTTGTCCATTTCGATTTTATTTTAGGCATGACATAGCTGATTTGTTTTGTTACGCTCCCTTTTCTCAATCAGAGATCCAGAAATGGCATGGCCCCCCTTTTCTCCCCCCTTTTTTCCCGAGCCCTATCTTCATTGCCATATCGGCAATCCCCCTTTAGCGAACCCTGCCTTTTTTTCAGGGATATGTAGTCGAAGGCACCTCCATCTTATGTCTTTTCCCTTCGTCTTGAGCGCGGCATCACCATCGTCTGCTGCCCCCAATCCTTCTTCCCCTTTTCCTATGTCCCCCGCTATTTTTCCAACCTCGTCCTTTGGATTGACCGTGTCTTGAGAGTATGCGCATTCTTCGTTCTCCATTTTGACCGCCTTTCAAAGGAGCCCCTCCCCCCAGACCCTCGAAACGTGTCTTTCCATGATTTGAAAACTCCTTTTCTCTCCGCTTTACCTTGACCGTTACCTTCTTTTCCTGAGGGAGCTCCCTTGAACAATAGTAAATGTGTTTCCATTGCCCTCTGCCAGTCCTCCTTCTTTGGGTTGATGTCCTTTAAGCACTTCCCCCCGGTCCTGCTGAGTACCCTTTAAAATTTATGTTTTCTGACGAATTATGGGTTTCCCCTTTTCTAACGGAAGGTCAGGGCCGCTCAAGTTTTTGGCATTGATGGATCACACCTTCCCTTTTCACCTCTTTTCCTCATATTGCCGAGGAATACTACCCCTGGTCGAACCCCTAATTTCAAAGATATCTCCCCTCTCTTCCTATTAGTCTTTCTTAGCCCTGGATTATTGAAACAAGGGTCGCCTTTAATCGATAGTTTTTTTGGGACTTTACTTCCCCATCTCCCCCTTCCAGATGTACCCTCCGTCGAGTGCACTCCCCCCCCGAAGTCCTCTTCTGGGCTTTCTTTCCGTTTTTTGCCTTTTAACTATTATGTACGATACAAGTTTCTCCCACATTCAATCCATTCCGCTTATGAATTGCCCTCTACCTTCTACCCCTAAAAAAATGACCCCGCCTTGATAGACATCGGGAGGTTCTCAGGTGCCCCCTCCCCCAGCGTTGAATTTAGCCTCTCTTTCCTCTTGAGGGTTTAAGTTCCTTTTCAAGGCCATTTCCTAGTCGTGACACCCAGGTTATCGAACCCTTTTTTTACCAGATCCCCGTCCTTTTTTCCCCTTTTTATGCGATCGTTTCCCAGACCCTTCCCTCCCATTCCCACATCTGTCTCCTCAGCGCTTCCTCTTTATAGATCATCTTTTCTTAGGGACTCCCCCCCTCATTTTATTTGGTAATTCATCTGTTCCCCCCTCGTGTCCTCCCCATTCTTCCTCTTTTTTCTTGAAGCCTGAATCGAAAGTATTCCCCTTTTAGAACAGACCTTCTAAAGCCTTCTCCCCTTAAGTTTATTTTTGAGTACTAGTCTGAGAAATCGAAGTCCTTCCTCTCTATTCCTTTCCCCCCCCCCCCCCTTTTTTTTTTTTGTTGTTTTCTTTTATAGGCCGGAATTACTTTTAGTATGGTGCCTCGTTCCACCCCGGTCTTTTTCTTTTATTCTTCGGGTCTTTCTCCCTCCGCTTTTTTTCCCTTTTTCGCTTGACTCCCCCCCTCGTTCATCATCCTTTCTTAACATAAGCAAGCTTTAATGCAATTCGGCCCATGCGGCCCTCTTGTCTTTCCCCTCATTCTGTTCGTTCTCCGGTCTCTTCCCCCCTTCTTCTCTTCTTCTGTGCTCTCTCTGTATCGGCGGGCCGCCCTCTCCCGAAAGAGGTTTGGCACACAAATGTTTCTCACGTAAGGGTTTTTTCCTTTCTTTCCTTGTCCCAGGGTATCGTTTTCCCCCTGAACCCCCCCTATAGTTTTGCCCCCCCCGGAGTATTGTGTGAGTGTGCCATATTTCCTGCCTCTTTTATCCGGTTCGCATTGTTTTTCGTGCTTCCTCCTTCCTCTATCATTAAAGCCCCTGCTGAATTTTCTTTTTCTGACGCCATCCGATTAAATCCAGCCACGTTTGCTCTTATGGTTTTCGGCGCTCATTCCCTTTCTTATTGTGTTTGTTGCCTCGACGGGCCGTTTTTCCCCTCGCTTCGTCTCCTTCCCCCCCCCACTGAAATTAGTAACTGTCCCCTGCCTTGTTGAGAACCAAAAAACCGCCCGTTCTTGAACCTCGTCCTTTCCTCGCCCCCTCTTTTCCCGGCTGAATGGAAGCGCGCCTCACTCATTCTCTTTTAGCCATTGTTCTTGAATTTTCGACAGCGTTCTTAAAGATTTTCCCCTTCTTTGAAAGAGCTACGTCAATAGACAACTGAGCGCTCCCGGACGTCCGGAGGTCCTTTTTCCCTCCCCCCTGCCTGGTTTCCCCCTTCTCTGTCTCCCTCCCCCCCCAAATTTCAAATTTGATCTTTGGTATCATCAGCAATTTGCTAATGGTCAGTTACATTCCCTTTCTGAAGCATTTCCCCCCCTTACCCGCTGTGAAATAAGCGCCCGTGTTTATCTCCCCCCCCCCTTTCAGCTTATGCGCCCGAAGTCCTTTTTCCGTTATGAAAGTGATTAAGTTAAGCGAAGTATTTAGTTCTTTGGTACGCCGTTTCCCTGTGCGTAAACAATTTCCCAGACTCCGCCTCGAGTTCTCGGACCCCCTTTTGTTTTCCTGGATTCTAGAAACAAGGGTCCAATCAGTTATGCAGCCTCCTTTCTGGTTCTAGCGGCTTTTCACATCTTCCATCTCTCTGGTGCCTTCTTCTCCCTCCAACCCTTTCTTCGCCAAGGCTGAGCTTTCAGAAGGTTGACAGATATGAGTGATTCGATCCCTTTCTTTTTCCTCCGCTTTTTTTCCTTTGAGTCCCCCCTTTGATCGCTTCATTTCCCCTAATTCTCCCCACCCACCAAATCTTTCCACAGACATTTCAATTCCCCCGTTTTTGGAAAGAGACAACCACTCCAGCTTTTTCTGCCCCCCAACTCCTTTTTTTCTGTGACGCGGTGGACATCTTATTCTTCTTCATATTTTCCCCTCCCGTTTGGAGGACGATCCTCGGAGCAGTCGATCGCGTCTACAGAAGCGCAGAATGTCGCTGTCTTCCCTATTAATTACCCTCCCTAGATTTGCGCCGCTACGCCCCCTCGTCTTCACTTTCCTGCCCTTTGATGTTCTCCATCTCTTTTACGTCCCCTGGTGCTTGGCCTTTCGTTTTCCCTGCGCGTAAAAAGAGGCTAGCGTTTCCGCTCCCACTCCTGTCATGTTCTTACCCTTTCCTCACCCTCCTTTCATGTTAAACCAATCGGTCGTTGGCCTCGCTTCTTTCCCCCTAATCCTTTGTTTCCTGCTTGATTCCTTATCTGAAGCGGCGTTTCCCTATATCTTTTCATTTTTGCGATCTGGAACCGGCGCCACTTAGCAGGGAAACGGATCTCCCCCGCATTCCTCATTCTTTCCTTTTTTACCCCCCTCTCCTACGTTGACCGATGCTGTGTCCTGCGAGGTCCCTCACTTTTCAATTCGGTTCTTTTCCCTCGGACGTGAGCCCTTTTTCCGACTTTGGAACTTCCAAAACCTTCCGCTCAGCTGCCGGTTCCAAAAGCGATTGAGGTCTCAAACCGGTGTTTTCCTTCCTCCTTTCTCTTAGGTCGGCAAACTACCCGTTCCGGTTTTTCCCTTTCTCCGGCAGTCTCTTTCTGCTATGACATCTGTTTTACTTCTCTTTTTCCTTACAAGGAACTGATGTTCTGTCCAACGCTCGCCTTTCGCTTCAAGACTCCTTGAAGATTTCCCTCGTTCCCCTCAGCCAACAAGGCTTTTTTTCCACCTATCGTGTAGTTGGTCGCTGCTGCTGTTTGTTTTCTGTAGGTTATTTTTGGTTTAAGCAGTTTTTTCCTTTTTCCGGTTAAGAAATATGGAACCGCCAGGCAATCTTTGTGTTGGTGGAACGCGCCCTCTTCCTTCTCCTTTTCGTCTCGACGCGGTCCTACCATTCTGCTTTTTCATGTTTTTACCTCGCGCTGTCGACTCCCGATGGAAGATTTATTTGATCGATGCGGCATCACTCACTTCTCCACTAGCTTTCCTTCCTAAATTGCACCGATTTATGATCAAATTCTTCTTCCTTTTTACACTGGCTTCGGTCCCTATCTCTCTTTCCAGCTTTTTTCTCGGTCATTTGTAAATGTTCCCCCCTTTTTAACTTGCGCCATTCTGACAGTCTTTCCTTTTCTCTGCTTTTCGCGTCACCGATGTACCCCCTTTTTGCGTTCATTCGCTCAACTGCGCCACTTTTTTTTCAAGTCGGTGGCCCTCCTTCCCTAAAGACGTTTTTCGATTTCCCTGAGGGTCCAACTGGCCTTATCTGGCTCGAGACCTTGGAGCAACCCCTTTCCTCTTGACGATCACGGCATTTGCGGTTTGGCTTCTCTTTGGCATTTGGAGGAAGGAAAAGGCACGGGCAAAACGGCATACCTTTTCCCCCCCCCCCTCTCCCCCCCTCCTCCCTTTTGTTTTTCGAAAAATTCCCCCCCTTGGCGTCACGATCTCGGATTTTTTTTGAGACCCTTCTTTTGAAGTGAAGATTTAGATGGCGGGTTATTTATTCTTTTTCCCCCAGGGACAGCCGTTACTACGATCGGGGGAATTCATGACATTTGATGTACCCCCCTTCGCGGTAACTGCCACCCAAAGACCTCCTGTGTTCGTTTGAGACCCTAAACGTATTCTGCGCCGTTTTGCCTTCGTTACCTCTTATGTCCGACCTAGGAATTTCCCCACGATTAAAGGCTTATGATGCCGGCAGCTACGTCCAACCCCTGGGCGACTCAGACTCTCTCCCCTTGAGGGATCCCCTCCAAATCCCCCCTCCGACGGACCCAGACTACCATCCGAAAGGAGGAATGTGGTGTTTTTCCTCGTGTAACGTCTACTTTTGCCTCCCCCCCCCCTCGTTCGAAAACATTGTTTCCGGCCTATGTTTCGATAGACCCTGCCGTCATATGGAATTGTACTGTGTAATCTACGACCTTCCTGTGACCATGACAGCGATAATTCTTTACGCGGACCCCTACTTTGAATATCCTTCTGGGTTGTAATTTTCCCGGAGTGGGATGCAACGTGGGGACGCGTATTCGCCTCCCTCTCCCCTTCTCCCAACGAGCTAACCCTTAGAATTTTGACATGCAGGACCGGCCCAATGCTGGATCCCCCCTTTCCAGATACTTTCGTTGTTTTTGAGCTCTCTTCCTTGACTTCCCTTCCTTTTATCAGTAGGCCGCGGCCTTTTTTGGTTTCCGGCTCGCTCGCTTTCCGTTTCGCTTGTCGCTGTCCCCCTGGTTTCATCCTCCCCCCTATGCGCATCATCGGTCCCCAGTATTTTGAAACCATGATGAGTCCTCTCTCTGTCGTTTTGGTTTTCGAAAGATAGAAGTTGCCTAGCTTGTACTCTCTTTCTTGGTTTGCTCCCTCTTTCCCCCTCCCCCTCCTAAATGTCCTGGCGCGCCCCACCAGTTTCTTTCCCCCTCCTTTTTCCTCGGATCTCCTTTCTTCAACACGTCTTCGGCCTTTTTTTTGCAGGCGCGATTTGTGTTGTCTCCCCGTAGTATTCTCCCTTTTCTCGGTGCTTCGCCTTTTTCTTTACTCTCCTCAGAATCCCCTTCCCCCGGATGTATTGTGCGTGGCTGAAGATCACGTCAAGCTAAAAAGGGCTCAGTATGGCCTTCGTCTTCCCCTCGTCTTTTTTTTTTTTGTGCCCCTCGCGGGGTCCTCCCCTCCCCCTTTGCCCCACACCCGCAAGATTTTTTTTTCCTGTGTGATTGCACTGCCGAAAAGTACTGGATCCTTTCCTCGCCATAGTCACCCCCTCCCTTCTCCTTCAATCGGGCGCACACTCCCCCCTCCGAGATTTTTCGCCATGAGTCTAGCACATTAGGCCCCTAATCTTTCCCGATCTTTGTAATAAGTCTCGAGCCCCTGAGCCCGCTGGTCCCGTTTCCCTTACTTCCCCCCCCCGCAATGACATGCCGGCACCATAGATTTTTGCCTTCTTTTTGAAAGTTTCCGCTCGAGCGGCCTTGGGTTAATCCCAGATGACGCACTTTCACTCTTCTTTCCCCTATTCATGAAGCGCCACGGTGATCGTCCCCCCAGTTTTGAGCATGGTCTTGTCTCCATAGAAGTGAGTTTTCTTCATATGTCTCCCGCTTGGGCGGTCTACTTGTATCTTTTTTCTCCCAGTCCCCCCTTTTCCGATTGCGGCTTGGAAATTTTCTCCCAAATTGCCGAAAGATCTCATCAGCTCCTTTTTTCCAATCCAAAGGTGATGAAGGCAATCGCCGGGAGTGTCCTCTATGTTGATCATTTTCCCTTCTTTTCCCCTTCATCAATCATTAGTGAAGCATAATCGGTGGCGGCACTCGTCCTGATCCAATGATTAGAGACTTTTTTCCCCTTTTTGTATTCAGCCCACCCTGGGATGTGCGTGGCGTCGATCTTTTCGCCTTTGATTCCCTATCATTTTTCTTTTCCCGTCGTAGTGCCCTCTGGATACACGACAGTAAAGGAGCTTACCCCCCAAAATAATGATGTTTGGACTCCTTTCCCAGAATAACCAAGTGACCTCTTAGTTCTTACCAACTACTCTAAGTGAGCCCAACCTCCTTTCGAGTCGGCATTCCATTTCCTCCTCTCCTTCAAGTTTGTTTCCCAATATTCCTTTTCGCGTAAGGAATACCGCAAGTGAAGCTTCGAGAGGGACTTCTGCTTCCCCCACTTCTTCCCCTTTCCCCTTGGAACTTGTCGTTTGCGCTCCCCTACCGCGCGTTCCCTTTCCCTAGGTTTTCGGTTTCCCTTTTCAATCGGTCTCCTGTGTGTTTCTCCCTTTCCTTGGTAGAAAACTGAGAGTTCATTTCCATCATCTGATTGCCCCATCCCCGAGATGTTTCCCCCTTCCTTCGGTTGCGCGTTTACCGAATCTTTACTTTTTTTTTCCCTGCCAATTTTAGGTCCCCTTTGCGCCCTTTTCCTCTTTTGAGAGAGACCATTTTTTTTCCGGTTCTCCGAGTGGGGAGCGAAAACTGCCCGTAAAGGTCTTCCCCCGCTCCCTTCAATGACGGTCCCTCTTTCTTTTTTCTGTTTCATAGGAAGCTCTTATTATTTTATTTCCCTTTTTGACGCGGAAGAAAACAAGGAGCTCAGGTGACGTTCCCAAGCGCTCTTCCCTTCCCCATTTCGTCAGTTGAAGGCTTCCTCCGTATTTCTCCCCCCCCCTTGTTCGGTTTTTTAGTGAATCCGTTTCGGGCCCTTTCTCCCCCTCCTGATGGCTGGGCCTTTTTCTCGTAGTTAAAAACGCCTGCTCGGAACCGTTGATCCCTCCCCTTTATCCCTTATCAGTACTTGAAGATGTCCACTGGCATGGCTCCTACAAGGTATCTGCTTTTTAGATTGCCGCTCCCGGCCTGTTCTTATCTGAAGGAATCCGTGTTTTTCTTCCGCCCCAGACGTCGCTTAATCCAGCCCCTTTTCAGCCACGCTTCCCCGCGCTTATGGTTTTGCCTTCGACGCTCCTTTCCCTGTTCTTTACGGGTTTTCCCCGGGTTCTCGAGAACGCCACATCGGCTGGCTTTCTTCGTTTATGCCGCGGCAATCCATCCCGTCTGCTTTTTGAAATTACAATGTTCCGATTTGATTCCATTTCCGTTTGATGCAACGGGGCGGGAGACTGCGCTTTGTGCTCTTCGGTTTCGCCCCCTTTTCCCCTCTGTCCACCTTCGTCCAGCCGCCAATCCCCTTCACGGTGCTCCCTCTTCCCCTTCAATGTGCCACGCCGCGTCTCAAGCTTCCTTACTTTTTTTCCAGGACTCCAGACTTTGCCTTTACTAACCATTTTTTCTCTTCTCATCCTGACTCCCGCTGAGCTCTTCCAAAGCCTTTTTCCTTTTCGATGTTCCCCTTTGCCAATTATTTTTTGACGTCTTCAATTTTCTTTTGACCCCCTTTTTGGCTTGCAGTCCGCGACGTGAGCTCGTTCATTTTCCCTTCATTTTTGATACAAAGAGCCAGGACCCTTTTCTACACGTCTCCACGCTGACCCTCCCTGGTTTCAAATTCTCCCATTTTTCCTCAACTCAGAGGCGGTTTCTCTGCTCACTTTCTCCCCCTTTCCCCTATGGCCGTCTTGTTCGGCGTCCCTCCCCTTGCATGTTTCCCCCCTCGTGGTTGGAAAAAGACTCTCTGATTGTGCTTGCCCTCCCCCCCCAAGACCGGACTTGGCTTCTTCTCCCCTTACCAAGCTTTCTTTTCGCCGGTTTGTACGTCCATTTTTCTTTCAAAATCTCCACGTATCAAGGCCTCTCCACAAAAAAGTCCCCCCCCCTCCCCTTTTGCTGACTGAGTGATGAACGTCCCCCCCCTCCCATCCCCCCTGCCGGCTTATTTACTGAATTGCCCCAAACTGCACAAGGCCACCCACACGTCGTTCCACATTTTTCCCTCTCCCCTTATTTCCTCGTCTCGACCTCTTTCCTCTTTGTCAACGCCTTCTTGGTAATTCAGGATTTGCACCGGATGGCGGACCCCCCATCTTCCTTCCTTTCTAATTGCATCTGACCTTTTTTTCCCACCTCGATGTTTGCGTGCAGGCTTTGACTTCCTACGCGTTTATGACCCAGCTTTTAAAGCGAAGCCCACTACCTCCCTCCGACCGGCGGGCGCGTCCATCGGCCATTAATCGAAGTCCCCTCCATCCTCCGTTGTTTTCCGAGTCGGGACGATTTCGCACATGGCCTCTTGGCCCGGCAGCCTTCTGCTTTATTTTCTCGGCTAGTTTTGATCGGCTTTTTCCGGTGCACTTGGCCTGCCTCAAAACTCTCGTCCTCAATTCGCTTCAGATTGAACGAACCTGATGGTATGTTCCCGTCTTCTAGGGGACCTTGGTCCTAGGTTTTGATTTCCAATTTTGACTCTTTGCCGAGGTGTCCATGATCTGCCTTTTTTTCTTTTTTTTCATGATCGCGAGTGAATTTGCTCCTTTCCAAAGGGATTACGGTACTCCTGTATAATTTTGGAAATCTTTTAAGCCTGAGGCGCTATCGCCGCCGTACTTGTCCTTCTATTTCTTTCTTTCTTGTTTTTTTTGCGTGCATCCGGCCCACGAAGCTTCCTCAGTCGGGTACTCATGCCGGTCTATTTTCTGTTTCTTTCCCTCTGGAATAGGTAATAATCTTCTTGTAAGCAATCGAAGTCACCCTTTTCGATCCCCCGTTTTTCCCTCCAAGCTCCCCTCCGGTCTTTGTTAGTTCAAATCCTTTTTTTTTCCCCCGAGAGCGATTGCTGTAACCCACGCTCTCTCCCTGCTTCCTTCCCTTGTTTCTTTCCCAAGCTGAAGTTGGAACGCCCCCTCCCCCTTTGTGAAAGGGCGCGACTGATTCTCCATTGATCATTTTTCTCCCCTTTTAGTTGGTTCGTGGTTACCCTCTCGGACTTTTCCTGTTTGTAATTCCGTCTCATCCCCCTTACCCCCACCTTGAGCGGAGCACGTTCGGCCCTGCCCGACGCCGCTTTTTGCCTTCCCCCCCCCCCTTCATTGATCCTTATACGAGGCCTATCCTTCCTTCCAGTCCCCTCTTTCCAATTTGCTCGCGCATGAACTCGGGTTGATCTCAAAATTTGCGCCGTTGTCTGCCTCCTTTTTCTCACGGTAGTCCTCTTGTGCCTTTTCGCTGCTGACTCCTCAAGGCCTTTACCCAGCCTGGAAGCCGGCGTCCCCCCACCTTTTCTCCGTCTTCCGTCTGAGCGGCGTCGACCTTTTTCATTAAATAAAAGCTTTTTGTGTTCAGACCCCCTTTCCCCCTTGCCCGGAAGCCCTAGATTGATGCCACGCTTCCTTCCTCTTCCTCGGCGGTCCTTCGCCCAACGATCTTGTATTACGACCCAAGCGCCGGTTTGGAGTAGTATTTTTCCCTTTGATATGACGCGGCGATTTGTGCTTGTCGTTCATTCTGGTCGGACTTTATAACTGCATCTTTCTAAAACCCTTCCCCCCTGGGCCAGACACCGACGTCTCCCCCAGCTCGCTCCCCCTCCTGGCATTGGAGTTTTTTGTTTGGGAC
>Ga0179593_1409699_pt1 | contig 13665 bp, 17 predicted proteins | sample CZODoug2_1_08_16_FD_185931 | JGI IMG/M metagenome (GOLD analysis project Ga0179593, IMG submission 185931) | Vadose zone soil fungal communities from Angelo Coast Range Reserve, California, USA - CZODoug2_1_08_16fungal (PacBio error correction) | ecosystem: Environmental > Terrestrial > Soil >... | reverse complement strand
ATTCACGCCTTTCTTCGCTCCGTTGCCAATCCTCCAATTGGTCTTGGTTTCCCCCTCCCTTTGTTGCCCTTTCCTTTTTTTTTCTTTTTTTGCAAAGCAATCCCCCGTTACGGGCAACTCTGTTTGCCTGTCTTGTGCCCCCTTTCCAGCGCACGCCGCCGTACCTCACCCACGAACCCCACCCTCCTCCGTCTAACATGGCCCTTTTTTCCCTGAACCCGGTCACGGGGCGTTTCCTTTTCTCAACAATGGGCCCCCCACGTTTGGTCGATTTTCTTTTGCCTGTCTTTCTTTTTTTCGCCTCAGCAGCTGTACATTCCTCACTCTTCCAGATAACTTACAACTTACGTCCTTTTTTTCTCCTTTTTTATTTCCCCCTTTCCCCATTTTTTTCCTTCCCTTCCGAAAAAATTTTTTTTTCAGTGGGGCGTGGCTTTTATCCCTTTCCTTCCCTTTTCCCGTGCCGTGCTCCCCCCGCCCTTGAGTCCATTCCATTTTTGACCTGCCCACCTCTTTTGTCTTTCTTCCCTTCTTTGCTAGAGTCTTTGCGAACTAACCGGTACAAAAACGACCCGGGTTCCTTTCCCCCTGTTCCGGCCGCAAAACCCTTCATCTGGTGACCCCCTTGACCTGTCACCCCTCGATCCCCTCCCCAGTCACATTGACTTTTTTTTTTTTCCCCCCCCCTCCTCTTCACATCCGCAACGTGAGCTAATGCTAAACTCTCCCTTTCGGTTGGCAACGTCGCCACGTTTTTACCATGTCTTGATTCCCCACCCAACATTTTTTTTTTTTTCTCCCCCTGGTTGAGAAGATGCATCTCGCCCAGACAAGACGGCCGTCCTCCCCTCCCGTCGTTGACCTTCGCCCCCCAATGGAACATGTTGGTCTCCCCTCGATCCCACCTGGGCTTGGCCTTTATAAGTCTTCATCAAAGTCGGCCGGCGTCCCTCACCTGCTGCCTCATGCTCCTTCCTTTGGTTTTTCTTTTGCCAACCCCGGTCCCACCCCTTTTTTTTGGGTTGGGGGTTTTTGTGTTTTTTTTCACCCCCCTCGTTCCAAAAACCCCCCCAATGTACCGTTGGTGCTTTTTACTTGCTTGCCACCTCACGAAGCAAGACGGTGCTCTAAGTGGTGGAATCCGTTTGTTTTCAGGTTTGGTCTTTTTTGTTTTTCTCTACTTTTTCTCCTTTTTTTTGTGAGTGCTCTATTGGTCAGATTCTCCCGTTCTATCACACCGTAATTCCCCCCCAATCCCTTCCGTCGTTTGTCCGTAGTCTTCAGTTACCGGCTGTGACAAACCCCCCTGCTGATTTGGGATCTTCCCTCTTTTTCTACCTCCTTTCTTCCCCCCCCAAACATGGGATCGCCACACGGCCCATCTTCTCAATTTTCGCATCCTTCTTGTTCCTCGGTACGTGCCCAGGACACTCTCCTGCTTTTTCTTGGTCGTCCACGCGTTGATTTGCGCCCCCGCGATTTTTTTCTCTTTCACCTCCCCTTTTTTCCTCATTCTCCTCGGCCAAGTCGGGTGCCTTTGCTCTGTCCCCCTACAACGGCGAGTGCCCAGGCGGTTGGGAACCACCCACGCCAAAATGTTTCCCCTTGGTTGCGTTGAACGAATTCCACAACACCTCCTTTGTGTTCTATTTTTCTTCCCTCCGATTGCCTCCCACCCACACCCAGTTTCCGTTAACTCGCGTCTGTTTGTGGTATGTTTTCGCCCCCTCTTCCTTTTTTTCTCTATATTGGCGTAACCAACCTTCATTGCACGACCTCCCACCTTTTTTTCCATTTTTTTTCTTCTAATACGTCAACCTGAGATCGTTGCCCACCATTCTTTTCGTCCTTCAATTTTAACCATTGTTGTATTTGTTCAATGTCCTCAATGCTGTTCCCCCCCTTCCGGTTATTCAAGGTCTCTTCACCGAGTGAGAGTTGCTTGTCGCAAGGTCCTGTCTTCCTTTCACCGCCTGGCTTCCCACCTTTTTTCTCCGTTACAGTTTCCGCGTAGATGCAACCTAAACCAACTTTTCTTGTGCTCCACTGATTGTTTCTTTTTTCCTTTCTTCTCCTTTTTTTTTCCTACCTTTTGGCGCCTTGTGGCGTTTTACCGTTTGCAACCACTTCCACGTGGGTAGTCCCGGTCAAGCCGGCGCTGACTGAAATTTAACCACCCTTTTCCCCCTTTTGTCCCCCTGTTGCTGTTTTCCCCCTTGGCTCTGAAGTTCCAGGATGTATATCTCTACCTTTCATCCCCTCCTTTGTTTTTTTTTAGATTATCCTCTTGCAAAGGTATGCCTTTTGTTCCCCCTTTTCCCCCCCCTCCTTTTCTTGTTTGCGTGACCGTCTGCCGTCAGTCGAAAACTTTTTCTCTTCCCCTTTTACCCCCCACTTTCCTTTTGGCACCCCACCCCTTGTAAACCCCCCTTTTTCTCACATGTCTCGTTTTCCTTCCTTATCCCCGTCCCTCCCGTGGCAACACTTCATTCCTTCCTATCCCCCTCCCCCTTTTCTTTCCTCCCTACTTGGACGGCAACTTTCTGTTGGGATTACCTCCCTTCCCGTTGGGTTGGGCGTTTCCCTTTTAAGTCTCCCCCTGTTTTCTCAAGCAGCTACTGCTGGCTCCCGGACCGTCCCTACGTCCCCTTTGGGCGGTGTTTACAGCGTGTCTGGGGCTCTTGCCATTTTCCCACCCTCTGGTTTTGCCACTCGTTCCGCCGCCGGTGTCTTGGTTTTACCCCGTTTTTCCTCGAATTTTTCCTTCGCCCTTCCCCCCCCTTTAAAAAATTTGTTTGTCCAGCTGCGTGCTCCTGGGCTTTTTGACCCGCCCTATACCCTCTTTCAACCTTTCCTTGTTTTCCCATCACGTCCCCTTCCCCTTGGGACTCTGGGACGGTACGGAAAAAAGTTTTTGTTTGCCAACGTACCTGCTGTTCCTAAATCCGTCCAGGTTCCGGTTTTTTGGTTTTATTTTCCCCAACTCTTTTTTTTCTTCTTCCCCGCCTTTGGTTGAGTGGTCGGCTGTCCCTTCGCTTGTTCTTGGTTCCCTGGCTCCCTGCCTTCCTTTTGCCCTCGTCAGGAAATCGTTTGGTCCCCCACCCTTTTTTTTTTTTTTCTCTGTCCATCCAACGCGTTTTTTTTTCCCCCTCCCACACCCTTTGCGAATCTTGTCCCTTTTTTTCCCCCAGTTTGCTACCAGTTTTTCAGGGGGTTCCTCTTTTTTTCTACCTCTTGGGTCATTGGGGCTACTTCCAGTTGGGGGCAGGTTTTTTTTTTTGAGTGCGTGAAACCAGGGCACTCCCACTCAAGAGGTTTCCTTTTTTGCACACTAATGGCTACGGGGAGGGGACTACTTATTTTTTTTTTGTGATTAGTTTCTAACGTCGACTACAAGTTTCGAGCACCCCCAGTCCCCGGCCCCCTTTTTTTTTGCACCTTTGTTCCCCCACCGTCCCCCCCTTTTTTCTTTCGGAAAACGGGCTACACGTAAGAGCCCTTTTTTTTTTCTTTCGTTATTTTGTCAGTTTGGCACCCTGTTCAATCCCGCTCCCTTCCCTTCCAGGTGCCCTCCTTTCTCCTCTCCCCCTGGGTGGTTGCCGCGTTTTACCCCCCGCGAAACACCGCTACCCAGCCTGGGCCCTTTTCGGTTTTCTGGTTCTCTTTTTTTTTGTTTGCACTTTCCCCTTTCCGTTTTTTTTTTGAAAACAGTGTTGGTTAGTTAGCGCTCCCTTTATTGGCGTCTGCCCGTATTTTATGGTTGATTTTTTCTCTCTCTCTTCACTCGTGTTGGAATTCCCACATCTATTTTTCTTTTGTAGTCTTTTTTGGATTTGATTTAACCGGCTGGAAGTTTGCCATCGATGTGGCCTTCTTCCTTTGAGGATTCAGTTCTGTCTTGAAAATTCTTGAAGTGGGCCTTTCTGGGTCCTTGGACTTCGGTCCTTCTTTTCAGTCAGCTGGTTTGGAAATCAGTTTTGTTCCTTTTCCCCTCTTCCCTTTTTGTCTTCCCGTCTTTTTACCTTTTGAGTTCTACCCCCTTCGGCCCTCATTTCGCGATTCCCCCAACACCCATTTTGTTTCAGTTTTTTTTTTTTTCCACTTTTGTTTTCCGATTTTTTTTCTTCCTGGGCACGGACGTTCCGTCAGTAATTGTTTTGCGTCCTCCCCAAACCTTTGGCCTTTCACCTACCCCCCCCTTCCGTTACTCGATGATGGGTGATCAGTTTTTTTCCTTAAAACTGCCCCCTTTCTCCTCTTGTCCTTGACCCGCTTGCCGATCTTTTTTTCCTTTTCCCCCTCTTTTCTGGATAAAGTCGACGCCCAAGTTCTCCTGCGTCTTTCCCTCCTGTGTGTGGACCATTTTGAGAGGATTCGGCCCGTTTTTCCATAGTTATGCAACTCTATACTGGCAATGTCTGTTTTTTTCCCTTTTTTGAGGACTTCTCTTGCATTTCCAAAAAATGTCCCAGTCGAGTTCTCCCCCCAAAACCAAGTTGTGAGGGGGGGGTGGGGGGTCGCCCCCAAAAAAAGCAAGGCGGGGGGGGGGTAGGGGCGGGGGTGCTTTTTTTGGGTTAGGAGGGGGGCGGGGGGGGGGGTGCGGGGGGGGGGGTGGGGAGAGGGGCGGGGGTAGCGGGGTGGGGGGGGGGGTGTTTCGTTGGGGGGGGTGGTTGGGGGTATTTGGGGGGGGGTCTGGGGTGGGTTGGAGAGGTTTGTGGGGAGCGTGGGCGGGGTGGGGGGGGCATTTATGGCAATGGTGGGGGGGGGGGCGGGGAGGGAGGGGTGGTGGGTGGGGGCGGGGGGTTCGGGGTTGGGGGTTGGGGGGGGGGGGTTGGGGGAAGGAGGGGGGGGGGACGGGGGTGGGAGCGGGTGTCGGGGGCTGGGTTTTTAAGGGGGGGGCTTGGGATGGAGGGCGCCGTCGGGTGCGGCGGGGGACGGCGTGGGTTTTGGGCTTTGTGGCTCGCTGGGGTGGTGTGGCGGGGTGGGTGGTGCGGGGGAGGTGGTTGGCGGGGTGGGCTAGTCGGCTTGTCATTTTGTTTTGGGGGGGGGTCTGTGTGAGCGGGGAGGGGGGGGGAGGGGGTGCAGGGGGGGGGGGGGGGGCTGGGGGGGCTTTTGCGTGTCCACCCCCAAGGGGGGGGGGTGGGGGGGAGGGGGGGGGGGGAGGGGGGCGGGCGGGCTTCGTTCGGGGGGGGGGGGGAGGCGGGCTGGGTCGTGGTCCGTTCAGGTTATCGGGGGGGGGGGAGGGGCTCACTACCACCTAATAAACCGTCGGGGGGTTGGGGGGGGGGGTTGGTTGAGGTTTGTTGGGGTGGGAGGTGGGGTTGGGCGTGGTGGGCGGGGGGTGGTGGGGGTGGGTGGGGATGGGGGGGGGGCGGGAGGTGGGGGGGTGCGGTTGGGTCTGGACTTGGCGGGTGGTGAGGAGGGTGGCTGTTGGGTTTGATAGTTCCTTCTGCAGGGGGGGGGGGGGGGGCGGGGTGGTTGAGTGGGGGTGGTGGGGGGGTGGGGGCCGTGTTTTTCGGGGGGAGGTGTTGGGAGGGGGTGGGGGGGGACTGTGTGGGGGAGGGGGGGGGGGTGGGGTCAGGGTCTTGGGGGGGGGCGGGCTTGGGTGGGGGCGGTTCTAGTGGTTTTGGGTGTTGTTTGAGGGGGGGGGGCGCGCCGCAGCGTGGGGGAGGGTTGCGGTGGGGTAGGGTTCGGGGGGGGTCTTGGTGGGTGGGGGGGGGGAGGGCGCGGGGGGTGGGGGGTGGGGGGGTGGTGGGGGGGATGGTGGGCCGGAGCGTATGAGAAAGGTGTAGTGTAGTTCCGTAAAGGCAAAAACTGTCGGTGGGTGGGGGGGCTTGATTTGGGGAGGCGGGAGTTGGGTGAGCGGGGGGGCGGCGGGGGGGTGTTGCTGTTTGAGTTGGGGGGGGGGGGGGTGGTGTGGGGGGGGGGGCGGGCTGGGGGGGGGGTGGGGGGGGTGTCGGGGGGGGTGGGGGCGTGGGGGTTGTATTAGGTTGTGGGGTGGGGGCGGGGGGGGGGAGGGTGCAGGTTGCGGGGCGGGTGCGGTTTTGGTTTGGGGGGCCGGGCGTGGGGCGGGGGGTTGGTGTCGGTGGAGCGATTTGGGTGGGGGTTTTGTTTTTGGGTCGTCGCTTGTGGTGTTTTGTTCTTTTTGGGGGGTGGTGTGGGGGGGGCGACGGGGGGGGTTTCTCGGGTAGCGGGTGGTTTATTGATTGGGGGGGGGGGGGGTGTGTGGGGGGGGTGGGTGTTTGGGGGGGGAGGGGGATATGGGGGTGGGGGGTTTGTTTGGGGGGGGTGGGGGGGGCGTGGTGGAGGGGGGGGGGGAGGTATTTTTTTTTGGGGTGGATAGGTAGGGTGGGGGGGGGGGGGGGCATGGGGGGGGGGGGGGGTCGGTTGGTGGGGGGGTTTTTTCCCCCCGTGTTGGTGGGGGGGGTTGGGGGGGGGTTGGTTGTTGGGTTGGGGGGGGGGTTGTGGGGTGGTTGTTGGGGGTGGGGGGGGTTTGGGGGGGGTGGGGTGGGTTTGGTTTTGTGTTGGGGTTGGTGTGGGGGGGGGGGTGGGTGCACCTTTGTTCTTCTCTTCCCCTGTGACTATTTGGCTTTTTTGCGCCAAGTTGCTGTTGTCCCCTTTGTCCACCTTTCTTTTTTTCCTGGACCTTTTTCATTCTCTCTCTTTTTTCCTTTCCTTCCCCCCCTCTCCTTTGTTTGTTTTTTTTATCCCCCCAGAAGGTGCGATCCCTTGCCAAGGGGCCCTACCTTGCCACCACCTTGGCCTGGTTACAGACCCTTTGCTTTCCTACGGCCCACTTTTGTCCCAACCCCCCCCCCCCCCCCCCCCCCCCCCCCCCCCCCCCCCCCCCCCCCCCCCCCCCCCCCCCCCCCCCCCCCCCCCATCCAATCCCCCGTGCCCTTCACTTTGCTTTTTTTTCAAAGGCCCTGGTTTGAGGCCTCGCCGCCACTACCCCCACCACACATTCCATCTTCTTCCTTCCTGGTTCCCTCCCCATAGTTTTTGCACCCTTCTCTCCCCCCACACTTGGCCCCCACCCCCCCCGAGGTTTCTATTGTCCCTTCCTTTGGGCGTTGGTTTCTGTGCCTCCCGTCCTCTTTCCTTCCATAAGTTCGTTGTCAGTTTCCCTTTTCAAATGACGACTGGTCTAGTTTCTTGTTCCCCCCCCTGACAATTCTTCGAGTTTTCCTCTCCCCCAATTTTTTTCTTGATTTCCCAATTGAGGTGGTTTCTTCCCTTATCCGGACTGTGATAGCGTCCGCCCTTTAATGGTCCCCCCCCCTGACTTTTGTTGGTCTTTCCTCTCTCATTTTTCCCTATTTCCCTCCAAGTGTAAAAAGATTGCTGCATAGGTCGGGCATTTCCCCTCCCTGATGAACGACCTTGCCTGGGAGAATTAAATTTACCGAACTGCCATTCCCTTTCTGTCACCCCCTCCCCTTCCTCTTTTTCCTGCTCCCCCTCCCTCTCCCTGGTTTTTCCCAACGTCGGGCCGTTTAACCCATTCTTCCTCTTCTTCCTTTGGGAGTCAACCCCGGGTTCTCTGCCTTTTTTCTCTGACAGCACACTTTCCGTCCCCCTCCCTCTTCAATTCATTTTGGTTTTTCCTCCCTCCCTAAAAAAACGGTCTGGCCCCCCCCTGTCTAAGTTCCTCCCCTTTTCCCCTTCGAAGAATTTTTAATGTCCTCAAAACCAGCGGCTTTATTTCTGTGTTTCTTTTTTCCTCCTCCCCCACCGGTTTTTTGTTGTTCTTTCCCGTAATTTTTCACTGCCCGTTCCAACCTTTTTTTGCTTTCCCTGCGGCCCCTGCACGTGAAGAAAGGGCCCTCGTTTCTACTTTGTTTGAGGCCCCTTTCTTATTTTTTGCGGTTTCCTTTTCTCTTGTTGGGGCTTGTGCTGGCTCTTTTTTTTACTTTGGACTCTCTCGTTTCCCGTAATAAACCCAATATGACTCGGACGTCGGGCCATTATTTTCATCCCCCCCCTTTTCCTCTGATTGGGTTCCCCTTTCCTCTTCCGACCCAACCAAACACACTTGCCCCAAACACTGTTGTCTCCCAAGCCCAGCATCTCCATGAGAATTACAAATTCTTGTCCCACTTTCCCATTACTTTTGATAGTTTTTTTTTTGTTCCCCCCCACCACGAGGTGATGCATTTCCTTTTAAGTGTTGGTGGTAGACAGCAGCGTTTAATCGGGCCCCTTCCCTGGAACTCCCCCCCCTTTTGTCGGGGTTCTGTGGACATCCCCTGTCAAATGGTTTTCCACTCCGTTAAGGAATGTTCACTCATCAACCAACCCGGCTTTTTCCTCGTCGGTGTCCGTCCCCCCCTTTTTCCTTTACGTTCCGCTCTCTGGTTGCTGGTCTTGACCCCCCTGTCCGTAACCCCTTTCGATTTTTTTCCTTTGATTTGGAAGTCCAACACCACTGCATTTCTCAATTCATTTGCTTCCTTTTGACCCATGTGGTCCTTCGAAAGACGTCAAACCCTTGAGATTTTTTTTTTTTTTTTTTTTTTTTTTTTTTTTTCTTTTCCTCTCGGTTTACCTCAGGTCTTCAGCCATTTTCCCTTGGCAAATACTAACCAAGGACTCTCTGCCCCCACACCCCGGGATCCGGCAGCGGAGTCTCAGGAAAGTCGTCTCTGCTGAGAGTCTCCTATCTCCCCCGCTTTGACTTTTAACTCCCCCTTTACGTTTCCTTTCCCTCTGTTTTCATGCGTTGAAAATACACCCCCCATGTGATTTTGAATGTGAATGCTTGCCCCATTAGTGGTATTTTGGTTTTTGACCCTTTTGCTCCCAAAACTTCTTTTGGCGGCCTTTGGGCTTTTTCCGTTTTTTCCCCAAATTCAAGTGGTTGATTACCTTTTTTCATCCATCCTTTTGTTTTGACGGGCCCCCTTCACCCACAACAGGTTCCCCCCCCCCCTCTTTTTCCCGTTTGGCACCTTCCCCCCTGATTTTTTCCGATCTTCTCTTCTTCTCCTTTGGGGGTGTGTTTTGAGAAGGGAGTTTTTATCCCGGAACAGCGGCTCGGTGGTGTGTTCCCCTTCCAGTCCCCCACGAGTGGACGTTTTTGTACCCCTGGTGGGGTTGTTTTCCACTTGCCTTCCTTTCTTTTTTCCTGGATTTTGGTCTCCCCCCACTTTGAATCTGTGGCAACCCCACTGCCCTCCAAAAGGAGCCAACGGCAGGTTTTAACCTTTCCTTCATCATCCGTCATTTTTTTATTTCAAGGGTCCCCCTTTTTTTTCCTTTTATCAGTCCACATACCTTTTTTCTTCTCTTCCGTTTGTGGATTCAGATAAGAGTTTGAGGAAAAAGAAGGGGAGGTCCGGGAGGAATTTTCCGGCCCTCCTTGAAACCGGGCGCCCCACCGCAACTCGTCTTTATTTCTTGGGAACTTTTAGGGGACCAAGTAGACTTCCCCTTTCTTTTTTTTTTATCCCGCTTTTTTCTGGCTCTTTCCCCCCCGCCACACAATTGGGTGCCCCTTTCTTCCTCGAATCTTTCCTGGGAAAGAATAGCACGTGTTTTTTTCTTTTTCCTTCCATCCCTTTTTCGGTTGCGGGAGCTTTTTTTTTTTGACTTCCCACCATGTTTTGGTTGACCGCAACACTATACCTCGGGTCCAAACGTTTTTTTCCCCTGGATTTTCCAACCCCCCCCCCATTCCCCCGACCTGAGGTCTTTTTTCACTTCCTCTTTCATCCCGGTTGTTTGAAGGTAAAAACACCCTCCGCTGTTTTACCTCGCCAATTTGCGTTTTTTTCTTTTTATTTTTTTACACTTTCCCCCCGTCCCCCCCGTGCTTTTTTTGTCCCAGACCACTTTTTCGTTTGTTTCTTTGGGTGGTCCGCTGCCCTCCTCCTTGTTGGGCTGTGCCCCCCCCTGTTCTTTCTGGCCTGGACCTTGAGCAATTTTGCAGCTTTGATTTCCCAACACCCTTCTTTCTGTGCTATTCCTCCATCGCAACCTTACAACAACAAGCGGACCCATCTCTTCCTGACCAACCAGTTTTCCCCCAGAACAACTCCTTGTTGAGTTCCTTGGGCCGACCGTTGCGAGACAACTCCTTTCCCAAATGCTTTTCTTTCTAATTTTCTTTTTGTGCCGCTCCATTTTTGTCACCTGGTGGTTTGGCTGTGAGTCTTTTTTTTTTCCTTTTCCACCCCGATGTTTTTGTTCCTTGATTTGAAATAATGGTCCTTGCGACGGTAATATTTGTTTTTCTCTTTTTTTATACACCTTGAGTCACCTATCTCTCACCCGCCAACCAAACAGGATGCTCCAAGTCTTATTTAAACTTCCCTTTCCCTTTCAATTTTCTTTCTCCCCGTAGAGCCGGTTTCCTTTTTCTTCGTGTGGCGGGCCGCCCAAGTTCTTTATTTTTTTACCCTTCTGTTCAGTAAAGACTTTCAACACCTAAACCGGTTTTTCCGTTTTTGCACCTGGCCCACAGCACTCAATGGCCTGGGTTTCCTTTTCTTTTTTCTACATGAGGAAGATTAGTCCTGTTTCGTGGGTTGAACTGTTTTTTAGTTTTTCACCCTCCCTCGTTTTCAAAAACAATTTAACTTGCGGCTGGGCGTTACTTTCTTTTCTTCTTTTCCAGTATTTTTGAGTTAGAGATTCCAGCTCCTTTCTTCACTTCCAGCTATGTGGATGATGATTCTGGCAGCAATTTTCTTCGTCTTTTTTCCTTTTTGGCCCCCACAGAAGGGTCGGGTATTTGAGGCTTTTTCTCCTTCCTGGACGGATTCCGTATGGGGCGATGCAACCACTTTTTCTGCTTTTCTTTCTTCATGGCTTCCTTCGATCTTTCCTTTTTTTTATTTTGTTCAGAAGAGCTTTTCAAGTGTTGCTGCCGACCCTGCCTTTTCTCCCGGTATTTTTTTTCCCTTAGTTCGAAAAATTAGTAAGCCATTTCTATCTATCCCCCCCCCGGTTGAAACGTTGGTGTAACAGATGGGCCGCGGTCTCGATAACTTTCTTACCCTTTCGGAGGCCATTCCCCATGGACTCCTCTTGTTTCCCCCCCCTTCCCTCCCCCCCCCCCCCACTTTTTGTTTGTTCTGAGTACTCGGACGATTTTTTTCACTTTTGTTCTAAACCTGCCATCGTCTTTGAACATCTTTAGCGTTCCCCCAGCTGAGGCAGTACCAAACGCTGCGGTCTTCATCCTCCCGCCCACAAGCCCAGGCGGTGCCAGGCCAGACTCCCATAGGTTGGGTGTGACCTCTGTTTCTCCTCTTTTCCCTTCCCTCTAGTCTTTCAAAAGTGACCTTCTTACGGCTGGATGTTTTTTCTTGTGTAGGGGCGGGCCGTCGTGATTGCCTTGCACCCCCCCCAGTGCACAGTCCCTTAGTGGTTTTCCAAAGTAATCGAAAAGAAAGGGGTTGTGGGTTGGGGGGGGGGAGGGGGGGGGGAGGGGTGGGTTTGTAGGGGTTGGGGGGGGGGTAGGGGTGGGGGGTGTGAGGGGGTAGGGGGTGATTGGGGTTGGTGTGGGGTGGCGCGCCGCGGGTTGTTGTTTGGGGTTTGGGGGGGGGGGGGGGGGTGGGGGGGTGAGGGTGCGGGTGTGGGGGGGGGGGGGGCGGGGGGTGTCGTTGGTTGGGGGTGGGTTCTTGCTAGGGGTGGGGGTGGTGGGGGGGCCGGGGGCGCGGGGGGCAGGTGGGTGTGGGGGGGTGGGGCGGGTGCGGGGGGGGTATGGGGGTTGTTGTCGGGCGGGGTGGGGGGGATTGGGGGGTTTTGGGGAGGAGGGGGGCAGGGTGCTTTTGGGGGGGTGCGCGGGGCGGGGGGGGCGTTTGACTGATTGTGGTTGGGTCTGGGTGTTAGGGAGGGCGGCGGGGGTGGGTGATTTGGGGGGGGCCGGGGGTGGGTTTGCGGGGGGGGGGGGGGGAGGCGGGGTGGCGGGGGGGAGGGTTTTTTTTGGGATGAGGGGGGGTTGGGGATTGGGGGCGAGCGGGGGGGGGGGGGCGGAGGGGGCCGTGGGGGGATGGGGGGGGCTGGTGAGTCGGGGCGTGGCGGGTGTTGGGGGTTGGGGGGCGGGGCGAGGGGTGGGGGGCCATCCCCAAACCCTAACAAGGGGGGGGGGGGGCTCATGTTGAGGAGTTGGGTCATGGGGGGGGGGGGGGGGGGGGGGGGGGTGGTATGGGGGGGGGGGGTGTTTTGGTTTGGGTCAATTTGGGGGATGTTGCGGGGGGGGGGTGGGGGGTTGGGGGTGGGGGGGGGGGGGGGGGGTGGTGGGGGGGGTGGTGGGTTGGGGGGTTGGAGGGCGGGGTGGGGGGGCGCGGGCGGCGCGAGGTCGGGTCGGCGATGGTTTGGGGGGGAGCGCGGGGTGGGGGGTGGGGGGGGAGGGTCGGTCGGGGGGGCGGGGCGGGCGGTTTGGTGTGTTGTTTTGCACCGGGGGGGTGGGGGGGTGGGGGTGGGGGGGGGGGGGGGGGCGCAGGGGGGGGTGGGCGGAGTGGGGTGGGGGGGCGGGGCGGGCGGGGCGGCCCTTCTTTTGGGGTTCTGAACAAAGAGGGCGGGGCGCGGGTCAAAAAAAACGGAGGGTGGTCGCGGTGGGGGTGTGGTGGGGGGGGGGGGTGTGCGGGGGGGTGGGGGGGGGGTTGTGGGGTGGGTGGTTGGTGGGGGTGGGGGTTGGGGCGCGGGGGGGGGCGGTGGTGTGGGTGTGGTGGGGGGGGGTTGTGGTGTGGGGGGGGTGGGGTGGCGGGGGGGTTGAGGGGGGGGGGGGGGGAGGGGGTGGGGGTTGGGTCGGGGGGGTGTGGTTTGGGGGGGGGGGGGGGGGGGGGGGGGGTGGTGGGGTGGGGTGGGGGGGGGGGGGGTGGGGGGGGGGGGGGGGGGTGTCCCCCGGTTTATTTCTTTGCCAGTGCAGTTACTTTCTTTTGCCCCTTTTTTTTTTTGTACAAGGGGCTTGGCAAAGGTTTTTTTTTTTTTTTTTATCGCACTCGTTTTCTTTTTTTTCCTCCTCCTCCTTTTTGTTTTTTCTGAGTCTCTCCTGACTTTGATCTTCTCAACTCCCCCTTTTCCCCTCCAAAAGCCTGGTGTACTTTTCTTTCCTCCTCTTCAAACCTGGCAAATAATTCCCCGTGCTTTTGGTCTGTGATTTGCTTTCTTCGCGCTCCTACACCTGACCACCACTTCAATTTTACGTAGAAATGGCCCCTTTGAAGTTTTTTTTCCCTTCTGGCCCGTTGGTTTTTTTTTACAGCTCTCACCGTTCTCTTTGAGTCTTCCTTTCCCTTTTCGTGGAACTATCAGCTTTACTCCCCTTCTTTTCCTTCCCCAACGACGTGACTGTCAGTTTTTTTTATGACACCCTGTCTTTCCCATTCTTTTTACGGTCAGCCCAACTGTTGTCGTGGTCTGGGGTTCCAGCGCTTCCCTGGGAATGCGCTATCCTCCCTTTTCTTCTGAACCTTGACCTTTGTTTTCTATCGTCTTTTTCCCTCGGATCGGACCTTCCCAACCCTCCTGTATTTTCCAGGTCGTCCCCAGCAAAACCGCTGACCTTTTTTTACCTTTTTTCGTTTCATTAACCATGACCCTTGTGACATGTTTTCACTTCCTTACCTTTCTGTTCCCTTCCTTCCCCTCTCTGTAAGATCAAAGTCCACACTCTGTTGGCAACACCCTCGCCAGTTTTTTTTTTTCCTGATCCCC
>Ga0179593_1586647_pt1 | contig 13666 bp, 15 predicted proteins | sample CZODoug2_1_08_16_FD_185931 | JGI IMG/M metagenome (GOLD analysis project Ga0179593, IMG submission 185931) | Vadose zone soil fungal communities from Angelo Coast Range Reserve, California, USA - CZODoug2_1_08_16fungal (PacBio error correction) | ecosystem: Environmental > Terrestrial > Soil >... | reverse complement strand
TGCCATGGCCTTCCCTCGATCGACCCCCTGAAGGAATTTTTTTGAGTCCCCTGTACCGTTTGAATTTTTCTTTTAAACTCTTGCACTTGTTCTGGCGATCTAATTTTCGAACCCCGGGTTGCACTTAGTTAGAGACCTCAAAATTGCCACTACATAGTTTCGTCAATCCGGCAACGTACGCGCTGCCCACTGTATCTCTCCTTCCCATCAAACGTTCCTCGGTTAGGAGTAGAACACAATTTGACATTTCTTTTTTCTTATCACTTTTCGCCCCGCCTAGAAATGGCCGACCTGGAGCTGGGCGGCAACCTGGTCCTCCTTTTTTTTAGAATTCCACCATCCAACACAACCCCCATGGTTCCCAGTCAGTCTGCTCTGCCACGCTTACCCCTGATGTATTTACTGAGTTCGTCCATCAGCGACATTTTCCCCAAGTTTTTTCAAACCCGGTGTCCAGAACCACACTCACCTGCCAACCGCGGGGGTCCTAAGCGCGCGATTTTCACCTCTCTTTTTTATCTTTGCTCTCCTCAGTTTGACCCCTTTAAGGGTCCCAGACATTTGGACATAGTTTTGCAAGAGAGAGCCTTGAGCCCCCCACCTCTCGAAAATCCAGTAACCCCCTTCTCTTCCCCTTCCGGCTCCTTCCTGTCAAAACCTGTCGAGTTCAAAATTTTCCTGCCCCCGCCTTTTAGATTCACTAGTAGACAGACCCACGACACGTGAAATCTGTCAGTATTTTGGTTAGTATGGGAATTTGTCCCCGCTGTTTTGTTCCAGTCATTTGGTTACCGCGGACACCGTCGTCTGCTTTTTCTTTTGGACCCCCTTCGCGATCCGGGAGAACTTCTGAGCTTTCCCTTTTTTTTTAACTGCTTCCCTTTTTCTTACCGGTTTCCAATGCTTGGGCCAGATAAAACAGTTTCCGCTGCCCACCGGTAAACTCGCGTCCACCCGCCGCGGCCCCTTCCCTCCAAGGTGGACCGTTGTTTGGGGTGGTTTACAATCAACCCCCTAACCACTCTTTAACACGCCCCTACGGAGGTCCTTATTTCCCCCCCATAAGTCGTATCCCCCCCACAAATGACAAGCATGATGCTAAACTTATCCTTGTACGACGTTCAGATTCCACCCCCCCTTCCTTTGTTTCAATCTATCAAAAGTTAACTTTGTTCAACCTCCCTCCCCCTCGCTTCGTATCCGTTTCAGAATAGCATTCTAGTATTTGTTTGATTGGAAATTTTTGTGACCCTGACGCCTACCTCCCCAACCCTACTTTTTTGATTGGCGCGGGGAACTTTACTTTAGCGACTTACCTGTTTTTTAGCGCTCACACCATAGAACTTTGTTTTTCATTCTTGACTTACGTTTCCGTACGGATGTTTTAACCAATACAAGTCTCTTACCCCAGGTGTTTCACCTCCTTCTACCCTCGGTTTGCCCTCCGGTTGGTCTTGCTTACTATGATGTTGTCCCAATCGTAGCTGGGACGGTTCCTAGAATAATAGTTGCCCTGTGCTCTTTGAGTTCTCTTTTGCGGAGTTGTCCTCCGCGTTCGTTATAATCTTCGACTTTCTCCGAGGTATTTAGTCTCATCGGACGTCCCTTTGCACCTTCCAAAAAACTTCGCCTGCGTGTAGAGTATGGGCCTCCGACACCCTTCTGGCACTCTTTTTTAAGGGCCTTTTTGATGTATACTGTTTTTCCTGTTTCCCCCCGGTTTTCTTGAGTGGGAATATTTTGAGACCTGCCCGCCTTTCTTTGTTAATCTTATGGTATCATGGAAATCGGTTTCCCCGTTTAGTTTCAGCCGTTTTGACCCTTTTCTGTCCGTTTTGATGAATGACGCCAAAGGGCTGCACCCCCCCATCCTCCCCTTTTGTTTAGTTCTATGAGTTGATTGACGTTGGCTTGTTCTTTCCTCACTCGCCTTTAGTTATCTTCCCCCCCCTCGCTGCCTTTTCCTCCTGTTCTTTCCCCTTTCCCATCTATTAAAGCTCTCTGTTCTTGCAGTTTCTCTGCAGTTTTCCCCCCCCCCTCCCAGAACCTTCCTGTCCTGTCTCAATCTCTCTTCCTTCGTCTTTTTTCCCCCTGCTGCCTTTTCGGAGTCCCCCTATCCTACCCTTTGTCCTCTTGTGCAGTAACCCGTTGAAACTCTATGCGTCATACCTTTACTACCTCTCGAAGTTAGAAGATATACCAACCTTACATCTTCCTCCCACCTAAATTTTTTCCATCAAGATCGACCTTCTTCTCAGCCAGGTCTAGTAGTCGATTCCGTCCCATCTTTATCACCCCAACCGGATGGGCTTCGTGTTGTACCCGGGGTTATGCACCGCACGTCTTCTCCCTTGGGAAAATGTCGCCTTGGAGGACCCCCTGACTTGTCAAGTTCCCCCCCAAGATCCTGAATTTGATTAGCGATTTTCTCCTAAATCCGCGTAAGCTTTCCGGTGACAAGTTTTCTCCACAATCAACTTCCGGCGCTTGTAAGCTTTGGTGGAGCTTTTTTCAATTTCCATTCCCCACTCATTCCCCTCGACCTTGTGCCCACCTTATGAGGACCTCCACGCGCAAGATACTTTCTTTTTTTTTTCCTCACGTTTCTTTCGTTGATAGATGTAAAGTCCCCTACCGAGCGTTTTGCCCGTTCTTTGGTGGTTTCTTCTCTCCTCTGGGCTTTATTTTTTATTGGGATACGCTTCCCTCGGTCCATTGTGTGGTTGTTCGTTGGTGATTCTTTGTTAGGGTTTTCAATATCGTTCCAGTTGTCGAGGAAGGGTTGGGAGAATCCGTGGTTCCTCCTCTCTCTTCCTTTTTCCCCCCCGACTCTTAGTTACCCAACTCCTCCCATTTTGAGCCAACAGCCTCCCCTTTTCCTCACCAGTTCTTGACATTAGACCAACCTCGAGAGCACCGTACAGGTAGTGAGTCCCCCCCCATTTCCAGAGCCCCCCCCCCAACTCTTCGTGTCCGCGTTAAACCTCCATGATGATTTTACCGATAAGACGCCCAGAACCCCCAAAAGACTGATGTTTCCTTATAGTTTTTTGTCTCAGTTCGTGGACAGTCGAGGCGCATGATTTCACGCGTCCCCTCCCCTTGAGGATCATTGAAGATCGGGAGAAGGGTTCGGCGAGGAGTTTTAGAGTGAAAGGAAGACTGTGATTGTCCGGCCGATTGGAACCAAGAGAAAAAATGCCATTAGCCAACCAGATGACCCATGTTCATTGAATCCCGACGATCGAAGAACCGACGTTTTGTGAGTCTTGGACCAGCGACGTTGGCATTGTTGTTATTCCCGTCGGTGGTTCCCCCCCCTTACACTTGGGCTTGGGGACCAAAACCTTTCAGTTTGTAGTCCATTCCCCAACCCTCCCCCTTCCTACGGAGTGCTGGCTTTGCCCCCCAGGCTTTTGTTGGTAGGCCAGCCGACGTTCAGCTTTTCTCTATGCCCTTAAGCCGGAAAACTGGTCGCGGTAAGGGTTGCAATCTCCCATTTCTCCGGTAGCGACCCTTTTGCCTCCTCGCGCCTGCCGTTATGGCGTTGGAGACCCCCCACCCTTTGATTGATTTTGCAGACACCTATAGAACTGCAGCCTTTCAGACAGGGTTTTTTCCTTTGAGGTGTGAGCCCGCTATGAGCTCTTCTTTTGACAGCGAGGTAATGTTTTGGACGCTTTCGCGCCACTTGGTTTTACCCCCTTTCCCGTTGATTAAGTCCTGTTTTTAGTCGCCACTTTTAACCTTTCTCGCGCTGAATTACACTTCCTCCACGGGCCATCGATTTTCCGCCCATTGCGAGCTGTAATCCTTCTCTCTTTTCCCTCCCTTTTTTTTTTTCTCCCTATTTAACCGCCAATTGCAATCAAATGAGTAGAATATTTTTCAAGCGGACCGGTTCCCCAAGTGGACTTCCTAATTTTTCCCCTTTGTCGATTTTGGCGACTCCTGACTTAGCAACTTTACTAGTGCCAACCCCAATTGCATTCCCCCCCCCCCCTCTCTTCCCTCAGTCCCTTCCTCTTCACAAAACTTATCGCTCTCATTCTACACCTTCTCCGTCCCTTTTTGTAAAGATCTCCTCTGCCTTTCTATCTTTTGTGCAAAAATCCCATTTGTGTCCCCACTCCCAGTGAATTTCCCCCCTTTGGACCTTCTGGGCGGCACCCTCTGGTTCGCTTCGGATTTCTTTTTTCTTACCCCTGCCCCCCCTTACAACCAAACGGGGTCAAGCTTTTGTCAAGACTCTGACCCTTTTTCATAACCTCTTGCGTCCTAGTCCTCAGCTACCGCATTTTTCCCTGAAATCGTTTCCCTCAACCCCAGTTTGTGTTTAAGATCCATACTCCTGATACACCTTGCCACCATCATCTTACTCTCCTTTCTTATTGCCCCACGGATCTCCTGTTTTCTTTTGCGTCAGCTTTATTTCGATCGCCCTTTGTCCCGCATACCGGACAAGCTAGCGCCGCGTCCGTTACTATCGCCCTCCAGACCTCCTTTCGTGTCAATTCGCAACTGTCTTGTCAAACTTCCGTCTTTACCCCCTTTCTTTCGACCCTCGTTCCACCTTTCGATCCGAAGCACAAACGTGAACCCCCTGGCAAATTTTCTTTGTCTTTTGGTTACCATTTTTTTCCTATAAACGCATGGATGGTTCCACGTTGTTAAACCGTCTTTAAAAAATTTTCGTGTGAACTCTTTTTCCCGGTCACTCACCGGGAGTTGAGCGCATGTTTCCTCTTTTCTCCCTTCATTTCATCCTTTTTTTTTTACCCTTTTTTTGGTCGGAATTCTTTTTTCTCAAACCCATTAGCCTTGGGGCCAGTTTACGCTCTTTTCCCTAAACACTGTTTGTTTGCCTGCAACCCCTCCGCTTAGGTTCTCCGTTCTCTTTCCCACATCCCCCACGACGTCCGAATCACGCCCAGTTGTAGCCCCCCATTATGTCCCAAACTGACCGCCGAACTATACCCCCACATCCGGCCAGCCCCTCCAAATTTTTTCCCTCCCTGGAAACAGCACTGTCTCGGGAGTCAGTTTACCTCACTTCTTCTCCCCTTTGCCCACTTCCTTATGATCCCTTCTGTCACTCCTGCGCTTCTTATAATCGCGGTGCTCAGCATTCTCTCTTTCCTTCTTTTGTCTGTTCCATATTCCTTTCCCCATTGAGCCTAAACTCTGCCCCCCCCCTCGCCTGAACTGGTTTGCGCGCTGGTTTGGAACTCCCCGGTTTAGAGTCCTTTACGCTGCGGCATCTCCTCTCTTTCCTATACTTTTCTTTTTGGGAATCTACGGTTCCTTCCGGATGTCTCCCCCGGGCCTTGACGTTTTTCCAGGCGAATGAGGCGTTCTTCACCCCCTGACAATTTCCCCCCTCGGGATTGCACACTGCTTCCAATCGTAGCTGACGGGCTGACTCCCTCTTGCCTCTCCTTCCTAGCCTTTTAGTTCCGGCCTGAGGACTTAGGAGTTTTTTTCGCGGTAGTTGATAATCCTTTTGAAACGTCGCGAGGGATTATCTGGGTTCCTGCTTCGCCTTTCCTCCAATGTCCCATAACCTTGTAATTCACCCCACCCTTTGCAGGCACCCAAGGTGTAGGATGGGAAGCTTAACAAGATTATTAGTTCTTTTTTTTTTAGTCAGGCCCTTTTTTTTTTTTTTTTTTTGTGATTTTTCTTTACCGAAAGAGCGTATGTGAGGAATCGACTTTTTTGGCTTGTACAGGATTCCCCCCTTCCTTCATCTTTCAGCTTCCCGCAAGATGGTGCAGTGCGCACCCCTGTATAGCCTTACTTGACCCTTCCGAGAGGGCTCTCTTGTGGGAGACTTTTTTCTGGGAGGCGTTGATGAACCACGCCTCTCCCCTCATATCAAAGCAACAACCACCTCTATCTTTTCCTCCTTGTGTTGTGTCCATTTCTGAGTTTTTTGAGTTGGTTCTTTGGGTTTTTTCTCATCCAAGGCGCCGCGCCCGTTTTCTCCCCACCCCCCCCACGCGCTGCATTGCTTCACTTGTCCCCGTGCCCTGATTTCGCAGCCTCCATGCTCGGCCCAGGTCTTTTTAAATATTCCCCCATCCGCCTTCCTTGACCTCCCCACTCCCCGCACTCGTTTCCCCATGCGCTTTACACCTTCGTCCTGTATCGGATTGCTTATCCCACTTTGGCAGTGTGTTCATCCGGGTTGTCCCAGTCTTGCCTTTTTCTCACCCCTTTTCCTATCCTTTCTTCTTTTCTGATCACCGAACGCCTTCGAACAATCCGAAAGCCTTACGCAGTCTGAAGCCTTGAGTCTTCTTTTTTTCGTCCGCCCGGGCCCAGTAGTCGAGTCCTCCCGATTCCCCTTTTAAGATTTTGTGCCCCTTCCTCACCCGGAGATTGCCCTTAGCTTGTCCTTAGGTCTTTTATCACGCTTTAGTCCCGGGGAACAGGATGTTTTCCCCCACTTTCCCTCACAGTAATCCCAGTATTGCCAACCCCCGATTTCTCTGATTTTTGCTGCGATTGAATGCCTCCTCCGCGTCCGTCGCCCCGGTTTCCCCCCAACCCTTCCCTTCTGCGCTTGAGCGTGGTCAGGGTCTTTCCAATTTTCCCCTCCTCAACAATACTCATCGCATGGCTGCACCGCGATGCTACGCGACAAAGTCTCCTTCATGACGAGGTGGTCCTCTTCCTTTTATGTTTTTTCTGACTCCCCCTGTGCAGTCTGTTGGGGGCATCGTCTCAAAACTCTTTCCTTTGTAGCTATCCTGGGCTTGGCCTTCTTTGGGATACGCTTGGCGCGTGTAAGTTTGGGCTAACTCGTCTTATTTCCTCTTTTTATTTTCACTATCCTTTCCCTTTACGAGACTTTTGCTTGCATACGAGATCGAACCCACAGTTTATTGTGCCGAGGGTAGTAGGGAACCACAGGTCCCATGGGCCACCTTCCTACCCCCCCTGTAAGATTGCAACAATAAGTCGGGAATCATTTACTCCCTCCTTTCTACCAGTCCCTTCAAGGTCCGACCCCTTTAAAGTTACCTTCAAAATCAGCTTCGACGGTTTTTTTCTCTTACATCCAGCTGATTTCCGAAACCCAGCGCTTTACTCCCATAATAAACCCCCCCAAGACTGACCGCTTTTAAAGTTCCTTTTAGGACGTCCCAGACTTCAGCCCTGCTCTACTTTCCTCCGCTCGACCCCTTAACAGTTTGACTGCATCCATGACGATATGACTCGCTATTTTATGGATTTCTTATCCTTCCTGCTTAACTTCCCCTCTGAGATATGCTTGCATTTAGCTTTTACCAAGCGACCCGGAAGCATCTTACTGCGTATTGATTTTTTCCGAATCCGCTCGTTACTCAGCCGCGTTCCCCGTTTTAGTTGTGTATCCCTGTTTTGTTTCTTGACCCCCCTTGGGTTGACGTACAAACCCGATTTCAGGGAGCAGTTCCCTTTTCCTGTTCTGAACTCCATCCTTGCCTTCGTCAGACTTCGTATTTTTTCCGAAGATGGAAACCCCGTGGTAGAATCCCCCCTTTCCCTATCCAGTCGAGCGGCGAGTTTGCAGCCAAGCCCTCCCCCCCCTCCCCTCCCAGTGTCCGTCGTGTGCTTGCCCAACCCTGTTTTCTGTGCCCTCCCCTGCATTGTCTCTACTTCCCGACACGTTTGGATGTGTTTCTATTCTCCCGTTAGTTGGCGCGTGCAGTTGCACAATGTAGAGGGGAATGTTCCCATTTTTCGCGAAAAATATCGTTCCCTTCACAAGTCCTGTCGCACAAATTCCCGTTCCCGTTCCAGGTTTCGCGCCGCACAGTCCTGACGTTACCCCTTTACATTGTTTCCTTTTCCATGTCGAGCGGTTAATCTCTCTGTCTCCTCCGTTGTTTTTGATAACCCAATGCCAACTTGAGCTCGCCGATGCCATGTACCGGTTAACGTCCCCCTCAGGGAATTTCTCGAATTTCTTCCTTTGTCCATTTGGCGACTACCCCCTCCTTAGCACACCATTACCCCGCAAAATTTACTGCCCGCTAGCCAGTGTCCCCCCCACCATATCCCCGGCTAAACAGTCGCGCTGCAAACTTGATTCCTTCTGCCCCTTCCCTTCAACGTCCTCCCGGTGGCGGTATACCCCCCCTCCTGCAGTTCCTTTGTTATGCACCCAAATCACCCCTTGTTAGTTTTCCCCACCTGAATTTTATTCGGAGCTTTCGGCAAACTAGGTCGCTCGCCGTTTTAGTGCCGACTTCTCCCCCCCCCACGGGCCCGCTAGCCCTTCTTCATCTGATCTGGATTTGAGGACCTTCACCACTGATGTCTTCCTGCGTCTTTCCCCCCTTCGACGTCTCCCTGAATCGTTTTTTTCCCACTTTTCTACACCCTCCCTACGTTATCAATGCCAAACTAGGGCCTTTTAGATAAGCGACGATTCTCTCCCCCTCGGCTCTTTCGTCGTCAGGATCCATGGCTTTCGCCCTCAGTCTCCCTATTAATCTAGCTAAAAGAGCCAACAGGGCGATCCTCTTTTTGAACGATTCAGTCAAATTTCCGTCGCTTCAAATTGCTCCCCTTTGATGTCTTTCTTTTTTTGTCCCTACCAGAAAACGCTAACCTTGTGACCATCAGTTCTTTTTGAGTGTATGTTCCTTTCTAGATTTTTCCCCCCTTATAAATCAGCCTATGGTAACGTCGTTTTTCAGTCATTTCTCCTCTGAATTTTGCTCTGGGAAATTACCTGTTTAGCGATTTTGCATCTTCTTCCTTTTGTTTCTTACTTGTAGGCCTTGTTTTATCAAAAATAAGTTGGTCCCCCCCCCCCGATCGCTGACATAACCTGGTTAGATTTTTTTCGTCTGTGTTCTTTTGACCCTTTCCAAGCCTTTACCCCCTTCCGTTTTTTTTTTCCTCCCGAAGTCGTCCAATTTGGCCAACCCGCATCCACGCGCCCGACCACTGATCAACAGATGTTTTTTGACTCGAGATCCCCCATTCCTTCCACGCCTTTGAGTCCGGTAAATCCTATCCCCCCCGCCGACCCGTTGTTCACACGCCCTCTTGATTTAAATTAGTGCATTCCTTGCGAGTCTTCTCATTTGTATTATCTCTTAGTCGTAGTTTTATTTTCTTTCCCTGTCCCACATTTCGACTTGCCCCGCCTCTGATTGATTTTATTCTTACCTTTTTCGTTTTCTCCTCCCGCGGCTTTCGGCTGCCTCGCCTCCTCCAATTCATAGAATTCTTTGGCATCTTACGTTTCTCGGCTTTTTTTCCCCATAGGCCCTGTTTACCGTCTGATTTATACAACAATCCACACTCAGGAGGTTGACCATGTTTCCATGATTCCCCTTGTGTTTGATGACTCTCCCTGACTTTTCTGCTAATCCTCTTGATTATTGCGTTCAATCCTGCGCTTAGTTTTTCCCGCCTTTCGTTTTTGATAATCTTTCGAAAACTTTGTGCTCTTTTGCATTTGTGCACCCTTTGATCCCGTTCTTGTCCCGTCTACATGTTTCCCACAAAACCTTCCCTTGTCGGATGCCTCAGAACAAGTTCGGCGCCATGGTCTCCTCGCCTTTTCAATGAGTGCGTTCAGAGAGGAGCTCCTTTACGGGGCGGATGGTCATATTCAGAGCTTGCTTTTTCTGCTCGAATATCTGGTTTCGTGGAAATTACTCTTTCGGTAGCGCCATTTGTTGTGTTGGATATTCGTGCGGGCCTCGTTGAGCGGGAACCCAGCCAACTCTGCGTCAAGCAAAACTCTTTTCTTTTTTCCCTTTTTTGTTGTTGCTCGGGATATGGTTTTCCTTTTGACGCGCTGGTTCTTTCTTCAACCACCTGCCTTCTCTTTATTACCCGCAGCTGCCTTCTTTTCCGCTCCCACCAATGTTCTCCCCTGAGTCTTCGACATCTAAAATTTTCTACCGGTACCCGCTCCTGGACAATCTCCCCAACTATTAAGCACTAAGTTTCCCTTTCAGATTTCAGACCCATGCTGCCTTTCAGGTGCTTCCTACCCCCCTTGGGCTTTTCCCTTTGAAGTGGGACGTACCAGTTTTCTTCCTTTCTCCCTTCTCCTCTTCCCTCGCGGACGTTTCGCCATTTTTCTTCCCCCCGCGACCCCCGCGGCGAACCAACTCCCCCCCCTAATCCCTTAACATGGTAACCCTTTCGCTGAGGATGCAGGCCGGCAAGTCTCCTTGTTCCAGTCCGATGGATTTTCTTGTGCTCCAAACTTCTGTATGTAGGGGTTTTAAGCACGCTTCTCGTGTCACATGTTGGATTTTTTTTCCACAAGCCGGACGGAAACCCCGTGCAAGATGCCCCAACTTCTTTCCTCCTGATTTCTGCTCCTCCGCGTATGGCTCCCACCGGAAAAGTTCCAGAGCAACTTCCCCTTGCGATTTGGCTGTTTCTCCCATTTCCGGAATAATTTCCCAATCATAACCAGCTAATACGATTGCCGGATGAGCCTGCTTTGCAAGGATTCCTTTGTTCTTTTTCAAGTCTTTCTTCTCTCTTGACAATTACTCCCGATCGTCCCTTTTGGTATCTGCTTTCTCAATCTCACACCTAGCATCATGGTTTGGAGGCTTTTTCTGGTCACGTTTGGGCCCTATTCCTCCTTAGGGCTTCATTCCCTTCTTGTTTTCATCTCCTGTTCCTTTTTCGTTAAGCCCCCCTGCAGGGCACATCAGTCCGAGCGATTTCTTTCGCTTTTCCAAATTTCTTTTGAGAAATAATTCCGACGGTTTTCCACAACGTCTTTCGCAAAGCCCCTCACTCCCTTTCAGTATGCGACCGGTACCTTTCCCCGCCCAACTCCGCCGCTTTAACCCATCAATCTGATTTATACTTCCAACCCCGCCGCTTTAATGCCCCCCATTAAACCCCCACCTCCTGACCGATTTTTTCAAGGTTCTTCCTTTCGTCGTCCTTTTGAAAGCCCTCTAGACGGGTTTATTCCCTCTGTATTTGACGATAATTGCTTTTCTCTTCCTTCTCCTCTTTCTTTTCCTTGTAATGTCCCTTTCTCTCGAGCTGCCGTAGATGGAAAAATCGTCATGACCCTTTTACATTCCCGGAGTTGGAGCATCGCTCTGCCTTCTCAGACCGCGGTGGAAGGTTCTCACTTCTCTGGTTCTTTCACCCTTTGGGTTGGCCCCCAGCATTAGAGATGCGGTCGCTGAGTTGCATGAAGAAAGGAAATGCCAGTGTTGCAGGTCCTCTCTTCCGGTTCGACTGGTTGGTGTGGCGGGAGAAGTCGGCACCTGCTATTTTTTTTTTTTTCCACCTGCAGATAGGAGGCCCCAGTTCCTTTTTGGGTTCCCCAGAAAATACTACTCCTTGTGTTTGCCCCGTGTAGTCGGGCTGATTCACCCCACCGCACATCCCCGCTCCAATTCGAATCGTAGTCACTTGATGACACAGAGAAGGGCTGACATCGATGCTTTGAGCCCGCTTTTCCCTTTCCCCCGGTGCATCCGCACTGTGCTTTTACCTGTCGGGCCCCTTGGTCGTCCCTTTCTGTGTTGCTTCCCCACTTTTCCTCACGATGAAACGACAGACAGGTGGAAATTGACGAAAGTTGGGAATTCCTCCTTCCCTTATCCGCCTGGCTCACAGATAAGTACCGCCGGCTGTTATTATGCTACACCATTTTCAGGTCTGCCCCCTTCCCCCCTTTTGGCACCTCCCCTAAGCCTGACGTGAGATTCAGTGCCGTACAGGAGCCACAACAGGGACCCCCAATCTTTCCGGCACAAGCGTGCGAGATTACAATTAGAGTTAACAGTTTGCAACTATGGCTAGCCTCCGTGAATGCAATGCCTTTTCCTCTTTCTCCTCCTTTTTGAGATTCTTCCCTTCGACCTCCCCACTGAGATAGAGGACGTTGTCCCGGTCTCGAATTTTTTCACTTTGACACCTTGGCCGGGCACTTTATGTGACTAACCCCCAGTGCCTGGAACTTTTTCGAGCTGGACCCCCCCCCATTGAACTTCCCTTCAATCTTCCCCCCTCAGGCAGAGCCTGCAAACCGTATTCAGATAATTCTCTAACACGTCCTCCCTGGTTCCCCTTCTTTTCATTTATGTGTTTGCACACCTCCGTGTTTCTTTTTTTCCCCTTTTAACTGGCGCCCTCGAAGTGCTTGGCCACACTCTGGTTCTTAGACTGATAGTTCCCTCCTTTCCCATTTCCAAACGGGGTACAGCTGAGTCCAGACTCTGACCCTTCCAAACTTCTTGGTCCTCGTGTAGTCTTCCCCCCGACAGCCTCTTGATTTCCCCTGGTTTGTCAAGAACCCCTAAAGACGTGTCCCACCTTCCCCCCTTCTTTCTTGATATAATCTCGCGTTTCTCCAACGGACTCCTTTTTCCTCTTTGCGTCGCCTAGCATCCTTCTTGCCCTCTCCTCCAACGCGCGAGGCCGTATCCGACTTCATCTAACCGTTCCTCGTCTATAGGTCCCTTCTTCCTGTCCCTTTTCCTTTTTCTCCCCAACTTCGTATACGTCGGCTGACTTCTTGCACGACGACCCCTCCCACGCTCTTTTGGGAAAATTTCTCTTTTTGGTTTTATGTTTTCATTCTTTGCCTCGCTGTTTCGTAAGGTCTTAAACTTCGAGCTGATTTGGCGCGGGCCCCCGTTTTTTCCCCGGACGTAAGGGATTTTCGCGCATTTTTGGGGCATTTTTGTTTTTTTCCCTTCTTTTTCCCCCTTATGTTTCTCAAAAATGGCCCTTTGGGTTTACCTTCTTCCCCAAGTCAAATTCTCTTAGTCTGTCCCCCCCCGGCCCTTTCCGCTCTCCGTTGACTCTCTGCCCACCTAACCACGCCGGCCCGAATGATTTCCCTTATTCCAAAACTTTCCGAGAAAATATCCAACAATTTCCCCGTATAAACACGGGGTCGATTGACGACTCACCCCCCCTTAAATATTGAGTTCCGTTCAATCTCAACGTCCCACCCTTTTTCCCCCATCCCTAGGTCAATCAGCACTCCCTTTGCGTCGTTATCCTTCCTTTTTCCCTCCCCTCGTCTTCTTTTGTATTGTTTTCTGTCTTGAACTTTGAAATGCTCATGCAAATTTCCCCGGCCTTGATTTTGGGTTTTTTCGCCTTCCTTTAGGAAGTTCGGAGTATTATCAATCTCCTAGACCTCTTTTGGGATCTTGCCCTTTGTGATTTTTTGTCGTCCCCCATCCCCCCACAGGTTTTCTTTCCTTCGTGCTTTCATGCCTGACACCCCCTTCTCCCCTTCGGTTTGATTGTCACAATTTTCAAAATCTAGTGATCCCTTGTCTCACTTCTGCTCCTCCTAGATTCTGCTTTTTCTTTCCTCTTCGGAGTGTTCTGCCCGCGTTCGTTTTACTTTTTTCCCCCTTCCTGGATAGGAAATGTTGTTCTGAGCACGTTTTCAAGAACAGCCCCAATTACCACACTGAACGCCTGCCTAGGTTTTTTCCGTCAACCGGGCGGTCAGCTGTCGTAAAGCGGCATCCCGTACCCCTCCTCAAGTGTAATCATTCAGGTTTGGAGTTTGGGGGATTCAGACCTTCCGCCCCAGCATTAGAGCTGGCTTTCTTTTTGGACTATGAAGCGGAACCGGGATCCCAGGCAGCTTTTTTTGAAGAGCTGAGGTGTGTCTGACTGAAAGAAAATGCGTCAAAGCCCC
>Ga0179593_1538169_pt1 | contig 13666 bp, 19 predicted proteins | sample CZODoug2_1_08_16_FD_185931 | JGI IMG/M metagenome (GOLD analysis project Ga0179593, IMG submission 185931) | Vadose zone soil fungal communities from Angelo Coast Range Reserve, California, USA - CZODoug2_1_08_16fungal (PacBio error correction) | ecosystem: Environmental > Terrestrial > Soil >... | reverse complement strand
AGAAGCAGGTTTTTTCCCTGTGCGCTTCCCTTTTTTTTTTTTTGCTTCTTTTTCCTGCTTTGATCTCCTTTTTGTTTTTTTTCCCTTTTTTTCGACAGATGACACGCGACGTGGCAACTTTTTCTGGACGCGCCGAACGGGGCCTCTTTCTTGGCAGTGGGGGCTATTTTCTTTTTCCTGCAATTCAGGCCTCTTGCGCACCTCTTGGCTTTTCCCGTCTGCCAGGGCTAGTGGTCCCATGGACTTTTTCCGGCTTGGTTTTTTTTGTGTAAAGCGACCCGACCCTATCACTTTTTCCCTTGACTGCAGGCTGGCCGACCTTACTGATTTCCTTTTTTCCCCCCCTCTCCATTTTCTTTTCTTACCCCGCTTTTTACAACAGTTTTCCTTGGTTTCCGAGGCCGTTTGACTGATGGAAAAGTAGTTTTGTTGTTTCCCCCCCTTTTGAAGAAAGGCCTTAGTGCCCTATCGATTTTTTTTCACTCGGTTGCCCTTTTTATCGCATTCACCCCTTTTTCCTGCACCCTTTGTCCTTCCAACGGCAAGTCTCCTCGCCCTTTTCATTCCCCGGCTGGGCCCGGCCCGGGCCCCTTTCTGCCTTAGAGCCAACCACCACCGGACCGCACAAAGTCCACCCTTCATTACGCCGTTCCTTTTTTTTTTGAAACGTTTTTTTCCCCCCTTGCGGATGGAGCGTGTTTTTTTTCCTTCTTTCTATCAAAAACGCGCCTTTTTTCTCGGAAAAAGTTTGCCCTGCACCTTTTTCTGAACCAATTCTGAAACGTTCAACTGGTGAAAATGCCCCGCCCCGGCCTCGTTTTTCCCCCCCAACCTCCTTGCAGCCTGCCCTTCTTTCTGGTTTTTTTTCTTTCTGCACTTGGGCGCCGTACCTCTTCCTTTTCTACTACCCCCTTTTCCCCTTCTTTGTTGGTGATCAGATCTTTCGGTTTTTTTTCAGCGCCTTCCCCCAAGTTTCTTCCTCCCCCCTTACTCTGAGACTTTCTGTCCTGACACCTCTCCGTTGCGGCAATTCCCTTTTAGCTCCATTCCCCTTTGCTTCCCCCTGCCTTCGGGCAACAAACGTCTCCGCACCGCGTTTTTGTTTCTCCGCTTTCCTTTCCTTTCCGTTTAAAAACGCTTTTCCTCCCCGGGAGATGGCAAATGTGTGCAGGTTTTTGCTTCATCCCTTCGCTTTTTCCCTCTTTTCCGGTTCTCATTCGTTCCCTAATGGCTTTTGTTTTGGCGCCCCCCCCGTTTTCTTTTTTTTTTTCCCTCCAACGGCCCACCGCTTTCAAAAGGACTTTCCCAACCCCTCCCCCCTTCCCCGTTTCCTAGCCCCCCAACTTTCATCGTCACTTTTTTGTCCACTGGGTAGAATTCTCCCTTTTTCTATCTTTTTCCTTGGTAAAACGCTCATCGGCACGATGCCTTGTTGCCCGTTTGCCAAGAATCGTTTAGCTCCACGCGCCTCGGCCGTCCCTCCACGACGGCTTCCTTCCCTCCCGCGTAACGCATCTTCCCCCTGTTTTTTCTCGTTGAGAATTGACCAACGCGTCTGTGCATGCCCTCGGCTTTCCTCAAGTACAAGATCCTCTGGATTTTCCCGCAAATTTTCTTTTTCCCCTTCGGGTCAAAGTCTCCAACCCCCCAAACCCCCCCCTTTTCGCTTCAGCTGGGCCTGCGCCCTTCTCCACTAAACTTTTCCTTGATGAATTCACTTTTAAATTTTTTTTCCCCGGTATCGATCAGGACGTTTTTTTGAGAAGGTGGTTTCCTCATTTTTTCGTCTCTAGTCAAGGGGTCCTGATTACCCTGGCGTTGCGATCACATGCTTCTCGCCTTTTCCCACCCTCCTTGTACCTGCAACCTCGGATAGTGGCTCTTTAAATTTCAAGATTCGATTTCCAACCGCTTCGCCCTTTCGCGCTTGTCCATTTCCTCACCCCCTTTTCCGTCATTGCTCAAATGCGGATCTTTCCTGACTTTTTCTTTTTTTTTTCTTCAGAGTCCGCCCCCCCCTTCCCCCCCCGGGGCCAGCTGATTAGACTTCCAACTGGATTTTTTACTTCATGACCACTGTGAATATTTTGTTTAAACTTTTTCTTCTCCCCAAAAAATTCTTCCCCCTGCCCTGGTCGTTGACTTTTTTTGTGACCTTCACCAATACGACAAGCTTCACCCCCGATGCCCTGTCAGCACGCCCCCTCCCTCAAATATCCCTTTCCCCCTCTTTTTGCCCATTTTGCGCGACCACTTCAGGCCCTCCTTCAAAGGGTCCTTTCCCCCCAGCTGAACCACATTTTTGTTGTGGTGTCATCTTTGATTCGATCCGGCCTCGTTGCACTCTCGGGCAACCGCCTTTTTCGGTTCCCTTCCTCCCCCCCCATCTTGAGCGGAACTCTTTGCTCTTTTCCCTTGTTCCCTTTTTTTTTTCCCCAGCCCAACGAAACGCCTCGGTCGCCTTTCTTGGCTAGTGGATCTCACCTTTCCTTTGGTTTTTTTCCTTTCCCTAAATTAGAGCCCCAGGGGAATTCCTCTCTTCCCCTTCGTCTTCTTAAAAGCTTTTTCGTGACCTGTTTTCCAAAATAGCTTTTTGCTTTCCGTGCCGATGTTTTTCTGATTTCGGTTTCGCTTTTTTTTTTTCCCAGCGAAGTGTGTATTTATTTTTCCTTCCCTCCTGCCCGCTCCTCTCTCCCTCTTTGTTCCCTTTCCTTGTTGCCCCGAATGACCACCCGGGCTTTTTGTCCTCCCCCCCCAACTTCATCCCTTTCCTTTTAGTTTTTCCCGACCGATTTCAGTTCCCTGCTTTTTCGGTTTCCCTTGTCAGTTCGTTCCGCATCCCCTTTTGCCTTTCCCATGTTTCCACTCACAACGCATTGTTGACCTTTCCCGCGAAAGCCTTCCCCCAACTTCCCTTCGGGACGAGTGGGGCCCGCTTCCGAAGTCTTTCCCCTGAGCTTTTTTAACTTTTTCCTTTTACTTTTTTTTTCAGTCTTACCGGAGTACCGACTCCCTCTGCCTCCGACATTGGTCCACATGCGGTCTTTTTTTACCCTTTCCTTTCGGGAATTTCCGCTCCAGGCAAGGGACCCCCCCGTCCCGTGGATTTTTTTAGACGTTGCCGACCCATGGTAGATGCCTCGCAAGCTCCCCCCTCCCTTTTCCTCACAATTCCGACGACGGTAGTCCTCCCAATGGTTTTTCCCCTCCGGTGACACCCAAGTTTCCCCCCGATCCAGCCTTCTTATTCCTGTGATCGGTCGACTTTGATTCCCTTTTTCCCCTGGCAGGTTGCCCATCCTTTAGTTCCTCTACGGTACTCCACCGCTTTATACCCCCTCCTCTTCTTTTTTCCCTCCTTTTGTCCAGAGCTCCCTTTTGTTAACGTTTTTTCGAGTAGTCTTCCGGAAAACAGATCCCCCTCCCTTCCTTTTCACTTTTATCCAACCCCCTCAAAAGCGTTTTCTTATCCTTCCTTGATTTGTACTTTGCCTTGAATTGTTGCTTTTTTCTTTCTCTCTTTGAAAACCCCCCCCCCCCCTTTTTGCACGCAGGACCCACGGTGTTCATTTCCTTGTTCCGTTTTTGATTGCCCTGACCAGTTCTCTTCCCCCAACCCACCTGCTTTCCTCGAAACTGGAGGCGATCCGCCCCCCACCGACGCCCCCCTTTTCTATTTTTTTCGCGGGCTTTTGTCTTTTCCCCTTTGTTTTCTCCTGCTTTTAAGGGTCTCAAGACTGAGTAAAAATGTCTTTCTTCAAAAAACCCCCTCTTTTTGACATGTTTATCTTCTAATGATGGGGTCTTGAGGGCCCTCTTGATTCCTTTCGGAAGATTTTTTTTCGTTGACGGGGAATTACAAGGTTTTTTCTTTTCCCCTTGCGTGCACTTTTTCCAGAGTCACCTTGTCATTTTCGAACGGATTTTTCCTGTCTTGAATACCGTTGGACTTCGTTTGGTCCCCCTTTCCGGAGCACCCCCGACTGAATTTTGCCCCCCTTTCAGTTTGCATTAAGTTGTGTACAACCCAAACTCAGCCTTGGGCCCCTTGGTTGGCCCTGTGCCTTCACTTTTCTTTCTCCTTCTGACGGCTGAAGGTCTCTTTTCCCCCCGTTTCCAGACCCCCCGCTTTTAGCCCCTGGACTTTCCTTTTTCCACCTGAACGCATCGAAATTCTTACGCACCCCGATTCGTATCTGCACTGGCCGCCGGCGGCTTTCTTCTTCCGCGGTTTATTCTGGCGCAGTCGTCTCCCTTTCCCTGCTATGATTTTTCGAGTCCCCCCTTCCCGTTCCTTTTTTCTGAGCGACCCCGCCATCTTCGCCCCGAATTAGCTTTTCTGGAGAAAGAACACGGTTTATTTCCCCTTTGGCCTATGAGGAGTACCCTTTTTTTTGGGACTTCTTTCCCTTGGGTATCCCGCGCTTGGCCTAGATTTTGAGCTCCGAGACCTGACCCCCTTCTTCCAAACCCCTTTTTGCATTTTTTAGGCTCCTTCGGAACTTGTTTCCCTTCGTCATTTTTTTCGCGCAGTCATATGTGTTTTGTACTCTTCACCCTCTTTTGGGGTTGGGTTGTCTTCTTTTTCTTTTTCTTGTTTTTTCATGACCGTGGGCCATCGCACTCTTGTTCTCTGACCCCGTCTTTTTTCTTATTATGTTTTACGGTCTTCAACGTGCGGCCAGTATTTTTTCCTTTTTTATCCCTTTTTTGGTGTCTCAGGTTTTCTCCCACAATATTAAGTTCCACCCCAACGTGTCTCGACGACTCCCTTTTTTGTTTTTTCCCCCCCTCCCTCCATAGAGGACGGGACCGAGTCCCTGTTGGGGGTGTTTTCATGGGCGACTCCTTCTCCCACAGAATTTCTTCTTGCTCCCCTTTGCCTTCCCCTCAGCGCCCCCCATCTATGATGATGGACGGTTTTTGCGTGCAAGTGACCTTTGCACCGAAATTTGGTTGGCCCCCCTGGGATGATCACATTGTTTCTAGTCCCAACTGTTAAAGCAGTCCCCCCCTAATTGGTCGTTTTTTTCCGTTTACACAGCTTGTTTTTTTTGGGACGCGATTCTCCCGAGAGTGGAGATCATGGATTTTTTTTTTTCACACCCCCCCGCGCATTTTTGAGTCCCCTTCCCTTTCCGATATGAGCCGAAGAAGCAAGCCTGACCGCCCCCAGTCTCCTTTATTTCTACCTGCAATTACTTTTTCTCACACTGTTCGAGTTCCTTGGTTTCAGTTTCTTTTAAATATGGACGGAGCTTCCCTTTTTTGTGACGTCCCTTTTTTCCCTCCCCCGATGGTTTGACCCCCACGGATGTGAGAACTTTTTGCTTTCCCCCCACATCGGTATTATTTCCTTGTCCCCAAGTTCCTTTGGTTTTTGGCACTGGTTTCTTCCACCCCAATAATGGAGTTCCCTTGTCTCTTTTTTTTGTGACTCTGGCAGCCGGGGGTCTTTCCGTCCCCTTCCCCCTCTTTGTGCCCAGTTAAAGGACTTTATCTGTACCTGGTCCGTGCCGGCGCCTCCCCTGTGTCTCTCCTTCCGTTTCATTCAGTTGGCTTTTCTTACACAGTTTTTTTTTTTTTTCTTTTTTCAGTTGAGAAAGGTTTACGTTATTTTTTCCTTTGATGTTTTTTTTGGCGGCCTCCGTGAAATCCTGGGATTGGTTTAGTTTTTTTGACTTCCCCTTTTTTTCCTCGGTTATTCCCTTTTTCCCCCCCCCCCCCCCCCCTCCTCCAATTTAGCCACTGTGTGTTTGCCGCGCCATTCTCTTTCCTTCCCTTCCCCCCGTCCCTTCCAGGAACCTACCCCTGCGGGGAGAGCAAAACCCCCCCTCTTTCCCTGGCACCCCCCTAACATTTTGCTTCCGGCAGTTTTTTCGCTTTGTGACACCCGCGATGATTTCTGTGTTTTTTTTTTTAATGGGATACCTTTAAAAAAACTTCCGGCCGTGGTAGTTTGAACTTTTCGCTTTTTCGTTTTTTCCTCGTGAACTGAGTCCCGACCCGGGTTCCCCTTTGCCGAACGCCTTGAAACAATTTCGTGAAGCTTTTCAATTTTGATTTATCACTGTTTGCGCGTTTCTTCGTACCTATTTTCTATTGTCCTCCTCTCCGTTGTTTGTGTGTATCCTTCCTTTTCCGGCGTCCCCCCCCCTCCTTTCCCCCTGCCACAACTCTTCCGAGGCGTGGTCTGGACTGAACCTTTACCCCGGCTTCGCAATTTCCCGTTTTCCTTTTTTTCGCCCTTTTTTCACGACTTATTCGGAGGCAAAAAGCACCTTCGCCATCTCAACCAAGTCTCAAATTCCAACTTGGTCCTTTTTCCCCGGGGGCGGTATTTTTTTTTTTTTTTTCCCTTGGTTTTGTCTTGTGTGATCCCTTCTTTTTTTGGAAGGTCGGGCAGCTGTATTTGCGAACTTTTTTTCGTTCTCCTTCCCCAGGGCTTCGTGTGTTTTTTTTCGATCAACCTCTTTCAAAATCTCTTTCACCTTCGGCACCCCCCCCCCCAGGCTGTAATCGTGCGGCCAGGCTTTTTTTTCTCGTTAACTGTTTTCCCCCTCCCCTTCAACACAGCCCCTCCCCTAATTCGCTGTCAAATATCCCCACCCCCCTTTCCGGACCTTCTTTCGGCCACCGGTAGAATGAGTTCTTTTGTCCCCAGTGACCCTTTTTTTCGCCCACACGCCCGCGCGGCAGTCCCCTGCCCCCTTTTTCCATCGTCAATCTCTTTCGGCTAGCTGATGGGTGGTCACCGGAATTGTCCACCCTTCCCTTGCCCCGAACATTTTTCTTTTTTTGCATAGTAACGAATCTCACCTTTACTTTCCCCCCCCCCCTGCCCCCCCCCGTGTCATGTTTCTCAAACCGTCGGTTTCCCCCCCCCACCCTTTTTTCGGTCCCTTTCTTCCAGGCCCCCTTTTCCCAGAAAACTGCTTCTTCGATGAAACCCCCGTAATTTCTTCTTCTGACGTTTTTTCCCTCAAGTTTTTGGGTTTTTTCCCTTTTTTGGTTGCCATTCTTTGGGCCTGCTCCCCTTTTCTTTTTCCAAAATAAGCTATTCGTCGTCCTTTTTCTCCTCGTTTGTACCCCACTTCGGATGTGGCCTTTACCCCCCCTTTTTTTTTTTCCCCCCCGATTTCGGATGTAACCAATGTATCGCCTTGGGTCGTCCACGTCCCCCCCCCCCGCGTTTCATCTGACCTCCCCTCCTCTTTCCCGCCTCTTCTTCCCTCTGCGTTTTCGCGCCGCCCCCCTGTTTGGACACCCCCCTTTCCCGTGGCCTTTTTCACAGCAATACTCGATCGCGGGTTCAGTCCACACGTCATTGCCTTTTTTAATACCCCTGGCTTGCAATTATCTCCCAAAAAGAATACTCTTTTCGGTGTGTCCTTTTTCCCCCCCCCCCAAAATCGACAAAAACCAATTCCCGTGTCCTTTTTTTGCTCCCAACCTTTTTCTTTCGACCTTGCTGCAAACCCCCCTCCGTCCCTCTTCCCCCCCTCCTCCCCCCTTATTTCGCCCATATTCTTGCGCGAACCTTCCTTTTGACCCCCTGAGCAAACGGGTCGCTGTGCCTCCTTTATCAGACTTCTCCGTTACACGCAACTCTCCCTCCCTTTCCCGCGCGGTAACCATCTTTCCCCCCCCCCCACTCTTATTCTTTTTGGTAAATCTATTCGTTGCTGCTGTCCATTAAACCTTTTTTGCTCCTACCAACGCTTTCGTGGAGAATTCTGTTCAGCTTTTCCCCAACTTGCCGGAGAGCATCCCCCCCCCCCTTGAACTCGAGCCCCTTGTTTCCTTTTTCTCGACCTGACCTATCTTGCTCGGCTGCGCGCCCTGCTTGGCGATCAAATCTCTTGTTTTTTTTTTGCCAAAGAGTTTCGATGCCGGTTTCTTCCCGCGTTTAATGTCCCCCTAGCCGTTGTTGACACTTTTCCTTTTCTCATCCCTCCGCCTATTTGAAGGCGTGTTCCCCCGTTTTTTTCCCTTTACGGCAAAAACTTTGGTGTTTTTTTTCCCCCCTCAAATTTCCATGGCCCTTTTTTCAAAAGTTGCTTTTTTTTTTCCCCGCTCCCCTTGATCAGTTCCACTGCTGCGGTTCACCCCCCCCCCGCCCCTTCTTAAGTTCTCATCCAGGTCCTTCCCTTTCCATCAATTCCCCCTCCCCGTGAATTCCACCGTTTGAAACGCATCCAATAGGTTGCTGAAATCGGGGGCTTTCCTTAGGTCCATGAACTGAGTACCCAGCACTTTTTCGTTTCCCCCTTCTCCGAGACCCAGTTTTAACTCACTCCTTGACGTCACCCCCCTCTTTTGATGTCGGGCCCTGGGTCGGCGCCCTTTGAGGGGACATTCTTCTTTTTTCCTGTTTCGGCTCCTAAAGGAGTTTCCCCCTGGGTTTTTTTCCCTTTGTTCGTTTCCGAGAACCTGGCTCTGTTATCGGCCCCTTCTCCCAATGCCCCCTATGCGACCGACGACTTCGGCGCCAAGTGTTGTTTTGTGTACCAAGAACAGCACGGACCCCTCACCTTTCCATTCAAGCTCGCGACGCGGCCTTACCTTGCCCCCCTTCTGTTCGGTTAGTTTTCATCAAACCGGATATAACCCCCCCCTTTTCTCCTCTTCCTTCCTCCTCGTTGTTTTTTTCTAGTCTTTTTTTCTTATATTCCGGTTGGTTATACCCCCGACCCCGCCTTTTTGCAGCCGGCACGTCAAAATTTCCTTGTTCCCTTATCACGTTGGAATTTCTTTTTCCCCCTTTTTCTGGATTTCGTGCGGGGATGTCTTTTTTTTCAAAACCCCCTTTTCTGCAGCGTTTTGCCCGGTGGTTTCGTGCTGGGCTCTTGGCCCCTATTTTTTCGCCGGCCTGACCCCGTGCAACTTCGAACTCCTGGAGCCTAAACCCCCCCTCTTTTGGGACCCTTCATGTCCTTCCAATCTTTTTTTTCCAACCTCTTCTTGCCGCGACCTCCCGTTTCTTTTTCCTTACCATCCCCTGAGCAAACTTGGTATTCAGGTTCGCACAACACGCTCTCCTTTCTTTTCAACTACTAATGATGGACCTCCGGCCCATCCCGTCCCCCTCCCCCCCTACTGTGAAATGCGTTTTTCCCCTTTTTTTTTTTTCCCTGCGTTTTGATTACGGGCGCCCCCATGGATAGTTTCCGAACGGATGCCATCTTTTCTGGTCTTTTTAACCCGACTGATTTTTAGAAGCGGGCCCCCTTTTTTTCCCAGGCCAAGGGGCATTGCCGTTCTCTACTTTTTGGGTGATGGACACAACATTGTCTGTTTTCCCCGCAGCGACCCTCACTCTTTAGGCTGCTGCCGTGATTCGACTTACCAAGCGTCTTCACCCCCGTTTTCCCTCTGGGAAATTCGCTGCCCACCCTCCACGGCCATCCTCAGGTTCCTCTTTCGTAACGAAACGTTCCTTTCTTCTTTCAACTGGCGCGGTTTCAAGCCCCCGCCTTAACATTTCGCGCGATATGGCCCCTTTTCGTCTTTCGACGTGAATGAGCTTTAGTTTCCCCTCCTGGTAACCTCAAGGCCCCCCCTCCAATTGACCCGAGGCGTTTTGTTTCGTTTTTCTGTTTTTTTTTTGACTTTTTCCCCCAATTTTATGGCTGTACTCGTGAATTCTCCGATCCCCAAGAGTGGAGAGGCCCCCTTTACTACCACTACTGTGGCCCGCTTTTGGGCCGTGCCGTAGGATTTGGCTGATTTGTCCGGACCATGCGCCCTTTGTCTGGCCCGTCTTGCATGTTCGCTTTTCTTCTTTTGATTTCTTGCGGTCCGGATAGGCGTTTTCTTTTTTTGCGCCCCTTCCAATCTAAGTTTTTTGGTTGAAGCTCGGTGCCTCCTGAAGGGCCATTCTCCCCCACTTTTTTTTTCGGCTGCTGGGTTTTTGGCGGATTTTTTTTTTTTTAGGTTTTTCCCCCCCCAAGGAGTAGGGATTCCCTTTCTTTGGCTATTTCTTCCCTGGACAATATTCCCAGGTCCCTTCTGGTTCTCGACGGGAGGTGAGTTGTTCCCTGGCCCGGGCTCCTAACCAGTGGTCCGGCCCTTTTTTGAACAGCATTCGATGCGCAATCGAACTTTTTCTTCGCCTATATGCCCTGGCGCGCACGTGGGATTGCTTCATTTTTTTTTTTTCCCTTTGACGTGCTCTGATCCCAAGGGCTCCCCTCCGCCATCTTGAACACAGTTTTAAACCGCCCTGTTGGGAAAGGTCCGCGGTTTTTTTTTTTTTTTTTTTTCGTTTTTTTCTCCCATCCTCGAAGACATTTCCAAACAAAAAACTTTGCCGAGTTGTGCTTGCAGTCCCCCCTGCGAGATAGCCCCGGCGGCCCCCAGTCCACTTGAAAAGTCCCCCCCTTCCCCTTCCTGCGTATTTTCTTTTTTTCTTACTTACGTGAACTAATAGAATTTCGGCCTGTGCCGCTGGGGGACCCACTTTTTTTGGCAGGATTTTACCAGCTGCGTTTCCGCCGGAAATTTGTTGTGGACCCGACCGGTTCGATTCGAGTCCACTTTGCTGAAATTTAGAGTTGATTCACTTTGCGGAAGGTGACTCCTTCGTTTTTTTTGTCAGGGCGGTCCCCTTCTGTGTGACGCAATCCCTCCCCCGCCTCTGGTGTAATCGTTTGATTTTTCCTTCAAGCCGTTTCGTTGGTCATCTGGCAGTCTTTGGGATTCCCCCCTTTTTGACGCCACTCATGTCCCGGGGCACCGCCTGCAGGCTCTGACCATTTTTCTCGATTTCGTTCCAGGACTGTCGTTTTTTTTTTCTATTCTCAGAGAAACCCCACTTTTTCAGTCCACCAGTGAATGGTAGTGAGGGCTTCGCACTTACTTGTTTTTACCACCCCCCAGGCCGTAGGTGGATTTTGTCCTTTCTTTAAGAGGTTTAGTTATTCTTTTCCCAAGAATTGCCAACTGGTCCCAGCCAAACGGTTGGGACCGCGCATTTCCTCCCCTTTCTTGAAGGAGCTGGCCCGGCCCGGGCCGTAACAGAGGGTTTCAACACACGACTCCCGGCCCCCCCCCCCCAGCCCTTCTGGCCGTTCCCCCAGGTTATTTTTTTTGGCACCGATGGATTTCAGTGGCGTGTTGCGGTCTTTCCCTCCCAAAACAGGCTGGCGTGAAATTTTTTCTTAGCCCCCCGTTGGCGTTTGGCTAATCGAAAGCGAACGTTCAATTTCCTTTCCTCGTGGGGACCTGTTGCCTTTCTTTCCGTGATGTGGATAGCACTTTTGGTCCCTCGTACACCTATCTCTCTCTTACTTCTTTTGTTTCTAGATAGGGTCCCCCCTGTCCCCCTCAATTTTTTCCCCCCCCAGTGCTCCCCGTCATCCGACCCTAACCAGTTTTTCCACGAGTTTGTTAATTTCCCGTTTCGCTTCGCAATTCAGGTTCCGCCCTCCGTATTTCCCACCAGTTTTTTCCCCCCCTGCCACATTTTTTTATACCATCCCGCCACTTTGCTTGTTTTTTTTAAACAAGCGTCCTGACGCGTATTTTTTTGTGCTGATCGTCGGTTTGTCTCCGATGCCCTGTTCCTCCCCCTGGACGGTCTGATTGTATTGGGGGAATGTCGGCTTGCACCTTGTTCCCGTTGCTTTTTGTGAATTGCGATAAGGACGTGCCTTTCCCCCCCCTTTGGAAATCGGGAAACAACCACGCCTCGTCTTGCGCCAGCCCCATTTCCCCCCTCCCCTCTGCTCTCCAGCAAAGATGTGTAATCGCTGTAGAAAAAACTTTTGCACCCCTGAAAAGGGTCGAGTCGTCTTGTCAGGAATCTTTCTTCGCTAACCTTCCGGACCTGTCCATTCCCTCCGTGCTGTGTTCAAATCCTTTTACGAACGGGAGATGAGTGCGATGAAACGGTTCGTGTTGTGTGGCCGTTCCCCGCCCCCCTTCGTCTTCTCTTTTTTTTTTGGTAAGACGGACTCTCGTCACTTCAACCGTTCTCGCGTGACTCCTGTGCCCCTTCCCCCCCACCCCAAAATTTGCCTCCATCCCTGCGCCAGGGGCGTCTTCCCCCCAGCTTCTCGTGACTTTCCCTTAATTGAGGTACTGGTTTTTTTACGGCTGAGGAAGGGGGCTTTCATTTGCTTCTCCAGTCGGACGTGGCCACGCGCCGTTGCGACGACCCTTTCTCTTTTTCGAAGTTGATTGGCGTCCACTCCTTGTTACCTCCCCTCTATAGTGGCTCTTTTTCCAAGAATCCCGCTGATGGTAAAAAAAATTTTTTGTCCCTTGCGCGCTTTTACACGTAAGCCATCCTTCCCCGGTCATTGCTTTTTTCCGCTCCTCTGGTTTGCCTCTGTAGCATCGAAATTGTGTTTCCTTTCCCCCGTGAAACCCCAGGTTGATACCGCCCTTGATTACGGCAAATACCTGCTTTTCCCGTCGCACCACGTCAGTGTTCCTTCTTGTTTTTTCTTTCACTTTTTCCTTCTAGCAAACGGGACCATCTGTGAGTTTTCCCTCACCCCCCCTACCTTCCTGCTCACCCCCGTTTTGTTTCCTGGGCCCTGCAGCCGCTCCTAAAATCATCCCCCCTAACTTGAAAGTTTCCCTTTTTTTCCCAATTCTTGCGCGACAAAAGCCCCCTAAAGTTTTTCCGAAAAATTTTTCTCCAATGTTTTGACGCTCCGGCCCGTTTCGCCCGCACCCTCCTCGGCCCGCGCGTTTCGCGTTACCCTTCCCCCCCTCTTTTGAGCGGAATTTCGCCCCGTAACCTGTAGTGATTCCTTTCCAAATACACGCCTCGGCGAGTCCCCTGTCCTTCCAGGGATCAACTTTCCATTTTTTTCCTTTTTTTTTTAATTTCCAAGTCGAAATCTAGCCCTTTTTCACCCCTCTTACCTTCTGGAATAGTATCGGCGTCCTGGGCTTTGCCCCGATTCACTTTTTCCCCTTTTTTTTAGTGGGGGTTAGAAAGAGTCTTAGGGTTCGGTTGGCTATGGTTCCCCCCAGCGTTTTTTCCTCGCTTTTTTTCCTTCTCCCCTTTGGTTTCGGCTCCCCCCAGATTCCAGCGCTTGTCGCTGGGTTCCAGAAAGCACTGGCGCTGTTGTTGTCCCCCCCCCCCCCCCACAACTCATGGTCCCCTGCCTAAACTTTTTTTTTTTTTTACGGAAACCGATCAGTTTCCCCACTGCCGGTGCCCTCCATCGTTTTTCCCCCCATACCAGTACTCCATGACATCACTAAACTCAGTGTTATCTCCACCTCCTCTCAAACATATCCTTTTTTTTTCGTTTAGGGCCGCCTCCCCCTCGAAGAGTACCCCGCAGGTTTTTTCTTGCTCGAAAATCCCAAGTTTCCATTTTTTTCACGGTACCGACGATTTCGGTTCCGCCCGCCTGGCGTCAGAGGTTTTTTCCCGTGCAGCGTGCCATAAGTTGTTGGGCTCCGTCTTTTTTTAGAGGGCTTTCTTTTCTTCCGCGGTCAACTTTCTTTTTCCATCGCCAAGCGCCCGTCCCCTTCTTTCCCCCCCCGTTTTGATTGACGACGTATTGCGCTTTTTTGCACCCCTCGGAGAAGTCCATACTCCAGCCCGGACATCATTTTTCTTTTCGCGACGCGGGGCTTACCTTTTTTTTAACGGTCGGCTGACTTCGCTTTAGGGAACAGGCCTTTTCCCCGGCTTATA
>Ga0179593_1525044_pt1 | contig 13666 bp, 16 predicted proteins | sample CZODoug2_1_08_16_FD_185931 | JGI IMG/M metagenome (GOLD analysis project Ga0179593, IMG submission 185931) | Vadose zone soil fungal communities from Angelo Coast Range Reserve, California, USA - CZODoug2_1_08_16fungal (PacBio error correction) | ecosystem: Environmental > Terrestrial > Soil >... | reverse complement strand
GCTTTTCTTTGATTTTACCGTTTCGATCCTCGGACTTTCGCCGAATGAACCATTCTTAAGTCAGGTTTTCCATTTCTTGGAGCACCCATTTCCGTCTTCCTTTCTTTTCGTAACTCGCCTGCACGTCCTATATGAAGACAGGCTTTTCCGCAAACTGTCGTCCAAGCTTTTTTCTGGCCTTTTCTCCTAGAAGTCGTCTCCTTCCGGTTCCATTCTCTACGGTCTTTCCTGGCACGGACACATAGCAGTTTTCTCCTTCTTACCGGCAAGAGAAGTGGGTGAGAAACCCCCCTCCCGTGTCCTCCTCGTCTCGACGGTCCCCTCTTTCCCTTCCCCTGGCCCAAAACAGTGTGATTTTCTTCCTCCTTTGAAAAACTGGCAGTTTACGCAAGGCCAGTAGTTTTTTTTCTTCCACCCCTTTAGCAGTTTCACGTCGGACAACCTTTCCCGCTCTTTTTTCTTCCCCCCCACTGAGTGCCGCCCTTTGATTCAAGATGCACGAAGCTTTTTCCCTTTAAATTTCCGCCGCGAAATGTCGTTTTTCTTTCTTCGCGGGTTTTTCCAAAGGATACTACAATTATTTTGATTTTCTCCCTTCGACAATCCTGGATGACGCTGTTTTTTTCGTCTTTTTTTGAATAGTTTTAATCCACATCCCCTTTCCGACCCTGGTCGCCGCAATACAAACCCTCAGTGAGTTGCCAGGGGAAAAAAAACGTCTCTCTCAACCATTTTTTGATTTCACCCTTTTCTGCGATTGCCCTGCCCCCGGAGGAGTCCTTTTGCCCTTTTTTTGGGTGAAAACGACATGTGTCTTTTTTTTTTGTACCTTCCTTCCTTCATGTGCCCCTCTTTTCCATCTTTTCCTCTCCTCTCTCGTCCCACCACCCATCGATAAGCTTCCCTTTCCCCCAAAAAGGGGGAGGAAACCAACCATTCTTTTTTTTCTTGAATCTCTTCCCCGTTCTCTCCTCCCTCTTTCTTCCAAAAAGGAGGCCTTCCTTCCCTTGCCGGAGAACGATTTTTTTTTTTTCAATTTGTGTGCAGGGCCGCCTCTTTTGGCTTGCCCTTTCTCTAGTGTTGGCTTTTCCCTTGGACCTAGGGGTTCTATTAGTTCCGGTAACTTAGCCTTGGCGAGGCGTTCAATGCCCCTTTAACCTTTTCTAGGAGGAGTCGGTCCTCCTGCTTACACTTTTAATCCGCTTTCCCCCTTTTTTTTTTTTCCTCATCCCTCGAATAGCCATTGTTGCCCTTATTCGTTCGATCCTTTTTCCTTCGAGGCGGGAAGACGAGCGGCATTTTTTAATCACTGTTATATCTCTCCCTGTCTTCTCCCTTGACCGGATCCCCCCTTCCCCTGAATAGATCAAAATGATTTTGACCCTTTTCTTTCCTTTTTTCATGCTCTCTCCTCCTCCTCCCCTCTTCCCCCTTTGGCCGGACTGCCCCCCCTTCTGTCTTGTAAATGGTGGAAAATGGCGACTTTTTTTATGTTAAGTCGTAGCTTGACTCCCTATTCACTATTACGTGGTGGTTGTTTCCTCTCCCTCCTCCTACTGTTCACATAAGATGCCTGGGTCAATCGTTCCTCCCTAAAAAAAAATTTCCTCCCCACTCCTTTTTTTTGTCGGTAACTTGCTCCTCTTTCTGCTTCTGCCTCCCCTTCCCAAGTCACGGCCGGTTCCCCCCCCTTTTTCGATCCGGAATGTGAAGGGGATCCTGTTTCATATGAAGTGAGAGATAATTTCCCCTTCCGCCCATTCCCCTTTTCAAACTGAGGGCTCCCTCTCTCCCTTCTCTGAAGGAACTAACGCCAAAAGATCCTAACGAATCTTTGGCGATAGATGGATGATTGCCGTCCTTTTCTTCTGATCTTTACGCCACCGTTCTCCTCACCGCCTCTCCAGCTTTGTGTCCACCGCATTGAACGCCTCTTTTCCGAAACTAATAGAACACTAGTCATTCTTTTCTCTTCCGCATTTCCCTTTTTTCGGCCCCGCACACCAAATTGAGCCTTTTTCCCCCCTTTTTCCTTTCCCGGCCGTACGTCTGTCCCCTGCAAGCTTTTTGAAAAGAACTTTGACGAGGCGGCCGCCAAACCCTTTTTCCCTCCACCTTTTTTCGCGTTCTTTTTTTTCAACCCGTTGGGACCTAGTCAGTTTGCATCCAAGAAGGTTTTTCAAGTAAAACGCGCACAATGAATTGACCCTTTTTTCCCCACTCCCTTGTTACCCCCCTAGGGCAAGTTGACCCTTTCCTCTTTTTTCCCTTTCCCCCCTCTCCCGGTTATTTCAACCTTATCCCCCCTGGAGTCGTGTCCGCAGAGGGAAGGCTCCCTTGACGAGGAGTGGGAAAGTAAACCCCCAGCGTCCCCCCCACGGCCTCTTTGTTTTTTTTTTTTTTTTTTTTTTTTTTTTTTTTTTTTTTCCCCCCGACGTCTCCTCCCAAGGGTTCCTCTTCTTTCTTTTTCCTTTCTCTGAAGCCCCTCCGCTTTGTTCCCCCCAAAAAGAATGTAAGAAGACCTCGAAGGGCGAACCGCTTTCCTCGTCCTGGCCTTCTTCCTCCCTCCCCCCGTGGCACAGTTCCCTTTCCTCGTCCTCGCCGAACCTTCAAAAGCGGGTTTTCGGCGACTTTCTTGCGTTCCACTCTTTAAATTTTTAGCTTGCCTTCCTTTTTCTTTCCTATGACGACTTTTTTTGCGTGCACTCCCTAATTGGCGGTCGGAGTAAACTTCCCCTCGATCTCCCCCCGAATTGGCTTCCGGTTCCTTGCCTGCACCTTCTTTTTTTCCTTTTCAATCTCGACCTGCCTCTTCGGTCTCTGTTTTCATTGGTTCTCAACCACGTCTCCTATGGCGAAAACTGCGATGTTTTTTTCGTCGACCATTTTCCCTGACTTCCCTCTCCTTCCCGGTTCCAAATCGGGAGCAGCTTTACGTGGAGACAGTTTGCACTTCTTAAATCTTCCCAGTAGAGTGAAGCGATTTACTGCTTCCCCCCAATCTTCCTTTTTCCCAAAGGCCCACTTGGCTCTCCCCCCCCTCCCTTCCTCCCCCTTTTTTTCATTCGGCGCGAGCTTCGAACCGGATAAACAAGCCCCGGGGTTCGAAGGTAAGAGACGCTTATTCCGGATCATTCTTGATGACAATGTCCTGTCGGAACTTCCTGACTTATCGCGATCGAGGAAAGTGATAAACGTGGACAGGATCTCTCGTCCAGCCGCCGTTCCTTCCCCCCCCTGACCGACGCCGATTTCTTCTTGATCTCTCTCTGTCCTCCCCTTTTCTTCAGATGCAAGAACCCCTGCTTCTAGTTTTCATTGCTGCGGTTACTTTGCGATTCGAGAAGGACAAGTTTATTCCTTCCGTGACATCCAGGCCCGGCCTTTGCCTCTTTCTTTAAGACGACTGCTCCGATAGTTTTTCGTTACCTTCTGGTTTCTAGATACCCCCAACGCGGATTCGTTGCCATGAACCACCGGCCTCCCAGGATCGGGACCAGCGCCCCCTCCCTTGCCTCCTTTTTCATGTCAGCGGCCCTTCCGCGTTTCACGGATCTTCTCCTTTGGCGAATTGAAGGAATGTCCTGCCGGCATGCGAAAAAGTGTCTCGTCTATTTTACCCTTCCGTCCCCCTTTTCCTTTCCAAATCGCGGCCCCTTAAGTTTTCGCAATCGACCCTTTTGGGTGAGAAACAATAACCCTTTCCTCAATTTCTTCATCTTCCCTTCCTCTCCCCTTCACTCCTCAACCACTGTGATTTTCTGAAAAACTGCCGTGTAAGATTTCCCAAAAGTAGTGAGAGGAGTTTTCCTTTTAGTTCCCCCCCTCTAAATATTTTTTGCGGCGCTCCCCCTCCCTAACATTAATTTTAAAAGGGAGTCGAATTCTTCAGGGCACGACGATTTTTTGAATTCTTTTTTTCTTGGAATCCCTGCCTTGTCCCGAGTGAAGAAGTTCTTCCCCCTTTAGGGCAAAATGAGCTGGCTCTGGTTTTCCCCCGGTGATTAAAAGAAGGACTTCTCAACTAGAGGATTAATAATAGGCCTACGAATCCTATGGCTCCTGTTTTTTTTTTTTCCCTTTCCCTAGTTAATCACCTCCCCTCCGTTGAACGGGTCGCAGTCCTCCCCCAGTGGACTGGCCCTTCTTTGGAGTGCCAGACGCTCATAGTGAGCCCAATGTGGAATTTGTGAATGTACCCCCTGCTGATTCGGCCAGAATCCTTCTTATTTTTACTTGGGTGACAACTTTTTCCGATTCCCCCCTCTTTCAATTATTGCGCGTTGATTTGCCCCTTTTTTTTCCCTTTTGCCTTCGTGGATGCCCCCCCCTCCGGTCTTACCAGAATCGAACGCTTTTTTTCAAAGGGGGAGGGAACAACCCCTTCCCCTTTCAGCCATTGGAGTTCTTCCCCCCGGTGTCGAAGATTTCCCTTTTCAAAAAGCTGGCAGAAGAGAGTGGGCCTCCCTTTTTCCGGGCTGCCCTTAAGTTTTGATGCCCTGGACGATCACTCCTCTTTCCACGAATGGACATAGGTCATTTCGTTCTTTCCCCCAATTGGCGAGGCGTTCAAGAGGTGGAACCCCCCCGGAGGAGGGAAGTCATAATGCTTCCTCCTTCCCTTTTTTTTCATTTGGGCGGCATTTCATCCCTCCCCCTCTTTTTGAGGCCGGATTCGTTCAGATCCCCTCGAGGGCGACGTTATTCCCCTTTCTTTTGCAGATGGGAAGGGTTCCTTGATTCTTCACCTTTTATTCTTCCGCACTGCCCTGTATCTCTTTCCCGGATCCCCCACCTTCTGTATTCTCCCCATGATTTTGAAAAAGCGGCCCCTTTTCGAGACATCGATAAGTTGGAAGGACTTTTCTTTGTCCCATTTCCTCGTTCTTTTTGACCAGGCCTTTCTTTTCTTTCCCTTCCCTTTTCCTTTCTCCTCCGTTGTTGTTGTCTTCTTTCTCAAGCTCGAAGGACTCCACGGAGACGCATCGACAACCCTTGCCACTTACCACACACTCTTTTGGCATTCCTTTTTCCCCTCCCCTCTTTGCTGCTCCTCTAGAAAGGTCCCCCCCGTCCCTTCTCCTCATTTTTCGCCGATCGATTAAGGGTCTCGCTAAGGCAGTTGAGATATATCGCTTTCAATCCCCCCTTTTTTTACACCCCCTGCGTACTTCTTCAGTCCTCTCTCTTCCTTTCCCCCAAGATCCTGAACGACCTTCTCACGAGCCTTTTCTCAAAAAGTGTTCAAAGCCTTTTTGATTCCTCCTCCTCAGGAAGGTTGATCCCCCCTCATTGCCTCCCCCCCCCCTTTGAAACTAGGTTTCCCCGACCTAATCTCCCCTTCTTGTCACGCCCCAACAAGAGTTCCCCTTCGCCGGCACACACAAATGGCGCCTTTTTTTTTCCTGTTGACGTGGTGAAAGGCGGTCCAGTGCCCCTCCCCAATCTCGACCTTGGCTTCTTTTCGCCAAAAAACGGCGAAACTTTCGCACACATTTTGAAGTCCTTTTTTTTGGCCTCTTTTTTTCTCGTCCTTCTACCGGTCCCACTCCATTTTCCTTCCCCCCCCCCCCACTCGCCATGACATGGAAAAAAAAGCCTGTCGAGTCCCCAAAATGCCGGGAGTTGTAACTCCCCTGGGCTACTCCGGCGTCCTCCCCCACACCCCCTCCATTGTAGTTTTTTCCTCATCTTTCCTTCTTTTTTTCCCCTTCAATTGACGCGGTTTGGTCCATTCCCCATTGAGGACCCCGTAAAAGGAAATTCCTCCCCCCCTTACCCTATCCCTGACCCACCCGGGCTCCTGGTCTCGATAGGCGTTTTCCTTCGAGGAGGAAGCCGCCGAGTGTCAAAAAGAATGGTAAGACAGCCCTTTTTTTTTACCTTCCTGCCCCTCGGCAGGTCCCCTTCAGTCCTCGCGGCAACGGTACCGCTGCCAAGATTCCCCGCGGAGGGGAATCGGGATCGCCCTTTCGATTTCGTACTTTATTTTCCCCTGCATGTGTAGCTGCGCTTTTTTCCCTCCTATTCCTCGTGTGCCGAACTCCTTTCGGGTGCTACAAATACTTGGAGAAACGAACCGGCGTCCACTCGGTGTTGTCTTCCTTTTTCTTTTTCCCTCTTCCTTCTTCTCACTCCCCTCCGGTCTTCCCTGGGTTGGATGGTTCTAAACCAAGTACGATTGTTTGATGGTGTTTTTTCGTTGCCGAGATTTTTTTTTCCTGTCTTTCCCTAATCGGCGGTCGAGCACTTTCCTGCCTTTCAGCCGGCAGCGTTTTTCTTCAGTTTTGCCACTTATCAATTAGCCCCTTTCCTTCCTGCGTGGCAGGCGTTAGCATAGCAAGTAGACCCTCTTTGGCGCCCCTTTTATCCCTGATCAAACCGGTAGTCGCCCCTTTCTTTCTTCGCTCCGGTGGCGGATCCGTAAACCAGCAAGGTGTTCCTTTGTTAGAATGGACTCTTCCGACGTTGGATTTGCCATTTTTCTTTTCCATCATGACGCTTTTTATTCTAGCCCTGGTGATTGAATCCCTCCCCAAGAGAAAGGAGTTCAATTCCCCCCCCGCCTAGTATGTTCCCCTAAGATGATTGAATCTCTCTCACTCTCAGTTGTTTTTCGAATTCGGAGATGCCGTGTTTTCCCTTTTCTTTCGTGTTGACGTACGGGCCGAGAATGCCGGCCAAGGTATCCTCCCTTCGAAGTAAAAGACGTTTTTTTCCTGTAACACTGATTTCCGATCGTTTCCCTCGCTGCCCTCCTTTTTTTTCGGGATGGACAGGGATGGTCCTACTCCGCCACCGGAGCTCTCCTCCTATCGCACACGAACCACGTTTCTCCCTGGTTAAGTAACCGATCTTTTTTCCCCTCCTCCACTGGCCGTTGGCTTTCCGATTGGAACTAAGGCTTTCTAAACTTTTTCCTTCAAGTGGGCTGAATGAATTGAAGTGTCCCTTTCCCCCCGGGCTGTGGTACGGACATTCCTTTTCCCCGCCGACGTCGAGGGTCCATCCCCTCAACGAGGTCACTGAAGTCCCCTTCCCTCCGTAGGGGAACCATTCCCCCCAGGTTCTCTCTTCTATTCCAAGTCACCCCTTTTTCCTTCTTTTTTTTTTACTCCAACACCGTCGTGATGTCCGTTTTTTCCCCCGACCGGCAAAGTAGTGGTCTTTTTATCCCCCCAGTACGAATCAAGTTCTTCACTCCACAATTTTGCGCCCGCTAAATAATTTTTAAAACGCTTTTTAGGTCTACTGCACGATTTCCCCTATTTGAAGGCGTCCCTCTCCCCGGCGGGAACTTCTTGCGCAGGCAATTTTTGGGCGCCTGTTTCGCCCAAAGGCGATACCCTCTCGGGCTTCTTACAATTCTTTTGGCTACTACGATGAGGAAGAAAGCCGGTTCCTTCCGGACTTTTTTGTCGTTGATTTTAGTTTGAACCTTTTAATCAAACCCTTGTGCAGTTGAACGGGTCCGTTTTGGACCAACTCAGCGGCAAGTGCACCCCTTCTTTTCAACGTGAGCTTCCCTTTTCCCGACTCCAATGTGGCAATTTTTTTTTTTTTCCCAGGGAGACCTCTTCGGACGAAGAGACCGTTTTTTCCCTTCCGGTGGTGACAACTTCCGGGCCGTTGGACTCTCCCTCCATGAATGGAGATCCATTTACGGTATTCCATTTTCTCCCCCGTCAAGATTTCCAAAGCATAGCCCTCCGGAAAAAAGGGGGAGTCCTTTTTCGGTCTTTGCGCCGGTTGGCGGTCCCGCCTCGGAAAACGTTCTGGAAATTTATTTCAAAAATTCTTCGCCTTTTCCTGAGATCATCAAGGGTCCTCACTTTTTCCTTTTTCCTGCTGACGGTGAGGTTGTCCCGAGAAACTGAGTGGAGGGTTTTTCCTTCTATTAGTTCGGTAAACTGAGTTTTTTTTTTTCGTTCCCCTCGGTACCCTCCCCCTTTTCGGGTTTTTCTTTCGGCCGGATTAAAACTAATTTCTTTTCTCCCTTTGACCAATTTTTGAGGATCTTCGTGTGATAGGGAGGAAGTTTTCGTTCTCGGCCCTTTCTCTCTTACGATCGCCTTTTTTTTCTTTTTTCCTTTGATGCGGCGATTCTCCCTTTGGCGATGCGGATATAGAACTTTTTCCCCCATTCTTAATTAGGCACTGTCCCAATGATTTTTTTCACTCGGCCGTGATTTGTTTCGACATCGAGAAAAGTTGGACGCTCTTCCATTTTTCCCCTTTTCCCCCCGATATTGCGCAGTGACCTTCTTCTTCCTTTCTCTTTATATCATTTTTTCTCCCTTTTTTGAGAGAGATTATCATCAAGATCGAATTTCCCTTCACGGAGAGGCATCGACATGGTCCTTTTTTGACTCTTCCTTTTAATGTCGGCGGCGTCTCTCTCCTTAACCAAGTCCCTCAATCATTTTGAGCGATCCGTTTCTGGTAAATATTTCCCCCTCTATCCTTTCCCCCTAATTCGCCGCCCTACCTCCCCCTTCCTCTCGTCGTCCCTTTCTCCTCCCCCCCGGAAATAACGTCTTTTCCTGAAAGAATAAGGACTAACTTTCCCCCCTTCCCCTCTTCGGGGGATCCCCTGACAAAAATTTGTTCACCCTCTCCTTCTCCTTTTTAGAGGCCTCAGGATGACCCGAGAAAGGTGATGTAAACCTTTCCCCTTAAACTAAGGTTATCAGATTTTCCCGCCTCCCCCTTTCTCCGTCTGGGATCACCGGCAGCTTCCTTTTTCCCCCCCTTTCTCCGGGATTACGGCGCCCCCCCCTTCGCCGGCGTGACGAGGGAAAGTTTGAAAAGAAAGGGCCAATCCCGGCCTCCCCCGGTTTGCACCGCACCTCCTCTTCTCTTTTGGCCGCCAGGCGATCTTGTCATTTTTTTTTCCCTTTTTTTCTTTCCTTTCATAACTCTTTTTCGGTCAAAGTCAAACGCGACATGCCCCCCCCCCCCACTGGAAAAAGCGAGGCTCTCTTTTTTCCTTGTCACCAAGTGCGAGGCAATTCCTTCCTTCCTGCGCATCGTTCATCGCTCCCGGTTACACCCCCCCTTTTTTGTCCGAAGCGGACGCTAAATTATGAAGCCTTTTTTTTTTACTTTTTTTCTCTCATTTTCCAACGGCACTTCGCCTGTTTTCCACTCTTCACGATAGATCCGACCCCGGCGGTCATAATGATTGGAGAGATTTTTTCAGAGGAGGAAGACGAAGATTCCCCCCCACTTTCTTGTAGTCGTGGACGCTCTTTAATCGTCTCTGGCCGGAGACGCAGTGCCCTTTGTCAGAGGCTTTTCCTTTAAGCATAGACGAATTAAACCTCTCTGCCTACTCCCTTTTTATCCTTTGAAAACTGCCCTGAGGAGCGCCCCTATTAATAGTGCTCCCCTCTCCCAAATAATTCCAATAATTGGCGGTCGTTTTTCTCTCTCCTGGAACCCTCCACACTTTTTTGATTCCTGGTTCTCTTTCCCTCCCCTCGTCAGCACTCTTCCCTCCCTGCTGCCTCCGGGTGGATTAATCGATTGCCGGTCGTATGGGCTGATGGATGTTTTTTCCCCGCGATTTTTCTCCGTTACGGCATTGCCGTCCGTTGGTCCCTTTTTTGTTCTGAAATCGTCCCTCCGCCGGCAGCGTGGAGACAGTTGCACCTTTCCCTTCATACGTGAAACCGGTATCTTTTTCCCTTTCCCCCACGTTTCTTCCATACGGGCCCTGCTTCTTTCCCCTTTCGCCACCCCTATTTCCCTATTACGGACTTAACTTGGCGCCTTTTTTCATTCGGACGTAGAGCTCCCTTTTTGTGAGTAGACCCAGGTAAACCCTTTTTGTTTCTTCCTCCTTACCCGATTTTTAGTCGTGATTGAAATTTCTTTCCCGGATTGTATTAGAGATACGCTTCCTACAGTGAAGGCCGCCCCCCCCTTCCGTCAGGACCTCCGTCCCCCCGCAGACGGAGTGGGTTGAAATCTATATATTGTCTCCCCTTCTCTTCCCCCTCTCTGTACACTACGTTTCGGACTTTTTTGGACCTTTGGACGAAGGGAGATTGGTGTTTCATCCCCCTTTATAGCGCGAATAAAAGCGTCGTTTCTGCGTCCTTTCCCCCTCTCCGGCCTTAAGTTACGAGCGAGGCCTTGCTTTCAAATTTGTGGTTTACCTTTTTTTTTCGTTTCCTCGACCCTCCCCTTTTCCAGAAGACCCTTTCTTCTCAGGGACCGCGAACAGTGCCTTTTTCACCTTTTGCTTTGCCTAGTGCTTTCTCCTTTCCCCCACACTCCCCCGGCTAACGGTTTTTCACGTATTGACTCCCCTTGCGAATTGAAGGAAGTGCACCCTTTCTCTTTGAGTTCGGTCATGCGCCCACGCCTTTTTCTCTTTCGATGTGGTACAATAATTCCGGCCACCACTTCTCCTTTCCCAAACCCTCGCAGTTTTCTCACCCTCCTTCCTTCCAAGCTGGGTCGTGGGTTTGACCACCCCTCCCCCATACGGCCGCGGGCATTTTTCGCGGGAAAAATATTGCTGTTTCTTTTTCTGAAGGCGTTACGCCCGACCTCCTTTTTCAGGAGGGGGAGAAAAGGGGATGCATTTTTTCCCATCTTAGTCGTTCCTTCCGCAGCTCACATCACTTCCCCTCCTATCTGGCGTCTCCCCTGCCTACCTTTCCCGATGCCCGCGCTTGAAGGACTTCTCCCTTCCTTTTTTACATTTCCCATGTTATCGTGCACGGGAGGCGCGGTCTCTTCTCCCTCTTCCCTGGCTTATTACAATCTTCTTTTTTTCGGCGGCTTCCTCCTCGAACAGAACCCTTCTGCAGTTGTGTAGGATCTTCTTGCGCTTTCCTTTGGAGGTACCGGCCAATCCCCAACACACTTACTGCCCACTCGCGGAATTTCTTTCCCCATTTCCCCTATGAGCGTCCCGCTGTTTTTTTGGCCTGTAAACCGGGAGCGATGCCGAATTGTCCCTTCTTCTCTCCTGTGGGTGACCTTTGTTCCCGGGATGAGCCTCTCCTTTTTTTTTCCCCCTTGCGTTGACTTTGCCATGTCGTTTGCTTCCCCTGAAGAGGTACATTCGTCCTTTCCCAAGGTTGGAGGCACAAAAATGACGGTCGTTTTCCTTTGCGCTGTGCGGGCACGCGTTCTCCTCCTTTGAATCCAGGGGTTCCTTTCCCCCTTGTCCCTTTTTTTTTTATAAAGGATCCCTCAGCTTTCTTTTCCGGACCTGTCAACGCGAGTGCGGGCTCTCCTTTCCTTTTCCCTTAGTCGGTAACCCTCAAATTGGAGAGTTTTTCCCCCCAAATCAAACTTTCTAGAGGGAGTCGTTCCCCCGCCTCTCCTCCTTTCATCTTTTCCACTTTTTGGGCGGCATTTCTCCCTTTTTTTTTCCGGGAGGCCGGCATTTCTTTATTTTGAAGCTTTTCTTCTTCTAAAGAGGCGAAGATGTTTCCTCTGACCCCTCCCGGTGGATGATATCGCATGCCTTCCCCTACAGTGATCCCTTCCCCTTCGTCTACGACTCAAAATGATTTTGAACGTTTCCTTTTCCGTCTCCCTCGCCTCAGAGAAAGTGGCGGACTCTTTGCCTGATGTCCATGGGGCCATGGTTTTTTTGACCAGGCATTTTCCCGTAGAGCTTGATATAAATCTCTTTCCTTTTCTGATCTCCCCGCGAGGAAAATCGCCTGTTCCGGCTCCCCGGAATTCCCATGGAATGAAGTCCCCCTTCCTTTTTTCCTTTCGTCTGCGGCTCTCTCCCCCTACCCCCCGGCCGCGTTCAAAAGAATTTGAATCTTTTCGGATCCACTTGCATTTCCCTCCTCAGCATATAGACACCCGTTCTTCCTCCTCCCGGAAACCAGGCTCCATCTGCCTCTTCGTTCCGCCTACGACCTTTTTTTCGCCCCCAAACTCGCCTGAACCGCCCTCCCGTTTCACCAATGGCGATGCCCCCTCTGCTTTTTCAAAGGCCGTGGCCGGATGATTCGTTTCTTCCCCCTGCCTTATCGGAAAGGTTGCTTCCTCCTTTTGAACGCATAGCCCCTTTGCACTCAGGTTAAAGACCCCCTTCCCTCTGTTAAGCCCGCCACTCGCGTTCTTCGTTCCTCCCCCCCCCCCACTGCCTCCGGATTACGGCCGCCCACATCGTTTTTTTTCCTGGGCACTCCCTTCCTCCCTTTTTTTTCCAAGTTCCAAATCGTCTTTGGCCCGCCAAAACGGTGCCTCCCCCTGCCGCGACTTCCTGATTCTGGTGAAGCGGCGCTGTTTTTTTTGCATCACCGAAGTCCCTCCCTGTCCCCCCTCCCCAACCCTCCCTCTTGTAACCCACAAGCGCGGCTCATCCCCTGGTCCCCCCTTGGCGTTGTTCACCCCCGGATATTTTTTGGGGACTACTAAGGACTTCGCCCCTTCCCCCACAACAGTACAACCCCCCCCCCCCCCTCTTTCTTTTCCGAAAGCTGGACGTCCTTCTTCTTGTTTTCCAACTCAATTGCCGCGGAGTGGTCTTTCTTTCTAAAAGGTAAACTCTTTCTTAAATACTCACGACGATCCCGACCCTTTTCCCATTCTTGAGAGATCGGCTTTCCCCCCTGAGGGGGAAGGAAGCAGACGATTCCTCCCGTGGCCGGATTTATCGACGTTTTTGCCCTTTCAATTCTTTGCGCCATTGCCCCTTCCCTGGAAAGCCTCTTCCCCTTTCCTCGCCCGCATTACCCTTTTTTTTTTTTTTTTCATCAGCTCTGGTACACGCTTTTGACCCCCTTCCTCTCCTTCTTCTTAGCGACCCTCCTCGTTTTCTGCAGAGGGTGCTCCCACTCCTTCCCCCCTTCTTTTAACGGAAAGTTTTCAGATGCCCCTTCCCATCCAAGTGGGTGGTCTTTTTTCGGCAATCCCCTTTTTCGTCGATCAATCTAGAAGCCGCTTTGTTTTTTTCACTTTAGTTGCCGTCGTTCTTCGTCGAACTTGCGATGGTTTTTTTTCCGCGATTTGATCAGTTTTTTTTAGAAATTTAAGGTCTTTCGGTACGGAGTTTGTTCTCTCGCTCCTCCCCTCTTTCGTGGAGAACTTTTTCTTCGCCAGACTGGATCATTGACTGGATTTAGCTCCCCTTCACCCTGGGCCACTTGACATTTCCCTTCCAAGTGGATCTTCTTAGTCCCCTTTTTTCCGGGCGAGCGATCAGGTGGCAGGATTCCCTTCCCACCATAAGTTGTCCCCCGAGGTAGAATGGGAAGAGCTCCTTCTCTTTTTTCCCTGAGAATGAGGCCCATTCCCTCCTTGCTAGCGAGTAGATCGAATATGTCCTTTAGAAACAAAGTCAGCCCCTCAGCAGAAATTCCCCCCCCGCACAGAAAGTAGTTGTCCCTTCCCCCTTCAACTCACAACCTAACCCCCACCTCCATTCCTACGCTTTGCCCCCCCGCCTCCACCAAACTACATTACAACTAAGTCTTAAAAAAACAGAATACCCACCAAATTCCTAACTACATAACCCACCATATCCCCCCAAACACCAACCACCCCATGCTGATTTCTTGCATCTCTCTATTTTCCCCCCTTTTCCTCTGGGAAAGACTCTGCTGGGGCCGGTCGGCAGTGTGAGTTTTACTCTTGCGATTGGGCGAAATTCGCCACGTTTATTCAGCCTTTTTTCGAGCTT
>Ga0179593_1635436_pt1 | contig 13667 bp, 14 predicted proteins | sample CZODoug2_1_08_16_FD_185931 | JGI IMG/M metagenome (GOLD analysis project Ga0179593, IMG submission 185931) | Vadose zone soil fungal communities from Angelo Coast Range Reserve, California, USA - CZODoug2_1_08_16fungal (PacBio error correction) | ecosystem: Environmental > Terrestrial > Soil >... | reverse complement strand
GGCGGTTCCCCTTGCGCAGGAGAGGGATTTCTTCCCCCTTTTTTCTATGAAGGCTTTTGCCGGTCCCTTCTTTTGGTTCCGGAGCCGCTAGGTCCTTTCCCCCAGTTGCGCCTGACAGACGCGGCTCAGGTAGGGGGCGGTCTTTTCATGTCATCCGTCGACTTGTCTTGGGTTTTTTCCCAGGGTTTGAACGGACGTGTTTCCGTGTAGTCAGCGGGAGCACAGGGGAGAAGTTTCTCCCTTCTTCTTACGAGCATGTTTTCCCGTGGTCCCTGGTCTATTCTCCCTTTTCTTGCGAGTAGGTAGTAGATTTTTTGATTTTTTCAAATTTAAGTGCTGGAGTTTTCTTTTTTCTTGTGAACTCTCATCTTGGGACTTTTTTTTAATCTCCCACTCTGGAATCGTCGTCTCGATAATGATCTTTTTTTTTCTGGTAAGTCCTTCCCTTTTCTTGGCGACTTTCTTTTACTGTTCCTTTCCTCTCCCGTCTTCTCCCTTTTGACTTTTCCCGGCTTCCGGTTGAGATCGGGCGATCTAGGTGGCAGTCATTTGCGCTTGTCCCGTTTCGCAGCTCTGGTGTTTTTTCCGTAGCATTTTCGCCTTTTCCTATCCCCTTGCAGATCATGGCTCGCCGGGGAGCTGGAAGGGGCGCGGCATTTTTGATGATTTGTCCTGGCTGGTGAGCCAGATGTTCCCCTACTGTGTCAGAGTTCCCCTGGCCTAGAGCGGGGTTGATTCAATTTCACAATTCCCCCCATGTAGTTCCCCCTCCTCTTCTGCTTCCCCTCTTTTTGATTTGCCATCGAAGCCCCCTCGAAGGTTTTTTCCCCCCTTCTCTCTTCTAACTTTGACTTTTCCTTTTCCTCGAGTAGCCCGATTCCTAGAGGGCAGTCCTTCAGCCAGGATTTTATTCGATTTTCTGACGGGGTCGCCGGCCCCCAGTTGGTCCGAGCTGCGCTCGATGTCGTTCTGCAGTGCTTCTCCCGTTCCCTTTGCCTCTCTTTCCGATGCCGATTTCTTTGGAGCGATTGAGAAAAAAAATGCCCTCGTGGACCTCCCCCCCTCTCCTGGCATCCTTCCCTTTCACGCTTCCTTCCGGGCTGAGTTCTCCTGGCGAGCTTGGCCATCGAGTAAGCTTCGCTATGGCCCTCTCTGCAATGACCCTGTCGCACCGTTTATGCAAAGGCAGTGATAGGTTCCCCCCCCCCGCGACTACGATTTCCTCCGTCACTTTGGTTTCTTGTAAGATGGTAGAGCCGCCCTGCCTCTGTAGGAAGCCCGTCCAAGAGAAAGGTTCTCCCCCCCGTGTCTTTTCCCCGGCTCCTCTTTGACCCTCCCTCCTTCCTGAGCCTTTCCCGAGGCCGCGTTTAGGCGGTTTGGTCTGCTTTTCTTTGCGCTCACTATTTTCCAGCGGCTCCCAGTTATTTCCGACACCCCTTTTAGTGCAGGCCTTTGCCCCTCCCCCTTCCCTCCCTCTATCTTTTATGAAAAACTTCCTTGTTCGTGCACTTCTCGTGTGTTCGGATCAGGCTCATCTCCCCCCCTTCCTTTGATGTACTAAAGACCCTTTCGTTTCGGGACGAAAAATCAATGAAAAGGGCGGAAGGAAGGGAGGTGGCGATCCGTAGCTCCATTTACTTTTATCATGGAATCTCACGAGAAGGAGCAAAAAACGTATACCACATTTCTCTTTGAGTAGCAAGTAAAAGAGAGCTTTGGCTAGGTATGGGAAACGCAGTAATCTTAGACTTTTCTTGGCTTCCTGTTTTCATTTACTTTTTATTTTTTCCCTCCCTGATGCAACGCCTCTTGTGAGTTCCATGTTTTCGCTTATGATGTGATACTTTTCTGGACGAAGGGTCCCAATTTTCCCCCCCCCCCCCCCCCCCCCCCTTTTTCCCCCCCCCCCCCCATGGAACCTCCGGTTTTCCCCCGAGTTTGGGTAAGGACCGGCGATTCGTGAGCACCGCAGGGAGGTAATACAAGACTGGCCCCCTCCTTCTTTTCTTTTTGGGCCCCCTTTCCGCTGTATTGGGGTGTGACCAAAAACAATTAACACTCCCGCAAAGTTTTCCCTTTTAAGGCTTCTTGAGTCTCTCCCCCGCTCTCTATTCTCGTCTTTTACTGGGCTGGGTGGTTTCTGAAACTGCTCTTTTCCATCGCTCCCCCCCCGTTTTGCCTTAGCGATGGAAAACATGTCCTCCTCCCCCCTTTCGTACCCACACAGTGATCCTTGTGCCCTCATTGCCGCTTTTTATTGAAGAATTGGTTACATGACTTTGTCACTTTTCCACTTTCTGTAGCACGCCTCTCAGGCTTTTCCCCTTGCTTCTGATGTACATTGTAGTAAAGGACGCTCCCTGCTTTTATTTTTTCCTTTCAAAACAAAAAAGGGTTTTTTGTTTACTGTTGTTACGAAACCCATTCGTCGGATTTTTGATCGTCCCCCCCGTGCCATACGATTCCTATGAATGGAGATTTCTGCCTTAATTCAGCATCTTTTTTGCTTCCCTTTCTCCCTTTCCCTTCCCCTTATTCTGTTTTTTTAGGGATTGTTTTTGTTGACGTTGGAACCCACAATTGCCGGGGTTGTCACCCTTTCATTCCGTTTCCCTTGTTTTGCCCCCCCCCCCAAAAAGGGGGGGGGGGGCCATGATGTCCCGATTCACTGATCTTCCCCCCTCTTGTTCGGTTCGTTTTTCTCAGGCTCCCTCCAATTTCCCTCTCATTCAGTTTGTAGGGGGAAACAAACAAAAAAACGGTGTGGTGGGGATTTTTGTTGGGAAAAAAAGTTAAATTCCTGTTGGTAGCCCCCCTGAACACAACACTTTGTGGGGGTGCCCTTTGAAAAAAACTCCCCCCACCTTTTTGCTCTGCGCCCCCCCCCACCTGCAGGCTTCGTTGTTTTTTTTTCTCGAGTCTTATTTGCCCCCTGAAGCTGGGAGGGGCCCCCCCTGGGGTTATTTTTTTTTTCCCCCCTCATGCCCTCTAGGTCTCCTCTGAGGCTTTCCTCCTCTCTCGACTTAGCGAAATCACCGATTCCCCCCGCGCTTTCCCCCTGCTCAGACTCCCTATTTGAAACTTTCGTTCCCGGGGCCTGCAGGCATTTCAAGCAGAAGCCCTAAAGGAGATCTCGAAGGGCCCCTCAACACCCTGCCTGCTTTCTTCCAACCCCCTTCATCATCGATGGCCTGTTTTCCGACAAGAAATCGGCGAGGACCCCTTCCAGTACCCTTGTCGAAGACTCCCTTTGTCCTGGAAGCACAACTGTCAACCTCCCCTGATCTTCCAGTCTTTCTTCCCTGGTGGACGCTTTCGGCCTTTTTCAGATCGGCCACCTTCGTCGAAGACGATAGAAAAGCGAAATTCGTGCTGTTCTCCTTTCTTCTTCGGACCTTCTTTACGTTCCTTCCTGTTTTTTTCCCGATTCACAAGCTCTTCCGAGGTCCCCAGCTCAAATCGAGACCACTTCCCCTATTGGTTAGCATCTCCTTCCTGTAGGTTCCCATTGTGGTCTCTTGGTGGTTGTCCACCCAAGAAAGGTTCCTTGTCCAACAACTCACTGACCCCCTTTTGAGAGATCCCCCCCTGTATTCCCTTCCCTTTCCGCAATTTTCCCCCCGCGCGTGGCCTCAGGAAACAAGCGGGCCGGAACAACTTCTGAGGAGCCCTCTTGCACGACCTTATAGCACCATTTTTCTCTCTCACGTCAATTCGGTTTCGGTTGAGTAGCCATTTCCTCCTCCCCAGACTTTTTCTTCCAAAATTTTTTTCTTTTTAGAACCTCTCACACCTTTTAACGAGTAGGAGTTAAGGGTATAAAGCCTGGGGCGATCGTCTCGCAAGCACCGGCATTGAGGAAGGCTTTCCCCTCCCCCAGAAGTCTGTGTCTTCCCGCTTTCTTTGCTTTATTCCCCCCCGTTTTTTTTCCCAGTCCGGTGGATCTAGAAGGATCACACCCCAACCGAGAAGCCCCTTCCCGACATACTTTATTCCTATCTGTTCTGCTTTCAGGACTCGTGGAACTCTGACCAACTCCCCCTTGGGTGGTCTCCATCAAACAGTGGCCGATGAGACCCCCTTTCGCAACCAGCCTCCTTTTGATCCCAGTAAGCCCTCCTACCCCCCTATGAATGCGACGTAGATGGATCTTTCCCCCCTCGTCCGGCATCCGCCGATCAAGACCCTGTGGAGTTTTTCGTTTCCCTTCTGCTTCCGACGTCCTCTTTTTTGACCCATCTTATGAACAAAGCCTACCGCGGCATTCTCACTGAGAGGCTTTTTTTTTCTTCGTATCACTTGCCTTCCTAAAATGCTAGAAGTGACGGACTTTTGAGGTGGCCTCCATATTCTTCCCCCTCCGAAGCGTTCCAACTCCCTTCTCAATTGTTCTCCCTTCGCCAGAAGGAGGGGAAATGGACTCGCTGATCATATCAAGTCATCACGGATCGCGTGGCTTCACCCTTTTTGCCCTCTTTTCGAGCCGCCACTCCCGACGAGGGAATACGTCTATGGGACTGGATGCATTCAGGCCCCTCTCGCACTCCCGCCTTCGGCACCGTGCCTTTTCGAACCCCGACGGTATGTCCCCCTGTTGAACGTCTTTTTTTGAATTTCCTGCTGCTCTCGCTACGGAGAAGGGAACTCCAGTATAGAGTACGGGCTATCAAAGACTTGTATTCGTCTTTTTTAGGAAGGGCCCACCCGCAGTTCACGAATGATATCTGCGTCCTTGCAACAAATGGCTTATTTCTTCAAGCTTTTTTCTCCCCCCTCTTTTTATGATCACCCCCTCCCCCATAGGGAAAAGAAGGAAAGTACCTTTTTGGATCACCGCGCTGAGAGCCGCCATACGCTCCCCTCGCCGACTTCTCCATTCCTTTTTTCGAGCAGGAATCTTGCTTACTTTCTCCCGGACAGTCCCCCTCCCAGCCAACAAAGCCCGCCGGCAAACGCGCTTCCTCCGATCTTTTTCAAACAACGAGAACCCCCCGTCCCGGGCCGCGCGGCCGGGCTCTGCTGAAGTATCCGGCCGGGTTTAACCACTTCCCCTTTTCTTTTTCTCCCAATTCGGTTTCCTCTTGACCTCCTGAAAATCGAGAGGATAGGCGCAGATAGAGCCCTCGCCAGGGCTAGTCGTTGTTCCCCCCCGTCAAACACGAAGACTAGGTTCCGGCGTGCTTCCCCCTCAACCTCCCTTCCCTTGGCGCGATTTTCCCCAAACCTCGTCTCGGCCCGGTATTCCAGCCTTCCCACCCCCTGGAAACGAGTCTTTCCACTTGTCATCTGATCTGCACTACCCTGCGCCATTCCTTTCCTACCTACAAGTACTTCCCCTTGCTACAAGTCGCCCCGCCAGGCTTTCACCTTCCAAGTGCTCCCGCCACCCCCCCTTTTTCCCGGCATGCGGGTTTCCCTCCTTTTTTCACCGCAACGAGCTTTTCCCCCTTGCCTGCACGTACTGGTCCGCGGTCCAACCAGCGACCTCCTTTCAGAGCCTAGCGGTTCCTCCCTTTCGCAAGGAACCGCCATCTCTTCCGTTTGTGAGGAGAGTATGGCTGGGCACTGTCTACCTGTTGAGCGGGACTCCCCGATGTTCCTCGCGATTTTTTTTTTTTTCCCCCCAGTCCTTTTGGGGGTGTTCCCTGGCGAAGAGGAGTCCTCTTTTCTGGGCCCAGGTGTTTCAAGCGGCCGTTCGCGACGTCTTTATTTCGGTTTCCTTGTAATTGACGAGAGCATGGAGGGTTCCCCTCAGGGGGAGCCGGCCTTGGGTTCCTGTACTTGCGCCCTTTTTTTAGGTTCCCCGTTAGGGGTGGATAAGAAAGTGTGCCCTCCGCGTATTCTCTTAGGATGGTCCAAGAAAGTTTTTCTTCGATCTTTCCCCTGACGCCTTCTTCTTGAGGTTATTGTGTCCATTTTTCGATGTATAGGCTGGGGGGGTGGACGTTTTTCTTAGATCCCGTCTCTCTTTTTGATTGCCTCGATGGCGGCTGTAATACTTTTTATTGCTACCTTCCTATGTGGATTGGCCCTTTATTGTTCCGGACCTCTTCCTTTTTTCTGCGATCTTCCCTTGCCTTCTCTCTTCTTTTCTCAAAGGTCGGCTATCGCTGGGTGGAAGCATGTTCCCGCTTTGAGGGCCCTTATGGGTTGAGGACTTCGCAGGGACCTTCCAGATCCTGGTCTCCTTTCCGAGGAGCGGGCCGTCTGCCGTGCTTATTGGGGGGCGAGTCAGTCCTGTTATCCACGGAGGAATTTTGAGTCCCCTAAGCTATGCGTTTGTCTCTTCTCAGACCATGACATTTTTTTGAATTTGCACGAAGACGGGCATATTGATTTAACTTATGCCTTTCTGAAAATCCCCCTGACCCCTTTACGGCCCGCGGAATCGTGAACATATGTTGTTTACTTCTTAACCTCTTCTTTAGACGCTCCTTTTGGGCAGTTTATTGACTTTCCCTCCCCCGGAGGAAGGACCGGTTGTGACCCCGTGACGGTTTCTCCGGAGGGGTTTTTTAAGTTTTGCCTTCGTTGGCGATGATGGTCCCCCTTCTGGGAAGAACGGTCCAGCTTTAGTCTTTACTTTAAGAGCTACGAGGGGACTGTGGTTTTGGTTCAGTCACCTCTCCTTGATGCACAGGGGATGTTTATCAGCAGGCTTTTTTCACACTCTTCCGGCCCCTTTTCAGAGACCTGCAGCCGGAGGGCCCCCTAGATCCCTTCCTCCTTCCCTATTGGTAGGACTGGCCCCTCCCCGGTAGCAAGCTTCTTCACTGATATGAAGATGCCACAGCCTCTCTCCCCTCAACGATTTCCTCTCTCTCCCAGGCAAAGTAGATTTTACTCTTTTCCCCCCCCCCTCCAGCCCAAGTCACAGCTTTTTTTCGTGGCAATTCTGATATGGCGATTCCCAATGATTTTCTCCTCTGTAGATATGCTTCCGAGGCTCCTCTTCTTTCTTATGGCTGACGATGATCTGGCTGCGACGACGTAATTTTCACAGATGTCCCCAGTTGATTTGTAGACCCCATGGCCTTTTCGCCCCTTCCCTCCAGAAATATTTTTTTATTTTAAAAACTGAGATTCGCTCACTTTCGTTTGTTTACGACCTTTTTCTTTTCCTCTCCAACGGCAGTTTTTTGGATTCTTTCTACAGTCGTTCTCCCAGAGACTGCGAATTCTGGCCTTAACCTAGCGACAATGAAGACTTCCCCTTGTCATTCTGACGAGAAGATAGACCCCCCCCCTTTAAAAATCTTTTATCTCCCCCCCCCCCCCCCCCCCCCCCTCGTCTTCTTGAGTCTTGATGAGTTTTAAACTTTGTTCTTAAGGAAACTTTTCTCCGCCTTGCACAAGGACAGGTATTCTCTCTGTAGATGCGCAACCTCCCATGAGGGTAAATTTTTGTCTCCTCTTTTTCTTTGTATTATGGCAAGAATGGGACTAATAAGTATAAGAAGTTTTCTCCCCGGGGTACGGTGTTTTTTCCCCGTTCTCCTCCCCCCCCACGCCGGTCAGTTAGGGGGGACACAGTCCCCCCCTATTGGTGGTGTCCCTCCCCCAACTTCCTCCGACACCCAATGCCCGGTCCCCGTCCCAATAAGGATCTCTCAAAAGTGTTCAGTTCTTTTTTTTCCTTAGTATTTTGATGTTTCCCCCCCCCTTCTCGTTAAATCTAGTCTCACCTTTCCCTTTCTTTCTAAAACGCGTAGGACTTCCTCCCCGTCGACATTATCCATTGATGAATCTTTCTCTTTTCTTCGTACTAAGGCTTCTCGGTTAATACCTCACTCCTCTGCAGTTCCTCCCCCTCCCTTTTCACGAGGATGTTGCTTTAATTGTCAAGGAAGAGCTTCTCGTATTCTTCCCAAGGGTTTCCCATTACCCTCATTGATCTTTTTCCCCCCCCCGAAGATGAGACTCATATCCAAATCCTTTCCGGGTTTGGTCCATTTTACGCAAGTACGTCTCGTTCCTTTCTTTTTTTTGCTGGACTTTCGGCCCCCTGTAGCCTTTCCCCTCTTTTTCCCCCTTAAGCAGTCTGTTCGTTTTTTGGTGTATTCTCGGAAGCAGCTCGGATGAAACCTCTCTAAGTAGCCCTTTTTGCCCCCTCCTAAGATTCCTTTCCAGGATTTCAAAAACCTCTATAAACCCTTTTGAGCACGTCATTCCCCCCCCCCCCGAAGGCCTTCTTTTCCTCTTCTCCATCCTCAGTTTTGGATATATGCAGGGTTGTCGTGACCTCTTTTCTGGTTAGCCCCATCGGGTTTCCTTTCTCTTTAACCCATTTTTTTAGCTTTATCGTTGATTGCAGCTTTCTCGCTAGTTCTACCCGTCTCTGCGTTTGCTTCTCGGAGAAAGACGCCCACCCACTCCAGACCCTACTGCTGACCCGTCATCTCCTCCAATGATTCCTATGAAGGGACGTCATTAATTTTTCCCAAGCAGTTACCCCCCTCCCTACCGGAAAGCTTCCAGTTGACACTGAAACCGGAAAGTTTCGCTTGGAGTCCCCTTTTCAGCCCAACCCTTGTCGCTTTCTTTCCCGGGTTTGAAGGTCCATACGCATTCCCCCCGTTCGCCGCAGACTTCTAGTCCTTTGACTTCATTGGAAACATCTTTCCAATTTGACAGGGGTACGTCAGTGAAGGTGAGTCTTCCCCAAGAAGGAACCACGCTTCTCCTCCTAAAAGCGCCTGAGCGGACTCGTGTAGAAGGGCCTACCGAGAACCGCGAGTTATGCCGATACATCCTACACCGATTCCCCCCGTTCCAAAAGATCTGATCTACTCCCCCAATCTTTTTCTCATGTCTCCCTGTGAAATTGTGGAGGTACCCTGGTGTTGAGTGACCCCCCCCCCCGCGGGGTTTTTGAATTCTCTGTCCGCGAGGAGCCTTCAATAGCACCTTTCTCCCTGAAGAGAAGGCTCTTCCCCACTAAAGTTTTTTCCCCAATTAGTTTCCCCGGCCTGGCCTATCCCATAAAATGCATGCCCCTCTTGAATCATTAGGGAGAGTTTCCTCCTCCCTCCAATCGTATTTCCATTAAGTCCCCACCCTCCTGTGATGAAGTTCTTCGTGTAATGAAATTTTCCCCCTCCCCCCCCCCCTTCCCCTTTTTTTCCCCGCCTTTCCGGTCCATCTCAGGTCGGCACTTTTGCCACGGGTGGGCGACGTCGCGCCTGCCGTTTTCCTGTACTTCTGCGGGCCAAGCCGGCCCTCCAGTCTCTGACCCCCCCCTTTTTCTGAAGCAGGCGCCTTTCCCAATTTTCTTGACATCACGGTTTTAGCCTGATTCCTCCCAGCCTCTCTCTCGTTTCTCGATTTCGGATGGTTCTTCTTTACGTAACTTCGGCCACGCGGTTTCCCTTGCGACTCCGACGTCCCCTCGGTCGCACACCATAAGGATAGTAAGCCCTGACGCCACGTTCCCTCTCCTCTTTCAAGGAGCTTTACTCAGGTCTTCCCCCCTACATAGTTTTTTTAAAGCCTATCACTCCCTCTACACTGTTTCCAGGGAGAGTGACTGTTGCTCTCCTCGGCGCTCGAACATACTCCCCCCTCGCATTTCCTTTTTCTGCCTAGTGCTGTCCCCGGAATGGGCCACGTTTTCGTTTCCCTTTCCGACGATACGAGCGGGCGAACGGCGTTGTTGCTTTTTCTTTAGGTCCTCAAAGCTTTTGACCCCCCCCCCCCTATCTTTCCCTCTCAAAATCTTTTTATTCCCCCCTCAGGCTTTTCCCGGAGGACCCCTCCCCAAATGGCCCTTTTGATAATATACCGTTCTTCAAACCTGTCTAAGATTCTGTAAACTTTGGTTTCCCTACCTCGCTTCCCCCCGGAATAGGAATCCTGACAGACAAATTTTGCATATTCTGGCTTCCTAAGGACCCTTTTCGCAAGCTCGGAAAATGGACCGGCAGTCCCCCAGTAAAGGACCCCTTTCTCCCGGATCGTAATCCTCCCTGACAAGCTTCTATTTTTCCCTCTCCTAACGGGCAACGTCACACGGGATGATAAAATATATCCCTGACTGTAGTTCCTTTGTATTCGAGTTCCTTTCCTCAGAGTTCCCCCTGCTATAGTTCCCGTTATTCTTCATTCTTGGTCATTAGGAGACATCGCATGCTCAAACAGAAAGCATCGTTTTCGGAACTCCCCTAAGAAGTGTCTTTTCTTTACCCTCCCCAAGCTCATCGCCGCTTCTACCGATTACCGTCACGCCTCAATGATCTGATCCCCCCCTCTAGGGAAATTTCTAGCCTGCTCCTAAATTTTAGAGAGAAAGTCCTTCTGAGATTACCTTTGCACCCTTAGCCCCTTTTTTTTGATGAGAAAACCTCTCCGTTGTCGACGTATTTTTCTTAGACTCCTATTTCTTCAATGAAGGATTTTCGGTAATTCACCCGTACCTCTTCAGCATTCGACCCCGATTCCGAGGAATTCGACAGATCGAAGACCTGAAAGGATAGAAGGGATATAAGGCATCCCCCACCCCCTTTTGCCCCTTTCCAAGTCCCCTCCGAATTCTTTCAGAAGGCGTGGTCACTCCAGAAAATATCCTTCGATACTTCCACACCCCTCCTCTTCTTTTTTGTCATTCACCGCCTCCAAGAGTAAGGGCAAAAGTGATGTTCTGCTCCCTCATATTTCTTTCAAACTTTTTCTTGAGCCAGCTTAAACGACGAGGAAAACCCCCCGGAAAATTAGAACCCGCCCATCCCTTTGCCTGACAAGGAATCCCCCCCTCAAAGCCTTGAAAATTTCCCTTCTTTTCTAAAGAATCTTCCTCCTTCTGATCCAGCCCCCCAATGGGAAAACCCCCCCCTTACCCCCCTTGGCAACCCTTTATAGAACCCCCTTCCTCCTTCCACCCACTCTGCGAAGAGAAAAAAGAGACTACGGGTCCTTCTCCTCCCTCTGGGCCTTCAAGATCCTTTCAGTACGGACGGAAACCTCCCCTTATCTTTACTACTTTAATCAGTTGTTGTGTTAGCCTGGTGGTTTCCGTCTACTTGCGCCCCTTGGGATTTCGAGCTTCTTCCCCTCTTTGATCTCTTTTGGTTCAGGACGGGGACGGTCTTGTGGTCTTATTCTTCGTTGCGGGTCCGTGCACCCTTTCGATCCAGCTTCGGTATTTTTCCGGCCTAATGTCTGATGGTCGTGATTTTTCCCGATCCTTGGCGTGTCAGGGTTAGAAGGTTCTTCTAGTAGGGGAGGTCCGCCGTTTATGGCGAAGGCCATCCCATTAGGAGGCTTCCTTAACGTGTCGCTGGAGAGGATCGGAAGACCTTCGAAGAGGTCGTTCTTTTCCTTACTTTGCTTCCTTCCGTCTTCCGACGTTCTCTCTTGTAGCTCCCTTTTTCGTGAGCTTTCCGGGGGTTGCGGATGAAGTAGATACCGCTTTTTGTCTTCTTATCTGCGCCTGCTTTCCTCCCTTTGTTTTTAAGGATTTCTTTGATGCCAGTGCTTGGTCCTTAATGTTTAAAAGAAGGAAGTATTGTGACTTATTGGCTTCCCATGAGACCCCTTGAGACCTTTTGAGCTTGAGAGAAGTTAGCTTTTCTCAGCACTTTCTTTTCTGGGCGCGATAGCCTTTGATGCTTTTTTATTTAGCAGGGGAACTCCCTTTTGGTGATATTTTCAATATAATGAATGAAGGCAGGATTAGATGGAGAGGGGTCTTCTATGAGTTTTTTCTTCTCTGAATCTCTTTCCCCGTGAAGTAGAGTTCCTCATCTAGATAGGGATTTGCCTCCCCTGCCCGCCCTAGAAAAATTCCAAATATTATAGCCTTCCCCAGTACGTGAATCCTCAGGCTTTCCCCCTGCCCTTTGGACCGGTGCTGACCTCTCAGACAAGGACCTTCATTCCCTTGAACCTTTCCCTTGAGCCCCTTCACTGGATCCTTCTTCCCGTGGGAGTAGCGAGAGACAGATTGAAGTTTCCCTCCATGATGCCCCCATCCTTTTTACGCTTCTTGAAGTGAAGGCCAGAGATTTAGTCTGTGTCATGACGTTCTTTTCAGAAACCAAACTCACGTATTGTTCAATACTTTTTTCGGTAGGGGGCCCGAGAGGTGTCTCCCCCAGGAAAGCGTGGAAATCCTTCTTTCTCCTTTCAGGCTAACGGCTCTTCTTTCACCATTACAGTTCTGCTTTGCTCATTCCTTTTCTATGATTGAGGGCCATCTATCTGAGGAGATCTCTCCTATATTGGTCTCTCACCCCAACCCGTTTTTCACCTCGAGTAGTACGTGAACGTGTCTTTTTCCTTCCAGAGTTCCTACCTTTCGATGACGCGGCTCGCACCCAAGGAAGGTGGGAGTTGTTAAAGATAGTTTTTCCCTCCTTCGACGTTATCTCCCCAGTAAAGACGCCGGCCCTCAGGACATTCCCCCTCGATGCGGTCCTGAGTAATTAAAGCCGCCCTTTTTTTTAAGGACATGCGCCTGTCCGCGTCGCGGTTTCCTTCTTTCTATGTTTCGAAGATGTCATTTTCAAGCGGCCGTGAGGTTCTCCCCCCCCCCCGCGTGATGGCCGCCTTCCCACGAGCCAGTGACCTCCCGACCCCGAGCTCCTTCTTCCCAACTGCTTGGTCCTCGTTGGTCACTTTGTAAAGATGTTCTTCCCCCCCCTCCCCGGCGACGGCGTCCACAGAAGAGACCGTCAGTCTTCTGGCCTCCCCCGCGTCGTCCAATGCCGTTTTGCAGGCCCTGTAGTCCCCTTCGCCAAACAGTGAGCCCCTTGCCGGATTCGAGATGGACGTAACGAGCGCGCTTTGTGCTGTCCTTAGTCGGCCCCCTTGGGTCTCTCAGGCACCTTTTAGTAGGGTTTTTTTCTCAGACTTTCACGAGGTCCCAGACAGAATGTTACCATTCTATTGAGAGGAATTTTGATAGGACAGTATGGCCCGCCGGGAACCCTCATGCACTTTTCTAACGTGGTCTACGGCCCTCTGCTTTTTTCGTCTGAGAAGGGATTATAAAGGCGACGAGACCCTTCCACGCAAGTAGGTTTCACGTTTTACAAGAAAGCGTCTTTTTTGTGTGCACGCCCCCACTTTCTCGACACAATCCCAATTTCCCAAGGCATTTGTGAGACTTTCCCCCCTTCCTATTCTCGTTTTTGGCGGTTGCCCGTTGATTTTTCCAGAGATTGGGATCTTCCTCGATCCACGCCGTACTTCTTCTCTTCAACTTTGTCCGCCTCCCTGCCGTCCCCCGATTGTCGCGCCTTCGCTTTCCCTCCGTCTTCGAGATGGGCGTACTACCCGTCGTCCCCCATCAAAACCCCCCTTCGCAACAGACACACATCTGTGCGCTTATTGTAGATCGCCCCCTGTCGTCAAGGACTCCTTTTAGCTGAGTTTCCTGCGACAACGGGGTGCCCCCCTATTAGCGCGTCTCTTGATAGTCCCCAGGTTCCCTCAGACGATGATGCGGTTTGTTGCGCCATACTCAAAGGCCTCCGTAGCAGGGTTTTTTCAGGTGAACATCCCGAGATTCCTTCGGCTTCTATTCGCTCAGGCTCGGCCCAAGTGATGTAGCTTTATCGATTTCCCCCCCTTGGGCAACCATCCACGTACAAACCCCCCAGTCCTCGTTTCTCTTCCCCACCCCCACCTCGGTGCCCCCCTTTTACGCTAAGGCGAATTTCGAAGACCAG
>Ga0179593_1455938_pt1 | contig 13667 bp, 18 predicted proteins | sample CZODoug2_1_08_16_FD_185931 | JGI IMG/M metagenome (GOLD analysis project Ga0179593, IMG submission 185931) | Vadose zone soil fungal communities from Angelo Coast Range Reserve, California, USA - CZODoug2_1_08_16fungal (PacBio error correction) | ecosystem: Environmental > Terrestrial > Soil >... | reverse complement strand
GGATCTTTTCTGTTATGCCTGTGCCTTCCCGAGCTTCCCTCTGAGGTTTGGTACAATGAGAGTTCCTTTTTGGGTTTCGCTGGAATGATCCTTTTTCCCTCCGATGGAAACTAGTGAAAACCCAACAAATTGATGTTCTATCCTCCGTGGACTCCCCCACAGTGATCATAGACGATTCTCACCTCCCTTCACGTCTTCCCCCTTTGCACGCTCTCTTGCTTCTGTATCCGATTCCTTAACGAGAGCGTCCTCCAAAGGTGTTGATATTGGGCGCGCGCTTCGGGCCTCCCATTATTTGTACCGCGCGCCTCTGAAGTCCACCTTCCCCTTTACTGTAGGCACGAATTCACTTTTCCCCCTTTCAACAACTATCTCTACCCTCGCCCTGCCTGATGCCGGGGTTATGCTCCCTTCCCCCCCCCCCATGGTGTGGCCTTTGTCCCTTTTTTCAAGCTGGGCTCTCCGAAAACGTCCTCGCGTCAAGAGAGTCTAGCTTCGTTTTTAGTACTCTCGGCCCCTTTTTTTCTGGTGGCCTACCCCCCCGCTCCTTTTTTTCTTCCCCCCACGGGCCAATTCCTCTCCCTCTGCGAGCTCCCCCCTGAGCCGCAAGCCCCTGGTTCTTTCACCTTTTGTTATGACCTTCATTCCTGAGACTTGGTTTCACCGGGCCATTTACCCCCCCCTTCCCTTGGACGGATTTTTTTAAATGCCGCTGTACGCTTCCCTTTCGAACTTCTTACCAACTGAGTTGACCTGTTTGCGCCCTAGTTTGGTGTCTTGCGCGGTTCGGCCCACACCCCCACCACACCCCCCCTACCCCCACCTCTTCTTTCTCTCTCTCCCAACAAAAACCCACACAACAACACCCACCCCCCCCCAACCCACTACGGCCTCCCTTTTTCTCCTGGGCGGTATCTCCAGGGGCGCCGTCCTAATCGTGCGTCCCTGCCCTCCGTCACCCTGTCCCGAGGTGCATTTGCCAACAAGGGGGAATCCCCGACCCATCCGTTTTATTTCGTTCTGCGCTGCTTTGCTTTACCACATGGATGGTGCTCGTGTTGTTGTAGACCTTGTTCTTCCCCCCCTGATCTCCCTAATCAGGTGATAGATGTCCCTTTTAGTTGTGGACCTATAGATTTACCCCCCGTTGTTGTTTGAGAGCTTCCACTTTTCCCTTTTCTTTTTTTTCTCTTGATTCGTTTCGTGATCGTGGACAAAACGGTTGTTTTTTCTCTCCCCCCACCTATGGACCCCCCTTTTTTCCATGTATGACTCAAAGCGGAAGATCCGCACCTTATGACTGGTGTTTGTCCGGGTTTTGCCTTTTTTGGCTTTCAGGGCATTCCTCTTCATCCGAGTACCCTTCTTTCCCTCAGAACGGATGTCGAGGTGAACCTGGGCTTAATACTGCGCCCCCTCGTTTTTTTTTCCCCCCGTCCTCGTCTGTTCGGCCTCCGCCGGTCGCGCGGTGAGATTTTGTCTTTTCCCAACGTGTTTTTCTGAGTCCATCTGACGATTCGCGCTTGGTCTTGTGGAATTGCCAGGGCGCGGTTTTTTCCGGATAATGGTTTGAGGAAATTTACTCTTCCCTCCCCAATCCCATTTTCCGTAGATCTCTTCACTCCCATGCGTGGCCCTCCGGCCGTGTTCCGACTTTTTTTTGCTGTCTTTCCTGCCTCGGGTTCTTTTTTTTCGAGAAGAGGACCTCTCCCCGCCTTTCTGCCGGATTCCGATTTGCCTACTCAACGTTATTTTGCTCTTTTTTTCATTATTTCAGCCCCTGCACCCGCTGCCCCACGTTTATCTAAACCACCCCTTCACCCCTTCCCCCCCGCAGAGAATTTCATAGCATGTGTTTTCTTCCTGACTCCGAGGTCTCCCGGTCTTTAATTCCATAAACGATTCGCTTTCAAGTACTTCAGCGCTTATTAGCGAAAGGGATTTTCCCTTGAGCTGAAGATCTCGTCCTCGATCTTGCAAGCGATCTTCAGCCTTTGGATGTGTCTCGAACTTTTTAAGTCTTTCGACTCCGGCTGATGATTTTCCTTTTGATTTCGAAGAGACCACTCCCTTTTGTGGGCCTGTGGTTCCTCGTGATTTCCGTTTCGGCCTTCCGGATTTAATCTGGTCTCCAACCCCCGTAAGTTTTTTGCTCATCCTCTCCGCCCAACTCGACCCGTTCCCCCCGCGTTCACCTCAACGAGTCGCAGCGTTTTTTCACGATCTCTTCCTTCTTTGCTGTCGGGCATGTTCCCTGTCGCTTCGTCTTCCGAATAGGCGCTGCCTTGTTCGTTAGCCGCCTGAAAGGTTGGTCTTTCCCGGTCAATAACGGCGATTTTTGCCCCATTTTTCAGGTTGCATTTTAGTTTGAACGAATTCTTTTTACATCAGTTTGCCGAACCGTTTTTTCGACTGGTCCTCTTTCTACGCTTTTGGGGGTTTGCTGAGAGCTTTTTTTTCATTTTTTTTTCTCTTCATAAGTCCTCAGCCAAAGCGTTTCCGCCGTAAATCAAATTCGGTCATCCCCCATTGCGGTGGCACCCTCGTTGCTCGGCAAAACAGGCTCATGTTTGATGCGTCCCGGCGCGCATGCTTGGCACCGGACGCTCATCGCCGTAGAGTGGCTTTTTGGTGCCTGTGGCTTGATTTTTTCCCTTTTTTCCTTCTGTTGAAGCAAGGAAGGAAGCGCCCTCTATGCCCCTGTCGCTACCTTTTTATGATGGACGCCTGACTCGGTGACCCCCTGTCCGAAACGGCCGACTGTCGTTCTCTCGCCGCCCTTTTTCCCAAGGGGTTATCCTTCCCTCCTCCCGTCTTCGGTTACTTTTGACCCCCTATTTACCCAAGGCAAACCATTGAATTTATCTCCCTCCTTTTTTTTTTTTTGGCTGAATTACGAAACACCCGTTCATGTGTATCTCTGTTCGGTTTCTCTCCTATTGTAAGGATTATGACCCCAATTTTGCTTCTCCTTTTTTCACCTTTTTTTTTTTCCTTCCTTCCCTTTTGCTGATGTAGTTTTTTCTCGCCAGCCCCTTTTTCCTTCAGAGCCGTTGTTCGTAATTCTGAGTCGGTACCATCCCAGCAAAAAAATCCCTTTGCCCCACATGGCCCACCCCACGGGCGTTTTTCCCCTCCCCCATCTTTTCCGGCTGGCGGAGCACATCTTTTTGCCGGCTCCCCCCTAAGCCACATGTCTCCGACAACTTTTCTTGTTTGATGTTTTAATGGGTCGGGTTAAAGCTCCCTGCTTGTAAGGTTGAAATTTATCGATTGGGTTTTCACCCCCAGCAACCCAAGGAAGACCTCCCCGGCTGTTTCAAGATCTAACCCCTCTGCCGCCCCGTGTCCTCTCCCCTCTCTCGTTTCAGGCATTCCGTCAGATACAGTGTCTCCAGTTCCTCCTTTCAGAAAATACTCCCCACCCTTTCAGAAAGAGGCCTACACTATTTAGATTGGCAAATTCTTGTTCGCCGCCTCTATCAATTTTCGAAGACTCTAGAAGAGTAACCCTACGTCCAGCGCTCGCCGACAGAACCAAGGTACCTTAATAGGCACATTTTTTTTCCCCCCTTAGTGTCCCCCGGTTCTAAGTAAGAGCCTTCAAATTCCACGTATATGCTGATGCCTTGATCTCGTATCTCCTCCGTTTTTTTGGGCTCTTTAATCCCCCCGCCCTCTCTTTTAGAATTTATTTTTCGTGTTCTCAAGTCTTGCAGTCTTTTTAACCCCCCGCGTTGGAATAGTAATCCTCAGTTTTTTGTTGTAAGTTTTTTTTACGATTTTTTTTCTTCGATTTTTGTAGTGGCTTATTTGCCTTTCCCTATTGGATCGAGCCTCTCGTTCGTAGTAGTGCCGTAGGTCTTTCAATTTTCTTTTTTCCCTGTCCAGCCCCGTATCTTTATTAATGCCGAGCTTTTTTTGTCTACTAGCCGGTTTTGCGATCTGTTTCATCTGGGCCTGTGCGTTGCCCCTTTTCCTTTTTTCGTCTAAAACCGCATCTCTCCCCCGGTGCAAAAAGACCCCCCCCCCTTTGCATGTTTGCTCCCTCTCCCCCCCCTCGGACCATTTGCAACAACTCCTTTTGTGCTTTTTTTTTTTTTGTTGCTGAATGGCACTACGCTGGTCTCCTCCGTCAACTCTGCCCTCCGGGGTCCGGTTTGTTGCCCACCTCGTGCCCAATGGGAGTTGTGTTGCTGTCTGTTTCCCGCACTCTCACGACGACTCCGCGCCCCTCGGTCTGCTTCTTTCCAACTGTAGCTAGCATCCAGCTTCCGGCTGAGGTTCCTTTTTCGGTTTTTTTTAATCCCGTGTCTTCCACAGGTGACAGTTCCGAATGCTCATGAAACCCCTGAGTAAATCTGACGACTAGAGCCTTTTCTTCGGCCTTCGGCCTCAGATTCCTGGCCTAACGTTTTTGTTTTTTTTTTTTCACCGTCAGAAAACTCCCCCCCCCGTTCTTACGGCCAGCCAAGATTTTCAAAAGCGTCCGTATTTCCAGATGAGTTTTCCCCCAGGCGCGTGGTTTCGTCGACATTTTTACCCATTCTTTCCCCCCTTTTTTCCTCTCAGTTCGTTAAGGAGGAAGTTTTCTCATAATTCGTAGGAAGAGCCCCCCGCGGACAACTTTCCGACCCGCTCTTGCGTGTCTATTTCGAGGTCTCCTCCACATGCTCTTCCCTTAAGGGGGCAGGCATTGGCCTGCCCTCCTGGATGATGCCGTGGCCTTTTTTCGGTGGACAACACATTCTGTTTTCCCCTTCTTCATTCCCGCCCCTCCTTTCTTACACTCGCCCGACCCACCGCCCAACGCCGATCCCTCCTTCCAACGATGCAGACAAAGGATGGATTGGCAAACGGTATTGCTAGAATCGCCGGTTCCGACCTCTCCACTCCAGCGGAGTTGGATCATACGCTTTTCGTGTAGCGGGGCCAAAGGCAGTCGAGGACCCTTAGTAAAAACTTCTCCGCTCGCTTGTTTCCTTTCCAATCTCGAGCGGTCGTACCGAAAGAATCATAAGCTTGCGGATTTGAGCTCGCGCCTGTTTGAGGGTGATCGTCCCCATGCGGTTCTGCCCCTTCTGTTTATGAGCATCCTCCGGTTGGGTCTTCCCCCCGCTGGTCCCGCGCGAGAACAAGGCCAGACTTGGATTTGACCCCTTCCTTGAAGACCCCACTTTTTGCCGTTGTTGTAGCAGTGACTGCCCCGGGGAGGAGACTATCAAGGCGAATTGCCTCAAATTAGTTGCGAGCCAGGAGCAGGCTACGCAGATTTTTCTGAGCCTTGTTCTTGGGGTCACATGGTGGGTGCGGATAATCAAATCCTTTTTCTCTGGGCCGGCTTCTGGACTTAAGGATTTTCCGCTGTCTTATGTCCTGACAACACCGACACCCCCTGGTCGAGTCGTTGCGATATTGCTTTCCCCCCCCTAACCCCGTTGTCCCCTTTCGCGCGCTCAGTTCCGTTTTGATTTGCGCGGTCAACCCGTGGGGGTCTTGTGTGCATTCTCATCTTGGTCTCTTGCGCATCGTGATTCTTCCGAGGCGTAAGGTCCTTCCCTGTTTTCTGCATCCCGACTCCTTGAAACCCCTCTCCCCTCGGTGTCAGCAAGGAACGGTCCTTTTTCCCTTTCTCAGATTTCTCGCGATTTGCCTTGATTTCTTCTGGATACTGAACAAGTAAAGACTCAAACGCGAGGCCCCGCACCTGGCCTCACAGGGTCCAAGGCGCTGGACTGACTTGGAGGGATCCCGCCTTTCTAACCCTTTCGAACAACTCTCTTCCCGGAGCTCCCTTTGAGGCGGCTTACAGAGAGTTTCGCGAGGTTGTTTCAACGAAAAACGCCCGGCGTAATGGAACGCGTTTTCTCTAACATCCCCCCAGTGTTGATTGCGTAACCTTCCTTATCTTTTGTATGTTCCCCTGCACGGGTTTCCTTTTTTTTTTGCTTTTATTTGCCGTCAACCTCCCCCCTGAGCCCTGTCCTCCGTTCGGTCCTCCCTGTGATTTGTGTTGGGTTCTTTCGCCCCCGGGTTTCCCCAACCATCACTTCACCTTCAAGATTGAGGAACCTGTGAGTTGTACTCTCTCATTTTCCTTTTTGTTTTTGTAGCATTAATCTCCCCGTTCTCGCTGAAGTCGCATTCTGTGAAGTGATCGTGGGAACGCAAAGGGGAGAAACCCCACCCCCCAACACCCCGAGACGGCATACATTAGACTGCGTCCTAGACAGCGATCGGATGTTTGCGCCCTGGTGGAAAGCCCTCGGGACTTGTTTTTGGCATGTTCCATATAATAACGATACGCTTTCCTCCCACATTCTTTATATAACCGGTGATGAGGGCGTTCCTTGAACGCTTCCCTTCCCTTTAAAATTTTCTTTCTGACTCCCTCAGTGAGGTTCCCCATTCTCTTGTTGTGAAAGGTTTTCTACGAGGAAGCGTAATCTCCGCTTTCACTCTCCAAGCAATTGGTAGCATGTGTGTTTCCAGGTGCGTTCCATTTGATGGTTAGTAGGTAAACCTTTAGTCTTCGTACCTTTTCCAAGATCAACAATGGATATGCCTGCTCGGTCTTTTAATCATGGCGGCGGGCCCTTGCCGTCCTGTGTCCATCCTCGGTCCGCCTTTTCGTTGCAGAGGAGTTCCCTTTGTTATCGGAGGATGCGCGAAACGTCTGCCTTTCCTAAGAGGAAGAGTTTCGATGTAGAACTGCTCCCCGCTGCAGCCGCAAAACCGGCCCACACCTGTTTGAATGACTTACCAACGTAGAGAGATTCGACCCCCTGGTATCTCAGATTGGTCTTAAAGAACTGTTCCTCGCCTTTAGAATGTTGCTGGTGTTCATCATTCCGGCCCTATTGGAGTTACATCCAGACCGCCCGCCATCCCCGTGATCAACAGTGCTCGGCACGTCTCGGTTTCCAAATTTATCCCCTTCCCGGCCCTCACGAAGTTTTTGTTTTCGACTTTTGAAGGGTTGCGTCTCTGGCTTGATATCTTTTCGACCACCTTTCGGAGAATCCTACACTTTTTGATTCACTTTTTAGGTCTATTTTTCGTTGACGACTTCGGCGGAAATCTTCTTATACACACCCCCCACTTGTTAATTATCGGGCATACAAGACATTCACCAACAGCGTGCACGGTCGGAGTTCTTCACCACCAGGCATCAGTCTGTTACCCATCGCTCTGCTTATGAGGGAACTTTCTTTCCCCCGCGATCTAGTAAGTGAAGGCTCGACATCCCGGCTCTGACTTGCTCCCAAAATTTCACGGCGCCGAATCACGTCGATCAGGGCCCCCCCATCACATGCTGTTGCCAACTGTCAAGCGTTCGGTCACCGCATGGGCGTCATCCGTCACGAACGCGGGTGAGCCTCTGTGCTACGCGTTTTTTGGGGGCTCCTGATGGCTGAGTCTTAATCATGCAGAGACACAACGCCAAGAGGGTCCAGCCATTCCTTCCTCCATCCCCTTCTATCTTTCTGTCTTCGGTCACCCCGTCCTTACCCGCTCTTATCAACCTCCACTTTCGGCCATGGTGCTGCTAGGACAGGCTGGCTCTGACTCCCGAAGATAACGGAGATTTTTTTTAGGAATTTGTCGCCCCGGTGTTGTGCGCTCTCCCTCCTGTCCATTCGTTCCGCCGGGAAAGCTTGCGACCCTTCCTTAACTGTTATGGATGTCGAAGGGAAGATTTTCCACCTCTAGAAAACCCCCAGTGCCTTTCCTTTGTGAGCTTCAGATTCGCTTTTTTTCCCCTTTTTTTTTTGTAAAACTTTTCGGAGGGAATTCGTCTTTTCCAAGCAGAACACCGGTCTTCAGTCCCATGAAACTTCCAGGTTCTTAATTCCGCCTTCCTTTTCCTGCGCTTCCTTGTAGCTCACGTTCTCCTCGTTCGATTTTTCAAGAATTGTTCTTCCCTCTGCCCAAGCAACCGAAGATGCGCTGTAAGTACCCTTTTCATCTTTTTGTTAGATTTTTTCTTCCCAGTAGCCCAATTTTAGCCAAGGTAGCCCCTTTCAGTACTCAGTCCGACAACACTCCATTTTGGCCAAGATTTGGGCACCACCCCGGGCAACCTTCCGTACTTCCATTTCTTGCTTGCAATTCACCTTAGGTTTTCAGTCATCAACCCCTTTCCGCCCCTAGACTACCCCCAGCTTTTCGTCTTGACTGAGGCCTAAAATGCTTTTCGGAAGTGCCACTTGTTGCTCTAGGATGTTTTGATCCCCCCCAGCACCCCCAAAAGCTTTCCGCACAGGTTTTTTGGTTTACTTCTCATCGCGCCCCCCTTTTCTCTCAGAACCTCTCTAAGGCCTTTCGGAAATCTTGTGCTAGGTTCCCGAAGCATGAAATCCCTACTCCGTTCCTGACTTTTTTACTTTTGACGATGAGATGGGCAACCAGTCTTGTAAGGTTATCCCCCCCACCCGAAGCCCTGCCTCATCTCCCAACCCCTACTTCGGTTTGCTCGTCTTCCCCCCGGATTCCGGTCCGAGTCTCCCTGTTTTGTTTCAATCTTGACCCCTACGGGATCCGCCTTCATACGCGACCAAAGTTTCCCCCTCTTCTTGGTCCGATGCGATCGCGCTAGTTTTCATCCTCTTTGTTGTGCGTGAGTCCTTTCCCCTGCATATCTTTCGGGATTTATTGAAGGACGTGCTCATTTTTCCCTCTTGAAACATATGCCTCGTCCTCCTGGTATTCCCTGGCGGCGAGCTCCCTAAGGCGTGACCGCTTTCTTAGCTGCTTCTTTTCTGGGCACGAGTCGGTCTTCCCTTTTTCCGGTCTATCCGATCATATAGTTTTTCTGGTCTCTTTTAGAGTGATTTCTCCATGCTTCCTGAGCACCGCTTTCTTCCCCCTTAACGCCTTCGCGTTCTACTCCTTTGGTGTCTGCCCCTCTCTTACTGTTCTCGGTGACCCTGCTTTTCTCTCTGGTGTTGAAGTGAGTAACCCGCCTTCTCTCCCTACCCGGTGTCCCCTTCCAACGTCCAGGTTTTTCCTTTCTTTTTATACCCCATGCCACTTATTCCAACCCTCTTTTTTGTATTTTTTTGTTCATGCACCACTACTCTGCTGTCCTCTCCCCAGGAACTCCCGTGTTTTTCGGTTCCCTTCTGGTCTATTTCCAACTTTTCCGAGTTTGGTCTGCTGGAGGATTCCCCCTGCAGAGTCTTACACGAGGAGTGGAGGTGACGACCTGGCCTCATGCTAAATACGTCTGATATCCCACGTCCCGCAGCAAGATAAGGGCCCCTTCTTTCTGTCTTTTGAGAAGTCTCCCCAAATGTGACAGCTTTTCTGGCATTACGAATGTATGAAACTCTACCCCAATTCTGCCACGTCAAGAAGGAGTTGGATAAGGTGGCCGACCTTTGCCCTCTCCAGCTTCCGAGCCTTTTTTTTCCTGATTCAATGAGTCCCTCTGGTCTTAACTCGCGTTGCAACAGGCGGATAGAATCGCACCTCCTTCTACCCTCGTTTTTCCTCCTTCCTGTTTTACCCCGATTTTCCCTTCCTCCCCAACTTATAGGACCTTTTCGCACTCCCTGCTTGTCCCATAATCGTTGGAGTCCGGCATTCCCCTCCTGTAAAAGGACACCGATCCTTCCTTCGTGTCATCAATGAGTACTTTCCGCTTTGCAATTTCCTTTTCTCCTTTTATTGCCAAGCGGCTCTGGGTGCACTCCATTCCTGGTTATGCCGATTGATCCTTTTCTGCCCCGACCTTTCGGGTACCTTCCATGATTGAGGCACATCACCACTCTCCGCAACCAACCCGCTCATCCCCCCGTATCAGAGTTCTCTGTTGCCCCCCGCCTGACGCGCCATTTCGTACGTGTAAACATCCTCTCCTTTTACCCCCCCGGAATAGTATATCCTTCGTTCGGGCGTCAGCCCCCAAGGCATCGATGTCTTTACACGATTTTCCTCTCTCTTCCGAGCACTTCCCTGCATATCGCTAGCAGGGCACTTCCCCCTCCCTTTCCATTTCGAGCTCTTTTTCTCTGCTTTTTTGCCCGTAGGGATCAAGCCTAATTTGAAGCGGGTTCGGAGCTTCTTTTTCTGCTCCTTCTCTACCCTTAAAGGTTTTGTTTTCTAAGTAATGCGTTACGGCAATCCTGAGGTGAGGTAAAACGGCAAAGTTCCTTCCAAAACCCACCATTATTTTTCTTATAGTCAGCTGACGTGACGTTCTCCCCCGCCCGGAGAGATCACGCCAAAGGCCTCCCTGTCCGCCGACATTCTGCGTCCCTCTGCCCTTTATTCGGATGACGCGCCTTCAGTCACTCGTACCCCTATTTGTGGGGGCTTTTTGTATCTGGTATGAACCATCCCACTTGCTCCCTTTGGAGGCTCGTGTTCGGCATTCTTAGCAGGATGATCCCCTCCCCTTGGACCTACTTTTTTCCCCCTCCCACCAAACCGGCTTGAAGACCCCTTCTCTCTCACTTTGTTTGGTCTTTTGCCCCAGTGTAAAAGGTGTGCCTCTGGGTGGAAAGGGACTAATTTTCCTAGTTCTTTTCTCCGGAGATCCGGCGAGTCGCTGCCTTTTCTGTGCTCTGCATTAAAAGACTCCAGTTGCCCCTCCCCGTGAGAGTTAGGCAGTTACTTGGCCTTTTCTTGTAAGAATCCCTACGCTAGTCGATCAGATCCTTTGGATTGATCTGGAATTCGGGGCTCCTCCCTTTTCCCTCACTAAGATCTCACTTTCCGTTCACCTCCCCAAGGTTACAAATTGATTGGGAATGATTGAATCTGCCCCTTTCGCTACAAATTTTCTTTTTTTTCCCCCACAACCCGATCGTCCCCTGTGATTTTGTCCCTGCAGCGATTAACCATCTCTTCCTTTCCGATTCGTTATCGTTTCACTTCCCACCTGCCGGCGAATTACTCTTTTGAGATAACTACACAGTGTGCGTTAAGGAGTACGGCCCTTTTGTATGTCTGTGCAATCAATCTTTCCCATCCCCTGGGCTTTTCCCGGAACCCAGTGACTCCCTGCCCCCTTCCTAGACTCGATGTACCTGAGACTGTGGAAGCGTTACCTTTTCTTGTGTTTTCCGGTTGTTGGGGTCGTAGAACATGTTAGGGTACCCCCCCCTTTCCCCCCTTTCCACAACAGTTTTCTCTCTTCAGTTTTTGTAGAGTGTTGACTTCTTCTTTTGTATACTCATAAGTTGTTGTTTTAGTCTAAGATCAAATTTCTCGAGATTTGCTGATTCGTTCATTCTCTTGGCCGAACACTTTTTTTATCCGACCCCCCCACAACCTCGAGCACCCATAAAAGGCCGAAGTCCCAACACCTGTATGACCCCCATCCTTCTTCACCTCCTATGAAGATTCTTTGTCGTCACTTTTTGACGTTTTCCATGCCATTCTTTTTGCCTCAGAATCACGTTCCGGCCTTTGCCTTTACTCCAACTTTGTTATCTAACGACCGGTACCCTTTTCTCCCCTGTCGTTTTTCCTTGTACACTTTTTTCCCTCCACCGCGCCAGTCCGATGATGTCGCAACTCTGAATGTTGTCTCCCTTTTTTGATTTTTGTATTCCTCCTTTGCCGTCCTCCCCGAACTTCCCTGATCATGTGTCCTTTGTTTGTTTCCCTTTGCCCCGCTCTCAGATTTGGTCCTTTTCTTTTTCCTCACATGATCAATCCTCTTTCCAGCGCTGGCTGCTCTCTCTGCCAGTGTACATTCGTCCTTGCCTTGGTCTCTCCCTGTGCCCTCCCTCGTTTAGTTTCCCTCCCTCTCGGGATGACGGTATGCGCGCCCTTCTTTTCTTAATATAGCAGCTCTTGACGACCCTCTCAGAGTCGCGGGCCTCTCCCCACTTGAAGTGGTCTTCCACACGGGGACCCCGCTCCTCCAACGGACTATTCATCCGCTGTTTAAGAGTTTTTTATTTCCCTTTCCTCAGTCCCTTAGAAAGGGGCGGGGGGTCTCCCTTTCCTCCGCTCTGAACAAACTTCCGGCCCTAACTATGGTCTTTGACAATCTCTTGACCGTCTTTCTTCAGACTGATCCAAGCGCCTCAAACATATTTCTTAGTGGTCATGCCGGTGCCTAGTTTTTCTTTTTATCCTCTTTTCCGACAAGCGACTCCCCCTGGCGTGTCTGATACATCCCTTGTGTGGCCACTTTGATTTCCCTTTTTCTTGTCCCTTTAAGGCGCTATTCCTTTATTATCCCCCCCCCCCCAGATAGCATCTCCCCATTCCCCTGCCCGAAACCGCGGCCAAGTTTCGTTCCTTCCCCTTCCCCACCCGGCCCGACTCACTCTCTCCTTGTGCTGATGGGGACCTGCCTACCCTTCTTTCTTTCCCCCCTTTCATTTCCTAAGGAATTTCAGTTCTCCCACCCCCCTTCCCCTGCGCCTCCCATCCAGGCGATGAAGGACCCCCAACTTTCTTTTTTTTTCCTCTTAAGCTTTCGAACTCCCTCATGGGCTCGCCTCCTCCGTGCTCAAGCCGGTGATAGCCTCCTGTAGAGGGTCCCTGGTTTGTTTTTCTCGTTTTCTTCAGATTGACTATCCTCGCCGCTCAGACCCGGTGTTCCCCTTCCCCGTAAAAACCATTATTTTCCTAAAAGCGCGGGATTTTCCCCCCCCGCTCTCCACTCCTGGATCAAAGGGCGATGGCATGGTTGCCTGAGCGGACTAAGCCTTCTTCACTACACTTCTGCCCAGAGCGTGTCGTAAGGTTTTGAAGATTTTTCCCTCTAATTCTTGAGGCATTCCAGGCTTTCGTTTTGATATGCGCTGTCTTACCGGTTGATTGATTCCTTTTCCCCTTTTGCCTTTGTAACCCTTTTCCAGAATTCTTTCTCTTCGTTCCTCCTCTTTTTACAGCTTAGCTGAAGGAGTTGTAGGTCCTTTTCTAGGTTACCCCTTCCGCCCCCCTGTCTTCAGGTGAATCGTTATTTTTGTATTTTTGGCCCCCCCCTCTTGGTGGCCTCCTTTTCCGCTACTTTTTTTCTGCCTCATGAGTCCTTTTTTTATCGTAATGCGATGTGTAAGTTTTGAGGCCTCTTCGTTAAACCAGAAAATCACTCCTTCTTTTTTCCTTCCTAAGATTGATTCTTTCTCTTTCCTTTTTTTCGATCCCCTCGTAAGAAGGTCCTCTCTCAAGCACCCCCCCCCCCCCAGGCCCTCTGGCAAAACGGGAACCCCTCACATTCCCTCCCCTTTTCGGCGAAGTGACATCTATTTTCCTTCATTCCCCCCCCATTCAGCACGCCCCCTTTTTTCTTCGACTTTTGATTTTTCTGGTGAGGTCCCCCCATGTCCCGTTGGATTGTTTTTCCCTTTTTTTTCCCGGTGAGGTTTTAGCTACTCACCCCCCCCCAATCCTTTTCAGCCCACCGGGCTGGTCACCTCCTATATTCAAAAACCTGCTAGCGCATCACCCAGATCATTTTTCTGATCCATAGTGTGTCAGGGACCAAGTACAAATCCCTCCCTAAAAATAGCACGACGACGATTCTTTCCCCTCGGTCCACAACATTTCCCCTTCCGCTTATCCCTCTCCCCCTTGACAGTCCGCTATAATCGTAACCCCTCCTTCCCTTCTTCCCCGCCCTGACCCCCCCTTCTTCAGCCTCTGCCTCTCTTTTCAATCGCTACGACTTCTCTCAGCCCCGTAATCCATGTCCTTTT
>Ga0179593_1236823_pt1 | contig 13667 bp, 16 predicted proteins | sample CZODoug2_1_08_16_FD_185931 | JGI IMG/M metagenome (GOLD analysis project Ga0179593, IMG submission 185931) | Vadose zone soil fungal communities from Angelo Coast Range Reserve, California, USA - CZODoug2_1_08_16fungal (PacBio error correction) | ecosystem: Environmental > Terrestrial > Soil >... | reverse complement strand
CTTGACGTTTTTTCGGGGCCGGCCGGACGTCGGTTCCGACGTTTTGCTTTTTTTTTTTTTCTATGGACGACGGGTTTTCCCCGATCGCGAACGAGTGGTTTCCGACCACTTGGTCACTCGACTCCACACTGCCGAGCTCGGGGCGTCTTTCCACGAGTTTTGCGCCTGTTGAACGTGACCCCCCTGCGAAGAGGTTGAGGCGCATTTTTTTGATGACTCCTTGTTGGTTTGCGGCAATTTTGCAGGACCGCCTCCTGTTTGGAGGTTGCCCACCTCTCGGGTTCCCTTGTTTTTTTTTTTGACAGCATCTCTGTTCGCGTCGCTCGCCCGGGCGGGTGCTTGGCCTTCGGGGTTTGCGTTACCGTATTCGCCCCATCTACGTACCGTGTTTCTGTGTCGAGGCGGGCGGGCTTCTCCCAGTTTCCCGCATACAGTGTCTGGGACGGGACCCGTTCGTCCAATGTATTTTTTTATCGTGACCGATGTTTTCTTTGTTTTCGTCTTTGACGCCGGCTGGTTGTGCTCGATCGCGCCACCGGTGTTTTTTTTCCCCGGTCTAGCCCCGGTCATGCCCAGAAAGCTTTGTCGCCGCCTTTTGGTCTTAGTCTCTTTTTTTTTTTTTCCCCGACAATTTGTCTTCAACATCCCTGTGCCCACCTGTTCGCGAACGGGAAGTCCTTTTTTTTTTCACGTCGACGTGACGTCCGGCTAGTTTCGTCCGCTGCCCAATTTTCTTTTTGCTCTCGACCCGGGTTTGGCACGTTTTTCGCCCGGTCAATTGTACGTGATTTTTTGGTCGAGCTGGCGGCACCACCGCGAACACGTCCCCGGCGATGTAGGAGACGCATCAACGGCCCCTTCTTTGAACCAGTGTAGATGCCCGTTACGTCAGTTTTCTCCCTTGTTACCCCACATTTTGGTGTGTTCCGGCATTCCGGTTTCGAATATTTGATGAGTGGTCTCGGGAGCCGCTTGTTTTTAAGCTCTGAACTCTTTGCCTTCTTTTTGCGTGAACCAAACCGTCTCGGGTTTTTTCGACCTTCGCCTAGGCGACGAGTCGTTGTCCGTCGATTTTTTTGAGTTCGTTTTCGGCTTCTCCTCACCGGAGCCCGCAAAAGCGGAGTCGCCCGGCCTACAGCGGCTAGGCCCAGCACGGCTCGGAAGCCACCAATAGCCCATGGCTTGTCCCACACTTTTTTTTCGGCCTTCGGCTGGGACCCCTTCCTTTGACCTCTCGGTTTCTCTACCTATCGAAACCCAGTCAGTTTGTTGGAGGAGGGAGTGGGATCAACTTTTTTTTTTTGCCACACGCTTTCCAAGCGTGCCCGATTCGTTTTCGCTCTTCTCCCTCCGTACTTTTTCGACCTTCACCGCGGACGCTGGTCCTTTGTATTCTGCTCCTGCGCCAGCGGGCCCGCTGGCGGGAGCCCGTGGTGACCTGTACCCATCCCACGTTCATGGGGGTGTAATCCGCTCGTCGGCCCGAGCCGCCTGTTCCCACGTTCCCGCCGATGGTATTGATCGGGTCCTGTTCTAACGGTTTGATTAGTTTTCAACGAGTAAGTTTTCTTTTCCCAGCCGCTCTCAGCGGGCCCTCCCGTGGCTCCTGGTCGACTGGGCTTGAGCCCCGAGCCAGCTTACCCCTTCCTAGTTTTTCGGGTCGACAGCTTTTTCGTTCCTTGCCATCTTTCTCACGGGTGAAACGTTTCCGTGTTTGTTGTCTGGTGGCGTTTCAGTTTGTACCGGAAGTACCGAACCTTCGTTTTTTTTCGAGAGCCCTTCTGTCGGCAGAGCCCGTCTCCACGGCGTGTTTTTTCCTTTTCGAGGGCTTTTTTATCTACTTTTCGCCTCTTTGTTGCAGAGGGCTAGCGGACGGCACTCACGCCGTGGAGACCGTTTCTGCGTGTTTCTCTGTCTACGCGCTGCGGGTTCGTCCTTTCCTTTCTTTACTGAAACGCCTTCTCAATTCACAGCTTTTTTTTTCCTGACAAGCCGTGGATTTCGATTAGGACGGTTGCACCGCTGTCGACCCCGACCAGGGTGCGTATTCTTCCGGCTCCTGACCCCGGCGTCCGCGGACCACAAGGGGCTGTTTTTGAGCTGAGAGCTGCTTCCTTCCTTTCCCGTTTTGTTCACGAAGATTCCGTGCGCAGGACCTCACCTCCAACCATCGGCGGGCGTTTTCAACGGCGGCTTGGGCTCGAGCAGGATTCAGCCCCCCATGACGTTGGGCTTGTTACCCTTTACAGGGATTCCCGCTAGCACCCTGTTCCCTGGTTGGGCTCCGCCTGTACCCTCCAGTCTTTCGGGCGGGGTTTTCTTGTTCAGCGTACGGAGGATGCTTCCGGAGCGCCCACAATCGTCACTTTTTTGAAGGTTGTTGGGTTTTTTGCCAACTCACCGGTGGGTTTCTGACATCTTACCACTCCGCCATTTTCGCTTTGCTTCGATCAGATCGTGCAGGCACAGCTGGAGCTTTCCGGTTGGTGTTTTGCGTCCCAGCCGATTTGCCGTAGGCGCACACCGTTTTGGGGCGGGCCTCAGTTTCTTTTTTTTCTTTGTGAGCGTGTCGGGCCCGTAGCAGATGCTCGTTCGACGTCTTTTTTTTTTGTGCTCGTGTGAGTTTTCGCGACTTCGCGTTTAAATGTGACGCGGATCTTCGGGAGCTTTCGGGTCGAGTTTGGCCCAATTAGCGTTGCAGGGTTGCGCTGTGCGTCTTTCGGTTCGAGGCTCCCTTTCATCTGAGCCCCGAGAAACCTCATCAGAGGGAGTTGAGTTCGAGCCCGGTGATTTTTCTCCCTTAATCAAGGTTTTTTGTCCCCTCAGCGTGAACGGTCCACGTCACCTTGGGTTAGGCAGCGCTCTGCTTTTTGTCGCCGACATCTTTTTTTTCGTGACGTTTGTTAAAGGTGTTGACATGAGCCTACCCCGTAGACGTACACGTGGTTTTTTTTTCCGCCGTGCTCCTTTTTGATGCCTGCCTTGCGTTGTGCAGACGGACCGACCTTTCTTTTTTTTTCCGTCGTTTTGGACGATCGGCTTCCATGGTCGCGCCTGCAGTGGTCTTTTAGGTCAGGCAAGGAACGACCCGGTGTTGTCGGTCTTTTAGTAGAAAGCCCCCTCCGGAATCTTGCTTTTTTCGGCGTTTTTTCTTTTATGCTGGGCGTGTTTTTGGCTTATCCGGTTCAGCTGCCGGCCGGTGGCGAGACTTTTCGTCGTACAACCATTCCGCGTAGTCGACTTTTTTCCCCCATGTAAATCTCGGCGACATGCGTGCCGGCTTTTTGCCCGCCAGACACTGGTGAGGATTTTGGCTGTTCTGGTTAGTTGCCCGCCCGCACCGCCCGTCACTCTCACTTATGTTATAGGTCGCTAGGTACGCGCCGCTTTACGGGAGCAACCGCCAGGGGCGCGTTTTGAGCGAGCGCGTTCTGGTCTCTCCCTTGTACCTGGAGGTGGGCTGCGTCGACAGTTAGGAGGTACTTTCCTTTTGCCGCCTGCTGAATGCCCATTTTTTGCCAGTGCGTTTTTGACCCGCGGTCGCGATCTTTGGTCCGCGTTCCACTGCGCCAAGCTTGGGATCCACGCCCCGATAATGGGTGATCTGATGAACTTCGTTTTCGTTCGGGGTGCGCAACTCGGGGATTTTTCAAGTCGATCCCCGCGCCGTTCGACCTTCGGTCCTTGCGTTGCCCATCTTCGCGCCTCGCCTCCGTCTCTCTTTCCTCTTTTTTGTTTTTTCTGTTGAGCTTGGCGCGATGGGGCCACGGCGTTTTTTACCTTCGTAGTACGGCGAGGTGGAACGTCTCCCCGTTTTGCACTTTTTTCCGGTTTTACGCCACGAGTGGCGCACCCTAACCCTGCCCCTTATTCCAGCTCGACTCCACATGAACGTTTCTCTTGAGTTCCTCTTTTTGGCTTCGGACCCTTTTTTTGCGACATCGGGTCTGAGTTGCGCACGCTCTACCCCAGGTGAATGTTTTGTTGTTTTTTTAGTTAGCCGTGACCGCCTACCTGGTCGACGGCGCCACTTTTTTTTGGCGAAAACGCGCTCGTGTCGCTTTTTGGAGGCTCGGCCTTCTTTTTTTTTGTTTTACGAGCGCACCCTATACCCGTTGCGCGAGCGGTGTCAGCGTGCGTTTCCACTGTCAGCCGCCTCTCACCAGGGTTTGTTTTCACGCCGGTCCGCTTTTTCGATCTTTTTTTTTCGATGTTCCTTGGGGTCGTCGAAGACGTATGTTTTCTTTGCTAATCGCGCCACGGAGGTTCCTTCTCACGTTGTCCCTGACCAGCCTCCCCCCAACTTTTTTTTTTATTCGGGTCTTCGTTATTTGCACACACGTGAAGTCGCCTGAACTCTTCCCTGCTCGAACCCCCTTTCCGCACGATCGGCCACGTCAGATTTCGTTTTTTTTCTTTTTTGTCCGCTGCACCTGCCGTTTGGGCTTGATCGACCCGGTTTGCTTGATACTTTTTTTTTGTTTTTCACGGGTCGGCGGCGTCCCCACCGATTCACATTCAGGCCCGATGCCGGAGACGCAATCAACGGCTACGGCCCGTAACTTTTTTTCGACTTTGACCTTCCTATTTTTAGTTCATTTTACCCACTTGTTTTAGTTTTTTTTACCGGGTTCTCGAACTCCCACTTGGATGCGGCGTTGTCGTTCTTTTTTTTTTTTTTTTTTTGCACTCGGGAGTCGCCCTCGCCCTTGTCTTTTTTGACTGCACGTCCGGGTTGGTTCCCTACCTAGACCTTTGAGCTTAGATAAGTTCCGGTAGTCGACGGCCGTCTTGTTCTCACGCGGGAGCATCCACGAGAGTTTTCCGTTCCGGCCTCCCGGATACTTGCGACCCTTTTCTTCCGCCTGCCTTTCCTTCCCAACGGTGTGCGCCGGTCCTGTCGTGGGTCCAACCCCGTGTTTTTTTTTTCCTTAGATGAGAAACCAGAGAGCGACCTTGAGTTTTGGGATTTTGGATTCGACAGGTTAGTTTTGTTTTTTCCCACACACTTTTCCAAGCTTCTGCCGCCTCGCATCCCTCCGTACTTAGACGCCGACCACGTTGACCCGTCGTTCTTTCCGAAGGATGGTACAGGCGGAGCCCCTTCCCCCTCGAAAGCGTTTTTATGTGGGAGCGTTTTTGAAAGTCCAAAAATCCCGTCCTTTGTTCTTTCCGCTGCTCTCGGCCATGAGCTTTTAGTGGGGACGCGACCCTTTTTGGTTAGTGATCTTTCAATTTTTGACGGGATTTTTGCAACCTTGTAGTCTAGTGTTTTAAGCAGTCTCAAGAGGGCCCTCCGTGTAGTTGCAGGGTGATGGATGCGCTTCAGCTCCCCCAGCACCCTTTTTGGGTCGACAGCGGTGCCCCTTTTTCCGAATCTTTAGCCTCTCCATTTTTCTTTTTAGACAAAGGCCGCTGACGGTGGGCATTTTTCTCTTAATTACCGTAATTCCTCTTTGCCAGTTGCATTCGAAGAGCTGTCTTTTCAGTTTGAGTCCGGAGCTTTTAGAAATGCCGTCCGATAGTTCCGTTGATCATCTCTTTTCCTTGTTTGTTGAGATAGACCTCGGCACAGGGCTGGATTTCTCAGCGACGGGGGAAGTGCTAATGCCCGCCTGATCTTTTTTCCGGCTGACTTTGTGGTACGGTCCCCACCCTTGCTCCGTTTCTGCCCGACAGTACACCATCGTCCGTTCTTTTGAGACCTCCGGAGGTAGATTTTTCAGATGAGGACCGTTGCACCCGCGTCTCCCCCCCGAAGGGTTCATTGCCGGCTCAGACGGGACCCTGCTTCCAATTGGAGTGGAATATGTCGTTTCGCCATTCCCCCTGCACTGACTGTTTCAATTTTTTTGATTTTCGTTTTTCATTTCCACAGCAATCTACTTGCGTTTTTTTTGTCGCTTTTCCCTGCTTTGGTTCCACCCCAGAGAAGGGTCATTCCTCCCCCCCCTGACTTTGTTTAATTTGGGGGGGCTTTCTTTCTTCACCCACGGTTTTCCGCTAGCTGTCCTTCCGGGAGAATGGTGGGTGTTGGCGATTTTGTCAGCCGGTTTGTCCCCATCCCCATTGTCTCGTCCTACGGTGCTGTGGCTTTGGTGGCGCCCCCTTGTCGTCGTATCTTCCGTCTTTACTTCCTAGTCTTTCCTTTTCACCGAATCGCCACGCTTGATTTTTGTTTTTCGGTTGAAACCCCGTGGGTGTAGAATCCCAAACTCCCTACGCCCATTTAGATCTGCTGGTGGGGAGAAATCCGCGGTTCGTCCCTTATGAGATTTTTTTCCCCGTTATTTTTTCAAACTGCTCTCGACAGTAGGCGAACACCGTGTGGGAGGGCCTAGTCTCGTCTTGTGGTTTTTCTCACCTTGGTTGTTGTTGCCTAGTTTTTCCGTCGTTTTTGAAAGTGCGACCCCCCGGTCCCGTTCAGTGAGTTGTCGCGGTCGGATCGCCTTGTAGGGACTTTCCGTTAAGTACCACTGGAACCGGTTACCTAAGAGGCTCGTTTCTTCGGTCTCGGGAACCCCCGAGCCCTTTAAGGTTTTTTGTACCTTTCTCCGTGGACATATTTTTTGGCTCCAGACTTTACGCCCGAGACCCCCACCGGCATCCTCCCGGATTGGCGTTTCTCTAAACCCCCCGTTTCTGTTACTTTCCCTCCTCAAAAAACATGTGTGTGTTTTTGGTTGTTAAGTCTCCTTTCTGGAACCTTTCCTGTATCCAACCCTTTTTCTTTTGCACCGTATTTTCCGTTTTATTGCCTTTGCTCCCTGTGTTAAGTGAACGTGTTCTCTTTTTGTCTGTACGCGCCTTGACTCTCCCGTTTCAGTACCCCTTTTCCCACCTTTGTTTCCTCCCCTCCCCTTTTGCTCCCCGGTCGAGCAAACTTCCAGCGATGTTTCCCTTTTCCTTTCGACTCCTAGCTACTTCGACTTCTCTTCTTCCCCCCTGTTTCGAGCAGTTTCTTTCGGTTCCCCGGAAAGATCCCCAGGTTTTGTCGGTTCGTTCCCCTGACCTGACAACTTTTTGTCATCGTTTTTCCTCCTCTTTTTCGTTCTGGTCCTTCCCCACGCCTTTCTCTTTACCTTTCTTCTTTTTGTCCGATCGAGTCTCTTACCCCCCCACCCTCTCTCGTAGCTCCGAAAAAACTTTCCCCTCGGTTCCCTCTCGTCGACCCTTTTTCGGCGGCCGTCACAGACCCTTTTTTGAGGAGGTTTTCGTTTGTTTTCCTTCTCGATCGCAACGACCGTCCACCGCTGCAGTCACGGTACTTATAGAAGGGACTTTCGTTTTTCTTTTCCCTGAATTTTTCTCCCTTTGAGTCTCGCCTCCCTAGAGCGTTTTTGTTCAGACTTTGTTTCCCCCTAGAGGTGGGCGCGTCTCGCCCTTTTAGTAGGTGACTGGGACCAGAGCGCGACCTCCTTTTTCAGCAGCCGTTTCTCCCCTCACCGACAGGTCCTCTCCTTTTCCCCCGACTCCGTTTTGGGACCGCACTGCCCCTATGCTCGTATGTTGGAGTTGATTTTTTTCTGCTCACGTTCTTTTTTCTGTTTCGCCACTCGTTCCTGATCCTTTCTTTTAGAGTCCCCCTCCTTCCCGCTCTACTTGTGACGTGGACAATGATTTATTCCCCTCCCTTCTATCCTTTTTTTTCCCTCCCTTTTTTGTTTTTTTGCTCTCTCTCAACTTCCGACGATCTTGGTTTGCCACGGCAGGAACGTCCCGGTTTCGCCGGCGCGGGTTTCAATGTGCCTCTTTTTCACTTCTCTAGAACTGAGTGGTCTCCCCGACCCCTGGACCCCTCCTCTTCCCCTCTTCCGACCTTTACCCCATGGCCTCTGATAGGTTTTTTTCGTTTCCCCTAGCTGGTCTTGAGTTGACTCGAAAGATTTGAGACCCATCTTTCGTTTTTTGCCCATCAACCTTTTTTCTTTTTTTAACCGGCCCTTCTCCGAACTGCTACTGGTCGATTTCCCTCCTGTTTCCTTTTTGATCAACCCAGCAAAGAGCTCGTCGTTCGCTAATTTTAGTTGACGGTCGTGTCGGCGCTCACGCTTGCCCTACATCTTCCATTTTGTACGCTATCTTTTTTCCTGTTTTGCCCGTCGAGACAATTTGAGTTCCTTTCCCAACTGGTCTGGACTTTACCAATTTATTCCTTTTTTTACTCCCGATGATTGACCCTATTTATTTTGGGTGTCCTAGCTTCCCCTGGTTTTTCCCTGAGTCTAGCTTCCCTCCAAAATTTATTCACATCTCGCCCTTTATTGCCATCCCACTAAATCCGGTTAGCCTCCCCCCCTCTCAGTTGATTTGTATGTTTTTGCTCCAAAATTTTCCTCTTTACCCTGTCACCCCTTTTGCCCTTGCGCGAACCAGGAAGTCCTCCCCCTCTCCTGCGTCCTCCTTCTAGTAGGCGGTCCCGTCTTCCCCTGCTGATTTTTTTCCTCCTGAACCGTTTGAGAAAGTCGTATGATCCGTGTCCGTGTATTCTCTTGGTTTTTCCTGTAACCCCCCCCCTCTCCCCGTTCCGGCAATCGTGGAGGATCCTACCCTTCCCCTGGTCACCTCAACCACAGGGTTAGACTTTAACTTCGTTTGTCCTGTTCCCCAAACCACAGTGTTTTGCGTACGGTTCTGTCCTTCCCTTTTCAAGCCTTCTTCTTCTTTCGGCGTGTTCTTCTTTCTTTATGGCAGACCGGTAGAATAGAAATAGCCCTTTTCCCCCAAGGGACCAGTCACCCTTTCTTTTTCTTTCTTTGGACCCCCCCCGTCAATGAGCTCCTTTTCACCCCTTTCAAGTTTCTTCTCTTCGCTTAGAGGTCAGATTTCCCCTTACTCTCCTCTCTGCTGGTATCACTTCCATAAAGCGTTTCCCCTGGAACTCCCCTTGCCTTGCAGACCCCCCCTTCTCCCCCCTTTCTCCCCCCTTTTCCTTTTTCGACTAACAGTCAGGTTTGTTTCCCAAGTCATTTTCGAAACTCTCTTCTTCCCCCTGTTTTCTTCTTCGAAACCCTAGTCTCCCCCTTGGGCTTTTTAGGTCGGGCTTTTGCTTCCCTAACACAGTTTCTCTGTCCAAACACCCACAATATTAAAAGCGTTACGATTTCGTCTAGCAATCCCTTCCCCTTTCCATCTAATCCGACCGTTTCCACTCCCCGGTCTTCCCTTCTAATTGGATTTTCCAGTCTGGCCAGAAACACTGATTTCCCCCTTACTACCCTTTCCGTTCTTATTCTTTGATGCCTTTGTATGCTCACCCAACCCCTCCAGTACGTTTTTTCCCTTCTTCCCCTCTAGTTGAGGAATCTGCCCCCCTCCTTTGGACCCCTCCCGTCTCTATTGTTTTCGATGATCCTGGTTCATGCTCCCCAGGGATATTTCCATATCAGTGTTCTCCTTCAGTGGCCTCCTCTCACCCTGAGGGAATCCCTTTTCTCCTTGAGAAGGGCATGTCATCCTTCAATGAGGACTTTTTCAATCAACCCACCTACTTTGTCTTTTCGACCTTTTTTTTCACACCAGTTTACGTCCCTTTCCCCCATCCCCTTCTGTAGCTCCCCTGCCCCCCTTGTTGTGTAAGGTTGGCCCCCCTTTTTCTTCCCCTTCCTTTACCTTCTTACTCCTCTTATTAGACTCTTTCTGATTTCCTTCTCCAAAGTATCCAGTCTTTCGCAATTTCCTCTCAATCTCTTGTAATCGGACCCTCTCTTTCCATTTTTTTTACTAATCCTCTTTTTTCTGGTGTTATGATATTCTTTCCTCTTCCCTCTTCAGGTCATTTTTCTTTCCTTCCGAGTTTAATACGTGCTCTTGCAGCAGCTCTTCCTTCGAATCCCCCGATGCGTCGTTTGACTCCCCCTTTAACCTTTCCCTTCCCCCTCCACCCTTACAGACCCTCCACCCTCTTAAGTTTAGGGACCCCCAGACTTTGCTCTTTTCCGATGCGGTCCCGTGCAACCCTCTGTAGCACCCCACCCCAGTCCTGGCTCTTGAGTATCATCTTTTTTCCTTGTTTAATTAACGAAAATGATCCCTCTGAACCGTTGATTTCCCTCTGAGAGAGGAATCCATTTCCGGACTGACTCTTTTTTTTCAAGAGATTCACTTGCTACCTTCCCCTCCCTCATCCCACATAGGAGTTTCAGATTTCCCACCATTCGTTCTCAGGGACTCTCTGCCTTTCTTTCACGAAAACCCTGACGTTTGTTCTTTGTGTCCCTTTCCCCCCCTGGTCCTTACCCTCTTTTCTCCCAACTTTTTCTCTTACTGTTAGAAGGGGAACTCCTTTTCCCTTCACACTTACACTTCTTTTCAGGCTTTTTTTTTTCCCCATGGACTTCTTTTTAGTATGTTCTCCGCGAGGCGGTCACTCCTTTAGTCCACTCTTGTGAACTCTTTTTTGGGTGGCAACCTTTTCCCCTTTTCCCCCACTCCCCCCCCTTCCCCTATTGCTTCCTCTCTTTCCCAGATCTATAGTCCCATACTCGCTTGGAAACCTGGGTCGTTGTTGCAACACTCCCCCTCTCCCTGTTTCAAAAAAAAGGTCCCCCGTTGTTTTTTTTTTTCACTTTCCCAACGTCTAACGATTTTGGCGTCGTCCCTCGTGGTATTGTTACGTTATCTCTTTTCAGTTTGGCGACTTTTCAACTGATATTCGGTTCTTTTCCGAGGTTTTTAGATTAGAAGATGTTCCCCCTTAGAGTCAACTTGCCCCCCTTGACTCCCTCCTGCTCACCTTCTCTTCTAGGTTCAACCCCCCCCCGCGGATTTGTTGCACTACCTTTTTGCGTTCCCTCTTTCTCTGTATAAATCCTCCCCGTCCCTGGCCCTATCCAATCTTGCATTCCTGCTTTTAGGTCGTCAGAAACCATTTTTTCTGCTGTTTTCTTGCCCTACACGCCACCCTTTTTTTTTTGTTTTCAGTATAGAGAGGTTCCCGTTTCCACGACACTGTTTCGGGACCCTTACCCTTTTATTCCTTTTTCTAGACATTTTTGAAGTGTAATTTTTTTCTAGTTTTGGTGACCCTCCGCCCGCTTCCCCCCTCTCTCTCCTTTTTCCCTTGATAACGAAGCCGTTTTTTTTTGTCGAGCCCCAGACGAGCCATTTGAAGCTTGACCATCTATTCCTCCCCTCCGATACTGACGTTTTTCCTTTCCTCTCTGGAGGAAATTGTTGAAGCGCATTTTCACCGGGAGGTTCGGCCCCTTAACGTTTGTTCTTTATTTCATTCCCATTGTTCCACCCTTCCGGCCTATGCTTGTGACAGCTTCCTCTTTTATGGGCATGAACCCCCCCTCTATTTGATACTTTTAGATGAGTTCCTTTTTTGCGCTATCTAGCTTTACCCCAAGAAACTCCGTAAGTAGTATAAGCCCCCAACCCTTTCCCATCTGTTACCTATCCTTTAAAATTAGTGAATTATTTTTCCCTTTCCATACCCTTTGTTGATTTCTTTTTGGCTTCCCCTTTCTTCTTCTCAGCAAAGATGAAAAAGGCGATTACGTAGATGTAGGGCTATAGGTTCCGAGCCCTCCCACCCTCCTTGAGAGTGCACCCTCCCCTGGAGAGAGTCTCGTATGATGAGTTGATTGTCGCCGAACCTGGGTCAAAGCTCTTGTTTTCGCATGAAACTTTAGGCGGTCCTGTTTTACCTTTGACTATAGGACAAAAACATTCACCTTTTGAGCAGGGAAGTTTCCCATCGACCGTCGTCTTTTTTTTTCGCGTTCCACACGGCCTGTTGGTGTTTGGACCTTCCCCCGTTTCCAACTAGATAGTGTTCTTTTGATTCGCAGCCTTTCTTTGCAATCCCGTTTCGTGGTCGTGGTGATACCTTCTGATCCTTTTTCCCCCGTCGTCCGCGCCGGTCCACGAGACTTTCTACTTTTGGCTGTGGCAATTATAGAAACGTACCTAGTTATCTCTCTTTGCTCATCATTTTTTGTTGTTGAGTCTTTTTGATTATACCTATTCCTCCGATATGGACCAGGTTTCACCTTAGGTAGACCTGAGATTTTTACATACTTTACTCGTTGCTTCTCTTTTAACGATTTTTCGCCCCCCCCTCCCCAGGCACCCACTAGGCTCCCCCCCCATTCTCCCCTGACCGAGAGAGGTTGCGTTCGTGCACACGAGCTGGGCTAGTGGAAATTTCCCCCCTATCGGCGAAAATTCTCGATGGCGAATCACTGCCTTAAAAACTGGCTTTTTCTCCTCTCGTCAAGTAGGACAGAATAAATGGTAGATTCGCCACTATCGGGGTTAACCCATTTAGGTTCTTTTCCCCCGCACCTTTTTATTAGTTTGTAGCTGAAATGTTTGTTGCCTCGGACTTAGTTGGCGGCGCGTAACGCTGCGCCCTAAGATACGTTTTGCGGAGGTTGTAGAGGATTGCTGCTTCACCAGTCGCCGCCCCTTTGCCTCAACAAGGGTCGGTACTTCCCCCTCCCCCTGCACCTACTGTGTTTCCGCTGATGTGGAAAGTATGGAAATTGTGGGTCGTCGTCCTAGACGTGGATGGTTTACGAGTTGGATCTGTCCACCTTCCGTGCAGCTAAAAGGATTCTTCATGCCCCCTTCCATGAACCATAGGTTTTCTCCGTTCGGCGGGTCTTCTCGCCGACAACCCCCCGTGAAGTAGTTCCTGAACCTTGCCCCACTGCGCGGCCCGATCGGAAACGTCGAGGCGCTCCGCTCGTTTGGAGCATGTCCCCACTTCGGCTTTTTTCGATCACCCGGGAGCAAGGTCGATCACGGTCCAAGTGTACGTCTCGGTTTGGCGCGTCCGGTCACCAAAGCGACCACGTGCCAGATGTCGGCTTTCCTTCTTCACAGGATACGGCCCGACCGGTTTCCGACGTGACCGTCCCCGCTTTAGAAGGTACCCCCCGTGTGTGCGTACGGCATTCAGCATCACGTTTTTTCTCGAATCCCCTCGGGATGCGAGTGGTCTCGTGGAAGCTACGAGGGAGCCTAGACTTCTTGGCCTCATCCTGCATGTCCGGTTTGGGCCCTCGCTTCCCCCGTCGCGCGGACGACTTTTCGTGTTACGTCGAGTAGTACTTCGCGGCGATTTCATCACATCGCTCCCGCCCCCGAGCGGATTCGCCACGGCTACGGGCTCCGTTCCCGACCGGTCGGGACGCCCCTGGCGCCACGCAGTCCCCACACGTCTGTGGCCGCATCCGGCATGTTGTTTTGGCCCCCACTCCAAACGGTGACACTTTGGCATGCCGCCTCGATCTGATCCCGCACCAGCAGAGCGAACTTGGGGATTTTGGGAGACACCACGGTGAGTTGCCCCAAAAGCTTTCCAAGCGTGACTTTTCGGCGTTTTCGCTCCTCCGTTCTCCGCAGAACGTTGACCCCCGCACCCTTGACGCCGGACGTGGTTGTACCACAGGCGGAGCCATGCTCGAAAGTTTCACTTTCGGCGGTTGCCCTGGTTTGTAAAACCCCGTCCTGGGGGGCTGCCCCCTGACTCGAGGCATATCCGCGTTGTGACCACGCTTGCCCGCTTTTTTTTTATTTATGGGCAAGGTCTTCGTGCAAGATTTCAGTCCGGCCTGTTTTTACCTTCAGGGGGCCCTCTTTTTGCGAAGGTTGGCCTGTCGAGTCCGGAAGCGGAAACGCACCCTTGGTGTCTGTTCTTTTTACTTTCTTCC
>Ga0179593_1232704_pt1 | contig 13667 bp, 21 predicted proteins | sample CZODoug2_1_08_16_FD_185931 | JGI IMG/M metagenome (GOLD analysis project Ga0179593, IMG submission 185931) | Vadose zone soil fungal communities from Angelo Coast Range Reserve, California, USA - CZODoug2_1_08_16fungal (PacBio error correction) | ecosystem: Environmental > Terrestrial > Soil >... | reverse complement strand
GTCGCAACCTCGCATTCCCCGCGTAGCTATTGCTTCTTGGATTTACTTTTCCTTGCATCGTATTTCGCGCGTGCTCTTCGCCTTTTCTTCTCCGACCCCTTTATTCGCCCCTCTATCGACAAAGGCCGGCGGCATCATTTTCTTCGACCACCGATTCTCTTCCTCCAACCCCCCGCCCACTCCCCCCCTCACTTTCTTCTCTTTGGTTTTCTTCCGTTACGGTACCCTCCAGGGTCTCCTTCAACATTCTTTGCGCCTCTCCCTTTCTTTACCATGTTCAAATTCATTCCTATATGTTTCCTCCTCCTTTTTTTTTCCGAGCTGACAAGGTTTGTACAGACCGGAGAGTGCCACCCTTTTTCCCCCTTCCCCCTTCCCATACCTCGTTACCTCGTCAAGATTGCAAATTTGTCTCTGCTTGTGTCGTGGTTTTTCGCGGCGCTTTTAGGAAGACCTGCATGAAGACCTTGGCCTTTGCTTCATCCCTTTTTGACTATGTCGGCGCGCTCCAAAGTAGTTTTCCTCACCTGGTGAATCGTCTCTTTTTAGCTGACTTGCGGCGAGCACGCCGCTACTGAGATTGCTCTTCGTTGTTTTCGCGACATTTTGAACGACCAGTTTTTTTTTTCCCTCTCCCTGCATTTTGTTCTCTCCCTTTGGGTTCCCGTTCCGGCACTCGCTGCTCGTGGCTCGCTGCTTCCTATTTTTTCCCATTCAATGTATAGCCTACTTTTTCCTCATGCCCCCCATCTCGATTTTTGCGGCGCTTTCCTGGTCCTTGTCACCTTTTGAGTTAAGACGCCCCTCGCCTCAATCAACTTGGCGTTCCTTAGGCCTGCCAAGAATGATTTCATTTCCCCTTTCCTCGCTTTTATAGACCCACCTTCCCCTCCCCCATCTTCGATCCCCTGGCTAATGGGGCTGATCTATTTTCCATTCCTCTGCCGCGCATGTTGGTTATTCAGTTTACAACTTTTTTCACCCTCGAACCGTTTCCCCTCCTCCCCTTTTTTTATGAGTATACCATGACGATTCGATTGTCTTCGTCCCTTCTGGCTGTTTCCCTCAGCATTCCTTCCCCAGTCCTTTGCATCCTTTTCAGCCCGAATTCAATTTTTTTTCCCCCTCCTCCCTGTTTCCTACTTTTTCTAAAAAAAGCCAGCTCAACGTTTTTTTGACTGTAACCCCACCTTTCCCCGCGCCCTCTTGAAAGTTCCCCCAGGATCCCGTACCCGCGCTTCCATTCTTATTGTGTATTAAAAGTTGGCTCCCCCTCTTGTCTCGCCAGGTTACTTTGTTGCAACCCTTTTATTCTGTCCCGAATGCTCCCCGTTCCTTGGTTTTGGCCCATTCCCTACCATCCTCTGAGAGGTTCCCGTTATCGGCCTTATCGCGAGGGCCTGGTGCTACATGACTCTCTTCAACTGTCCTTCTGTTCTTCGTGGCCGATGGCTGCTGCGGATAGGTCACTTCCGACCAGATCCCCCCCAAAGATGATACTTTGAGCGGGGCATGGCGACATCGGAGGAAATCCCAAGTTCAGTCTTTTAATCGAAACTTGTCAGCTTTACCATTCTTCTTCTGTAAACAGCTTTTTGCTCACTGTCGAAGGCGCCAACATTTTCCCCTCTTTTCTCACTTTTTTTCCCCCTCTTTGATCCCCAATGCGGCTCCTATGTGACGGTTCGCTAATTTTGCCGAGATTCATCCCTAGAAAACTCTCAGCTACCTACTAAGTGCAGCAGACCAGTTTCTGCTGGACTTCCTCCCTGTTAGTTCGTGACACGTAATCCGTCGCTGATTTTTGAGTTGGCTGCCATTATGTACCGCTCCCTCTCCCCCCGTCAGTCCTTTTTCACTCTGGCCGTCCCGCTTCATCTAAGTCACGCTTCTCCTTCCAGGTCCATACACGGATTGCTCAAGGTCATGTTCTTCCAGATAGGGCTTGAGGAAGCCTTGTGCATCCTCTCAAGCGGAACTTTCCACTCTTTTCGTTTCTCCCACCGACTGTTTAAGATTCCATCCTCCTTCTCTTTCCCCCCTTCCTAAACGTTCCTGCTTTTGTTTCTCGTCACTTAAAGATCCCCCCCCCCCCCCTTTCCCTTGTTTACCGTCCCCTTTTAGAACTGTTCCCGCTTCATTATTCAATCGGCCGTTCCGGAACAGTTGTAAAAGCATGATGTGACGCCTCTCTTTTTATTCCGGCCTTTCCAGCTCCGATGATTTTTTTGACTTCCTTCTGCGCTCGTTTGTTGCTCCGCTCCTTCTTGGTCACAAGTTTTTATCTTGTTTTCCTCTGGGGTCCAATACGTTGCCTATCCTTTGGGAAACCTCCCCGCTGCACCTTTTCCCCCCAAGCTCCCAATCTCAGTTGCTTGCGTTCGAGCGAATGATTGGTGATCTTCTTCTGCTCCCCTCCCCCAGGTCCCCAAAAGACGGTTCAGCGGCGGGACTGAAAGATCTCGTCAGCCTTTTAGTCGGTCTTAAGTTTCCCTGGCGTTCAACACTCTTCCGCGTTTTTCAGTCCCCCTTTTCTGACTTAGACAAGAAATGATCTCTCCTGCTCCCCTTCAGTTTTCCGCGCGATCGGACCGTCTTTGCTTTCGTGCTTTTTTTTACATCCGCGTGAGATTTCTCTCACCGCCTCTCTTTTGTTCACTTGTTCCCGAGAAGCCTCCTGTATTCCTCGCCCTTCCTGAGAGCTTTTCGTCTTTCCTTATGCCCGCCCTCCCCTGACTCAGACCGTCATGCCCTGCACTTGCCTCTTGTCGCCCTCTCTCCGCTCACTCATCGGCCTTGCTGGTGTTTGATGATCGCCGTCATTTTTTCATCTGCAGTCCTTGCCATGATCGTTTTTACGGATAAGGTCGGTACCCGTTTTTTTATCAAGAAGCTGGTTTCTCCCCTGTCGTTACTCCCCTTTTTTTCCCCCCCCTGTTTCCCAAAAAGCTTACAAGGGACTCAAAACCTGGCAGGGGCCGTTTGCCTCACTTTCTCCCATCATTTTTTGCCTCACTCCTTAACTCCCTTGATTGAAACATTCCCTATTTCCGAGTTCGCCCTTGCACTGGCATGGTTCTGTGGGGCTGCCCTCTTTGGGAATTGCCTCTTTCCAATGAGGAATACCCGAAACAGGCTTCTTTGGTGCATAATCGATTTTGCATTCCCCACCGGTCTTGTATTAGCCTGATCCGATTTCCCTTTCTTCACTTTACACGGGTCTATGACCTCGTTCTTAGATGACGTCGCTTTGGTTTCTTGGTTGTATTTAACAGTTGTCCCAACGCCCTTCACATCCCCGATCGCAAGACGGTCACCCGACTGAACTGATGGGAATGCCCCCCTATAGCTTTTTTTTTTCCCCCTTCGATGTCTCTTTTGTTGTGGCGCCTTTCTTTCTTTCTCCGGCCATCTTTCCCCCCTCCAAACTTAACCCGCGACCGTGCTTCCTATCCCAAGCGGCACTTGGAATTATTTAGTTCTTTTCGTCGGTTCGGCCCGTGAAATCTTCGTGTTTTCTTCCGTATGGTTGCGTTCCCTCTTGGTTTCCTGGCTCATTGATCATTTCTTTCATTTGGGACCGCCGATGGTTTCCCCTCCCTTTTCCTTTCTCTCTTTTTTGAAGCTTTTTTTTTTTGTCCTACCTCCAGACCTCCTAGTGGACCACGGTTTTTTTCATGAAACGTTCTTCACATTTTTTTTTTCGGTCTCCCCATTTTCTTCCTTAATTACCCCCGATTAGCCGATCTGGCCCAACTTTTTCCCTCTCTCCCCGCTTGGTAGTCTTCACCTCCCCCCCCCCAAAACAAAAGTGCCGTCTTGCTTCGCGTTGGACGAAGCGTGGTTGTCAACCCCCCCCTCCCCTTCGCGCCGTTATCCTGTTTAACCAAAAATCCGCGGCGCTTTGTTTTCCCTTTTTTTCAATTATGGCGCTGCCACCTTTGTGCGTCCGGTCAGAGTTTCCTGTTTTTTTTCTTCGCACCATTGTATTAATTTTCTCATTGGGGCAAGTCCTTGAACTCGTCTTACGATGTCGGAAATTTTCCAGTTCGCTTCTTTCCTTCCGGCTGGGCAGGATTCGCGCGCTGTGCACTCCCTTCCAAAAAGGTACGGCTTTTTTTGCTTTTTTTGCTTCTTTGAATTGATTCTCTCCCTTCCCGTCTTTCTTCAATTTTTTGGATTCACCTCGCTGCCCCCCATTCAGCCCCTTTTCCCCCGACCTTTGGGGTCATCTTATTGTTGAACGATCGATTCTCGCGTAGTTTCTGCATGCGACAGTCATTTTTTTTGTCCTCGGGAAACGCATATTTTTTGCCCGGCGATTCTGTTTCACAAAATGTATTCCTTTCCTCTGTCCGAATTCGGCCCTCTCGTTTTTTAGAATGCGTCCGTTAGTTAAAGCATGCTGCACTCCCCCCTCAAAGCATTGAGAAAGAACCCCGCTCTCCAGATTGGCTTTTCCTTAACCCAGGATATACCCACCCGCGTCCTTCAAAGCTGGGATTTTTTTTCGATGTCGCCCTCCCCCCCCCCCCCCACTAGCCCTTCCTCTTTTTCCCCCCGTCGATAGGGGCTCGATGTTGGGCTTTTACATCCGTGACTTTAGATTACCTGCTCCTTATTTCTTTCTTTTCGCCTCGCCGCTCGGCCGTCTCCGTCCTTCCTTCCAAGGATGCCTTCCCTTTATTAGTAACCAAGCCCCTCGCAAACAAGTTTGCTTCCCGTCATTTCCTTTCCTTCTTCGCGGTCCTCATACCCTGTTCGTCAACAGGCTTTGGCCTCCGGTTCTTCCACCTGATTCTTCCTCTCCTTTTCTCCTCCCTCCCCCTTTTTGTTTTTTTTTTCTGATGCTTCCAGACCCTAATGTGGTAACTACTTTTAGGCCACCATTACTGTTTGATTACCCTTTTTCGTAACCTCGATCGGTCGCGGAAATCTTTATAGCCCTTGGGCGTGTTTGCTCGGCGCTTTCGAACGATCTGCCTCTTTTTTTGTCTTCCCCTAGAGACTTAAGAATTTTTTTTTTCGCTAAAGCGCATATGACTTTGTGAATCGTTCCCTCCCCTCTCTCCCTGTTTTTTTTTCTCCTCGACAGCGTTTTGGTTTTTATGACCCATCTCTCCGCCTCCATCACCCATTTTTTTTTAATATCACCGCTTGTGTTGAGAGCCCCCTTTTTCCCTTTCTTCCACTCCGTTCGTGGCGTCGCCTTGCTTTCGTCCACCTGACATGCCCTTCCCCCTATTCGAAAAGAGCTAACCCCACCCTCCTCCCCGCGTTTCTTCGGCCGGCCGGGATCCTTGACCCTTTCTTTTTCCGCTCCTCTCCTACTATCTGCCTTTTCTGGACGTTGCTTCTTTTCCTCCATGCCTACAATTTTTGTCATTCCGAGCCGGTTCTCTCGAGTCACACATCCAGCTTGCTTCCTGGCTATGGCGCTTTCATTGGAAAAGAGACCCTCTTTCTGAGCATCGGTGTTTTTTACGCCTCCCAGTGTGCTTTACGGGACGGCCTCTCCTAACGTCGATCGTATCGCGCGCCTCGATCTAGAGGCCCCTCCTTGTTTCTTGCCAGACTGCCCTTTTCCTTTTTCTCAGGCTCAGCCGCCTTTTTCCGCCTTTCTCCTTGCTTCCTAACCTGTTTGGAGCCCTCCTCCCCCCCCAGCGCCGCAATTGCCGCCACCAAAAGCCCCCTTGCCCCTCTCAAATCCCCCCTTCCCCCCCCTTCCCCAGCTGGTTTTTTTCTCCAGATTTTACGCCAAGGGCTTTCAAGGTTAGTTTTTTTTTCAACACTATTCCACGATCATCCCCTCCAGTGCGCCCTTTGTTTTGGTCTTCTATCACCCTCAGCTTCTGTTTTCAAGTTTATCCTTTTTTTCCATCGCTGATCTTTTCCTGAAGTGAATGTCTAATAGGCCAACCACCTGTTTTAAGTGTCCTTCTACCCCCCAGTTCCCTCTTTCACGTTATGAGGACCTCCGTACCAGCCCTTTGCCAGCCACCCCTTGATTTTTTCGGTGCCTTCTTCCCCTCCGTCCTGGCAATCACCCTTTCGGTATGAAATAGAATCCTCCCCCCCTAAAGACTCCCCTTTGCGCGCAGCCTTACCCGCAGCGGATTCACTGCTCCTTCAACACTCCATCTTGTCCCTACCAGTTTAAAACCTCCTTTGCCCCAAGCTTGAGTTCAATTTTACTTTTTTCTGGACCCCATGGCTATTCTGAATAAGACCCAACTCCTTTCAGCATTTTTCTTACTGTAACCCCAGCGATTGGGTCCTTCCCTCCACTTTCAGTTCGGCTCCTTTTCCTCCGATCGGCTGGTAGTGGAGGAAAGATTGTTTTTCACCCTTCCCCCTCCCCACGAGCCTGTCCTTTTTTTTTTGGACTGCCAGGGTTCGGTCAACTTCTGGCCCTTCCAAGACCTCTCTCCCGGCCCTCCCGTCTCCACGACTGGCGTGGATTACGCCTTTGCCAGGCACGCCACGGGCAGCACCATCCCGCATTCTTTCTTTTTCCCCACCCCCCTCTACTTGTTTCCCTTTCATACTCGTATGCAACCATGGTTGTCATAAACTTTTCTTTCAATTGCCCTTCGTTGTGGATTCCCACTTTACCCAATCATTTACTTTAGCCCTCCGACATTTTCATCACACTTTCCCTGATTTATTCTTCATTCTCCCCCCTTTTACCTTCCCGTTCTGGTGACCAATCATTTCCTGTTCCTCTCATGAATCTTATTTACCTGGCGCCAAAACTGATTCATTCTTACCCCCCTCTTCTTGCGCTCGGCGTTAAGTGTTACGGTTGTCCGAGTGTCCCAAAGGTCTGGTTCCGGAAGAGGGGCCTTCCTGCCCTCCTTTTCTGCCTCCCTCTCTTTTCCCACGTCTCCCCCCCCCCCCCCGACGGTTTCAGTTGAGTCCTCCTACTTCGTCTTCTTCCTCTAGACCTTACTCCCCCACTTTCACCTGAATGTTTCCGGATCGCTTCGAGAACTTCCATTCTTTACGCCGCCCCGAGAAGTTTCATTTTTGATCCCTACTGTTCGAAACAGCTGGCTTCGATCGCTTTTTTTCCAGTCGTCTTCTCAAGAACTTGACCCTTCTTTTTAATTCCTTTCTTCCCCTTAGATTGTCCCCCATCTGAGCTTTCCCGAGTGAGTCGTTTTTCTTTTCTCTCTTAGAGCCTGTCTCTTCACCCTTCCCAAACTTCTATTTTCTCTTTTGCCTTCCTCTTCCTAGGAGTCGTACTAAGCGATCCGATTTGTATGCCCCGTTTTCCCCCTTTCAACCTTGACCTTCCTTGAGTTATGCACTGTTACCCTTACCTCCGTGCGCAGTAACTCTCTTTCTCTCCCCTTTTCATTCTCTGAGTTTTGATGATCGCCACGTCTAAGTTTCATATTCCGTCATTTTCCCTTTCTGATTGACTTTCCTGAGCCTAATTCCGGCATTTCACGACATAAGTCCGCGGCCCTTTTGCTGTCCCCCCCTTTTTGACCCCTTACACCTTTCTACCACCCCCGGTTTTTTCCCACCCCCGCTTCTGAATCCCCAACCCCCTCCGTTCCTTCCCCCTTTCTTCACCCTTCCGTTTTTCCTTCTAATTAATCCGGTGTTGTAAACATCCTCTTTTTTTTATCAGCGGCCTGATTGATTTTTGGGCTGTCTCTTTTTTTTACTTGGTGCCCACTTCTTCCCCCAAAGCTTGATCTTGTCTCTGCCGCCTTTTCCCGCTGCTTGAGCCGCCACTCTATTGCCGTTTCTGGTCCTTCAAGAGTGAGGATGTTTTCCCCCCTTAGTCCTTGGCGTGTGGTCAACCCAGCTTTTCCTCCCCCCCCTCCAGCCTGATATCTCTCTCCTGGTCACCTCCTGCCCGGCGGTCCTTTTTTTTCCGTTTTTGCTGCACTTCGTTGCTGACCAAGGGGTTGCGCGGATCTCTCGTTCCCCCTAGGGGCCGAAACATTCTATTTTTTTTCGCTTATCACCGCGGGGGCCCCTTTCTCCCCCCCTTCTGAGTTATGGGCGCACTTCTGCCTGTGAACCATCGGCTTTGTAGGTTCGGTCGCTTTCCCCCCGTTCCTTTTCGATGAGATTTACCCCTAAGCCCGGTTTCTTGCCCTTATGGCCGGCATCTTTTCCCCTATTTTTCCTAGATTTGGCGGTGCAGCTTTTCGTCTGTTTTTCCGAAGACAGGCATTTCGTTCCCGGTGCCTTTCATGCCCCGCCTCCCCTGGTTTGGCTATCCTTGGCCTTTTTTCTCCGATTCTGAGAGACTTTCCCCTTCTCTCTTTTTCTGGACTTTCCAAAACAACCTTTGGCCTTCTTGATAGCTTTGCCCCTCCCGGGCAGTTTACACCAAAGACCGTCTCTAAGCTTGGATCCCAGCTTGGTTCTCCCCACAATTCCCGCTTGGGCCCCTGCTTTTTTTTTCTTTTTATTTACCTTCTTCGTTGGGGATCTTTTGTCCGTTTGCTTTGCGTTTGATTTTTCTAACCAACCTTTCTTTTCCTAAGATTTTTGTGCCCGTCCTGAACTTGCTCATAGCCGACTGAACTGGCAGCCTTTTCTAGAAGCCCCCCCCCCGCCGGTATTTCGATCCCGATCTTTTTCTCTCACCCCTCTGAGAGATGGCGAAGGCGCTCCTTTCCCTGTTTTTCGAAGATTGCTTCCCTTCTCTTTTCTCCTCGTTACCGATGGCCATTATGGTTCTTGGTATTTTTTTCCTCGACCTTCAGGCGTCTGCGTTCTTCATTTTTCTCCACTCAGGTTTTGCTGACAGTAGTTTCACTTCCCGATTGATGAACTTCCGATTCGGCTTCCTCATTTCCTTCCTTGCCCTTTTCGCCGCAACCGCGTCGAGTTGACCCTTCTGGGCCGGTTGCTTCAGCCTGTCTGTGGAAATGCTCCCTCTTTTGCGAAGCCCCCTAGCGCCCTCTGAGTGTCGTTAGGGAAACATTCCTTTTCCACCCTCTTTTCCTTTAAACAGCCTTCTTTTTCGTTCGTGTGTCGTACCCTCCCTTCTCTTCGTTTCGGCTCGACTTTATTCAAGCTTCGTTTCATAGGTCCGCCATCGTCTTTTCTGGGCTTTCGCTCCCGACATGAGGACTTTCCGCCCCTTCCCGTGCCTTTCAAAATTGCGCCACGCCCCATTCTTTCTAGTCCTGCTTTCCTTCGGCCTATGCTTGGTAGTCCTCCCTGGTCTCTACCGGTAATTTTTTCCTCTTTTTTCTCTCTTTCCACCTTTCTTTCTCCCTTTTTCCCCCTTTTTTTTGTTGTTGTGAGTCATGTTAAGAAATTTCAGGTGGTACAAGACGGGAGGCCACCCTTTAGATCCCCCGGTATTAATTACGCAGACTCTCTATTTTTCCCCCCTTTTGTAGCCGTTTTTTTTTTTGTCCCAGTTCGCTTAAGAATAATGCCTTTCCCCTTTCCCCCTTTCTTTTAGTTCTCTTCGCATTAGGTCCGCGAACGCTTTTTGCTCGTGTTGAACGGTTCTTAATGTGTCTCCCCCTGGAGAGAACTCTCCTGACCTTTTATTTCTTTTCGTCTCTTACCCCCCTTATCTCTGAACAAGGGTGTTTACCCCCGTTTGTTGAGACCGGGTTCTTTGCCACGCTTTTCTTCGTGTTGTTCTCTTCTGTTTTTTCCCTCCATTTTTCCACAGGCAAATCTTATCCTTTTTCCCTGGAGCCTTGTTCCCCCCTTTAGAGAGACTTTCCCTTTTACTGGGCGAAAGTATCCCGCCTTTACCTTTTTTTTCATCTCGCCTGAATACTGCTTTTGGTTCCCGAAGAACGTTTTTTTTTTCCGACCTCGACGCAATACCACTCCCCTTTTTCTCTACCCTGAGAAGTGGAGATGATGTCCCCCCTTTTTTGGTGAAAACGCTCGTTTGAGCTTCCCCCTTTTTCACTCCTCCCCGTTCATTTGACTCGTCCCCCTTCATCCCCCCTCGCTTCTAATGTTGTTAAGATCAAGAGCGCGTTGACAAGTCCTTTCTGCCGCTATCCCCTTGGCCAGTTCCTTCTGCTCCTTCCCTCGATTCATGCCTGTATTCAAATCTTTTTTGCTCGTGGTTGCGCCCTCCCGTTTTGCGCCGAAACTGCGGTCCTCCCAAAGTCCCTTTTTTTGGATCCCCCCCTTATCCTAAAAGAGAGGCCCCCTCAGATTTTTTTCTCTCCCCTATTTGCTACAACGCGGAGGTCGTCTTTGAACACCCTTCTCCAATTTTTAGCCACGAGGAACTTGGTTTTTCTAATTCCCTCTATTCTCATTTTTTCCTTCCCCCTTCTATGAGATTTGTCCTGAAGAAGAACCATCTTTTCAAACCCCCCCCGTGGCCGGCCCTTCATTCCCCGGGCACGATGTCCGAGTCTTTGAACGAATTTTCATATGACTAGAGTTTGGACTGGAGGACATCCTCTGGTCCTGTGTTCGGCTTACTTTCCCTCCTCTCTAAAAGCGCCTGATCTCCTTTTCCCCCTCCCCTCCCGATTTAACTTCTCCTGCGCCCATCAACCATATTGTTCTTTTTTCCTCTTTAAAAGCTCCGGCAGCTTCTGTTCTTTTTTTTGCCTTGTCCTATAGCCCTTCTCTCCCCCCCCCCTCTTCCCTCATCGAAGTGACTTAAATTCGAGGTTTGGGCCGCTTTTGTTTTTCGATCTAGAGTTCTCGGTTTCTTTTGCCCGCGGTTTCCACCCCCTCCTTCTTAGTCATATCCTCCCTCGTAATATTACCTGGTGAACCCCTTCTCCGATTCAATCTTTCCCGCCAGATCTTTATTCTGTAAAAGGGCTACAACCTCTCCCTTGTCTTTTGCGGCAGCAGTTTCCCCATTCCCCCCCCCCAGAGGCTTCAACATCCCCCCTTCCCCGCCTCTTATCAACCTGACTTTTCATACCCTCCGTCTTTTCCTTCCGCCCCAAACTGTTATTTGCCTCAATAACACGTTATGCACCTTGCCACTGTCATGTTTTTTTTCGTCAATTACCCTTCATTTTTTGTTCCCCTTCAGTTTTCCTTAGAAACATGACAATGTCTGCTTCTTTTCCTTTTAAAGCCGTGTCACTTCTTCTTGCCTTCCCCATTTCCTCTTATCTTTTCCATATGAGAAGTCCCCTTTCCGTTTAAACCCTCCCTATCGAGGTCCTTTCCTGACCTCTTCCTTGCGCTGCTGTGTCATGTTTTTTTCCATGATTTTTTCCCGGTGGTTTCTGTTCCCAGTAAGCAGTTTCCTACTACACAATCCATAGTTGCCTCGGACCCGCTTGGATTATTCATTCCCCCCAAGCTCCCCACCCCCTTAATTTGCGTCCTCGCGACATGATCGAGCGGTTGATACTCCCTTCCCCACCCATTCCCCCTCTTTTCAGCCCTTTCGATTTTTTTTTTGGTTTACGCTCCTTTTTTTCCTTTCGCCTATAGAGAAGTGTCGTGCTCATCGCCCTGTTTTCCAAAGTTTTTCTTTTTTCGACGCGACTTGTAATGGCCCATTGCAGGATGCGCCCTCCCTTCCCCTAGTTGCTTCTGCCCACTCCCCGTATTTTCCTCTTGAGTTGACCCTTCTCTCACCGAACGTCAGCATTCTTCTCTCTTCACCGACAAGTCGATTTCTGTTTTTCCTTCCTCCAATGTCTTTCTTTTCCCCCCCTCTCTCCCATAGTATGCCATTCTGCCCCACTAACCTTGAACCATTCCCCTTCTTTCCCTTACCGTCGGCGCAAGAAAGTACCTTCGCGATCCCTCTCTTTCTTGAATCTTTTTGCTGATTCCCCGTAGGACCCTGTTCATCTGCCCCTTCCCCCCCCCCCCCCCCCCCCCCTTCTTCTATTGCTTAAGACGTTCCTTCGTTTTCCTCCTCTCAAGATTTTTTTTTTCACTTTCGTAAGCCCGTCAAAAAGTTTTACCCCCCAACTCCCTTCAGTGGTCACTTTTTTTCAAAAAACAGTCTTTTCCATTGGCCCCCCTTTTCTTCCCCAATCCTTTTTTACATACTACTAATCAATTGTTTGCCCCCCCCCTGTTCCCTCTGTTGATCACTTCCGGAGGTTTTAGTGGTTTTTGCCGATGGGTGGCGCCCTGCGGCCTCAAAATTCCAACCGTTCTGTGTGCTTACCTTCCCGCCCCCCTTCCCAATTGGAGACTGTTTTTCTTCCTGGGTACCGTGCATGTCTCCTCTTCTTTGCGTGATTCTTGTCTCTTTTTGTGTAAAGCTTGCGCAACCTCAGCACAGTATAAGCTGATCCCCTTCCCAACGTGCAGCCTTTGTCATTAAGCCCGCCCTTTTTACGATTCATCTCTATTCCTTTTTCGTTCTTTAGGACCCATTTCGACACCGTCACATTTTTGTCCGCCCAGCTATAAACGAGTTCCACCTTTTCCCCCTTCTTCTTTTCTGGCGCGGCGTTTACTTTTTAACTTGCCGGTGGCCGGCTTTTAGCTCTGGAAGGCTTCCGAGCTTTACGCCGAACTGTTTCTGACGAATCTGTCCCTGCCATTTCCCCCTCTCCTTCTCCTGCCTTGGGTGTGCATTTTTTTTGTGCTTTTCCATTCTCCAGGTCGGTGGTCCCCATTTTCTTCGAACCCCTGCTTGCACCTGTTGCTCTTTCTCTGTTCCTTTCCAGGGCCCTAGAGATTTTTCTCCTATTGGCCCCCCTTCCGATGGTATTTACGGTTTTTTTTTTGTCCTCCCAACCCCCCCTTGCCCGTCGTGCTTTCGTTGGACGATGCTGAGTTCAACCCCTCATGGAGCGCCGCTTTGTTTCCCCCCTCTGGTGAAAAGACAAAAACCCCGCTGGTGCTGCTGTTTTTCTCTTTGTATTCCATCTGGGGTTTCTTTTTCTTCCGATTTTCTTTTTGTGATCTTCCACGTTATCCCTTGGCGCTGAATATAGGGGCCTGTCTTCCTTCCTTTGCTCAGGGCTGCTTTTCCCTCCCGGCTGTTGCGGAGATCGTTTGTTTTTTTCTCAAAACTTTCACGTGCCCACCGCGCTGTTCTGTTGTCGATCTCTTCCAATGGGTCGTCCAACCCCCCCCTCTTCCTCTCCCCTCTTCCTTTTTTCCCCGGACATCAGTCGCACACTTTCTTGCCCAGCCCGATCTTGGTTCTTTTGTCCTCGTTCTCCGTACGTGCCTTCCCGTTTTTATTCCTTCCCTCCTTAATCTGCCGGCTTTCTTTTGGAAAGGCCAAGATTTCCCTCTCGTCGGCTTCCCTTTCCCCTGTATCGGCCTTGCGCCGTTCAACTCGGCTTGAGGTTTTTCTGCGGCAGACTGTAGGCTTAATTTGTCCTGTGTTCACATGCGTCCCCTCCTTGACCTGCCCTTTTCTCGTCAGCTCCGTCTTTTTTTTTTTTGACCCCCTCCAAAAAAACCCTGTATAATTGAAAACCTTATTGGCGTCCGCTGTTTTTTTCAATCGTTTTTTCACTATCTGTTCTCCTTTTGTTTCTTGTCCCTTCAATCCTAATTGACCATCTTATGACTTACAGGGTGATTTTTTGGTATCCTCTCTTTCAATTTCGGTCCCCCAGATGACCTTGGCCCCCCCAAGGTTTGTCAGTCTCGTCCTCGGCTTGCCCCACTCCAGAGTTTAGATCCCCCACCGGCTTTTGCGGGTACTTACTCCCCCTGCTCTGCCACTTTGGCCTCTCCGGTCCCTTCACTTTCCC
>Ga0179593_1659367_pt1 | contig 13668 bp, 12 predicted proteins | sample CZODoug2_1_08_16_FD_185931 | JGI IMG/M metagenome (GOLD analysis project Ga0179593, IMG submission 185931) | Vadose zone soil fungal communities from Angelo Coast Range Reserve, California, USA - CZODoug2_1_08_16fungal (PacBio error correction) | ecosystem: Environmental > Terrestrial > Soil >... | reverse complement strand
TCCGAACATGGGGTTAGTGGTCTCTTGCTTTCGAAGAACTCTCCCCCCCAAAGAGTTTTTCCCCTTTATCTTCCCCTTCCCCCTTTTTTTTTATCCGGAGCGTCATCCCCGGCCGAATTTGACGTCCGATTTTGGGCATCTTCATTCCGCAAATCATACCCTTTTTTATCCAGAGACCTCTTTCCGCCATCTCCCCCAAAGTGTATGCTCTCTTTTGGAGGACCTTTCTTTTCATCCCCTTCGGTAGGTTCCATTTTCGTGTTCAGCTTTGCCTTCATCAGATCTCATTCCCTTAGCCTAAGCCAGTCTCTTGTTCTCTAAGAAGGTGTTCCTTGAATCCCTCTCCAGCCTCTTTGCCCGGCTCTTTGTTCTTTTGGTCAGCGCACCCATTTATTGCTCTTCGTTTTCCTGTTTTGAAAGATACTTCCCCCTTCCTGGTTTCCTCTCTCTATCTTATCTTTTCAGACTATCGGAGATGAGAGGCGATTCCAGGCATGGCTCCGTCCTTTTTCCTGGAGAATCCACCTTGTAGGAGTCTTTCATTTCCCCTTCGAAGTCGACCCGTCTTCTTGTCTGGCCTCCTAGCTGTAGTTCTTTTTCAGCTTTTCATTGCACGATTCCCGAGTTGTTCTAGGGCCTTCACCGCGAGCAGCAGCTTTTTTTTTTGGAGGATTCTCTTTGAGCAACTTTCCCTGGCTCGAATTTTCCCTGCGACTGTCCAACGTTTCCTCAACTGTGTGGTGGCACAACCAGCTTTCCGCCGATCCTTAGGCGATGGCTTTTTCTTTTTTTGTGTTCGAAGCGGGTTGTTTTTGGTCTCCCGGGAAGTCTTCGGGACGTTCTGAGCGAGCCCTCCTTCCCCTCCTTCCTCCGGATCCGGGTTCCTGGAAAACGCCCCTATGCACCGTTTTGTTCCTTTGAAAAAGGCCGTGAAGAAGACGACCTTTCGTTGCCTTCGTCTGTCCTTTCAGACTTTTTTCGCGTTTCGTTTTTAGGAGCCCTTTCCTAAAGCCCCTCCCTCTGGCCAGTGGTTTCTTCCGGAAGAAACGTACTCCTACCGGATTCGTTTCGGCGCAGCTTTCTGCTGAGCGTGATGCCTACCTTCCCCTTTCGGTAATTGGAGGAGGCTTGCTTCTAATCATCCTCCCTCCGCGGAGTGGTTTCTCCCCCCCCTGAATCAAGTCTCCCCCCCGTCCCCACCCCTTCCCTGTTTCTCCGAGACCGTGAGGGACGTCGGCCTATTGGATTATAGATTCGGACTTTTCTCCACAGTCGCTTTTTTGTGCGTTAACCCTCCACAATTTCGGGTTTTGATTTATCTTTTTTTCAAACTTTGACCCAAGTCTTGTAAGGTCCAAGTTTTTTAAAGATATGATTTCAATTGTCAGTAACCTCCACCGGTGATTTCCCCGGGTATCCCCCCCCGAACGATTTTCCCCCACCCTTTCGTACCTTGTAGGGCCCCTTTTTTCGGTAGCTGGCAGATCTCTCTCTTTTTCAGCCCGTTGTTGTTTTCCGTCCCCTCCTTCCCAATACCAAGACCTTCCTGGACCCTTAATCGGGTTTTTTTTTTTTCTTTCTTCCCCGATGTTCCTTCAGTGGGCGAAAGTGTGTAACCACTCTTTTTCATCTTCGCGGTTTCTCAATTCATCCTTTCGATCAAGAACGTCTTCATGCTCAGAAGGCTTCCTTGGTTCCCCCCCTCCATCAGACAACCCCCCTGTTTTCGTTACTTCCCCTCTCGGAAACAGTCAGTTGCAAACTTTCGTAATATATACCTCCCGCTCGGACTTCCCAGGCGTGAATTTCGGGAGGATTGCAGTCTTTTTCGCATCTTCCTCGGCCCCCCCCCTTTTTCCCCCCTCTGCAATTTTCCCAGCTATGATGATCCAGACGCCCTCCTAGCTGCATCTTTTTCTCATTAAATCTCCCTAATCAGATGAATCTCACCCCTTTTGCCAATCTTTTATTAATCCACACGCTCATCCCTGCCGGTTTTTCTTCGGTACCGCCCGGCCTCCAGACCATTCTCTTTTTAATAGCTTCCCCCTCGAGCGCCCCAGGTAAGGGTACTTCTTCATCCCTTTTGACTTTCCACCATCTCGTGATCTGAGTTTTAATGATCGCTTTTCCCCTTGCATTTTTTGATGCGCCTGCGAGCACGTCAATCACATTGCCCGTTTCCCCTTCTATAGACCAAAAAGCTTTTTCCCACTCCGTTTTCCCGCCCGATCCCCTTGTCCCCCGCTTCTTGGTGTGACCCAGAAAAGTTGTGCCGCTTTCTTTTTCCGTAGCTCTCCTTCCCCCGGTACGTGCCTCCCGGTAATCTGATTTCGACTTTCTTTGCCTTGTGCGGGCGGTTTGCGCGGACGCGATGCGATTCGGGTCGTCGCGGATCGTTGAACTTTTTTCGGGCCAATGCAGCAAGACTTTTTCCCTTCTTTCCTTTCTCCGCAGAAACACCCCTCTACTCCCGTCTTGACCAGAGACTCGATCCCTTCCTTTTACTCCCCCTCCCCTTTTCCGTGCAATCCTATAGGACTCGAGATCTTTCCTCCACTCACAAGACCCCCGCCCCTCGTATTTCCACTTTGATGAGTCCGAGCGGTTTTTTTTTTTTTTTTCGAGGTGTGAAGAGTTTCCAACATTTGTCTGACGCTTTTTCGCGCTTTGTTTATCGCCCTCCCCGGACTCAGCTTTTCTGCCGTGATGGCCGATGATCGTTCAACGTCCTTTCCCACGCTCCCCCATGTTTGTTTCTTTTCTTTAAGTCAACACCCTCCGGGCTGACCCCGACAGTTTTCCTCTTTACCCCCCTGCCGAACAGTGGTGCTATTCTGCCCCTGTCTCTTTTTCTTCCCTTTTTTCTGAGCTTGAGTTCATGCCCACTCCTCAATTTTCTTTTGTGAGTCCGTCGGCGTATTTTGCTTTACAGGTCGGCAGCCTGGATCGGATGACGATGGAGTTTTTCATTTGTAGAGTTTCAATTAAAGCTTCCCCACTTCGTTTTCTTATGAAGGTTTCTTTCTTTGATCATGGGCCGTCCCTCCTCTCCCCCAAACCGAATCACCCCGGCGCTTCCCCTAGCTGACGTTTTCTTTCCTAAAAGCACTGCAATAGATTTTCCCCTTTTTTTTTTTGTCCAGCCCGTCCAATTTTTTCCCCTCCCTCTTTTATTTCCCCCTTTTTAACTTTTACGCCAGGCTCTCCACCCCCCCCCCCCTTCCTCAATCCCCTCCCCTCCAGTAAAGCCCAATCTCATCTTTGTTCACTTTCTGGCACAAAATTCGATCGCCACCCTTTTTACGGCGGACGGAAGGGTCCCCTTCTTTTCCTCCATCTCTTTCCCCCTTCCTAATCCGCTTTCACTCTTACCCCGCCCCGTCTACCTCTTTTGTTTAAGTCTCTTTGTATCGAGCAGCTCGACCTCCCCTTCCTTCCCCCCTCGTTTTTCCGAGGTGATCGATTTCCGATTTTTGCCTTTTCTCCGATTGTTTGGTTTTTTCCTCGACCACCGAAGCGAGGTCTTTTTATCCTTTGATTTCCTCTTCTTAGGCGGTTGTGTAACGGGTCCCTGCGTTTTTTTTTCCACCAGGCCTGATTCCCCCCTTTCGTTCGCCCTTTGATGCGGCACCGGAAGTTTTGTTCTCTCGGTCCTTCCTTTCCCTTCCCTTTCTATTTTCATCCTCGTGTTTCTCCTCTTTTAAGCCTAAGTAGGTCCTTACTTTTGACATCTCCCCTTCTCGGAACCAAGGTGTTCCCTCTAATGGTTCCCCTCCGTCCCGGACCCCCGGCGTTTTTTCTCCGACCGCGCTTCGGGGTCCCCCTTGCCCACCCCCCCCCCACTCCCCTTTCCCTCCCCGAAACCGCCCAATACTCTCCTTCAATACCAAGCCGCGGTCGTTTTTTTTCCTCGAGCTGCTCGTCACATCATCTTCCCCCCTTGGGTCTGGTCCTTTCCATCTTCTTCGAGAGTCAAGCTTTTTCTGTCATCAGTCTTGACGGTCTTTCCCCTTGAACAAACTGGCGGCGGAAAGCGGCTTTTTTTCTATGTTTCCCCTTAAAAGATCTCTTTTCTTGACTTGGCGGTTCTTCTCTTTTTTTTTGTTTCCCTTTTTTTCCCCGTTACCGCGCCCTTGCCCCCCCCCCTTTTTACCAATTTTGATTCGGCGTTGACCCCGGATGGGCCCCCCTTAAGTTCCAACCGTATGCCTGGCCAAGCCTCCGAACTTTGTGTGTTGCGGTTTCTCTATGAAGGCAACTTCTCCCCCCTTCTGCTCCTTTTCAGATGCTGGTTCTTTCCGGATAAGAGCTCAACCAACGCGTTCAACAGTCCTCCTCATCGATCTGGGCCTCCCCCCTGATTCATCATCGGGAACGTTCGGCTGGCTGGTTTTATCGGGGGAATTTTTCAAGTTCCTTCACTTCCGAGTCGCTGTGTCCTCCTTCTCCCAGTTGGATCGGTTCAGTCCGACTGCTTCTGCAACTCTTGGTTTTTTTACGCCATCATTCGATTTCCTTTGAGTTCGACTTTTGACTCATCATAAGTCCTTCTGTGCTGAAGCTCCTCTTTGGGGCTACATTCTGGGTTTTAACAAGGCAGATCAGAAAGCAGATATTTTCCCTCTTCCTCAGGAGCTCAACCTAGGGATGATAATCTTCACCCTTTCTTTGGCTCAGGTGAGGTTCTGATCCTCTATATTCCTCTAGACGTGTGTCATCGAGGACTAGTATCTTTTCCACTTCTTCGGAGATTTTTTTCCAGGAAGCTTCTTTTCGCTGCCCTGGCTTTCTTTGAACGTCGACTGACCTTCTTGTCCGCTTCCGGCCCTGTCTTTCCGCGACGAAGCACGCTCTGTTCTTCGGGCCCTCCCAACCCAGCCTCAAGCTTTTTGGGCTTTTGTAGCACTTTCGATTACGACGTGCCGTTTGCGCTCTCTTTGGCACACCTCCGCGCTCTCTTCTGGTATTCCTGTTTTTCTGGCCATCAGCTGTTTCTCCTCGGTGGTTCTCTCCTTACTCTTTGGCTTGTTCGGGCCGTCTTTCCTTTCGTCGAACCCCCCTCCTTTACAGACTCTGCAGGGAGCGGGTCTTTTTGGTTTTTCTCTGCCAAACGCCGACCACGCGTCTTTGCTGGCCACCCGGGTACTACTCTTTCTGCCTTCTTTCCCCCTCCTTTTTAAACTCGAGGCAGGCGCGCTTTTTTTTTTTTGCAGGCCTCCTACGGAACACATGGCTACCTTGATGAGTCCGGGAGAACACGTAGAACGGACTCCCTTCCAGGTGTTCCTCCCCCTCCATCCTGATGCTGGTTTCTTGAAGACCTGAAGCGGCTTGGCATTTCTGGTTTGGACTACCTCCCGGCGGTTTCTCCCCCACTTCCCAGCCACTGGCCATCCTTGACGTCCTTTCCCCTCCCTTCTAGTTGAAGGCTTCCCTCTCCCCCTGGGTGGCTTGAGATTCCCACTTTTTTCCAATCCGTTGCGTGGGGGTGCGTTTCCACCTCCAACCATTTCTTTTTTTTTTCCAGCCCGCACGAAGTCTTGGTAAGGAGTTCTTCGCCATTCTTTTTTCTTCGTAAAGAAAGGTGTGATCTTGAGCGTGCCTCTTACATCCCGGCGCCATTTAGCGTTCCCTCATGTCTTCGGCTCGGGCCCTTACGAAGTGTTTTGTTGACAGGGAGTCATCTTGACAGTCCTCTTCCATCTCCCTTTCCCTTACGCCCACTTTCTGGAAAGCGTCGGGGTTGCGCCCGTTTTTCCCCCAAGCTCACGAGCAAGTGATTCCCGTGACCCGTTATCATCTTTTTTTTCTCCGACGGATGACGCCGAAGGGTTTTTCGCGGTTTTTCTCCTTCGAAACTTTTGTTACGAACCTCCACACGCATTTGTTTTTTTAACCTTACCTTCACTAATCTCTAGCCCGCGGGGGCCTCCCTTCCCGGCCCTTTTTTTTTAGTAGCGTGGGACGATTGCGGGTCCCCCCCTGTGAGTACTTTAGGTGGTGACTGACGTAAGGTCGTCCAGAGATTGAAGCCTCCCGCCCCCCGCAGATTTTAGCAGCGTATGCTCCTTTCCCCTTCTCTGCCTACCCCTCTTTTAGTTTCCGGGCTTCGATTACTCTTATTACTCCAGACCAGTCACTATGGCTCCGTTTCTTCGGATAAAGGCCCCCCTCTCCCCAAACGCTTCCGAGACACACAGCTTTTTTACGAAGCTGGCGGCACAGGAAGTTTTTATACCGACTGTGCCTTCCCTTTTTCCCGACAATTAGAGTGAATGCGTAATTTTCCAAGATCCCCTTCCCTTTCTGCGGGTGATTACTGCGCGAACCGACAAATTACCCCACTCTTTCCCTGCGAGAAAACCAAATGCTTAGCACACCTCCCCTTTTACCCACGATCGGAAGTCTTTCCTTCCTTTTTGAGGTTTGGTGGCCAAATCCCCCTTGACTTTAGATCCTTAATTTTCCTCGTCCGAGGTACCGGGCAGCCGTCCATTCTGCCCAGTCAGTCGAGATCTTTCCCGGCAGTCAGTATGCGGACTTATTCTTCCCTTTCGACGGAACCTAACACACTTGCTTGCCCTCAGCGGCCTCCCCCACTCCTTGAGAAGTGCCCATTAGTCCAGATCAACGTGCTCCCCTCTTTTCCCCCTTGACAGTCGCTTAAAGCCCTTTCTTTTGTCTCACGTAGTGCCCCGTTATCGAGATAGGAACGCCGATCCTCTTCCCACCTCCAAAGCCCCTCGAGACCATGCCCACTTTTTTGTATCCTTTTCTCGGAGCCGTGTGAGCTAAATGATGATGCCGCTGATCGATTTGATTCCTTTGACCCCTGCGAACCTCCCCGTCCCCCTCAAGATTTAAGCCCGAATGATGATTATCTGTGATAGTCACCTCCTACTACCCCTATCACACATTGATGTCCCCCAGAGTTACCAGTAACCTTGTAGGACTTTCACCTTTTTCGTCTCACTGTTCAGGGGCACCGTTCAGTTTTGGGGTGAGCTTGGTACCACCCATCCCTGCGCGCCGTGCTGCTTCGTCTTCCTAATTGTCTGATTTTTTTTCCTTTAAAAGCCCGGATTGGCTGATTTCTGTAAATTGTTGACCGATTTCCGTTTTTTTTTTACCAAGTCTCCCCGAACCCGCTTGTCGGTTCATTTTTTTTTTTTTTTGTGTGATATGGGCCGTCATCGCGTTCCCTCCCCACCACCCGCATTGAGTTTTTTCTCGCGCCGTGTGTGCCCGAAGCCCGTCCCGCGGGACAAATCTTGGGCCACGCCGACTGCCTCGTTTGAGGGGTTCAAGGTAGCTGACCGTGATTAATCATAACCCCCCCCCTCCTCCCCCCCCCCCCCATTAAAGTCAAGAAAATCTAATCTTATATTATTCATACCCCAGGTCATTCGCAAAACTGGTAACGTGCCCTTGTAAGATGACGTTTTTAGGGGCACTGCAAGTGAATCCCTTTTAACTTTCTCCATAAAGAGAACTAACCTCGGTTGATGTGACGAGCAGCATACGCTTACCGACTCCCGTCTTGATGTTGAGAGGTGAGTTCAGGTTCGAGAGTGCACCGCTGTTTTGGTTTTTTCCATTAAAAAAGCGCTGGCTAGGTAGGACTTTTTCCAGCTCTTTTAGGGGGCCTTACCTTTTTTTTCGGAACCCCACTATGATGTCAGCATTTCCTCTCCCTTTATTTGCCCAAGTTTACAGGTAGGCATCTCTATCCACATACCCCTATTCTTCCGCCTCCCTACCTCTTCCCCTAAGCCGCCGCACTTCTGTGTTTCCCTTTTTCTTCCCCCCCATTAAGGCCCTCATCCGGTCCCCCCCCTGCTACCTTTTTTAAAGAAGGTCCCGTAACCAAGCGAGACTGTTTTTTCTTTGCACTATCCCTCCCCCCCCCCCGCTCTTTCGTGGTAATCGTGGCCCCACCCCCCGCTACTGCACGCTAGAACAGTAACACGAGAAATCGCCCCATAAAGAGACCCCTCCCCCCAGTGTGCCGGATTGGACGTGTATCCTTTTCATTCATCTTAAACCGGCGGGGTATTTCATTCGGGTCCCAATGTAATATCCTTTGAACCCCCCCTGTTTTCTACTGCGGCTTCGTGGCCCCTTCATAGACCCAAACGTGGCGGCGTTCAATCTTTTTTCAATTGTTCAAGCCTTGCTTAAAAGATGACTGCTTTCTTTTATTTGATATGGTGTGTCGTTTTCGTAACCCTTTCCTTCACTGGACCTAATTAGTGAGGACCATGTTTCGTTTGGAACCCCCATTGGCCACACTTTCTTCGGGCTTGCCAGCCAAACTCCCCGTCGATGGCTCGTGCTTACTCGGCCACTTTTTTTGGTTGGTTGCGATGACCTGGCAAACTATCAAACGTCTCATCTGCGACAAGCTTGTTTCGATTCCGCTCCATGAACCGGCGAACCAGAAAGTTCGCCCGCCATCCTTCCCCACAACATCAGATCTTTGCCTTTGTGTTTTTTTTTAAATAAGCGGACGTGGGACGCAAGGCTTGCTTCCGGTTTTTCTTTTGTCCATGCTTCTAAAAAGAGAATGAAATGAGCGCCCTTTGAATTTCCAGTGTAACCCTTTTTTCGACTGCTTCCCCCTTGTAGGTCAGCCCGGCCTCCTTCCTCTTTTAAGGAGTTGCCTCCTTTTTTTCGGTACGATTCATCGCATCAGTCCTTCTTTTTTCCGGCGGGCGGGGTCGATACGACCTGTTGCTTTTTCCCGACAGTCCCTCGGAAGCCGCCTTTGGCGCTTTGATCCCACGGCTATTTTTTCTTCAGTGCCCACGTGCAGTTGCTGCTTCCTTTTTGGCCTTTTCCCCTTTGCGGCCCCCAGATTTTTGCTGTCCGATCCTCTGTGTTATCAGCGGTTCTTTTTAGATGGCGATTTAAGATCCCTAATGCCCTTCTCTCAGTGTCGAGGCGCCGCCAGCAAGTTAGAACGTTCTTCCCTCTTGGCAAAGACCCCCTTGATGTTAGTGGCTCTCCCCAGGACCCTTTGTTAAGCTCTGAGCGTGTCAAGTTTCCAGAGACCTGTTGGATTTCGGGCTTCCCTTCGAGGGAATTTTCCTTTCCTTAATTGACGAGAATCTACGAACTGCTGCGTCTCTGAATTCTTTTTCCCCCCCCCTTGATGCACACCTCTGCGATTTCTCCCGCTTAATGGAGTTTGGTTTTCGGGGCCCTTTTTTGTTGTCGAAGCGGTTTTTGGCCCTTCTCCTAGGGACTTTTGGCCTGTGGTGTTGGTTTTTTCGCATCTGTCCGCATTTCAACCTGCGTGAGCGGGGAGATCTCAACCTCTCTGCCCCGCGCTGGGAGCACGGTTTGTGAAGATCCCGACCTTCCGTTCCCTTTTTTTCACCGGAGCCTCGTTGTGTTGTTAGTCCTCTTCCTCCGCCCCAAATGGCCGAAACATTTTCTGTCCGGCACCCTGCGTCCTTCCAGATTAGGCCAGCTCCCTCGTACCGAGTTTTTTTGAAGGGCTTTGAGCGTGAAAGAGTTCTGAAGCTTCTCGAGTTCGGCGGCCCTTTAATCCTTTTTCCCGGAGGACGTTCCCTCCCAAGAATCTCTCGTCCCCGCCACTCTACCGCTCAGAGAGGTCTGTCTGATTAGACGGTCTTTTCTTCCCCTTGTTACTCCTCTGCGTGCGTCTAACGCCTTTTCTGTTTTCTTCTGTTCCCAACTCCAGACTGGCCGTCGTTAAGACGTTCTTGATCTCCCACTTTCCTTACCCGTAAAAGAAAGTGGCTTTCTCCTTTTTTCCTGGGTGGGGCCCCAACTCCCTTTCCCCACCTTTCCTTTCTTGATCCCCTGGTCAGCATTAGGGATTTTGCAGTCAATCGTGTTGTTGTGATCGAGACTCTTCGCGTGTCCTCCCCAATGTTCTTGACGGTCAAGACAAGGGATGGCAGTTTGTCCCCCAGCTACCCTTGCTTTACGTAAAAGGAAAATCATCGAGTCCCAAGACGCCCGCCCGGCCGTATTTCGCAGGTGTCCTCTTCATCTCCACCGCCCCCTCAACCGCCAAAGCCGGAGTAACGTTCGCAACATTCCTTTCCCGAGTTCGGGCTCAGTACTCGGGTCGAGGACTTCTCCGTTTCTTGATGGCGGTTGAGTCCGAGTGGGGCGGCCACCCTTTGCTTTTGATGACGCCGCAGTGCGCCCCTCACGTCGCTTTCCCTTTAATGAATCCGCTCCGGATCCCCTCGGCTATTTTTCAGGTCCCGTTGTCGATGCCTAGTCCTTTCCGGAACGTTTAACCGGCCGGAAGCCTGCGTTCCCCCGGCCATGGTCGTTCCTTCAAGACTCTTCATCGCACCCACTCTTTTCTATCTGCGAGCTGGCAACAGTCCTGTTATTCTTCCCGCCGGGACCTCCCGATCCTCTCTTGCATTCGTTTTGCAGCGTTTCCCCTCTCATGGCGGGTGATGCTGAAGGGCCGACGTTCCCGTGCCACCACATTTTTGAGCGAAACCCCCCCCCGCTTCTCCCCGGCTCGCTGTTTTTTCCCGCCCTTCTTTGCCTTTCTAGTAGTGAGGTTTGTTCACCAGCAAAGTTGCCGTCGTTTTGTTTCTCGATCGCTTCAATTAAGTTCCTGCAGTCCTTTTCATCGTAGCGAGAGACGGGCGTTGCCTTACCTTTCCCCCGCGCGGGATTCGCGGGCCACACTCCAGCGGGATTGCCATGCCATGCGGCAGTTTCGTCGCTTTTCAAGCGCCCCTGACCTTCACCTCTCCAGCTTACGGTGCGTCCATGCCTTCAGATCTGAGATACGCTTCCGAGATTCTTTCCAGAAGAGCAATGACGTTCAGAACAGCAAGTCCTCTTGCAAGGGGGCTGACATCCCTATCAGCTTCTTTATTTTTGAAAATGCCGACCTCGCTAGTCCTTGATCTCCCACGATGATTTTCCCAACGAAGAGCTCAGCGGCTTTTTCCCCCTGTAGTCACAGACCGAGAGAACTCCGCACCCTTCTGGCGTCGGTGACGACCTGTACTGCCCTAACCTTTTTTTTTTGCCCCGGCACCTTTCGTAGGTATGTATTTTTTTTATTTGTGTGCTTGCCTGGGCCCCGATGCCCCACCTGAGCTGCTTCTTTGTAACGCGGACAGTTCTTGATTCCCTCTGGACGGCCCACTAGGATTTGAAGAGGAGCCTCTACTGTTCCCCGTACCTTCCAGCTCCGCCCCCCTCTTGTCCCTCGCCCCCTGTCTCATGGTTCGAGTTCCTTTTTTTCAAAGCGCGCACCCGAAAACATATTGCCCCTTTTCCCCTCACCCGTCTTTAAGCGACGTTTGGTTCCTCCCTCCCTGGCCGAATGGCTCCCTGGGTATCCTGGGTCGAAATTTCGTGTAAATGGACACGGTTACTTCAAGGACCCCCTCACCCCATCCCCTTCCCCCCCCCATTATGCAAAATCTTCTTTTAATATCTTTCTTCCAAATTTCTTTTTTTCGCACGGGTGGTTTTGCTGAACGTGCCCCCCTCCTTTTTTTCATCGAGGGCCCACTCAGTGAACTACTTCCCTTTTCCCAAGAAACTGAAAACCCCCTGTCCTGATTAATGTATCCCCGAAACTTGAGTTGCGCTTTTTGTCTCTTCTCCCTCTTCTAGTGCGTCTCGGTTGGTTGTGTTCCACCCCCTGACTCGTCGGAGAGTGGGTCAGCGGGTGTACTTTTCCTCCGGTCAACCGCAGATCCTCCCCATCGAATTTCGTTCTTTGATTGTGGCACATTCGGTCGGTAATCTCCGCTTCAATCTATCTTTGTTTTTTTCGATTAAGTGCTCCTTCGCAGGAGCCCTTCATGTGTGCAAGCTCAAAATTTCCCCAAATTTCTGCCATCAGGTGGTGGTCTTCCCCTGGTGACCGCAGTTTTACACCCCCTCGAATTCCTACGACGTCCTCTGACCGCGTGCTGTTTTTGCCACCCCCCCCCCGAGCGGGTCATACTCCGCACATTCCATCACGCTGCACTCAGCCTCCTTTTTCAGAGAGGATCTTCCTCTTAACCGGAATTGGTATTTCAGCTTTCTGACGGTTTTTTTCCCCCTTTGTAGTGCCCGCGGATGAAGGATTTAACGACTAACACAAACCGTGGTGTAGGTCTTGGTTCTCCGGTTGAGATTACGGAGATTTTGCTTGTTCACGGTCCTGTGTTTTTGGCTTTCGTAAACGTCAGCTCCCTGATAACTCATTATTCGGGGCACAACTGTATTTCCACTATATTGTTCTGTGGTACGCCCCGAGATGACTCGTGCGACGCCTGGGGTTTTTGGGTGCGCGCCGATGACGTTCCCATCATCACCCCTCTCCTTCTTGGACGCTTTCCCCTGGTTTTATTGGAGCTGGATTAAGACTAGCCACCCACTCGTCATGAACCGGCCACCCCCTCTTGGGGGAGACCCTTCCTTTTATTCAGCCTGGCCTCAGGCGCTTGATTAGGTTTTTACTGCGCAGTACCACACCGATCATCCCCCTCTCGTGAAGCACTTCCCTCCTTTTTTCTATGCTTAGCTGTGGACCTGTCTGGTCAGCCCTTCGTGGTGGCGGACCGGTGGTTTGGGGTGGTTGCTTCCAGAAATCTTCTTCGCTGGGGTCGTGCGGGGGACTGTGTTTTTCAGAGTAGCAGCATTGTGCCCTTCGGTCCTTCGCACGTGGAGATGCTCAGCGCCCCCCTTTTGCCGGCGGGAGGTGTTGGGTTCGGTATCGGATGTTCCTTCATCGCGCGGTCACTGATCAGCGGATTTCGGCTCCTGGAGCTGCGCGCCGTAGGCTCTTCGTCGCCTTGTCGTCGGCGTCTAGAACGCTCCTTTCGGAAAGGATGGCTATGAGGCCCCTGGGGCTGTTCGTGGCCGACGTAATCACTAGTTCAGAGGGGGCCCCCGAACCCTCACGTCGCTCCCCGCCGATTCCCGGCGTTACGGGATTCTAGTTCATTTTTTTCTCAAGGGCGTGACGCGTATACCTTCTTTCCGGAGCTGACTACTCCTGTTCCCCTTACAAGAGCAGACTTTCCATGGCTATTGTCTGGGGGCCATCTGCGGAGTTTTTAGATGGGCTTTGTCCTTCTTCCTGTATTTTGTCCTGTGGGTGACGTATAGGCGCGTAGCACCCCTTTTTATAGGAGCGGGTCTCGCGAGCTGCCGAGCCACGTTCGGGTGAAGAAGACGCAGGGGCCTGTGCCGCGATTTTCCGTCGTGTGGCGCTTACTTTTGCCGGGTCCTTTCCCCCACAATTTTTTCCCTTCCCGGCTGCGTGGCCTGTGGTGGGCGGTCTTCAGCCGGCAGCTAAAAATGCGGTTCTTTAGCCTCAGCGGCTGCTGAGCGTGTATGAGCTCCTGCACCGGACGGGCGGCCGCCTTCTCATCTGGACTACCTTTCGGCTTTTTTTACCCCTAGAGGCGTCACCGCCGTGAAATCCTTTTTTTTCCTCGACCGAGGACCGGCCCCCTATACTCTTTCTTCTCTAGGAATTTTGATCCTTTACTCCGATGCGTTGCGGTGGTTTTTCCTTGGGTTTTCTGTGATCGTTCTTACACCCTGCGACGCCGTCGGGAAGTTCTGGATTCCTTGCCGTAAAGCCCGGTGGCTAGGACTTTCCCAGATCTTCTTTGAAGGCCTCGGGGATAGGTCACTAGAGGGCCT
>Ga0179593_1603771_pt1 | contig 13668 bp, 21 predicted proteins | sample CZODoug2_1_08_16_FD_185931 | JGI IMG/M metagenome (GOLD analysis project Ga0179593, IMG submission 185931) | Vadose zone soil fungal communities from Angelo Coast Range Reserve, California, USA - CZODoug2_1_08_16fungal (PacBio error correction) | ecosystem: Environmental > Terrestrial > Soil >... | reverse complement strand
TCCCCAATTAGGCCAATACCCCCTTTTTTTTTCCAATTTCCCTTGACTCGTGTTAGCTAGCTATATAGCTTGTCCCTTTACATTCACTATTTGTGGACCTCTCCCTAATTAAACTTATTTTTTTCTTCTCTCTTGCATACATATATCTTCTCATGGGACCGGCTCATTCTTCCTTTTCTTAGCCCATTAGTTAAGATTGTCCTCCCCCCCCAATTTATCAACATAATTCTTTTCCCCATAGAATATGGTATTGTTTTCTCTTATAGCTAAGCGATGATTATGTAACCTTTTTTGTGTAGTTATTTCCTTCCCTGTGTTCTCTCTTTTTGTGATTCCCCTGATCAATTTTATGAGGGTTTTTGTGTTTTTCTCCAGGAAATCCTTCCCTTTCTTCTCCCATAAACTCTCTTGTTAAGCGGGATAATCCCCCTTCACCAGTGAGATTCCCAACCCTCCCTCCTCGTCCCTTTGACCTCCTCATTAACAAGGATCTTATATCTTATTTTCCGTATAAATATCCCCCCCTTCAGTGTGAGGATTCCCCCTCAATAAAAGCAATTTTAAACCTTTTCCCCCTTTTTCCCTTTGGTTCTCTTCCCGCTACATTTGCTCTCCTTATTGCACCTTGAACTTTCTCCCCCCCCTATCACCATTTTTTGCCCCCCCTCCCCCCTCCCTATTCATAACTTGATTTTCTCCTTATTGCAAATTTGCATTTCAATTCTTCCTCTAATCTATTAATTCCCCCCCTAACATTTTTCCCGCTTATTCATTGAATCCCACGGGCCCATTATGGCCTGACTTCCTGGGTGCCACCATGTTACCTCTTCCCTTCTAAATGATAGTGCACCCGCCCTGAAAGTAAATAAATAACCCCCTTTTTTTTTCACTAGGATCTAATCCCAATTTCCCTATCTTCTTCTTTTCATAATCTAAGTTGTGGTGTTGTCTTCCTTTTTGCTCCAATTGTGTCTTTCTAATAGAGATGAGATCCTTCATTCCGTCCCCCCCCCCGGAAGGAACTTTCCCCTCCTTTTCCCTGATGATTTCTAGTGGTGATAGTAAACTCAGGGTGGCCCCTTTTCTCACCAAGCTAAGTCATTTTCCCCCGGTGACATTCGGAAGAATACAGCTGTCTTTCCTTTTTTCGTTTTTAAATAGAGCTTTCACGCCTTTTGCCCATTTGCAATAATGATTATGATGCGACCCACCCTCCTATTTTCATTTTAGTAACTCTCATAATAGGACTTATTCGGCTCCCAAGGTGCAATAATGACTAATCCTTCCTTCTCTTTTCCACCCTAGAATACTCTGCCCCCTTTTTTTATAGTGGCCTATAAGAATAATCACACTGCCACCTCACTATGGGATTTTTTCCTATAATAATAAGCTAATTTTGTTCCTCTCTGAAAAGAATGAGGTTCTTTTCTCCTTCTACTTACCAGAATCTCTCTCCAAGCTTCCCCAATCCCTGGGTTTTATGAAATTAATTATCACATTTTTTTGTCGATGCCCCTCCCCCCGTCAAAATTGATCCTGTTAAATTATCGACAAACTCTCTTTTCCTCAATTACCCCCCCTTTACTTTCATATCCTGCTTAGCTATCTCCTTTTTCCACCCCGCTCAAATTTCTTCTCTCCCTCACCCTTCTGTTATCCCCCCCACTCTTGTTCGAACCCCCCCTCGCTCGCTATAGCCATTTTCCCAATCTTTTTCCCATATATCCCACATTGATGTAGCAAATAGATCCCCTCTCCTTCTTGCACCACCAAATCTTTTCCTCCCAAGTCCTCTCTATAGAACTAGTTTAATCACAATCCCCTCTCCCCCTGTGACATTTTCTCTAGTGATTAATAGTTTCCCCTTTTTTTCCCTCCCCCCGCAAGATTCTTACCTTTCCACCACAAACGTAGGGGATATATTGTTCCGCCGTGGTTTTTTATTTTCTTTTGCGTGGTTTCCCTTTTAATGAGTAGTATTCTTCTTTCCTTTTTTCTTTTCGGAATTTCTTTCCTTCCCCCCCTGTGATTTCTTGTGATTGTATCAATTTCACTGGATCTTTCTTTCTCTTTTTGTCACCCCCCTCTTTATTTCCGCATTTCTGTTCACAAAAATTCCCCTTTTAATTGATTTCGATCATTTTTTTTCTTCTTGTTGTCGATAATGGTTCACATTTCCCCCCCCCAAAAGTTCACCCTCCTTTTGACGATGCCGACCAAATTCAATATGTTCTCGTTTGTTTCACGACCCCCCCTCCCCTCCCCTTTGATTGTTGTTTTGTGAAGATCGACTTTTATTAAGCAGGAGATTTTTTTTTTTTTCGGTTTTAGCACGGCTTTCTGCGCCTTTTTGAAACAACATGGCCCTTCCCATTCAATATGTTTCCCCATCCCAAGTGTTTCGTAATGTAATTTTGTCCTCTTTTAATTTGTTCCTTCCTGTTCTTATATCAACACAATAGTTTAGTTTGCCCTCCTTTCTCTGGGGCAAAGTCTCTTTCTCCCCTTTGGTTTTTTCCCCGTTCCATCCAGACAACCATGGGATCACCCCGCCTGCTTTTCCTCCCCTTTAAGAATCTTTCCCTTGACCCCCCTTTTTTTTCTTATAGTTAACAAACATCATGCCCCCCTGTACTATAAAAAATTTTGCACCTTCCCTTTTCTTGATACTAGCTACCTTCCCCCGTGCAGCAGATATAACGCCAACCCCCCACCTAATTCCCCCCCTTTGGAAACAGACTTCTGTTCTCTAGCTAGATTTATTACCCCCTCCATCCCTTGTTTATGCCCTTTCGGTATTTTCCTTTCTTGAGAGAAACAGGTCGTGGTGTCTTTTTTGCCCGTATTTCTTCTCCCCTCCTTGCCAGGTATTCGCTCGGCTATTCTTCCCCCACCAGCAAAGAGGGGAGGAAGAGCTTCCTGCATTTCGAGCTTTCCCGTTTGTATGAGTGAAAAGGGAATAGTTGGTAACAATTAATAAAGCTAGCCCCCTCTTCCCCCTGGTTAAACCCTTTTTCCTGCCCTTCCCATTGTCTATGCCATATAGCTAAACATTATGTCTTTATAATAAGGGGTGCTTCTCTTCTTGATGTGTCACATTTGCGGGCCTTTAAAAATTTTAATTTTTTTCGACCCTCCCCCCCCCCGTCCCCTCGGAAACCCCCCCCTTTCAAATCCCTCATATCGTTTTTCCAATTATTGACAAAATAGGTTTATTCGAGACGCTTCCCCCTTTCTTTTTTTCCCCATTTCCCACCCACCTCCAAATGTGGGCGCGATTTTCTCGAAGACTCCTTTTTTTTGGCCCCTTATTTCCAGTAAACCAATGGAAGCTAATTCAGAATTGGCTACTTATTTCCCAAATATAATTTCAATTAGGTTAATGCCTCCCTCCCTCCTTCCCTATCCTTCTTCCTTTTTTTTTCCTTTACTTTAGTGTCAATTTGGTTACGGCAAAATATGTTCACTTTTGCGATCTTCTCTCCTCTTTGTTTTTTTTTCTGCTCACAATATCCGCACAAATTTTTCCCCCCCATTTTGACGCCCCCTTTCAATTTTCCTCACTATGCGGCTCCTATAGATGATTTAGAGTAATTAGTACTCTACCTTTAACCTCATTTTTCCTCCTTCCCTCCCCCAATTCGGATTGGAATTGATATGGTATGGCATATCCCCCCCCCCCCCTTGGATAAATGTTCCTCTGCCCCCCTTTTTTCCAGATAGGGAATTTTGTTGGTGTAAATTTTAGCTTTCTTTTTCTCTTCTTCTGTGCAGGCCCCCCCCCTACCGTGAAAAAGTCGATATTCTTTTCTTGCCAGGTGTAATTGTATTTTTTTTTTTTTTGTGTCCCCCCTCCAGGCTTTCTCCCTTTGCAACCATCGATTCGTAGATAATAACCCCCCCTTCATACCTCCTTTTTTTTCCAAGTCCCCCTCAACCTTTTTCTTTTTCGTAAGAAATAATAATGTTTAACCTTCTCCTCCTTCTTCTAATTTTGCCTATTCAATTTGAATCAACACCCTTCTGAGCTAGCCCCTTCTCATACCCTCTTTGCGTCTAGATTGGATTACTAGCTAAGACAGAGGCTTTCCCCCCCTTTCAGTATCTCTTTTCCAGGCATTCTCCAACTCAAATTTTAGATAATAGATGGATAAATCATTCTTTCCCTTTACAAGTATGCAGGACCCACCCCCCCTTCTTCAGGAAACTCTAGTCGACTCCAACAGATATGTTACACCGTCTCCTCTTTCCTTCTATTTTGTTCTTTCTTCCCTCTTCCCCCTTGCAATTAATTTATAATGTAGCTAGATCCATTACCTAGTCTTTTCCCTACCTATTTGTGCATATTGAATATAATAAACATTCCCCCTTTTTCCATGGAATAACCCCCCAAGAGTATTAAATAGTAGAATCCTTTTTCTTTTATCAAGTTTCGTCCTTTCCCCCCAAAACCACAAATGTGGATTTCCCCCCCAATCTTTCTGTGTCCCCCCCCATACATATTGTTGAAGAGACCAAAAATGATTCTTCTCCCCCCAACAAAAGACTGGGTTTTTTTTGGTTTTTGGAGTCAAAATTGGCTCTTCCACAATTAACGTTTCTTCAATCTTTCCTTCATTACGGGAACACAAACACCCCCCTTTTTCACCCGCTCAATGACTGTTTCCGCAGTCCTCCGAACAAAGCCCCACCCCCTTCTTTTTTAATCAATGTTTCGACCCCCCCAAAATAACATTGATGATTCCTGTTGCTTTCCCCCCCAGACACTTTTCCTTGCTGGGAATTTTGCGTTCGTTCGAAGTGGATTCTTTTTTCTTTCTCTCTTTTGATTCACCCCCCCTCCAAAAAGTAATTCCAAAAATGACCGACCCTAATATGGAAGCAATTCCCCGTTTTTCCCCTGTGAAACGGCCACCTCCAGTGAAATGTGGAACATGGTCTCCCCTTTCCCTCTCCCCGTGCAATTTTTCCCCCCCCCCCCTTTCTCCCCAGTTTTCAACCCCCCTGAAATTCTCATCACCATGACCCTCCGAATTCCCCCCCTTTCCCCAAACGCAAAACCCTCGCAACAGCCCGAAAAGCTGAAAAGATATCCCCTTTTCCCCCTTTTCCTAAAGACTCTTTTTTTAGTTTTCAACGCAGGCCAAGATTAATCTCCGGAATGACTTTTGCCCCTTTCATTTCCTTTTAGTTGAGGAGAAGCTATCCTTTTTTTTTCCCAGTTTTCCAGTGTCTTAGCGATTAGTGCAATTATTTAAAATATGTTTTCGTCCCTTTCCACAATTTCCCTAGTGACTATTATGGGCCTGGCTAGGATTTTTCTTCTTCAGGGCTTCCCTCAGTCTTTCGAACAATATTTTGATAAATTCCCTTCCTATATTGTAGCTGTTGTTTTTATATAGCGAATTCCTTTTTTTTTTCTGTCCTTCATTTTTGTTTGTCTTTCCCCTCTACTCCTCTTGTGTAGATAATTGGGGGATTAAGTCTCCTTTTTCTCTCGGGGCTCCCCTCAATCAGGACTGATATTAATTTCCCTCACATATTATTGTTTCAGCGTGACCCTCTCTTTCCCCCCTTAGATTCTGCTTTACCCCTGCGTTTCCCCCTCCCTTCCACACATTATCTTATTATCTTATAGCTATCCCCATCACTCACATACCCCCTTTTTTCCCCTTGGGATTATTCTTTCAATCAATAAAATCAATTTTTTCCCCCCCCAGTCCCGTGGGGTCCTTTTTTCAACTCGTACTTGAATTATTAGTAAATTATTGTCCATTTGAAGAATCCCCTTCCTTTTCCTCTAATTTAATAAAATTGCCAATTTCCTCCCTTCTTTCGATCATAATTTTCTTTCCCCCCTTTTGGCTTTCTATCGATCTCCCTATTTAAACCCCCCTCCTACAGGGGCTTACAGCGTTTTCATCCCGGGCCCATTATTGACGACTTCTTCCCCTTGGTGCCTCCCATCTTGGCTCCCAGATCTTAGGGCCACAGCAGGAAAATCATCTTTCCTTTCCCCTCCTTACAAATTTTTTTCTTCCTTTCTAGTATAAATTTGCCAACCCCCATTGATTCCCTTCTCCCAGTGTTTTTTTTGAGAGAGATGGATAATCTTCCCTAGAGATTCTCCTTTTTCTCCCGGAATTTTATTTTATTACTTTCTATCCTTCTGTGCACTATCCTTCTTTTTTTTTCCCTTTTTGTCCCCCGGGCCATGTCAAAGAATAAGTAAGTCCCTTTTTTCCCCCCCCCGTTAACATGCTGAATTTTCTCTTTGTTAATAGAGAGGAGAGCGAGCAAATTTTCCCTTTGTCCAATTTTTTCCCCTTGCTTCTCTCGAAAGCAATTTCCTTCCATTCTCCCCCCCTTCATAAGTCCTTATTTCGATAACCGGTGCCCCTCCCTTACCTTTAAGTCCAAGTTTCTCCTTTCTTCCTCACCCTGTTTTTTAAATTTTGAAAATTGAGTGTATTGATTTCAGCAGAATTTCCCCCTTTGAGAAAAACACCCTTTTCTGATAGTTATAGCCTACCTGCTCTTCCCTCTCCCTCCCTCCCTTGGTAAGAATCTTCTTTCTCTTTAGTGCTCCTTCCTTCCCTTAATCGATCTACTGTTTCATCTATTTTTGGATTTCATCCCAATCCCTTTCTTTCTTCTTATCAGTTCCGATTTCATTGCTTCGGCTATACACAAAAAAACCTTCTTCCCCCTTGACCCCTATCCGTCCTCTAGATAGAATACTACACCCCAAAAACCTTTCCCCGCCCCTTCCTTCACCAGCACCATATTATCTCTTTCTAACAATTTCCCCCCCACCCTTTTTCAACCCTTCTTCCATAATGATTAGCTAGATCCTTCCTGATAGAGAACCCACCTAATATAAATCTTCAGCTCTAGCAAATTAGAGAGACTACACCCCCTTCATTTTTAGTAGTCCCTCTTTTCCCCCCTATCTCACATGTAACGTTACAAGTTTTATATAGCTTCCCCCTCAACTTTAATTTAATGTCCCTCCCTCCCTTTAATGAAAGTCTTCGTTCTCTTGGCCCATAATTTTTCTCCCCCCTTGATCTTCTTTAGCAATCCTTCTCCCCTCTTCTTCTTATAGTTTTGCGTGGTTTGTCGATTTTTATTAGTTCTCCGCTTTGTGATGAGCCTTCTGATTTGAACACCACTGGCCTCTTCCAGTTCCTCACTTCTCTGATTTCCATTTCACAAATTTCACTGTTTTTTCCCTGATTATTTAAGTTCCCCCCCATTTAAATCACTTCTACAGTTCCATTAATGATGCGTCGGTTTTTTTCTTTTGCTAGTGTCCGACCCCCCTGTCAAACTAAGTCAAAAGTCGGAGCCCATGAGATCCCTTCTAGATATGTTTTTTCACGATAACCTCATCAGCACTGGTGATGTTTGTTTTTCCCCCCTCATCTCCTTTTCCTCTGCGGTCGATTTTTATTGTTCGCGTAGCGCCCTTTAGGTCGAATTTTTTTTTGATGGCCCTTTTCTTTCGTTTTCCCTTTTCCTTCAATATTCCGCCAATTGTGTCTACTTTTGTCCTTTTATGATTTCTTCCCCCCCCCTCCTTTGTTAATTGTCCGTAGCGTTTCCCCCCCTCTTTATTGTGCCCCCGATTTTTTGACAAGATTTGTGTCTATAACTCCTTCCTTTTGTGTTTTTTCCTTTTCTTTCCCCCAAGCGACAAAATTTGATTTCTATCGTCGTATGAGACCCTCCCCCCCCTTTAGAACTATATATATTCCTCCCCCTGTTTTCTCCCCCCACAATTGAATGCACAAAAATGATTTTCCTAAAAAACTTCCTTCCTTAGCAAATGATAAATTTAATTGCCCCTTGCAGCAAGATATCCCCCTCCAAATTTCCCCCTCCTTACTTTCCCGCTTGGGGAAGCTAGCTAGATTTTTATTACCCCCTCTTTTTCTTTGATCCCTCCTCTCCGATGGTATAATTTCGCTTATCTCCTCGTTGGGGTTTTTTTTTATCTCTCCTTTTTTGTTAAAGCCCTGTAGGAGCTAGTACCCACGATTTTATTAATATCCTTCTTTTTCCTAGCTCAATACGAAAAGTCTCCTTTCCCTTTAATAGGTTTTCCCCCCCCTAGTCTCCCAAGCGTTTTTTAAACATTATTATTTCTTACAATCGGGCCTCCTTTTTTTATATTCCCTTCTGTTATTATTCGTATCCCTTTCCGAGCACGAATCGATTTCCCTTTCGCAAGAGTCCCAATTTTACTTTTTTTTGGTAAACCTCCCCCCACAAGCCAATTAATTTCTCACCCCGACTTTTTTCAATTATTGACCCCTTTTCTGACCATATATTCCTTTCCCCTTTAAACCCCCCCCAATTCCCCATACAATGTGCGGAATTGCATTTCTCCCAGAGATTATTTTTTCCTCTTCCCAAATATTATTAATTAAACAATTATAGCCCCTATCAATTCCAATTCCTCTCCCCCTCCTGATAAAATGCCCATTCCCCTTTCTCTTCTTTTTCCTCTCCAGCTATAGGTAGCCGAAGCATTTTCCATCCTTACCTTCCCTTTTTTTTCCCCCTCACAATAGTTCAGATGACCTTCCTTTCATTGCTAACTCTCTCTCTTTTATCCTTTTTTTTTTTTTGCCCGGAGATATTACTCCCCCACCCCCCCTTCCCCCATAGGACTAACAAAATTGACAAGATTAACAGTTTCTCCCAACTTAGGCTGAGTCTTCCCTCTTCTTTTCTGCTACTATTGCATTAAACCTACTTGCCCCTCCGAATAAATTATCCAAGGCGGGAATTTTTCCTCTCTTCCCTTTTCATTGTTTTTTTCCCTTTCCTCCCGGGATAAATGAAAATAGATTTTGCCGTTAATCCTTCCCCACTCTCCGCACATTTCTCTTGGGGTAAAATTTCCCAATCCCCCCATTGAGCGTCCTATATGTGCGGTTTTCATAACTTGCCTTATTCCCCCGTGTGTTTACTTTTTCAGATTTGTACATGGTTTTCTCCTTTTCAAATTGGGCCTTTTCTCCCCTCAATGCGGCATCTATTTCGTCCCCAATTATTATAATAATAATACTCTTCTCTCGGATAAGAACCTCTTTTTTTTTTAGACCCCCTCCCCTCTTTTAAGCAGCTAGCTATTTTTTTCACCCCCTATTCCCCTCTTTTTCCCCTCCCCCCTGCTGTATGAGCTAGCCCTGCCTAAAGATATTAATAAACTATTTGAGTCATAGACTAGCCCCCCCCAACCCCTTATCTCTACTTGAAATGTGCCCCAAAAACAGCCCTGTTTAGCTCCCTCTCCCTTCTAGTGCTACCATTTATCATCCCGTCTTTTTGGTACTAAAATCTAGACTAGATTCCCTCTCCCCCTTATATTTTTCTCCCTTTTCTGCATCTTCTTTTTTGCATGAATGGCCAATTAATTTCCCCTCCCTAGCTATCTCCCTTTTTTCTTTGGTGCAGGATTTGTTAACATACTCCAAAAGTTTTCAAATGGCCAGAATATCTTCCCCCCCTCTTATTAAACGTCTCTTCCCAATTTTTTTCTCACGTTTTTTACGAAAAAAACAAAAATTTCCCTTTCACTCACCCCCCCCTCTTTCTTCTTCCCAATCCACCTCTTGTGTGCGAGCCCTGAGTTCGGGACACCAGAGGTCACCTCCATGACCCTTAACTCTAACCAATTGGCCGGAAATATTGGAACTCCTTCCCACGCCCCCTCCCCCAAAAGACAACGAATTTTCAGGGCGAGAAAAGCGAACAAAGCCCCCCCCCCCTTTTCTTCCAAGGGACTGTTTTTCCCCCAACCCCACATTTCCTTTTTGTGATTGGTGATCGTGCAAACAAGCTCTTGGTCATTTGGTTCTCCTTCTTCTTAGGTGTAGTTCCTGGCGCCTATATCGACAAACAATAGTCACCTCTTCCCAATGATTCCGCCCATTAGCCCCCTTGATCCTGGACCTTGTGAACACGGGAAATATCAGTGCAGAGCCCTTTTTTTCCCCTGGCAATATAAAGTCCCTCTTCCTTTCCCCCAAAGGAAATATCAAGGTTGCAGATTTCACAAAATCAGAAAGTCGTCATTCTTTTTTCAATAATACGAATTCCCCCCCCGTGTCCAACCCCCCCTCCAGTCAAGTGAAACACAAAAGACGGAAAAAGCTCTTTTTTTCCCTTATTTTTCCTGGGTATGTAGTGAGAAAATTATGGCCCCCCTCACGACCTTGGTCCCCTAGTGTCTTTGTTTTCTTCTAGTTCAGCAGCGTGTAAAGTTACAGTTGTAATGATTCCTTTTCCCAATAATAGAACTTTCCCCTTTTCTTTTTTGCTACCTTCGATATGAATATTTTTTCTTTTTCCCCTTCGATGTTTAGCTGTCCCCCCCCCAGGCCCTATATTCTCTTCTTTTTTTTCCTCTTTTTCTAATTCAACATAATATTGTTACTTTTGGTGTTGCTCTTCTCTCCTCCTAGTCACTAAATTTTTTGGGGTTTTAATTGTATAAATCGATATTCTTTCTGCGACTTTCCTTGCCCCTTTGGTATAGCTGAGTTCTCAATTGAAATCCGAACTTTTTTTCCTCCATTAACCCTTCTTTTTTTTTTTTCCCCATAGATGAAACAGTGAGATTCTGCTTACATTAGTCCACTATAACCTAATTCGTTTCACGATCTCCCCCCCCCTTATTATCTTAGAAGCTATACTTTGTCCCCCCTTCTTTTTTCCCCGTGTTCTCTTAGTATAGTTCAATCAAACTTCCCCCCCTTGAAAACCCCTTTCGAGCGAAAAGAGCTACTTGACTATCTTTCATTGCACCTTGAAATTTGATCCCCTCTCAATTTGATAACCCCCCCCTCCTATTTTCCCTCTGAACCTGATAATCATATTGCATTCCACTTTTTTCCCTTTCCTTTTATCTCATTTCTCCTTCACACCCCCCTCACAACCTAACAGGGGCATTTACCTTCCCTCCTGGCTATGGACTTTTCCCTTTCCGGACCCCCCCCCCCCTTCCAGTTTTTCCAACCACGATGGGCAGACTTCTAATAGAAAGCACTTCCCTCCCCCACGATCTAATCTCTATTATAATTCAATTGCAATTTATACTCTTCTTTCCTTCTCTTTTGTTGGGGTTTCCCCTTCTTCCCTGCACCTCTTATTAGATCTCATTACGTTTTTTTCTTCTTTACTTGAGGATTTCCTGATGTGCACTATCATCTTTTCCCCATCGTCTTTCTCTTTCCAAACGTCCCCTTTTTTGAACCTTTCCCCCCCAGTACTTTTCAAACTAATGGGCACGGTTACATTTTCCCCCCTGTTCCTTTTTCTCGAGATTAGAATCGAGCACATATCTAATTGAAATGTGACCGTTTCAAGACCTCCTTTCTTCCACCTTTGCCTTCTTCAATGAGCAAACAACTTTCCAGGAAGGCTTAGAGAACCCCCCCTTGCATAATGACCTCTACTTCTTGGGTCTTCGTATAGTAGCCCCCACGAGGTCCAATTGCCCCCTTATTTGCATTCTTGACCCCTCTTTCAAGCACAAGGGGATACAACCAAATAAAATGGGATTGAGCGGCTCGAACAGAGCTCTTTTTCCTTTCATCCGGTTCCCTCGGTTTAAACTATTAGGTATATTTAGAAGCGAAGCTAATTCCTTTTCTCGATGTTTTGTTCTTCTTCCCAACCCTCATATGTTTTTTAAATAATGATCAAGTTTTTCGAAACTCCCTGTTTCTCCCCCCCTTTCCCCCATTGTCGCATAACCCCTCGTGAATTTCCTTCTTGATATCAATTACCCCCCCCAAAAAAATTAATCTTGTCCTCGCTTAGACTCCTCCTACTTCATAACAATATTAAGTTGTCCCCTTTATTTACCTTCCCCCTAGGAAAAAGAATTATTAGACTCTAGCCATATTATCCTTTTCCCCTTCCCCCCAAATACTTCCTCTCGCCTTCTATGTTTCGAAAAAGTAGATTCCCTTCCTTTTAATTTTCGTATCATACCCCTCCCCCCCCATATGTAACTTCCCCCTTTTCGCTAATAACACCCCACCCTTCCCATTCCCCCATTAACGTATGAGTGATTCCTTCTCACTACCCTTCCTCTGAAATAAACTGTTCCCCCCAACTAGTGATATTTTTCAGCTTTTTTTTTTTTGTTTTTTTTTTCTGCTTGGTCCTTTTTTATTGATCCGATTTCATGGTGATGTTTCCCCCCCCCCCCCCCCCACTGGATCCTCCAAATTTCACTGGATCTGCATGCTGTGTCACCCTTTTCATTTTATTCCTAACTTGCTTCCTTTGTAAGATTTACTGATTGCGTGTTTTTTTTTTTGTCGATACTTTCCCCTCAAGGAACAGCTTTGAAAATACGTCCACGTCTCTCCAAGGTCCTCCCCCCCATTCCCATCTGCTTCCTTTTCTCTCTCACCCCCCCCCCCCCCCCCCATGAAGCCATGTTGATTGTTGTTGTTGTTCTTCAAGTCAGTACCCCCTCCGTTTTGGCTTTGGTTGCTTTCTTCCGGAGTCGAATGCTTGACTCTTTTCCTTCCTTTTTTGGGGAGTCTCCCCTATTTTTTCCTATTTTCTTGTTGTTTTCGTTAATTTTGGTCATTTCGGAAATCCCCCCTTTCCCCCTTATTTGTCTTTTCCTTGGTTCGTCAACACCATATGTGATTTTTGTATCTTGCGGGCAAGATTTTCCCCCCCTTGTCCCCATGGGGGTTTTTTTCTTTCCTTCGCCCCCCTTATAAATCGTTCGTATGAGACGCTTTAATCCCTTTTTCCATATTTATGCCTTTTATAGTTAACAAAAAATACTTTTCCAGAGGTTCCCCCCCCCCTTCCCACTTTACAAACCTTTCTCTTGTTTCTCTCTCCCACTATACTTAATTTGGCCCTTTTGACGCAGATTCCCAATTAAAATTTCAAAATACCATACACTCGGAGGGAAACTATCTGGTGGAAAATCTAGCTAGAGTTTCCCCCCTTTGTTTATTCTACTTTTTTTTATCTCCCCCTTAGAATTCTATTATCTAACTTTGGGCATAAGATTTTCCTCGATAATTATTCTTCTCTCGCTCCCACTTATACTAAAGATTTTCTTAATATATGATTTTTTCCCCCAAACTTTTTTTTTTAAATTTAATAGGTCCCTCTTAATCGCTCGCTAGAGATACCCCCCTTCCTCTTCTTTTCTTACCCTCTTTTTTATTTTTTTTCCCCTGTATCCGCCCATTAGTGTTAGAGTATTCTCTCCCCGAATCGCAAATTTGCGCCTACTATTCCAATTGTAATTTTTCTCCCTTTTCACCCATTTCCCCCCCCCCCCCTCCCCCCCCCGTAAACCTTCCATCTAATCCCCAATAATAAGACTTGCAAGTATTGACCCCTCCCCATACTCTCCCTCTTCCCCCGATTGAAATTTCCACCAACAAAATTCCCCCCTTATTGGCCACCCGCCCCCCTTATTTATCCAATTTGGGAATATAATTTCCCCCCTCCCCCCCCATACCTATCAATTTCCCCCTCCCTTTATTTCTCTAACATGATTGCTTTGTTAATGCATAGTAGCTAATTCCCTAGCTAATCTTTCCTTTTTTCTTCCCTTCAGTTTTTGTCCTTGTAAACCATAGGGCTATTGAATAATTTGTTGCTTTT
>Ga0179593_1544247_pt1 | contig 13668 bp, 24 predicted proteins | sample CZODoug2_1_08_16_FD_185931 | JGI IMG/M metagenome (GOLD analysis project Ga0179593, IMG submission 185931) | Vadose zone soil fungal communities from Angelo Coast Range Reserve, California, USA - CZODoug2_1_08_16fungal (PacBio error correction) | ecosystem: Environmental > Terrestrial > Soil >... | reverse complement strand
GCCTTTCCTCTTTGTTTGCTCCTTCTCTCTCCCCCCTGAGCAACCGTGGGCGATGTGTCTCCGAAGGCCTCCACCTGCCCCCCTTTGCGCCCCAAGCAGATCTTTTCCTCTTTCATTGTTTTACCGGTCCCCTCCGGTTTTGCCCCCTCCAAGACAGCGGAACCTTTTTCCCCCTCTGTGCTCGGCACCCCCCCTTTAGTGTAGTCTATGCAGTCGACTTGGACGATTTTTCTTTTTTCCAACTTTTTTTTTTTTTCGTGCAGCTGGCAATTTCAAGAGCTCTTTCCCACGGCGTCTCAACCAAACTCCTCGCTTGAGTCTTTTCTCTACTCATCGCTTCAGACTCCCCCCCCCCAAACCACACCGGTTCTTCTCCCAGAGAATTTTCCACACGGGTTGGGCTTGGCTCTTTCCCTTCCCTCCGACTTTCCAACAACTCTCCTCTTCCTCGAAGATTTCACCCCCCCTCCCTTTTTCCTTCCAGATTAAAAGGCCTCCTCGTTTTTTTTCTTTGTTTTTTAACGTGGATTTTTTTTGTTTTGCACCGGAGCTTTCTCTTTTTTTTGAGTTCCGGCTTGCTGGTTTTTTTTTTTTTTTCTCCCCCCCTGTTTCCGGGCCGACAACGTCTTTCGCGTCAACTCCCTCCGCGAACAAAAGTTGTTCGTGGCTTCGGAAATCCCTTTCCCCTTATGCTTGTCGTCCGCATTCCTTGCTTCCCGACCCCCCTCCCTGTGGGTTTCCCTCAGCTAGACCACCCCCCTCAATCGGTCTTTTTTTGAAGTAGGTTGCATCCTTTTCCTGGCCTGTTCCTGTTATTGTAGTTTTTTTTTTTTTTTTTTTTTGCATATTGTCTCCCTCCCTGATCCCCTCCTCGGCTTTCTTTCCGTCCCCAATCGAATAAATGTGAAAACCCTTTCAAGGCCCGGCATCAACCTCTATTTCCTCCCCTTTCACTTCTTTGGTCCCTGTTAGGTTTTTTCATTTTTTTTCTTGCACCTTTGGTCCTTAGCAACAAGGCCCCCCTCCCCAAAGTGGTTTGTCCTTTTGGTTCCATGGTGAACTGTCTTTTTCGCTCTTTCGCGGCGATTCATTTTCGTTTTGCTTTTTGTTTTCATGCCACACCATGCTGGTTCTTTCCTCTATTTTTGGGGAATTTAAAGCGTGCCCACTTACCAAGTTTTTTCAATAGCCCTTTCCGCGTCACCCGGGCCTTGTTCCCCTCTGTATATCCCCCCTCCCCATTCCCGACGTTTAAACAGGACCTGCGCCCCCTTCGGGAAACTTGTCCTCCGTTCGAAATCTGTTTCCTTTTCTATTCGTTATCCCTTCCCCCCCTTCCCCTGTTCTTTTTTTCTAACGCATGAAAGATATCTTTGGATCAACATCCGGTGTTTTTAATGGTCCACCTTTGCCCCCTTGGGCTTTCTTCCCGTCCTTCACAAAAAGTCGCGGCTCCCCCCCGCTGGCGCCAATACCGACTGACAGGTTTTTTCCTTTCCAGAGTGGATGCGAACACTGTTTTGATTTCTATTCGTTTACGCTTTTTCTTGTTGTGAAAATTCTTTTGAGGACCGCGACTCCTCTTCCTTGAAGCCTTTTTTTTTTCCTGGTTTTGACGAACGTTTTGATTTTTCCTTCCGGGGCTGCGCCGGGAAAGCTTTCCGCGGCGATTTCTTGCCTGAGCTTTTTCCTGGCTTTACCACGGACGTTTGGTTCATCACTCCCCCTTTCCCTTTCTGAATTAGTGGCGGCCCCTCCCTCTCGATTGAATTTTTTGCGGCCTTTTTTTCCTCCCAATGTTGAGATTGGTAGACCCCCCTTACTTCTCCTTCGTCTTCGTGGACACGCCTGCAAAAAGTGTTTCTCTTCCCAATGGTCAGCTTTGACCTATGCCCCCCCCCCCGCCGTGATTCATCTTTTGTCGTGGTCCTGTTGATGCTTCAACAAAAAATTCTATGGCCCTTTTTTTTTTTTTCCCTTGTGGTTTGCTCCTAAGTCTTTTTGCCGGATTTCTTTTTGCTAAAGACGCGACAGCGTTTTTTGTGGAAACATTGCTTCCATCTTTCGCATCTTTTTCTCTTCTTTCCCCCTTTCAGATGGTGTTTTTGAAGAAGGATTGCCCCCCGCAATCTTTCCCCGCACAATGTCCACCGTTTTGGCTTTCTCTGCTTAGAGAGTTATCCCAACTCAGTGCCCCTGAGAATCCCACTTTTTCCCCCTTTCTGGCGACCTTGTGAATCCCTATCAGGGCCCCGCATCGGGGCTTGGTGCCTCCATCCAAGATGTTCTTTTTATCCGGGGATCGACTCTTTGCTTTTTTTAAACACTTCTTGGCATGGCGTTTCACGCTTTTCGGACATGATCGTTTAAAAGTTTTCCCCCCTCCCAATCCACCCCACCACAATTTCGGGGGAGGTTTGAAAGCAGCTTTTTAATCGTTCCCCTTTTCCGCCACTTTCTTCTCTTTAATTTCTCCCCCAAAACTTTAGTAGTGTTGGCTATTCGTGTACGGCAACAATCCGCACGAGTCCCTTTTTTCCTTTCCAGTTGGAACCGCATAGCCTTCGTTTCTGTGGTTTCAGCTCCCTCGTCCGGCGGTTCCCTTCCTTGTTCAGACTTTTATCTCCTAGACATGTTCTCTGCCTCAACCCCGTCCTTCTTTCTCAGTGGCGCTCTTGCTGTCTTTCTGTTGTTCTCTTCGGCTACGTTTTCGTTTTTTTTTGCCCCACCCCTTTTTCTTCGAGAGATCTAGAATAACTTTTTTCCGCGAATTTCCGTGTCGACTAGGTCCCTTTTTTGCTGTGGCACAGATTTCCCTCCATCCTTTTCCCTCTTGGGACGCGTCGTGGTCCTTGCCTTTGTAAGTGATTATGATAGACAAATTTTCTGTTCTTCGGACGCTCTTTTTGACTTCTTGTGTGAAGCGCTTTTCGTTCCCCGGTTTTGATCTCTATGTCCATGCACCCCTGGTTTGGAATGCCCCATTTCTGCACAAACTGAATTCCCGGGTGGTTTTTTTTTTCCTCCGGAGGCCATGCACTCTGGGGGCCCCAAAACGGCTGAACAATTCCCCCTTTGCTATTTCCAAATTTCTTTCGTCTCTGTTGAAACCTGAAACAGACACCCGTTTTGTTTTTTTTTTGTTTTTTGTCTGGATGCACTCTGGTTTTCTTTTTCCCTGTCTCTTGGGAGGTACTTTCACTTGCTTAAGATTGTCCGCCCCCTTTCCTGCCCTCCGGCGCAGCCCCTGCTCCCCCCCTTTCCAAGTTTCCCAGTCTTTCCGAAGACGGTCCCCATTATATTGTTTCCCCCTTCCCCAAGTTTTTCGCCGATTTCTTTCTTTTCGTTTTCCCCCCCCCCCCTGCGATTTCCTTCGGTTCCCACGATGCGGCTAACTTCATGGCAGTTAGATTTTCCCCGCAATTTTTTTTTCGGCTCCGAGCCTTCCCTTACGAGTTTCCCGATTTTTTTTTTTTCAGGTTTCGTCCCCCACCCTTGCGCTCTTTCCCGGACGACACAACTTCTTTTTTCATTTTTCAGTGCTCCGATTCCACACCTTACCGACTCCCGCCGTTCTTTTTTGTTCGCGTTTTTCTTTTATCTGGACGGGACTTTCTTTTTTTGAAAAATCTTAAGTTCCTGCTTTCCCTCTTTTTTGCAATTTTTCTGCACCTCTTGTGACACAGTGATGTCGGGAGCAGCCGCACTGGGACTTTTTTTTTTTTTTCATTACAGTCTTCGTTTTGTTTCATCGTTAGTTCCTTTTCCTTGTTATTCCAAGAGGCTGCCTTGCCAAAGCTGCCTTGACACAAGTTGTCCCCCCCGTCCGTCCAATTAGATCCCCCCTTTCCTGTCCTCCCTTTCGTCCCCTTTTCGCTTTCACGGGCAAAAACCCGGATGGGCGGATGCCGTCACGAACCGTCTTTCCTTCCGACGTAGTCCAAATTTTCGTTGCTTTTTCTTTTTGTCTTAAATCGCCTCCCCCTTCCTTTCTAGCAAGTCCGCTCGGGGGCAGTCGCTGTGGCCCCTATTGCATCTCTTTTCTTCCCCTCCTTTTTTTTTTTTTTTCGGAGAGGTTTTCTTCTGGCCTTTCACGTATACCCCTATTTTTTCTTCTGAGCAAAACCCCCGTTTTGCGATTGGGAGTTTTCCTCCTCCCCTCCACGCCTGCAAAGCACTCCTTTGACGGACCCTTCCCTCGTTCGTGCCGTTTCTCGAACATCCGGTTTTTTTTCTAAAAGCACCCCTTTCACAGTTTTTTTTTTCCGCTGCTTTCCGGGACAACGGAATGCATTGTCTCCCCAGTCTTCACTTTTCCCTTGTCGATGGGGTCGGTTCTTGGGCAAGGTTCCCTCCCTTTTGCGCTCTTCCCCACTTTTACAACAATGAAGCGTTTAGATCTTTCCTGAATCTTTTCAGGAGGCCCAAACAAACACCCGCACCGGGCTTTTCTTCCCTTTTTTGACCAAAATATTTTCCCCTCAGCAGCCCCTTTTTGAACCCATCGCAATCGAAGATCCACAAAAGTACGAAAATTTTGTCGGCCAGATCCCCCCCTTTCCTCATCGTATGCTTGAAACTTTTTCCGCTTACCGTGTTTCTCCTTCTGTCCCCCTGGGGCATCTGCGTGCACCCTACCGGAAAAAAACTGTCTCCTTTCCCCCGTCCGTTTGCCGTTCTTTTCTTCCCCTTCTCGCTCCCGCGACACTGCGTTTCTTTTTTTCTTCATAGAAACCATCGTGGGTCGTCCTGGGACGACTGTGTGTTCAGGAATTCCCGTCCCCCTCCCCAGACGTCCCCTGAAATCGGCTTTTTTTGAAGTCCTGGGCAAAATCCTTCTTTCTTTGTCCCCTTTTGGCAGCTTGTTTTTCCTTAGCGGTCTCCCTCGCAATTCGAAGTCCCCCAAAAGTGAAAACATTTCCTTTCACCCTCCTTCTTTTCATCTTTTTTTTTCTGTGACAACTCTCTTTCCATAGATGCCACCTTGGAAAAAAGTATCCACTTCACAGTGGGACATTTTTTCCCAGTATTGTTGGAAGCCGTTTTCTGCTTTTCTCGGTTTTTTATTCTTTTTGCCCTGTGGTCCTGCCCCCATGTGCATGGAATCATTATTATCATTTCGGTTCCACCACCTGGCCCTTCAACCTACCCAGTTTTTTTTTGTTTTCCTCCTGAAAAACTTGTCAGTCTTTTCCGGTATCCTCATGTTCTTAAGGCCCGTTCCTTTTCCTGGCAGTTACGTTACACGTCCCGCCCTTCCACTGGAATTGTTCTTTTGCAGGGCACATTCGAGTCTCGCGACGGTAGGAAATTCTTTCCTCCTTGAGAATCTTTTTTCTTTTCCTTTTCTTGGGACGCCAGTTTCCCCACAAAGCCCTCGACGCGAACCCCTCCGCGTGCAGCAAGCTGCCCTAACAAAGATAGGACGTGATGGGGAATATCCGGAACTCTTTCGGCCTTTGGAGTTAATGTCAGCAGGCCTTTTTTGATGCTGGGAGCGTGCCTGTAGCTGGGTTTTCTTCTGGTGGCCGATGGCCCTTTTTTCCCCTGGGCCCCGGCGACGCTTTCTGGTCCTGGTTTGCCGAGGCAGCCCCGACTTGGTTATTTACACTTTTTTTTTTTTTCATCCCCATGGAAGTCTAATGTCCTTTTCGCATTTCCTATTGCAAACTTTTTTTTTTGGGTTCATCCGAAAATGTCCTTTCTTTTGGGCGACCCCCCTCTCCCTAAATTTACGCTCTTCTTTTTTTTTCCCCCACTGCAGGGTTGTCTTCCTGGGGAGATTTCGACTGCTGATTCCCTCCGAACTTCCTTTCCCCTGGTCATGCGTGGCCCTTTTCATGTCCCCTTTTTTTTTAGAAGAAGACCTTTTGGACTTGGTTTTTTTTATTCTGGTCCACTTCTTTTGTTTTAGGCACCGCTCGACTTTCCTCTAAGCGTTTTTTTCCCCTTTTTTTTTTCCAGATTCGTTTCTTCTTCCTTTTCCTTTCCCTTTCCTCCCTTCCTTCTTTTTTTTTTTGAGAGATTGAAACGAAATTTTAAGCCAATGTCCACGTCCCCTGCTGCGTTTTTGTGCGTTCGCAGAACACTTTTTTTTTGCCCTGCATCCCTGGCCCTCCCCGTCGGCTTCCCCTCTCTTTCCAGAATTTTCCACAATACGGGTCACGCCCTCTTTTTCCTCACGATTCGGTTTTTTTTTTTTTTCCTTCGCAAGCTTCTTGCTTTTGACGAAACTTTTTGAATTTTGTTGTCACGGTGCTTTGAGTACCCGATTACAAGTAGTCCATCCCCCCCTTTTCGACAACACCAGCCCCCCCTTTCTTGGTATCTTTCTTCAAGTTCGATACTTTTCTCCGATTTTTTCTGAGCAAATTTTTCTTTTTCCTTTCCTGGCTGTTTTTCCCCAACCGGTCTAGTTACTTTCCCTTTGTTTGGGGCGAACCTTTCATCGCCGCGTTCAAGCTTTCCGCCCCCGTGCCCCGTTCCCCTTGCCACCCAAGCGTCCGTTTCACCCCCCCGTCCTCCCGTTCTCCAGTCATCGTCTGTGGGTCATAGGCGATTTTGTTTCCTCAATATGCACCTTTTTTTTGGCGAACGTTCTCCGTTCCCTTTTTTCAAAACGTCTATCTTTGGTATTGTGGGCCTGACCTTGCTGCCCTTTTTTTTTTTTGTTTCTCGTCGCTTCCTTATTTTTTTGCTTTTTTTGCTGTTTTTTCCTTTTTTCTTCTTCTTTTTCTGTTAGGGGAATTACTCTCAGCGAATTACGCTCGAAAAAACCTTTTTCCCTCTTTTCTCCCGTCCCAAATTAGTTTTTTTTCCTGTGTACGTTCTGGAACGGGCTTCGATAGACACTGAGTTTTTCCCGCTCAGTTTCGGAGTTAATTCTTGTCGTGGTCCTTCCTTTTTTTTCGGATGTTTTCTCTATGATTCCCCCCCCTTCCTTTTTTTGGCTTCAGCAAACCCGTATTTTTTCCCCCCTTCCCTCGCTCCTCTTGATTCATTTTGGCAATTTTTCGGCCCAAAGGCTGACCACACTTTTTCCTTTGCCTTGTGGCCGCGCTTGAACTGTCAAATCGTGAAGTACTGATGAACCTTTTTTTTCCTGGCGTTCCCTGGAGACATGTTCCCCACTTTTCTCGATGCCGCCCCACCCCTCCGGCGCTGCAAGGCTGCTCCCACTCGGTTCTTCCCAAAAGTTTTCTTTCCAATTAATATTGTTTGCCCCCTTAATTCACTTTTTTTTTGCGATTTTTTTTCCCCCGACGTCTGTCGTTGGCTCCCCTTGTCCTCTTCCCCCTTTCGGGGTCGGACACCGATGCCTACAATCATTGCCGTTCGCTCCCTCCCAAGCAATTTTCCGGGTCGGCGAGCCTCCTGACGTTTTCCTTTCGATTTTTTTTTTTCAGTTCCTTTTTTTTCTTAAAACTGGCGGCGTGCCCCTTGCAAACCTTCCTTTTCCATGTTTTTTCTGGTTAAGCTTCCCCAAAACTTAGTCCTCCCGATGCGTTTGCCTGGACCCGACTTCTCTCCTTTTTTTGATTTTTTTTTCCGGTTCATGCCGTTTACCCAACAGGAGTTGCACACCAGTCGGGAGGCGCACGGCCCTTTTTTGTTTTGGATCAGTTCTTTTTGTACTCCTCTTATTGGTTTATTCCACGTCTTTTTATGAGTGGGGCTGGGTCTTCCTTTGACAAGCTGCCCCCCAGCCGACAAGTGTCCCCCCCGCAGTCCGTGTAAAATATGACCTCTGACTCTCCCTTTTTTCGCAGAGGTCTCTGTGATTCCGGCAAACACGGATGTTGGCTTAGCACAGTCACCCCTTTTTTTCCGTCCATTCCGACGGTCGTCCACCCAATCTCTTTTGTTAGGCTTTTTGTTGCTCCGGAATTCCCTTCTCGGCGGGAAGCTGGCGGGCCCCAGAATTTTTTCTCTCCCTCTCCCGTTGTTTGTTTGGATTTTTTCTCCCCTTGACCTCAATCGCTTTCCCTATCTGGACTTTCTGACATTGGGCGATGGGGAGATTTCCCTCTTCGAACCACGCAGCGGCACTTTTTTTCTTTGGGTCCGACGGTTTGTCCTCCCTTATGACTTCCCTGTGCTTTTCGGTGTTTTTTTTGGGCCTTGGAAAAGCAACTCCAAAGTTTGGAACGCTGGCTAGTTCCTTTTCCCTCTTCTTCTTGCGTTCGTAATGCCGTTTTGACGGCTTGTGCGGCGTGCAGCTTGGGGCTTTTTTTTGAGCTAAGCCCTTTTGGGGCTAAACAATTCTTTAGGAGTGCTTCCACACATTTTGGTTGAATCAACACCACCGGACCCGGCGTCTTCCCCCGACTCCCTTTGCGGTCAGGCGGTCCGTCCTGCCCGAATTTCTTGACCCCACGTTCGCGCGGGGCCCCTTTTTTTTCCCAACAACGCCCCTTCGAGCGGCTAAGTTTGAAGTTTTACATTTCCCTTTCCCCCGATTCTCCTCTGCCAGTTTTACGACCCCCGGGAAAAAAAACTGAATCGTTGAAAACGACCCTTTTTCCGTGCGGTCATCTTTTGCCCCGCTTTTGGCGTCGAATCTAACGGCCATTGTAGCCGTCATTTTTTCCCGACGGACGACCTTTTTTCTCTTGTGACGGAGTTCCCTCTCAGGGGCTGACTTGGGATTTAGGGGCACAAAAATGATCTTTTGTGCCCGGTCCCCTTTCCCCTTTCTTTTTCCGCAGCTTTCGGATTGCGAATCTGTAATCCAAGTGAAACATTTTTCCCCCCTTTTTCAAGACGCCTCCCTTCCTGATTTTATTCATTCCCCCAGGTCCTTCCCTCTTTTTTTCAAGACGAACAGTACCACCCTTTTTTTTCCCTTGAATTGTCAAGCTTTTTGGTTTTCCCTGCAGAAGACAGAGGCTTGCGTTCCTTTCTTTTCCTGGCGAGTTCGGATTCCTGTTGTTCCTGGTGGTCATGCCCCCCCTTCCCTGAGATTCTGCCGTTTTTAAAACTGGGGTCCGCCCAGCCATTTGCGCCACTACCCCGTTTCCCCCCCTTCCGAAAAACACCCGTGCTTTTATCCTCCTGTCTATCCATGCCCCGTTTCTCCACACTCAACTGGCATTTTTTTCGAAAAATGCTTGCCTAACTTTTCGATTTTCTTTCAATTTTTTCCGCGACTTCTTCTCTCCCACGCATCAAGAGATACTCGAGATTTTCCTTTTTCCTTTTGTCTCCCCCAAAAACGCTTTTTTTGCCTTCCGAAGGTGACTACAAAAGGCGCCTTTTATCTTGCTTGTCCAATACAAATTTTTGCAGATAATGGAACTCTCGACTCTCTCCCCCCCTGTCATATGACTTCGCCGTTTTTGTCCCTGCTGGGAGCGTGCCGCGGTAGCGTTTCCAGCCGCTGTTGCCGGCCCTTGCCGGAAAAACGTCTTTTTCCCCCTGGTTTACGTTCTTCCCCGTTTGGATTTACACGCTGGTTTTGATTCATCCGATTTTCTTTTTCCCCTCAAGGGAGTTCCTCCTTTTTCGTATGAAACTGGATCTTCTCTTCTTTCCACAGTGTCCCCCTGGTTTTTTTTTTCCTACCCGATCATTGCGCGTGAACCCCTAGGGCCCCAAAAATTTTTTCCATGGCTTGCGGTCCTGCGCCAAAAACCCTCCTCTTCCCTTTTCCCTTTGTTGGGGCCGGTTGCATGAACCCATTTTTTGAATAAGAGTGGTTTTCCCCTTTGTCACCTGTCGGAATTTCCCACTTCTTTTTTCAAGGTTTTTAGGGACCATTCCGTGTTTGTGGACATTGGCTTCTCTTCCGTTAGTCCCTCCTCTTCTTTCCCTCCTCCCGTTGTTTTTTCGATTTTTCTGCGAACTTCCCATCTGGGGAAGCCACTTCACGCCCACCTGCCTTCGGTTCTTTTTTTCTTGCAGAGGCTCTTCGAAACATTCTGTTGCAGACTTTTCCGAAACCCGTTCCTTGGCGGGCCCCCAGCTTCAAGGAAATTTTCTTTCCAATCCAGGTCCCCCCCAACCCTTTTTTTCTCCATTTTTCTTTTCCCTCGTTTTAAGCTGCCTTTGCTTTGAAACCACCTTTTGCCCTGAGTTCTTTTTTTCCATGATCCTCAACTACCCCTACCCCCAACCCCACCGCCCCTCGGGCTCTTTTTTGCAAGCAGTGCCCGGTTCCTCGAGATGGGCTTCTGGCTAACACTTCCTCTCTCTTCCACAAAACCGTTCCTTTCACAGTCGTGCTGATCGTGTCAACCGGCTTTTTTTTTTTTCCCGCGTACTTCGGGACCCCCCCCAGTTTTAAAGGATAAGGGGCCTTCTCCAAGACACCCCACGGGTCGTTTTCTAGAGTCCTCTTTTTTCCTCATTCCATATGATTTGCGAATCGCATTACTATATGGACCTTCAAACCGTCTATATTTTTTTTTTTCTCTGCTGGCGACGCTTTATTCTTCCTCTCCCCCAATGTTGTTTTTTTTTTCACAATAGAAACCGTTTTTTTTTCTTCTCCGAGCTTTTTGCGTTAGATCATAATCTCTTCACGCGATTTACAAATTGCAATTTCATTCCTCTTTTTATGGGCGGTTTCGTGTTTTTCACGTCTGCTTTTGCCTCATTTCTAGACACTGGAGTGCTACCTTCTCTCCGTTCACTTTTTTTTCGCAGGCTTGGCCGCCAAGTTTCCCTTCCCATGGATTTCTCTTCTTCTTTCTGGTTTTGGCCCCATTGACACGGGTTCCATCTCCTTCGAGGAACCCTCCTTCCGACAGAGGCGCCGCAAGCCTATTCTGGCCTCTTTCCCAAAGTCCTTCCACTTTTCCTTTTTCTTTCAATTTATGTAAGCTTCCCTCCCCTTCCCCTTAATTGTAAGTACAGCATGATAATTCGCGTTTTCTGTCTGAGGGGATCCCCTGCTTCGATGCCTCAGTTTCCCCTTTTGGCAAGCTGTTGCCTGAAAGTACCTTTAAAGGAGGCAGCAATATATTTCCCTACTTCCCTTTTTGGCTTGGCGTGACGTCTCTCTATTTTTTTCCCTTTGGTTCTGAACAGTTTTTCCTTAGGGCCGAACGATGCGGCTACAATCTTCCGGTTCGAATCTACGCCACTTTTGCGGCGAGAGATATCCCTTTTGATCCACCTTTCTTTTTTTCTTTTCACCTGAGCGATTCCGGTTCAACAATCTGGCGAATTCTTTTCTGTCAAACCGGTTTACCCCCCCTTATTCCCTGCCTCCGACGGATGAGTCGGTTTTTTTGATCTGGACGACGCTCCGCTTTTTGGTGAAAGCTTCTTTTTTCCGGTCCGGCAGGATTGGTCCGGCTGTTCCCCCCACCCCCCCTTTTTGAACAGTGGGAGGCACCCTCCTTTGCCTTGTTTGGTTGGATCCCCATTCTTGTCTTGACTTCTCCTATCCCCCTTCTCTCCCACGAGGGGGAAAAAGAGCGCTGCGCCTTGCCAATTTTTCTCCAGCGACAAGTTTCACCAAGCCCTTTTCTCGACTTTTTTTCCTTTTTTGTCCGCAGTTTCCCCTCCGTCCACCCCCCATTTTTTCCCCCGCTGTTCTTTCAACCGGGCATGGTTTTTCAGGAGCCCCGTCAACGGTGACTTTTTTTGCCAGGTGCAATTCCTTCCCTTTGCTTTGCCCGCTGAGTTTCTCGTTGCCTTCCTTCCCCCCCCCCTTGCTCAGAAGTCATTTTATCGGCGGAAAAGCTTGATTCTTCCCACCGGAACCTCTTTTTTTCCTTCCCCCCTCCTCTGTTTGTCTTTGATTTACTTTGGGGCCGCCCCTTTCAGGCCGATAAATCTTTCACCTTTTGAGCACTGCTGTTTTCTTTTCCCAGAAAGCAGTTTTTTTCCCCCAAGCAACGTTTTTGGACTTTTTCGGTCGATTCCCCCCTTCGCGTCGTTTGGTTACATCATTTTGCCCCCTTTAAAGGAACAAAGACACCCTTTTTTTTGACTTTTTGTTCCCCACGGTTTTCCGTAGAATTGGGTACCCCTTTGGGGACAACCTTTTGGTTTCGATGGGCGTTTGCAGCTTGCCCCCGCGATCTTCCCACGCTGTGGACCATCCGCAGACTTTTGATTCCCCTATGGACAAAACGACCTTTTTTTCTGAATCAAACCCCCCCCCCCCCGTTCCGGGATTCCTCCCTTCCCTTTTTCCACTTCGCTTCCCTCTGCGGACTTTGAAAACCAAAAATCGTCCTGCTTTTCCCCACAAAGTTTCCCTTTCGAGTGGCCTTTTCCCCCCCCACGAAGAACGCATTGGAGAGGATCATACCTGTTTGTTGATCTTTTGGACATTTTCGGGCCTGATATCCTCCCCCACAGATTTGCCCCCCGGGCACTTAGTTTTTTACGAACTGGAAAAACACCAACTCCTGGGCCGCCCTGTCGTCTTTTTCTCCCCCCCTCCAAAGTGCGTTGGCTTTTCCTCGAAACGCATTGCTCCCGCGCCATCTAGGTCAGGGCCTTTACCGGACGACCCTGTTTCAGCTGGTTTTCCTCTTTTTTCGGCTCCTTGAAAAGGTTGGGCACCATTACCTGCTGCCTCTTTGGTCGGCTGGTTACTTCCTTGTACTTCTTGCTCTTCCTTGGCGCTCGAAGCAAAATTCAACATGTCTCCTCAAGGTTCTCTGAAAACCTTTCCTTCATCCCCGGGGCTTCGCCAATCTTTTTTCAAGCCCCTACCCAGTATCCCACCTTCAAAGGTGGAAATTGTTTGTGGCCAGATGCCAGAAATTTTTTGGTCGCTCTGTCGCCGGTGCCCTTTTTTTTTGGAAGTTTTTTTTTTTGATTCTTTTTTCATTTCTCCCGGACCTCCCTCCAGACTTTCCTGCCGGGGACTGGCGCAAGGCAAGCTTTTCCACTACCAAGGGCCCCCCCCCCCGAAACTGCCGTTCCGTTTGGTTCCCAATTGGTCTATTGGCCCGTTTCCCCCCTGGGCAGACCTTCTTTTTTTTTCCATCTTTTGAAACTGGAATTGTCCGGTTTGGTTTTGCACTGCGCGTACTCGGTTAGAGTTGACCATTCCCTTCACGCAGAGAGAATATCTCGTAATCCTGTTCGCTTTGGGAAAGGACCCCCCCTTGGCCGACCCGGACCCGGACCCTCCACAACCTCCCTTAGGCAATCTGCCACTTTACCCGATAGACGGTTTGATTTTTTTTCTCGCCCATGGAAACTTTTTCTTTGCATTGCGCATCTTTTTATGCACCCCCCCAATTTTTTCCCGCGAAGCCTTTTGGCGTTTTCTCGGAGCGGTTTTGACGACAGCTGGTTTGGGCTTGGCCGGGGGCCTTTTTCCCGCTTTCCTGCGGCGGACCTTTGCCTTTTTTTTTTTTTTTTTTTTCCCGTTTTCCGGGACGTTGGGCCCCCTCCCTCCTGAAGCGAAAAAGAAGTTTTGTTTTTTGCGGCGGCAATTACTGCCTTTTTCGGTTGCTAAAGATTGGTTTGTTTTGTTTTTTTCTGGTCTGTCTCCGATTTCCCTTGTTGACACGGGTTTTGCAAAAAAAGGTGTTTCGTCCTCCCTTCATGCTTGCGTTTTTTTGAACCAACCGCTTCTTCTTTGTTGATGCGTGGCACGGGCCTTAGGGAAAACTGGAGAAGATTTTCCCCTCCAGCACGGGACTTTCTTTCTTTTTGCGTAGGGTACCGAGGGCCTTTGTGGTCCTTTCTTTACGT
>Ga0179593_1428949_pt1 | contig 13668 bp, 16 predicted proteins | sample CZODoug2_1_08_16_FD_185931 | JGI IMG/M metagenome (GOLD analysis project Ga0179593, IMG submission 185931) | Vadose zone soil fungal communities from Angelo Coast Range Reserve, California, USA - CZODoug2_1_08_16fungal (PacBio error correction) | ecosystem: Environmental > Terrestrial > Soil >... | reverse complement strand
TTCCCAGCGTTCCCACCCCCGAAGCCCCCCCCGCCCCTTAGTTTTCAATCTGGGTCCCAGACCTTTTCCTCTTTTCCCCCCTCTCCTTTCCCCAGGTCCCGGAAGATAAAAAAGTCTCTTCATTCCAAGGTCTGAAACTTCTTAGATCCTAATTTTTCCCTCCCAAGCATGTCCTTCTCCCCATCCCCATTCTTTTCTTCAACACTTATGATACTACGGCATTTTTTCCCCACTCCTCCCCTTTTATATGACATGCAGGGTGTCTCCTCCTCCGTACCCCTTCCCCTGGATTATACCCCATTCACATAGATCACCGCATATGCCTACAATATGCAAAAGATCCCCAAACTGGTTTGCCCCCCCCAAGCTCCCTTTCCCATCTCCCCCCACCCTCCCCTTTCTAACACCCTCTTTTCTTTAAAGAAAGCCTTAGGAACATCCCCGGCCAGCCCTTCCACCTCCCCACCAGCACCATCGTTATGTTCCAACCGCGGAAACCCTAATCTCCCAACCCTCCGCTTTGCAAGTAACACCACTCCAGCAGCCTTCTCCCATGCCCTGCTCACGAAGATCATAACGCTTCCCCTGATAACCTCCCCCCCCCCAAAAATTCACCCTCACGTACCGCTTTTTTCCGATCATAGGTTATCCCTCAGGTCCAAAGGACTCCCCGCCAAACAGATTTCTAACTCCTGTTATTTCAGTTGGCCCGCCGATATGATTCCTTTTGACTTTCATCTTTTCCCCCCAGAAAATTAGCTTCCGATTTTCTTTTTCCCCACAGTCTTCCCATCGAGTTAGGAGACTCTGCACCCCCCTTGCCCTTCGACCTTTTATACTCTTTTCCTGCCTACAGCTGCGGGTTTCCCAAAGTCACCCCCTCCTCAACCCTATTCAGTTCACCCCCTTATTCACCTTTCTCGTCATCGACTCCGCCAAGGGAACTCACACAAAGTGAATTTGCCTCTGCTTTGCCTTATCTCCCGCTACCCCCTATGCTGTCCGGTTTTTCCCCCTTACCTTGAGTTTATTATTTGGATCTTTTGGTTGATTTAAATCTTGTATGAGTTGCATTCCGTATGGATTCCCGCCCCGCAGGTCCATTATACCCCCCTCAACCAAGGTAGACATCACGGACTCCTTCCTTAGACCACCTTCTTCACTGCAACAGCCCCAAAAGGACCTCAACCCCCAAATCCGGGACCCCAATTTCCCTGCGTTGCGCTGCTCCCTCGAAGACCACCGATTTGACCTTTCCCCAGTCAAACTGCTGTTTCTTTCTCCGCCTCCCCTTGACCTATCCCGTTAACCCCCCCAATAAATCGGTGCCACCCTTTCCCCCCTGATATTGAAGCCTCCTTTATACATTGTCTCATTTTCCGCAGTTTTCCTGTCTTGAGATTTACGGAGATTTTTCTTCCAGACATACAATTCCACACCTTCCTGTTTACTCCCCAAGCACCCCTTCCACCCACATCCCGTTCCCCGTATCCGACCCCTCCCTAAAGAAACCCAAAAGTAATTATCCCTCATAGGACCTCATCTCTGATCAAAGATTGCCTGGCCCCACACAACGCACCTCGGAGGAAAGCTTTAGGAATAATAAACTAAGGCGTAGGCACGTCGGACCTCGTCAAGGTTGCAAACTCCCACAAGGGTTTTGAAATGCAGCCCTCTCCGAAAGATTTGAAAGATTGCGTTTTCCCAGTTAATTGCAGACCGAGAAGATATAAACGGAAATGTTCATTCACGACCTCTAAGGGGAGCCTCCCCTCCTCTTGAGAGATCTGACCGGTCGGAGACCTGGGGGCATATTGGGTAGCTCATTTTGGATTTTACTCTCTGCGTAATTTGTTATATCTCCTTTTTTTTCCCAATTAAGTCCGGGATCTTTTCAATTTTGCTGGTTAAGAATACTGTTCCTGGCCTTTTTGGAGGTCTTCTCCTAAAGCAAATTCCTTTCCTATGCGGGCGACTCCTTGGTCGGCGGACGGCAAGATCTTTAACTATAGTTCCGAGCGTGTAGGGTTCCCAAGTACCCGGGAGTGACTGGCATGTTTGTCCTTCCGTTTTCGCCTGGGTAGGGGGTATTCGCCGGGGAGTTGAGAGTCCGAGGCTACCTTTATTTTATGTCCCTTGGAAACATATTCCTCGTCATTTCTTCTCCCTACTCCGGTGGCTACTCAGCCTCTGCTCACCACTTATAAATTCATTGGTTTAGCTCTTTCTGGAGACCCGTCTTCCCCTGATCCCCTTTTACCTTATTGCCCCTCCCGTATAATGTTCCACAATGCGAGGAATTTTACCGCGTCATTTGGAGCTCACCCTCCTGCTATCCTGGTGCTCCGCGCCGTTTTTTGTTCCATGTTGATCACGGGTTAGAGTTCGGTTTCAGGGTTTTTTGTCCAGAAGGTTCGGCCCCCAAACAGGAGTGCTTCTTGACGCCCTTTTGCTGCCCCCTCCTTGTTTATTTTCATCCAAACAATACTCCCTTCTGAAAAAGCCAATATGGACACAGCAAAGAAATACAATTAGAGGATTTTTTCCTTAAAAGTCTACCCTTATTTTGAATTATGTTCTTGATCTGCCAGGACGCCCTCTCACTTAACTCCTTCTGGTAGTCGGATGAAGTCTTAGATCTTGGGAACCCCTAAGGACCCTGGGCGTCCATTTATGATTATTGGCTCTTTTTTCAGTAGAGTAGACATGCCTCTGGAAGATCTTAAAACGCGTTGTCTGACCTGACCTACACCATCCCCCTCTTCCTGGAGGAAACTTCCATACAGTAGTTCGATATCTTTTTTACGAGATAGGCCTTGTACTGATCGGCCTTCCTTATGAGGCCGCGTTCCTTCTCCTCGGTTGTTTCAACGTGATAATTTTTTTTTTTTTTCTTTTTTTTTTCCTGGTGAATCTGACACGCAAGTCCTTATCTTTTTGCCAGGTTTCATGCTATGTCGTGTGGTCGCATGCTTCATCTTTGTTAGGACAAACTGTCGATAGGGAACTTTTTTTTCAATTCCCTTGATGGCCCGCTATGATGGCTTTGGGGTGGGGACGCGTCCTTGAAACCTCATTCCCCTTAGTCCCTTTAGCCCAGTGGGCTGAGGCTCCCGGCCCAGTGATGGCTACTTTCCCTTGGTGTTTCCCGGTTGTTCGATATTTCTGTAGTCGTGATCTCTCAGCGGTTCCTTCCTGACCGTGTTTCCGGGGAGGTTGGATCGTACTTCACACCCTTTTCATTGAGGAAGTCATGGGCTTACAAAGGAATTCTTCTATTTACATTGCGCGGCGCCTTTTTTTCCCTCTGGAGAATGGCCAATTGTCCCCAGTCTTTCGCCTCCCTGAGGCAATATCCTTCCCTCCCTTCCCTAGAGCCTTCTCTTATGTGCTGGGTTTCGGAATCTCCAATGCACTTCTTTCCCTGGTAGGGATTTTTTTTTTTAATGATGCTGCCTGGTGTGATGTTTGTGATACTCTTGTACTCGGATGATTTTTTCACCACAACCCTTCTCACTCCTATATATGCGGTGTAGTCCGTATTAGAGCAGGTTTTTGTTGCGCCAGGGCCTTTTTCACTGAGGACCGAGACTGGTAAGATAGCTGATAATCCCCTGAGTACCTTCCGAGTCATGGGGACCTATTTTCGGGGTCCTCGGACTCAGCCCTTCAGGTCATGGCCCTTGAGAGAGTGGTCCGACCCTTATCGAGGTCAAGCCGGATGCGTGGGAGTCTCTTTTTGTGATGGCCGGGAATATAGGTTTTGGTTTTGATATGCGGTGGCATACCCCGGGTAGCTGCGGTTTCCTGGTGTCCGTTGACTTTCCATTCTTCGGGAGTTCGGCAGGTTTTCTGCCTCTTCTGGTTTCGTCCTTCCCTTCCCCGCCTTCTGTCAACCATGTGCTGCAATTACTTTTCTTTTTTTAGCTTTGGATTCCTTCGTTGGTTGGTCGCCCTGGTGCCCCCCCCCCTTTATCATTAAGGGTTGTCGGGCTGAGCTGGGCTAAGCTGGTTGAATTAGCCTGTTTTTCCCCTCGTGATTTCTGTGCCGGATATGTTCCTGATTGTCTGTTTTTTTTGAAGCAGGCTTCCCTCCTAAATATCCTACTTTTGTTCGCTCTTGTTTTCTTTCCCTGGAGTAAACTAGAGCCGACTAGCACAATCCCCTGAAGCTAAAACAACACCCGGCTCTCTTTTTTACGTCTAAACTACGTTCTCCCCCTCTTTTTTCCGCAGTCACGTCCACTTTTCCTACCGAAAGAGAGCTAATCTATTCCCTCCCCCCCCCCCCCCTTTTTTTGTCTAATGTCATGATCCTCTTTGCCCCCATTCCACACTCAAAAGCAAGTGAAATTCCGAAACCCAGTTAATACCACTTACAACTGCGAGATCCCCAATTAACGTTTCAGCAACCTTACATTAGAGAAGATAGACCCTAGTTGCGCCGCAGTCTTAGGCTCACCACAAAAAAGGACCCCATTCACCAAATATTTTTTTTTTTTTTTTGAACACAGACCCCATACGATGCCGGCAATTCATAAACTTCAACCCTTTTACCGCCCACTGTATGAACTGATGGCCCGAATCATTTCTTACTGTAACTGCGCCCCCCGATTTACATTGGTATTTATCTTGCTCTGCACCCTTTCCTCCTACTATACAGCCCCTTTTGTATTACCCCCTTGATCAGCGAAGTCCAGTTCCCTCCACTTAAGTACAACTAAGATATTCCGTGAGATGCTTAAACCTTCCTCAATTCAATCTAAAACACGAATCCCCCCCCCACCACCCACGTTACGAGATCCAATCCCCCGAGCGTATTTAAACCACCTCAATGAACCAGCTGATCTTAATCCCCAGTTTCCCATGAAGATTACTTCTTCCCTTCTACAGTTTAGAGTGTCGACACTTCCTGCGAACCCTACCAAGAAACAGTTGTCCTTTCCCCACTCGTATTCCCCCATCATACCCAGCTCCTTGGCGTCCTTTTACCCGAACGGATATTGACTGCCAATGCTAGGTGTTTCTTCACACGCGTTTTTGGATATAAGAGGTCCCATCACAGCCGTTCCCTTTCCCAATACCGAACGATAGTGACCCCACCTTTTCCCACCACCGGCTACTTCGACTCCTACAAACCATTGAGACCCTGGCTGTCAAAGCCAAATTTCCAGAAGTATTGCCGTAGTCCCCCCTACCCTAACCAGAGCCCCGCGGGTTCCCATCCCCCCCGGCCGGTCTCTTTTTGCCGGCCTTTTAGGAGAGAAGAGCAGGCCCCAACGCCAGCCCCTACTCCCTTTTTCAACTGATCATCTCGATCAATTGCTTTATCCGATTCCCCGTCCCATCACACACCAAACCGTTGGCCCCTTTTCAGGACTCTTCAAAAGTACGTAGCTCATCCGTCTTACACCCCTTCTATGGTCCCATTATATTCCCTCTGATTTTCCATCAAATTCTGATATATTTTAATATGGGCGTGTCTTTCCTTTCAGATTGCCCCTTAGTCGAGGTCATTTGTCCTCTCCCTAAACATCGAGGCCTCTCTTCCTATCCATTTTGGAAATTCTTCGGTTAAGTTTCCGAATACTTTTCAGTTTCTTACCCAGATTCACCCCCTTCCAGCAGGGGTTCCCCATCCCCCCTACCCCCGTGAATTACAGCTTTAGACTGCTCCCACCCTCTTAGTTACCCTTAATGTCTTGAAAGGGTTTTCTGCTTCTCATTTTTCACACTTTTTCCTTTTGCTCCCATTTTCGTTCCATTTGTATGCGGTTCCCAGTTCTTTGTTTTCTTAAAGAAACGGCTTCCCCCCACATCAAACAATTTTCTCCCTTACCCGCATCCTTTCTATGGCCTTTTGTCACTTCACAAAACCCCCTGGGAACCGAAAACCTCCCCCCCCCCCCATTTTTTCAACACGTGATACTCTTTGCGGAGAACCCCAGAGTTCATACCCCACACCCGATCTTTAGTTATTATACGGTAGTGAACAAAGATTCCATTCAGCACCCCTTGCTCCCCTTAAATGTATATAACAATGATCATTTCTCGCAGAACTTCTTCCATTCCCTGGATTCAGAATCCTTGAGCATATTCCTGTTATGACAGGCAGACCTCCATCACTTCCATTTCCTCTTTTAACCCCTAGCTTTCGTTCCCCTCCAACGCACCTAATTATCCTTCTATACGGAAAATTAACCGTCGCATTCCCTCGATATTTCAAAGCCTTTTCTCCCAGTAATCTTTTTCACGTGGATTCCCCATAAGAGGACGTCCATTTTATTGACCCTCAAATTAACATCCTTTTTTTACCCGGTCGACATTCGCATTATCACGTTAATTGACCCTTCAGAGATAAAACACCCTTATACAGTAACCCCTCCCACTATAAGTTTCCCGGATTCTTTCCTTTGTGTTTTGGTGTCATATGGATCCCCATTTTCCATCTTTCCGGATTGTGAATATCTTTTAGTGCACCGGCAATATCGCGTCCGCATCTTACCGCTTTTTCCCCGATTCGGGGATATCCCCTCCAGTGAAGTCGCTTTCCTCAGTTCCTTTCAATCTGTTTCATATAATTCTGCGGGGCTACTCTGATCTTTTTAAGCACTTCTTAGTGTTCCGTATTCGAAGTTTACTTTTCTTTGTGTAGGCTACTTTTCAGAGGCTGGTTTTCTTGTGCCGTGCTTTTCATCCATTGGTCTCTTACCCTTTTCTTGGCTATGTCTGTTCTAGCACTGACCCGTATCGTTTCGCAGAATGTGTACTTCTTTACTATCATGGTGTTCTGTATCTCTTGTCTTTAGAAATCTGCTATTTCTACTTTTCTCTTGTCGGTTTCAAGTAGTCAATGCCGTTTCCTTTATAGATATTCAACTTCTTTTTGAAATATTATCCTGGCGTATGCCGTCGGGCGGCATTTGACAGGATTATACGTTGGTTTGAGCTTCTTTGCTTCTTTTCCGGTGTTTTTGTCTCCTTTTGCGGCGAATCCGGCTGGTGGATATTCGCCCCTCAGCGTATTTGTTATTTACCTTGCCCCCTTTCTTGGCCTGGTCAAATCCTGCACCGATACCCCCTCTTGTCCGAAATCGGAGAAAGAGTGAATGCGACGCAGTTTTTTTTCAAACCCCTTCAGCATTTCCCTCGACAGTCTAACTTCACTTAGGTAATAAGGGTATGAGGCTAAATTTTTTCTCCCTTTTTATTCTTCCTGGGAGTCGTGAAGCGACCCTTAGGATTGCTCACTTGATCTCATTCTTCTAATTTTACAGCTTGAGCTGCCACCTTCCATTGTATGATCGTCACCCGTTTATCGAGCGTCTCCCATTCCCTGGATTTTTTCAAGTGTTTGATGACGCCCCCTTGACCACATTTCAAACCCGGCCCAAGTAATAAATATGTTCCTTGGGGCGAATTATTATTTTTTCTATATTTCCATTCCCCCACCCTACACTGAAGACTTCATAAAATTTATGCCAATGAGAACAGGTAGCCCCTGGTTCGGGGCCAGAATTCGGGTTCTTTGAGGGTTGAACTATGATCAACCCTCCATCGATCTCTCTTGCTATCATTTCCTTCCTTTGGTCTTCTGTTTTTACCTCCATATCTTTGCGGTCAACCCAAGATGTAGATCTTTTTTCAACGGCCGAGGGTCTTTCTTTTCGCTCTGGGTCTTTGGGGCGCAGCTATCCCGCTTGGTTTTCAAGTTTGGCTGAATTTGCTCCTTCCGTTTTTAAGGACGCTTTGTTGCTGAAATTCGCTGTGTTTAGTGGATCCTTCTGTTTTCTTAGATTTTTTTTTTTCTTTCTTTCCTCTTCTTATCCATTCGCGGTTGGAGAGGTTTTTGTATTTCCCCCTCCCCCCCCTCTCAATTCTTAAGTAAGAAGGTGTTCCCCCATACCGGTGGCTATATTTCACTTGTGGAAGGGCTATGACTTTTCACTGTGTCTTGAATGACCCCCCTTCTTTTAGTACACAGCTACTCGCAACTCATCCTGACTTTAGACCTATTGGGAGCTGGCTCTTTTCTGAGAAAAAGTTTCCCCCTGGCTGAGCTGGCTTTCTTCTGATGGAGCGGTAGGTGATGGGTGTGCGCTGGCACGAAATCTTCTTCTTTGATGTCCCCCTTCTGACTTTCTTGAAAACTTTCATTCTCCTTTGTGGTGACGCCTTTTCCTTTTCCTAAGGAATAGGTGAAGATAGCCTTACGGTCTTCAATCCTCCTAGTGTACAAGCGTGATGTTGTTCCCCTTCCCCAGGCATGTCCTCACCTCTTCCTTCCTCTGCACTATGTCTGTGTTCTTTTACTCTTGATCCACTTCTCGGAGATCTGGTTTCCTGCCGGATCCATTATTTATTTCATTTATTTTTCTGCGCATTATTTCCCCCTGGTCCTCTAGTGAGTACACGCATCCTTTTTTTTAACGTCCGGGTATTGTCTCCGTTGATTGTGATGAAGGTCTGTTGTTTTTGTCGTGACAACCCTTTTTGCCTGTTAGGCATACAGGACCCCCCCATTCTTTATCTATTGCGCTGGATCACTTTGTCCTTTTAGGTTCCCTGTGACGTACGGTCGTGTTGTTTTTACGGGGTGTCGATTCTGGATTTGGATTTTTGTTCTCTTCCTATTTTTTTTTCTTTCCTTACATCCAATGGTTCAGAAGGACATCTCCTCTTTTTTCCTCCCCCATTCTTGATCGAGTTGCTCTGGATTAACCATCATCTCTATCCCCCTACCTTCTTCCCCCCCACCCCCTTTTGCTCTTTTTATATCTAAACTAGTATAATTACATCCCCCCCCTTGGAAGGGTAACATTTGTCTATCCCTAACGAAAACGCTCCGCAGCGAAAAAGCTCTTCCCCTCAATTTTTTTAGTCAATTGCATCCCCCTTTCCTCAAATTCAACTTTTAAGGTTCTTCACAGAAGAAACAGCACATTGCTTTTACTTAAATAACAATACGATCAGTCCCCAGGAACACCCCCTCCCTAAGTCCCTCCCTTCTCTACCCCTTCCTATGCAAGAACACACAAAGACCCCCTGAAATGCAACCCCTTATGCCCCAGCAAGATTCCTTTACGATCCAGTTCCCCTATAATGTCCTTAAATCCCCCAATTTATAAACCCTTCTGCGCCCTGATGACAATATTTTTCATCTTTATTCCAGGCCCTCATCCCGAGAACCCACGTTACTGATGTAGTAAGGTATTTCCCTTTCTCCTCATTCCCAAAAACATAGGTCCCACCTGCCTCCCTGTTCCCAAGTTGCCATCCTTTTCTGACACCACTATTCCTTCCTGTTTTTTCCCCATCTCCACATAACCCACACAAGGGACCCCCCCATCAGCCTCACCTCCGGCTCATTAAGAACATGCCGATTCCGTAGGGAACATTTTGCCACCAAATGACCCGCAAATTCCGCACAGGAAGATCAGTCTTCTTTTTTTCCCAGCCCCGTCTTGCATGGAATTTGCCTTCAGTTCTTTTCCCCCCTCTTCATCCCAGAACCATATTTTAGTATCTTTTCTGTAGAGACCCCACTCATCCACCCCCGCACTTTAACTAGTCCTCCTTAATGTACTGATTTCCCCTGAAAGGTTACCTCACACTGACCGTTAAAACCCATTTGACGCCTTTCTATCCCCACGTCTTTGACGCCCATCCCCCCCTTCCGTTTCCCCTACTAAGTGAGCTCCCCCCCCTTGGCAACACCCTAAGCACATCGGAGGCTGTTGACAGCACCACTCTTGCCTCCAAGAATTTTGCGACAATATGCGGGCTGCTCAGCTTCCACAGCTCACATCCAAAACGACCGACTTTTCCCCTCCCCCCCATTCAACTTTCAAACAAGTCCGCCATCTGTTTGGCCTCCCTATCCCATTGAGCCGGACATTCCCATCCGGCCCCCCATACTTCAGATGCAAACCCCTGATCATCCCCTCCTGACCATACCTATCATCAGGATCCACCACCGCCAAGACTTTTTTACCCACATCTTCCCCGGTTGGACCACCTTTGCCTTCGACATCTCCCTCCAGTTTACTCTTGTAAGAAGCTTCCCCAGGCCTAGGAAAGTTCCATGTCTTTAACTTTCACACCAGTTCCCTCTTTTCTATTACTGTGCAGTTTGCCTTTCTTTTCAGAGGATCCCTGCAAAATCACCATGCCGCCTTTTCCCCAACCAGTCCTTCCCCTTTTCGGCTTCGGTGCAACATAGGTGCCCCGATAGACTGACGATAATCATGTCTTTTTTCTTCTCGATTGCGTGTCATAAAATACTTAATTTTTTTCTAAGTATTAAACTTTTGCTCAGCCCCATTCTTTCCATTCTTACTTCCCGACTCCCAGTGCAAAATAAAGTTTCCTCAGGAGACCTGAAGAAGCAGAGTTCCTATAAGTAGATGTCCTTCTTACTTTAAAAAAACCTGCGTTCTCATTAAAATCCTTCTTTTTTTTAGATCTTGGTGAAGTGGTGAATTTTTGCCTGTACCGGACCAACGGTGATTGTAATACCCCCACCCCACCCGGTGCCGTCCATAATTTCATTCCCTTTATTTTCTGTCCGAATTCTTTTCTTCCTGTAAAACCCCCAAACCCCCTGGAACGTAATTTTTTCTCCCCCTCTCCTATACAATCAGGGTTTTTAGGCTCGGGTCTCCACCCCAGGATTACATTTAAAAATTGACTCAACCGATTGACTTTCCCCTTGTAGAGCTTTTAGGCAGATTGTTCCCGTCCCCCCACTTCTCCCTCCAGTAATTACCATAGACAGACTTTCCTTTTTCCCAATAGTAAACCAGTGATAGCACATTAAGACTGAAGTGGCCGTCTTTTAGCTAATCAGTTTGGAGTATCTTTGACATGTTTATGCCTTAGAAATAGCCTCAAATGACAGCCGTTTTTATCCTCCACCCCGGCACCTTCCCAATACAAAATTGGTTTCCCCGTCTCCGACCAAGCATTCACCTCAACACCATACATTATCAGATCCAGAAATTCTAAGCTTAATCTCCAGATGGAGGACACCAGAGTCCCGTCTCCGCAGAATGAGCGCTACCCTTGAAATGGACCGTAGGAGTTTCACAAAACCCATAAGGTTGGTTGGACTCTTTTTTAGGCAGCACCCTTAACCTCCCTTAAACCCCTTCTTAATGGTCCCGGTTACTGATTCGTCCAGCCTGACAACTGGCAGCCCCTCCATAAATTTACGGTATAAACCTACCCCCCTTTCTTCCCCCCTTTTCGTATTTCCCTTGTAATATTCTTTGTTTGCCTCTGAGACGCCAGAGAAGGGAGTTTGGTATGCAGGAGTTATGTGTTTTGTTCATAATCTTGCATACGGCACATGTTGCTTGTCATCTTGCTTTCTTCCTGGGGTAAACTAGGTCAGGTTTTTTTTGTATGCCGACCAGTTCTGATGTGTTACCTGCTCCCCTGCCTACGGACTCAAGGGGTCTTCTAATGAGCGGTTTCTTTTTTTTTTTTTGTGCAGCATTTACCGAGACTCTTGATTATTAGAGATAGTTGCGTTGGGCTTTTTGCCTCCCCTGGTTTATCCTCTTTTTTGGATTGGTTCCTGGGTTTGAGCCCCCCCCTCTTGCTAATATGTGTCCAGAGTATAAAATTCAAAGTATATCTCCCCTCCGGCCTGAGCAGCCTTTGGAAGAACAAGGCTATTTCTTCTCCCCCTGGTTTTATCATTTTTCCTCTTTTCCTATGTACCCTATGATGGGGGACGGCTAATTTAAACGGCGACGGTTGATCTCAAAATCGCGATCCTGGCGTTTCTTTTGGCTCCTGAGCCCTCCTTGTGGGTGTCCTTCTTTCTCCTGTTTGAGAATTGGTTTTTCCCCCTGGTGAGTCTCAGAGGGCCACAGTTAAAAGGACAAGGCGGATGCGGTGATCTATTCCTCGCCTCACTTGTTTGTTGTATTCCTGCCCCGTTTCCGGGACTCCCCTACGGCCCTTGCAACCTCTGCCCCCTTTTCCAGAACTTCTCCCCTTTAATGAATTCAAACCAAGGTTCATCCATGATCCCATCAGGTGACTGCTGTGCTCCGGGATTCCCGGAGCAGTAGCCTTCCCTATTTTATGTTTCCCTGGCGGATTCGCTAAGTCTGATAATTGGTCTGAGCAATAATTTCCTTTTTGCTTTTCTTACGACCAGGAGGCGCCAATTCTTGGATTTCCTTTCGGGCTCCTATTTCTCTAGACTTCTGCTGGCCTCCTTCCACCCTCTCAGCTGCCGCCGCGGCCCCATTCCCTGAAACAGTTTAATAAGACGCTGAATGATTCTTGGCCCGGGAAATATTCAGTTGTCTATCTTTCTCTCTTCTCCCCTGTTTTCCTGTCTGACGCTTCTCCCTTCCCCGACGCCCAAATCCTGGTGTGTGAATTTTTCGTTTCATTCTTTCTTTAACTGACGACCTTTGACTCTCTCCCCCCCCCGGTCTTCAATGCTCTGTTACGAATGGAGGGTTACCACTTTCCCTTCCAAACAGATGTTCGCCGTCACTTTTTTCCCCGGCCCTGTGATTTTCCCCCTTTCGATGCTGGCGCTCGGTCGTTGGTACGTTTTCTAATTTTCGGCTAAGTTTTTCTGAAGGGCAAGGAGTTTTCGAGGCTGGTTTGCGAACTTCGATGGTGTTTTTCCTTTTGGATTCTTACCTATTTATCCCCCGTTTTATAGTCCCGGGGTTATATCCCCGGTCCCCCTTCCCTTTCTTCCCTTCTTCGCCTATGTTTTTTTTCCCGGGTTAAAAGGAAGGCTTATGAAATGCAGGGGTTTCAGGGGCAGTCAGTCTTTGACTGCGTTTCTAAACTTTTCTTGGCGAAATTTCCACTATTTAGCCCGTCTTATTTCCTAATACAATCTTTTTCTCCGGACTTAGCGACGTTTGTCGCAGCTTTTCTGAATTTAAAGCAGACGGGACCGAGCGGGATGTTCTTTCAATGACTTCTGCTTTTCTTATGATGTGTGGTTTGTCCCCCCCCTTGTACTTGAGAATGCAGGATGACCCCCCACCAAAAGACCCTCATATTGTAGTTTTATTCAAGGCTTCCTTCCCCATTTCCTTTCTGGTTTTTTGCAATTTTTTTTCCTATGGAATAGCAGGCCTTAACCTTACTCATTACTACGGATTTAACGGGTTTTTGGTCGCATCGGTTTATTTTTTTGCCGGAATAAACTTCTGCTTGGCCCTCGTCAGCTGGGGGGTTCTTTTTAATGGGTCCTTTTCATTTTCGTTTTACTCCCCTTAAAACTTAGGGAGGTAGACGTTGTTCTGTCTGGCCATATTTCTTGTCCTTTTTGTTCCTTTGTTTTCTTTTATGGTGCGAGCCAGCGGGCGATCCCGGCTATTGGTGTGTTGCAACGTTTTCGAGTCGAAATGTAGAAGGTATTTTCGAATGCTGTGCTTGTTTCGGCTTTTTTCTTCAACCTTCCCTGGCCTGTTTTGTCGTCACATTTTTTGACAGCCACCACTGGATCACCACTTCTTTCTATTTTGACTGTTGCTGCGCTTTGAGAATCCCGTCTTCCCTTGTCTTTGTGCGCGCTGGCGCTAATCGTTCTGTAAAAGAGCCGTCTTTTGTGTGAGACCCCCTGTTATTTTGATAGAGTGCTTTTTAAGAAACTTTGTAGAACGTGGTACTCCCCCCACT
>Ga0179593_1368216_pt1 | contig 13668 bp, 20 predicted proteins | sample CZODoug2_1_08_16_FD_185931 | JGI IMG/M metagenome (GOLD analysis project Ga0179593, IMG submission 185931) | Vadose zone soil fungal communities from Angelo Coast Range Reserve, California, USA - CZODoug2_1_08_16fungal (PacBio error correction) | ecosystem: Environmental > Terrestrial > Soil >... | reverse complement strand
TGGAACTGCAGGGGTCCGTGTCCGCCCGCAGGGCCACTGGGGCACCGCCCACGCACGTCCCCCAAGTTTTGATTTTTTTCGGCGCGTTGTCACCCCCCCCCATGAGCGGCCCCCGCCCGCCGGTCTGACCAGGAGGTGAGAAAGTGTCCTCGTCTTCGCTTTGACGGAAAACCTTTTCGGAACTTCAGGCCATGCGTCCGCGGGGGGGCCGGTTTGACCAGCTACGGAACACTTACTAGTTTTAACTCCCTCCCAGTTGCAAGCGATTGTACTCGGCTAGCAGCTTCTTTTTTAGTTGAAGAATCAAACACGGAGTTTTTGGCGATTTTTTAATCCCACCTCCTTCGGATTTGATCATCGTCGTAATATTTGGAGATGTTGCTTTGTAGTAAAGCTCGCCTTCCCAAAAAAGTTCTCCTTTTCCGTCCCCATTTTTCCCAAACCCCTCTCGCGCCGGCTGGAAAGTAAAACACTGGAACCAAAGCATTTACTCCCCCTTACCTTTTATTCCATGGAGACAACTTCTGTGAAAACGTGTCCTGGGAGACTGTTTGTTTCCCCGCGACGAATGACCGTAACTTTACCTCTTCCCTCGAGCCCATGATTGAGGAGGAGGTTCATGCTGACTTTCTCCATGTCCCCCCCTAGTTCCAAAAAGAATTTCATATTTAATACTGTTTTCAAAACGATTTGCTTCGCTTGCCCTTGCCCTTTAGCCTTTTCTCCCAAGTGATCCAGAAACTTCCCCCACACCGCAGCCCCACCACTTAGTTAAGGCCGCCGTTTTTTTCAATAGAAACAGTGTCCACCGTCTTTGCGTTGCCAACCCCTTCTTCGGCCTTAACAACCAGGTAGGACCTCGATTTTATGACCTTGACAGTCCTAGGTGGAAGAGTTTGTTTGCTGCTCAACTACGTCTCGGATTTACAATCTTTTTTTTTGTCTGTCCTGCTTTTACCCTCCATTTTTCCCCTTTCCCGAGATCGCTATTTTATTGACAAGAGTTCTCCTTTACCTTACCAACATAAATGACACCCGACGGAAGATTCTGGGGAGGTGGAGCGGGTCGCGCTCTGATTTTTCACGAAATTGAGGTCTTTTGCTCTCATACCCCCTGCGCTCGCATGTCGATGGCCCCCCACGAGCTCCAAGGTCCTCTGGATAGCGTTAACTCCCGCCCGATTTTCCCCAGTTATTAGACCCCAATGTGTCGGGGCCGAGACGACCAAAGTACTAATCGACTAGGTGGCCCCTCCCCATATCTGCCTTTCTTGCGTCTTTGCTAATCTGAGATTTTTTTCTTTTCACCAGTTTCTCCGCCTCTCTGGTTACCAGAGGGGCTGAAGATTTTACCCAGTTTTTACCCCCTTCGTCTAGGCCTTTTTGCCCGACGACAGCCGCCGGTCCGAAACCCTTTGGGTCGGTATTTTCCTTCCCGGGGCAACCGGCCACTATGAAATTACTGAATCTTACCAGGATTGTTTTCTTTCTCCAACCACGGTTGAGGCCCCTGCATGCGAAACTGTACGAGAGTAGATAGCTATTCCTTTTCATTGTTTTCCGCGCGGTAATTCACATTCCACAGCTCAAGTTCCAAAAAGAAGATTTTGCGTCCTCTCCAGTGTCCATGATGCCTTATCGCCTACAAAACAACGACCAAATCACTCACCAACCCTACTTATCGGAGGTTGCACTGATCCCCTCTCGTGATATCGCCCACCGGCCTACCGGGAGGCTTAGACACCTTGTTAGTGAAGCAGTCCCCGAATGGCACTTGCCCTTTACTCTTTTAGCTCCTCCTCAGCGCCTTTGAAAGTCTTTCTGCAATGACAACGTCTTTGGATTCAAGCCTCTCCTATGGAAATTCTAAATTTTCCTTCCTTCCTTCATCTCTAGGCTGCCTGGTACGGTTTGCCAGATCCCAAAAAACAGATACTTGCACCCCCTTTTTCAGTCCTCATGAGAACCATGATATTTCTTATTCTCATCGTACCCCTCCCTGTGAACCTTAAACCTTACGTATGGCCTAGGTCAATACCCGTGCCCGCGATCCTCGTCCCCCAGATGTCGTCTTCTCCGTCTTTCGAGCTCTCCCAAAACCCATTAACGTGAGTAATCACATATTCCTCTTTGCATCCCAGGATACATGTTCTTCCATAATGCGAATAGTAAAGCTTGTCTTCCCTCCGCTTTGCGCAGCACCTAAACCACGCGGCCAGTTCATCCCTTTGTCCCGTTGCAGCCCAGCATGAAATCAGTTTGAAGCAGTTTCCTTTTCCACTCCTCCCATCCGATCCCACCTCGGTTATTCCTCACTTCCTTTAGCGCGGGTTGGTTGAATTAGTCTTCTTCCCCCGTTTCCTCACAAGGCTTTTTCCACCACCATCGCCCCAGCTCCGGTGGGCGGAAGACCGGGGTCTTTTCCCTATTTTTCTCTACTAGCTTTCTTCACGCAGTGAACGCAAGATTTTATTCAAGTCCGTTCCAATAATTTGCCCGAGCTTTCATTCCCCATTCCGAAGGACGGTAGAGTCTCTTGTTCTCCTAGCACGTAATTTTCCCCCGCCACCACCTTCCTTCTTCTTGAAACCCCATTCCTTCGGGGCATTGCCTTCCTTTTCTTGATCAGGATTGTACAGGGTTTGTAAGAAGCCTTTAGCTGTTCCCTCCCTTCTGATCTGATCTTTTCGATCCTGACATCTCTCCTCGCACCCGCTTCATGAAATCTTTCTAGAGGCTTGGTATGAAGTTTGCCCTTTTGATTCATCTCGCTAATCCTATAATGCCCACCTTGTTCAAAATGACCCTTCCAAGCCTTTTATTCCAGTCAGGGTATTCCCTCGGATTCCTTCCTCTCCCATCAGTCTGATCCACACGTCCACTCTTCATTCCGCCCAGACTTTTTACCGTAAAGTACTGATTGTATCTAAGTCCCTCTTCCTCACTTCAACACTAATTTCATTTTTCATCCGCTCCGCCACGAGATGATTCCCCCCCCCCGATCGAGAACCCTCCCACGGTAATGGCCACAAAACGACATTTCATATCCTTTTCTCCAGGACCGTAGTTCCCTGACGGCCACCGTTCGCGGATCGTCCTCGCTCTCTTGTGGGTTGTTTCCCCCCTCTGATTAGTTTTCTTTTCATGTACTTAGTTTTTTGGGTTTCTTTTTAATTGCCCCGTCTTGTTCCCTCTAGTTTTCCCTTCCCTCTTAGCATTATCTTATACTGGCGCTGCTATTTTAGACCTCTCTGACATGTCCTCCCCAAGTCTTTTCTCCAAACGCGTCATGTTCATCTGATATCCTTTTGAAGCAACCTAACGTTTGTTTTATCATCGTCCCAGGTCGAACGTTTCTCTCTATCTGGATCAGATGAACCCTCCTCCCCCCCGAGGTTACTTCTCAGCGGTTTTTCGTATTTGTTGCAAAGTTTTGTAAGTTGTCTATCCCCTTTTTCCCTCCTAATCCATTTTTTGTTTTTTTTTGTGCTGCGCTCCAGCTGTAAAGACGTACACTGCCCCACGACGGACTCTTTCTCCTCGATGATTTTTTCGATTTCTTCATAATCAGGTACTGGGACATTAATACACTTAGTGTTCCCTTTTCCTTCCAATTCTCGTCTCTGTCCCTTATGCAGCAAGGTTTTGAGTACACTTCTTATTCTCACACAGCTGTTTCTAGCCCTCTTTCTCACAAGCTAATGAGTGTCCCCCCCCAACATCTTCTCACCTTCTCGTCTTTCAAAATGACCCCACAACTTATTGACACCCCTCCAAACTCCCCCCCCTCATTCGGTGTCATCTGACCCCCCATTCCTAAAACAAGAGGAGTCTATCCAGCTGACCCCCCTTTCCCCCCCTCGGACCCCCTCCTTCTTCTTACTTCTGGCGGTTTCCTTGACGTCTTATATAATGGTTGCTTCCTTGCTTGGGGTCGCCAATTCTGACCTTTTAATGGCTTCCTTTCGAGATCCAGTTTCCTCGACTCCGTCGGTACGGGAATTTCCTTACAATTCAGCCCCCCTTTCTGGTCCCTCCCCGTGGGTTGAATTCCGCGCTTATAGCTGGCGGTTTGTCCCCTCCGATGCCTCCTCTGTAGAGACCCTTTCCCGACTGCAATTCTTTGGACTCATGGTGGGTTGCATCTTCTCGAAGTTCTTTTTTCTTTCCCCCCTGCCCCCCCCCCTTTGTCTTTTTAACCACTCCAATGGCATCGCGTTGTGAGGCTTCCCTGATTTAAGGCTTCTAACCTCTTCTTTTCCTCCGAAGGAGAAAGTGCGGCAAACACGGTCTCCTCCATCCCCCTGTCCCTCCCGGCGTCTGTTCATACCCGGTGTTCTTACTCCAATCTCCTCCCCCCCCATTCTGATTTTCTTATATGGCAATGGGCCATGTGTAACATCAGAGGTTATGTCCATGGTTGCTTCCTTTTCCTGTCCTCCCGCTCTTCCCGCCCCTCTGTCCCGCATCACCTTCCTTATTTCTTGGGGGGCACCGTCTCCGTTTCTTCCCCCAGTTGTCCGCGATCACCCACCCGGACTTTAGTAAATCTTTCGTCTCACCCCCGCGTTTTGGTGAGCATGAGGAGTCATTATTTCCTCTCCCTGTTCAGCTGGTTTCTGCCTTTCCCAGACTTTCTAATTTTGTGAGGGTGGATGAGGACCACCTCCCCCCCGAATCTCGGTTCATCGCTGGTCAGCCCACCATCGGGGAAGAAAGGAGGTTGAATCGCGTCAATGGGTGTTTAAGCTTTTTGTATGGTCGTTCTTCCCTCATGTGGTTTCATCCCTCATTTTGGGTTTTTTTTGCGATTATCCGTATTTCACCAACGGATATTATTCCTGAACTTTTTCTCCCTTCCCTCCTCCCCTTTTAGTCTTCTGTAGGCCGCTGATAATCCGAAAATCTAGACGAACCTGTTTTGATTTTTTTCGTTTCTGTTTGTTTCCTTCTTTCTTTTACCCGTCAGCGTCTCCTTTGACGTGCTTTGGGAGTCCAAATGTGTTCCTTTTGTCCCCCTCCCTGTCATTTCCCTCTCATATTCTTCGTGCGCTGAGGCGCTCACAGTTCTCCTAGATTGGTTTTTGTGGGCCATCACCCGTCCTAATACACCGGTTTTCCTCCACCAGGCTTCCCCTTTTGATCTCTCAATGCCCCCCTCCTACTTTTGGTTTTCTTTCGTTGTTCGCGCTCAGCCATGTCACCCCTTCTTTGTATCCCCTCCCCCCCAATGTCACCTGCCTGAGCGTGAACCCCCTGGACCTCACTCTTTACCACTTTCTGCATTTTCTCACCTCATTTCCGTTATTCCCGTACAGTCTACCTGCTTTTTTTTTTTTGCGGATCTCTTTCATTATCAGTCTGCAAAGTGGGCCTCGTTCGTTCGTGACCCCACCCCCCCATTCGTTTCTTTTCTCGCTTTTCTGTTTCCTCCCCCCTTCGATACTTCACTACGTCTCCCCCTTTCATGACTTTCCCCCTCCCCCTTTTCACCTCGATTCCCTTCCCCGTTGCGAATACGAACTGAAGAAGTTATTTTCTTTGTGGCCGATCGCTCTTTGCCGCCGGTCCATCCCCACCCTGGTCGTCGTCCCCCTAAGTGGTAACCAATTTTCTTTACGAATCTCCCTCTCAATCTGATGTGACATTTCCCTCCCTAAAAGTAATATAATTTTTTCTCCTTTCTTCTATTCCTTTTTCCTCCCCATCAACTACCTCTCATCCGCGTCTCTTCCCCTCTCCCCTTCCCCTTCGAAGTCTTCCCTTCTCCCCCCCGATGTAGTCGTACCGTCCCCTTAAGCTTGCAGGCTTCGCCCCCCCTCCCGCGGTGTCCCCTTCCCTTTTCTATCACCCATTCAACCCTCTACTCGAGGTCTTCGCTCCCCCACACTACTCTTTCCCCACATCTGTACTCTTTAAGCAAATCGTTCCTCACAATTGATAGTCCCCCCCCTTGGAATCTCTTGGTTTTCCCTCCCCCTCTTTTGGACCAGGCTTTTCCAAATAGTAAGTTCAGGGGCCCCCCTGTGGGCGTTTTGTGTGTTTTCCGGTTTTTGTCTCTTTTTCTCCCCACTTCTTAAATTGCAAGGCTGTCTTTTCTGAAGCAAAGACAAATTATTTATAAAGTTGATTTCTTTTTTAACTCTTTCCTGTCTCTTCATACTGCCCCCTCTCCTTCTTTTTCCCGCTTCGATGAATCGTCCCTTGCTTCGATTTTTCTGCCCCTCGTCCCCTCTTCAAATTTCAAGAATAGGTCCCCAGACGAAAACTGATTTTCAAGTAATCTTTTCTCCAAGTTTTGGTATTTTTTGCTTTGCTCGCGACGTGGCTTATTCCTTTGTTCAGCACTTTCTTAGCAGAGCGTCAACAACGAGCTCTCCAAGACTTTTTACTTTTTTTTTTGGCCTCTTGCTTCTCCGTACCTCAAGTTCTCTTTTGCTAAACCCCCAATTTTCTGTTTTTATCGATCTCTCCGCGATAGAGAGTCAATCTTAAGTCTTTATGAGATCACTCTCCGTTCCCTTCCTTTCCTGACCAAATCTCTTGCAACTTTTTTATTCCGAGCGTCAGAGATCGAGGACCCCTCCTTAGCCTTCCTCCCTTCCCTCGTCTTTCCTATCAATTTCCGCTGAAACCCCGCTACTCGGAGTGTTTTTTTCCCCCAAGCCAGGGACCCTTTGCACTCCCCCTTCTTCTCTTTTTTCCTTTTTTGTTGTTGAGAATCGAATTGCAGTCCCCTTTACGTCCTGCCCTTGCGTACCCTCCACGCTTCACGTGCTCTGCGTTTTTCCCAACCAAAACCAATTTGAGCGCCCCTTCCCCTAGTTCTTCACCTTTATCTGTCGATAATTTTTTTTTCCCTATCGCTTGACAACGCGTCGGCTCTCCCACAAGTGCCATCGGGTGAAAGTGCAAATGTCGTGAATATACTGAAGTTTTGAAGCAGTGTACTCGGCTAGGCCGGCTCTTAAGGATTTCTTCCGCCATCCACCCCCCTCCGTTTGGAGTTCCTATACCCTTCTTTTTTTCTTCCCGTGCTTCCCCCGGCAAAACTAAATTTTTCACCCCCCCCCCCCTTCCCTCGCCGATTTTTTGGGGCCTTCCTCAAACCCATTTTCTCCCAAGGCCTGTCAGCCTTCCCCCACTCCCTCCTCCCCTACCGTTTCAATGACCAAAAGAACCCCCAAGCCCTTCCCTCAATTTATTTCCTTTTCCTATATCTTTGGGATCACATCTTGCAATTCATAGGGCAGTTTTCCGCCCCTGGCTTTGTCTCCTCATGACTCCCCTTTTTGGATTCTCCTCTGGGCGCCTTCGGCGTGACGACTTTTGTGACATTTTTACACCCTTTCACCAAATTTACGTTCACTATTTTTTTTCCAAGATTTTTCCTTCTTTTTTCCCTTCTTTCTTTAGAAGAGAGCAAACTCACCCCGCCTTACCATACACGACGTGGCCAGGTTCCCCTTCCTTGTAGTGCCCTCTCAATCACCAGTGGAGGGAAAAAGAGAAGCGCGGCTCTTGCCTTAAACCCCCCGGCAGGCCCTTTCAAGATTCTTCTCCATGATCAAAACCCTTTAAATTCTTTTTTGGGAGAGAAGTGAGACCCTCTCTTTTCGACCCTCAGTTTTGTTGTCCTTTTCCCCCCCCTTGAGGTAACCCTCGCGTCGGGTTCTAACAAGCAGGGCAAGCGTGTTTTCGCCTTTCTTACGACTAACCCATCGTATCACGACCAAGGACCAGCACCTTTTAGTGCGGGCTGAATATGATACGAGCCGAACCACTTGAGGATTTTCGTCCTGCCAGCCGACTGCCCCTTCGTGTGAAGGGCCCCGCGGAGATTACAACCTTTTGGATTCCGCTTTCACGCTAAGACACCCCGATTTTGACCACGTTATGCTTAATGTCTTTACATTTCAGGCCCGGCCTACTAGAAAGGCAACCCTATTGATGATCTTTCTCCAATCAGATGCACTTTTCAAGTCCCACGAACGGTTACCGCGGACCTGATTTTTTTTTTTGAATTTTCCTTAAAAGTTGGGAAACCCCTCCCCCGACCTTGTGCATTGTTTCAGCCTCTAACCTCCCCCAGAAGTTACAGAAAAGCTTCGTTTGCCTATTTGAAAGGGTTTATGGACACCTCGGCCTTTGCGATCCTTCTCTCCCCCCCCCGCAGTTTAGACACAAAACCTCTTTTGCTCGAGTCCCTGACTTTTCTGCAGTCTCCGTTGTTACTTTTTTCGTTTGATTGTGTTTTCCCAATTTAAGGAAACCATTCCTCCCGCCACCTTTTGGGCTTTGGTCCATTTCCGGCTTTCTTCCTACCCCCAAATCCTTCCCAAACCTTCCCTTTTCGTCAGGTCACTATAAAGGTTCTACCATTTGAACCCCCGAAACTGTTAGTTCAAGTTACCTTTTGTTGCTTCCCTCTCTGGATGCGCTAAGAGTCTTCCCTCCTCGTCATGCCCCCAGATTGTTCCCATTCACACAAAATCCCCCCCCCAGGACCAGCCCGAACCCTTATTCCCTCTTTTCATGCATTCGACGCATTTTCCCAAACACCTGACCCCCTAGCTACCCCCCCCTGTATTTTATCTATACTTTCCTTAACTGTATAAGGGAACCTCCCTTCCCTAGGGGACCCAAACCTTCCTACCGCTTTTCTCCCCTCCTGTGTGGAACCCTAAGCTTGTGATAAAGAGCTAGCACAACAACCCCCCTTCTTTTTATCCTCTTCCCAACCCCCCTTATTTTCGACTTGAGAACAGACTTTTCCACAGGCTCCCTGGTTGAGTTCTGATTGATGGAATCCCAAACCCATTTCGGACTTCCGTGGCCCTTTTTCCCAGCTCAGCTCGTTAGCCCCTGCAGACACTCCTCATTCTCCCCCCCGCTTTATACTCGTGCTCCCTCCCTCCGTGTGTAATTTCTTTTTCCACTTACTCCCCCCTTGGCACCCCCCCCCAGAAATTCCCTTTTCCTTGCTGCTCGTTTGGCACCCACCGGTGGCTGAAGTCTCCGGTCTTTCCCCTTTTTTTCTTGGCCCCCTCCCCTTTTTCCCCCGCGCCCTTCCCGAGATTCAAGCGGTCCCTCCTCCAACGGCCCGTTTTCCTGATTTTGAAAGCCCTTAAATTGCCCCCATTCCTCCCTTTTTCCCAACCGACGTGGGTAGGTCCGGAATCAGTCGAAATTTTTGTTTTCCTTTGGGTCCTTTTTCTAGTCAGTACCTCTATCCTTTCCTCAGTCTGTTCCCTACTTTTCATTTCCCTCTTCCTAGGGTACGACACTCCTTTTCGCAGATAATCCTTTAGCTCCTCTCTTCCACCCCAACTCAAAAAGAAGTGCAGGTATTCCATCCTCATTGACACCTTCCCTAGTACTTATTCCCCCCCCCTGCTGGACCAATCCTCCTTCGCAACTCAGAGGAGAAACAGTCGGTCACGCCTGTCCTGATAAGTCCTTTTTGCCCTGTTACCCGAATTGTACGGGTTTATATCCACCTTTTTTCCTCCCCTGAAATTCCTCCTTTTTATCTAGACACCATCTGTCCTCCCCCTTGACTCCCCTACCCCCAGGTTTTGAACGATGTCCCCCCCTCCCCCCTTTCCTCCTCTCGGAATTGAACGCCCGGTTTCTGATTTCCTTTTTTGAGGATCTTTTTTTTTTCTCGGTCTGTTCCCGAGTTTCTCTCCTCTCAGTCTTGTTTTGTTTTTGACCCCCGCTCGTTTTGCGCCCTGCATAACTCTTCACGGCCCCCCCCTTTATCGATGACAGGTTCTTCCAGTCCCTGTCCGCACACCCCCCCCTTCCTTTTTCATCTAGAGGATTCTCCTTCCCGGTTTACTTGTCCCAGGTCTCTCGGGGAGTATGTCTTGCTCCTCTCTCTTCCCAGTCTTCGGAAGCCTTTCAATTATTCAACTCCCTCTCTCTATCATTTCCTTTTCCCCCGTTTGTTTTTTTCTCTCTCTCCAGCGGACAAATATCAAGCATCCTTCCTTCTTTTTTCTTTCTGGCCTTTCTCCTCTCTCGACCGAAACCAGAGTTCCTTAACACCTTTCCTTTCACCCCGCCTCTTCTCTTTCATTCTCCCCGAAAGCACCTGTTGCGCATACGGACTCCCCGCTACCCCTCTCTTTCTCTTCTTTCAATCTGCAGTTTCCCAAAATTGTCTTACGCGTACTTCCCGACCCCAAAAAAGAATTGTACTCTTTCCAAATTCACCCCCCTTACAATCCTCGAGAAACCCCCCACAAGAAATCCGATTGTACGTCTTTGACTGACGTGTTCCGACGTTCACCTGTCCGACGAGGGCCCCTTTCGGCTGGCCGTTGTTTTGGTTTTTCCTTTCTGGCGTGAGTGGCGCTGATTACAATTCTTGCCTTTAATGGGTCAGGAGGACAGAGTACATATAACGGCCCCCCTGTGTCCCCAGTCTTCCGTTCCCCGGTCACTCAGCGCCTGGGCTAACGAGCGCGGAGTGAACGACCGATGGCCGAAATCCTGGTATTCGGGCTAATTCTTGACCTTGAATGTCGGTTTTTCCGCATTTTTTGGTGGCCGTTTCTCTGAGGGCATTCCGGTCCCTCCCCTCTAGCCTGCCCCTGGCCCTCCGTCGAGTTCTGGGATGGACGGCTAATTTCGTTTCGCTTCTCCGGCCTTCAAGTTTGCCCCCAACCCCCCCCTTATTAAGAGTGGTTTGGAACCGCCCGGGCATTCCGGTGGGGTCTGAATAATTAAGGGCTTTCGAACTCGACTCCCCCCCCGCGGAGCCTTCGGCGGTGGACTTCCTTGAGTTAAAGAGGGTGGATGCTCACACCCTGTGGACGGGCGTCCACGGGATTAGGATCCCGCTCCGGTTCCCGCCCCTTTCTTTCCCTCATACAGATTTTTTTTTCTGGGGGGTGTTTTTCAGGGGTCGTTCCTCACGACTTCAACCCCCACGGCATTTCGCTCAAATGCTTAGCACCTCCGGTTTTTTGCTTCGAGAGTTTCCGTGCTTCTCTCCTTCCTGGGGTGTCCACGGCCTCATGCCGCCATTGTTAGGGGGGAGGAGGAGAACCAGTCCCCTCCGGTTGAGCCTCCCTTCTTTAGCTACTTTAATGAGTTTCCCTTGAGGCGTTGGAGCACCTATTCGGTTTCACAATGTGGTTGCTTCCTTGATTCTTCTTCTCAATATCTGTTTTCACCCCCCCTTTGACCCCCCCCAGGGCGGACCGGTTCTCTTTGTAATTTGGTTTTAGGCCACCGTTTAGTCCGCTGCGAAGGACGCAAACCCAGGGCTGCTTTTCCCCTTTGGATTCTCGTTTTTTCTTTGTTGACAGGCGGATGGTCAACCTTCAGGCACTCTGAAGACCTGACGTGCTGTTCAGGTCCCCCTTGGTCCCTTCCCTTGCTTGATCACTGTACTCTGGAACATTTTTCTTTTTTTGGTCAGGGCCAGAAGATCGGCGTGAGGCGCTACACATGATCCCCCCTTCTTGCCATCATCCTTTCGCCCCCTCTTCACTCCGGTTCTCCCCGGACCTTTTTTTGGATCACTTTTATTTCTGTGACCCTCGCACTGTCGGGTGGGTGACCTCGTTTGTCGTTGTTAGGTTACCTTCCCCCCCCTCTTTCCCAGTCCTTCTTCTCCCCAATTAGTCATAGTTTGACGATTCAAATGGTTCACCGCGGTCCCCATTCGCTCGTCGAAGGCTTGATCCCTATCTTAATTTTAGGCGGCCCTCCAGGTGGTTTTGATCCTAGTGTTCCTTCGGTTCCCTAGTTTTGGTAGCCGGGGCATGCCCTTCCCTCCCCCCCTCCTTGCTTCCGAGTTTTGGCCTTGACCACGACGTTTTCAAACTTTTCACCCCCCATTCCCTTTACAAGGGCCTCATGTCCCCCTCTATTCGTTCTTTCACTTTGCGAAGTCCTACTGAGTCGTCGTCACTGGCTGTTGTTCTCTATCTGATTTCTGTTTCGCGGCCTCGCCCATTTTCCCTGTCCACCTGTCCGTTTTTATTTTTAAGGAGCCACTTAAAGTTTTCCTAAGTCTCCTGTCCCCCTTTAGATCTCAGGTCCCTTTTTTCTTCCGTGCGAATTCCTTGACGTCTCCCCCCCCCATCTCCTCTTTTCACCTACACGCACTAGAAGCCTTTCCGTGCTGCTCTTTGTTACTTCTTCCCTTCTAACGATTTTGACACTATCCCCCCTCTCGTTTGGTCCCAGGAATTTTTTACTCAACCCCCGGACACCGATCGGCTCCGGGTTTCCCTCCACATCGCGGCCTCTTATATCGGCTTCCTTCCAGGGAATCCCTCCGTCCTTTACCTTTTTTGTACTTTTCCTCCCCCAGTATGGACCGCTTTACACGGTTTCCTCTGGCCCCGCCTTTCCCTGGCCCTCCCCTCCCTTTTTTTTTTTTATGCTTTTGGGACGTGCCTGGTGCTCAAACTCGCAAAGGGCTCTCAGCCCTTTTTTCCATATCCTAAATTTCTTTTGAACTTTCTTTTTTCTCCCCCTCCCCTGGAGTCTACTCTTCCTTCTTTGAGATCGCTTTAGTCCCGTTTTCATGGCCCCTCGACAGTTCCTTTTGGCACGTTCCCGCAAATCTTTTTTCTTCCCCCTTCTCCCTTCTTTCATGCTTTGTGACAGGTTGATTTTTCCACTGCCTTCTTCTTGTCACTCTGTAACTTGGGTTTTTTGTTGGGGGGGGGGTGCCTTGACGTCCGGGTTCTTTTCGCTCCTTTAACCAACGCTCCCTTCCCGAAACGCCCTGCTTCTTTCTTGATGAGTGCCCTTTAAGAGACTTTTTCCCAAAGCCCCCCCCCCACTCGGGTTGAGGCTTCGCTCCTTCCGAGCGCGCTAGCCTTACAATCGACTGACACTTTGAGAGTCCGAGGATTTGTTCGTTCCTACCCCTCGTCCGTTACCCAAGGTTGTCCGTCCATCTCTCGGGTACACACTTTCTCGCCTCTCGTCCTTGAAATCGGGATTCGGCTAATTTTCCCCAAAGCCGTAGTCGTTTTCTTGTTCTCACAAGTGTCAGGGAAGCTACTCAAGTTCCTTGATATAGGTTGCCTCTTCCGTTGTTGTTAGATGCAGGGGAACTGGAGCTCCCCCGTCCCCCCTCTGCCCCCCTTCTTTTCTTTTTGACCCCGTCCCCGCCGCACAAGTTCGGTTTCGGTCGACGTTTCCCAAAAACCCCCCCCCGACTCCCTTACCTTCCTGTTCCCTGAAATTGGCTTTTTTTCGAAGTTGGTACTCTCCGTTCTTTCCCCCTCAACCCGGACGCGCATGCATGCAAGCTCACGATTTTCTTCCCCCCTGCTGACCGCTTTTACTCTTCGTGACTTCCTGCACATGTGGGGAGAGATCGGCGTCTCTTCGTCTTTAATAAGTTAGAAGCAAAGACATCGGAATCCCATCAAACCCCCTTTTTTTTTGCGATTTTTACTCCCCCCCTACGTCAGAAGTGCTTCATGGCTGACCTTAGCAATTTTTTCTCGATGTGGCGTGTTAAAAGCTCAATCCCCTTCCCCCTGCCGTTTTCGCTTTTCCCAACGCATCGGATTTCCGTCACAACACCACTCCCCCCCCTTCATTTCGCTTTCGTTGATTACATGTTGTCCAAATTCCGTTATTGAGAATCTTCCCATCGCGAAGAATCATTGACCGCGTCACGTTAAC
>Ga0179593_1758257_pt1 | contig 13669 bp, 15 predicted proteins | sample CZODoug2_1_08_16_FD_185931 | JGI IMG/M metagenome (GOLD analysis project Ga0179593, IMG submission 185931) | Vadose zone soil fungal communities from Angelo Coast Range Reserve, California, USA - CZODoug2_1_08_16fungal (PacBio error correction) | ecosystem: Environmental > Terrestrial > Soil >... | reverse complement strand
GACACATCTGCTTTTCCCTCCCCCCCTCCTGCTTCCTTCCGACGCCACGATCGATTGAACGATATGCACCGTTTTTTTTCCCCCTCCGTCTTCTTTTAATCATATTCCGCTTGACAAACGAAATGTCACGCTTACTTGCGTTAGTCTAGATCACTGGGGCGTGCAATTGTAATTCCCCCTCCTTTTCCTCCCGGAATTCCCTTCATTCGAGCTCAAGGCTGCTTTATTTTCCCCTGAAGATGCCGAAATACATTTCCTCCCCCCAGCGCTACATTTTGAGGACTGTCCCCTGTACGTTCTTTGTATGTCCAACAACCCAGATCCACCTTAGCGTGAGCCTCCACCTTCCTTACTCGGGTTCCTTTCTTACGCTCGACGACCTTAACTAAAACAGCGCCTGTCAACTGATGTAATCCCTACAAATTTGAACTCCCGTGCTGGTCTTCCAGTTTCTGTCGTGCTAAGGCACCCTTCCACTTGCTTTTCACTTTTCCAATAGTAGATTCCCTCTCCTCCCTCTCACACGCCGGAGTGATTTTATTCAATCCCACTGGATCGCGTTCCTCCTTCTAGCGCCCCATCACAGGAACACGCCTTTTTTTCCGTCTCTCCCCCTAGTAGGGACTCGACCATTGAATTCAAAACGATACCGCTGGTGGATCACAATCCCCCCACTCCCTACCCGTCCCGAATCGCAATCGTCCATTTTTTTTTTTCAACATTAGCACCTTTTATCTGTTGTGCCGGCGCATATTCGCCAAGATAAGGACTTACCTTTTTTCCCCTCTTACTCCCTTTCAATTGACTTCCTTTTTAACTGTTTTCCCATTCCGAGCTATGGTGGGGCACATTCTTCACACCCGCTTCCCAGAAAGCCCGTTAAAGATTCAACTGTCTTTTTTTCCTTTTCCCCTTTATGAGTTCCTTAGTCTGCTATCACCCGTTTTTTTTGGTCCCCCCTTGTTAGCGACTTCCCGCAGTGAATCTTTCCTCATTAGAACCACCGGTACCAAGGATTTCCTCCTTTCACTCCCCTTTAGAGTGCTATTAAGCACATCTCCTGCTCTTGTTAGTTCTTCATCTAACTACACTCCCCCATTTCTAGCCCCCGGCGTCGAAAGGCTCTTTTCCCTGCCTTTCCCTAATCTTTTCGACCTCCCCAGCTTCTTGCCTCAGAAAGTATTCGCCGCCCAGTCTTTTTTTTTATTTGGTGCCAATTATTTTACCTTGTTTTTTTTTTTTTAAAGACCCTCCTCAGCGCCCTTCCTTTTAGCTCCCTTCATCTAATTCTTCCGCCTTCTTGGAGGGCTGGCCGGTCTCTCGTTTTTCAGATATAAGAGCCAACGCACCCTTTTTCCCCTTCCTGCTTCCTAAAGCAACGTATCATTTTGTCTGTCCCCCCCAAATCCAATCGTCCGTGGTTCTTCCTTTTGCCACAGGCCAAATAAAGGCTGCGGCGAATTCCCCCCCTCCGCCTTTCCCTTAGATCCGTAGATCCAAGTTCCTAGTGGAGCTTGAAGCCTCTTTTTTATCTTCCGTCCCCTTCTGTCCCCGGCTACGTCGTTACCACTGATCCTACCCGATATTTTCCCATGGGATTGCTTTCCTCTCCGCACTGACATTGTCTAACTGTCCTCCACCATGAGCTTAAATATTACGTCTTTTCTCTATTTTTTTTCGCTCCTGCGAACCGTTCCTTGTCTGCGATCGAAGCTTCCCTCCTTTCATGTAGTGTAGTTTTGGTGAATGCCTTGCTCCCCCCTCGTACCTCTCCCCTTACCCATATTAGTATTTCTGCCCTGACCTAGGCAATCGATCAGCCTCTTCCATACATTCGCATTAGACTGGAAACCAATTTCCCCTTTTTATGACAAGAATTCTTGCGAGTTACATGTCTAACAGTTGGTTAAAACAACATTCTGCGTACTGTCCCGCCTGCCGTCATCATTCAATATAAGGTACGACCCCCACCTCTCATAGACCCCCCCCACGAGTTTTATTCCCCTTTTCAGCGCCACGCATCTTCGCTTGTCCTAAACTGGCCGACCTACTCCGGCTGCTGTCGGCTTGTGTTAAATCTCACTTTCTTCGTATTCCCCTCCCCCTCCTCCTTGTCAGCATGCGCTTCAAGCAATCAACTAGCCTCCGGGCCAGTGGCCCTCTTGCCCACCATCGCGCCGGTTCACACACCCCCCCAGACTTTTTCCCTCCCGGTGACGTCTCAATTAGCATTTCATTTTTACAATTGGCATCGGCGAGTTTCCCCCCTCTCCATTGTTTTACCTTTTCCTTTCCTCTGAAACGATCCCAACAGGATGCGGCCTTTCCCCCTCCCCCTATGGCTCTTCCCCCCCTTTTTCTACGCCCTTAAATGTCCAGCGGCGCATCCTGTTATTGATACTCCAGACTTTGGCCACTTCATCGTCGTTTCTCCTCCGAGCAATAGATAATGAACCCCCTCTTCATCCTATTGCCCCCTAGATTTTTAGGAGTTTGGACCGTTTTTCAAACAGGCTTGATGCCCGTTTCCTATTTGCTCTTCACTCTTGAACAGATTTGTCGATTTTCAGTTTTTTTCCCGGTTTATGATTGCGAGCCGGTTTGCGGTCCCCCTAAAGTCGTAAGACAATGCGCTCCCCCGCCCCCGCCGCGGGCGTCGGCAAACGGTATGAACTTTTTTCCTCGGGTTCCTTGTCTTTAGTCCCAATGCTCGTTCTTGGACGGATCCTGTTGGTGTGAGTCGATGACGGTAGTATTTCCCCCTTTCATTTTTCACGAACCTCCTTTTTTGTTGTTGAGGCTTCGAATTCATTACTCCATAGCCGTTCGGTTCCACTCTATGCGCATCCTCAGCCTGCTTTCACCTTCCCCTGCACCCGGCCGCAATCATTTCCGCCACCCCTTGCCGAGCCCTCGGCGGTTCCGGCAGTGTCCGTCTCCCTTCCCCCCCTTACTCAGAAAAGGCCAACCCTGACCCCCAGATTTTATTTTCTCGATTAGCTCCTAACCTTATCGCACGCCCTTCCCATAAAACGGAGGAAACACTCCCCCTCTCAGTACTTCCCCTTCCTTGAGACCTGACGTAAGTTTATTTGATCTTCGACGCGAGTGCCGCGATGCGCCAAGCATCTGGGCTCTGGCCTCTCCAGGTGCTGTGATTGACGCCGCGGGATTTTTTTTTTCCTAAGTGTTTCCCCCCCCCTCTTCGCGATTGATTGAACTCCGATTGTGATCGTTCGATCTCCAACCCGTTCAAGGATGTCGGGAGGTGGAAACTCGCTTCGTGGGTCCCCCACGTCCTGCCGGGCGACTTTGCACCGGTCCCACGTCGGACATCTCTGTGAATCTTTTGTTTTCCCGGAAGCAGGGACGAGTTTCCTCTTCCTTCTACTCGTTCTTTTGATCTGTACCAGGCTCTGTTGAGCGATTGGAACCACCCCTGCTTTTCACTTTTCGAACGACGGGATGTGAGATCCCCCCCCCCGCGCTCCTTCCCATTAGAAGAAGGCGAACTTATGATGATGCGGGGTTCCCTTCCTTTAGCTCTTAGCCCTCTTCAGATGTATGTGGGTGAAGCGGCTTATTGTCATTCCTCCAGTACTCATGAGGAGATGTGGTTGGCCTGCGTTCCTTCCCCCTTCCCCTAAATGTTTTAGCAAAGTTCCGACGGCGGCTCTTCCCCTTGCTTGTTCATGCCGAATTTTGCAAGTGCAAGAGGATTCGGGCCTCGTGACAGGTGCGAGACCTTCAACCCTAATCTTCCCCTCGACATCCCTCCCGACTCTAAGTTTGTATGCAATCATGCCCAACCCATATCCCTTAAGGGAGTTCTGCCGCGCTTCTCCTTCCTACGGCTCCCCCCTCTCTTGAAGGTTCAGCTTCGCGAAAGGCCCTATTCCCCTCGTCTTTTTTCCTTCAATTAATGGGCTTCTTGCCATACATTTTCGAGTGCTACCATCAGATAGACCCCTTTTTCCCCCCAAAGATCGGAGTGTATCCGCGGTTTTCCCTCCTGTCCCCCTCTTTTCAGATGCTCGGAGGAGTCGGAGCGCCGACGATTTCTGACTACGTTTCTCGGAAATGGATGTGGTTTTTCCACCATTTCGGTCCTTTCTTTGTGGAGAGTTTCCTCCCACCCGAATGATTTGGGACAAGCAAAGCAGGCTGAGTTTCGTGCTAATAAGGCTTTTGTCGTTTTGCGGGAGTTTCGACGTCCCCCCTTCGATCCTCCCTCTTTTCCTAGCCGGAAACGATTTCCCCCCTGGCTGAGAGCGCCCATTTCTTCATCGCGTTTTTGTCCTTCTCAGGGAGTGGACAGCCAGAAGAGATTCCCAACCCCCCCCCCCCCCCCTCTCTTCGTCTCCTTACTTTTAGAGTACACTCCAGTCTTTATTGTAGGGCTTCGAAGCCTTCATGGTTCTTTTAAGAGACAAGTTCGACGCTTGGATCCTCCCCCTTCTTTTTTCGTTTGTAGTTGTAGTAGATTGCCACAAGGTACCGAGAACATCAGTCCGATTCTTTGACTTCCCCTCCAGGCGCCCACTCCCCTTTCCAGATCAATGAACATCGTTTGGTCCCATTGATGAGTCGCCATATTTCAGCATTCCGGTAGTTAAGGAGCTATATCCTTTTCCCTCCCCTTCCTTCCCCCTTGACTCCGCAGGAAACGGTTTGGCCACCCAGTCCCTTTCTAGCACCATTTGAAGATTGCCAGCCCCTTCTTTTCTTCTCCATTCAACAAGCCTCGACTTGTCCCCTCGGCGCCATTAAAGGACCCTGAACCTTCCCCCTCCTCTTCCCATACTTTTCCCGGTCGGATTAGGAGGGAACGATGCTCCCCGAGGATCACCTCCCGATTTCGGTATCCTGGTTGAGCGACTTTTGACCTTTCTGGGATTCTCGTGGTGGCGAAGTTTTTTGATTCTTTGTTTACCCTAGCTATTTTCCTTCGACCTAGTCCGCTCCCTTCCCTTGGTTTCGTAATGGCTTTCCTTTGTTCCTTTTCTTTTTTTGTTGACTTACGGCAGTTCATTATTTGCTTCTTTGATCGTTGGAGAGCATCCCTCAGATAAAGGCGTATTCCGGGCGATAATTTTTTCGGAATACGAAGGTGGACGATTCGCACCAGCGCTCCTGGTCTTTTTTTTTTCAGCAATCAGAAACGTCGATCGTGTACTCTGAAGGGGTAAGTTATTCTTACAGACGTTCGACACCCAGTTTGCCTGGCTCCCCCTCGTGAACTGAGGGATAGACGAATATATTCATCCCGACACTTTTCGAATGTTTTTCCCAGGTGGGATGTGTAGTGGGACATCAAAGCCTTTGCGTGGTATGTTACCACATCAAAATCCCCGGAATGGAAGTTCTTTTCTTCGGATGGGAAAGCCAGTCCTTTTTTCCTCCCCCCTTTTTCCCCATGTTGAAGGGATTCTGTTGCACCGCGGTTTGCTTATCGAGCATTCCGAAACAGTGCATCTCCTCGCCCTTCCCTTCCCGTCAGGAGTATATGCGGTTGTCAAGGGGCCCTAGCTTTCCCGCTCACCCTTTTTCTTCTTTTAGCTGATCGGGTGGCAATCGGAAATCGATATTTCTGCTCCGATCCGTTAGTTGGTTATTTCCCTTCAATCGCCCTTTACAATCTAGTTCCTTCTCCTTCCCTTTCCCTTTGTACGTGAGAGTTCGGTAACTAAACAATAACACTTGCGATCCCTTTGCTTTCCTTTTCCAATTTTACCCCCCGTACAGTTCGCATCGGTCAATCCCCTTTCTTATTTCGTGTCTGCCTCTTTTACCCCGTTATCTAAGAATTTCTTCCCGTCTCTCTGGGAGGTTCAAGTGATAGAGACTGACCTCTTTTTTCACTAATCCCTGAGAGTACAGTTATATGCTTGCCCCCATGCCTCAACTAAAGCTCACCAGAGAGATTACCTTAGTTCCTTTCTGACCCCCCCCCCCTCTGACGACCTTCTCATCTTGATGTAACCCATACCCCCCCTATCCCCCCCCTTCTTTCTTTCTTCCAAGACTTCTAGACTGTCCCTCGTCCTTCGGCTATTAACGCCTTTCAATACTGCATCGCCTGCAACTCCGTATTCACCCTGGAATCCATCGTAAAGAGATCCTGTTTCTTTTCGTTCTCTTTTTGACTTGCAATCGCCGCTTTTTCGCACGTCCACCTCGTAGAAGTCCCCCCCCCACCGGATCCCTAAGCATACGCTTTCCTTTTTCGATTTCTGATGGATCAGACAGATGTTCTCTGTCTTTTACTGCGTAAGTCGACACCGCCTCAAAACATCCTTTTCTGGCCCCCCTTAAGTATCGAACTTCTCTGGTTTTTCCCCATAGGCTTTTCAAGTACCAACGTACCGTCCTTTTATTCTCCCCCCCTTTCATCAACGTAAACTACCTCGACCCTCGATTCTTCCTTTTTTCACACCCTTGTCGCACCGAACTCGTTGATTGCCAAGTTCTTCCTTATCGTTTTCCAAGTTTTTAAGGCGGATTAAAAGGTCTTTCCTTTCCTTACTCAAACTTCCTTTAGAATGTAGGTTACTCCTTATCATCCCTCTATGTTTTCAGTGTCCCGAGCCACACCTCGGCCCGCAGTTCCTCCCCAATTGGTCCCATGCACAATATTGGGATAGTCTCGGCTTTCCAAAGTCTCTGGACGTTGCATGGTTACCCGTCGGTAGCTACGGCATCCCCCCTTACTGGAAAGAATATGGCCATTCCCCAGTTTTCACAATGGATGATCCCTCCTTCTTTCTTTTTTTCTACAGTTCAGTGACTGATTTCGTACCCCCCTCTTCATTTCCTAAAAGCCCAAGACTCCCCCCCGACGCCCACTTCCCATGTCTTTTTTTTTCTCATCAACGCATGGATCCCCCCCCCTCCTCCTTTTTTTATTAAGACTTTGTTGAGGACCTCGCTCTTGACCTTCTTGTTGTTTATATCCGGATGAAATCTACTCCTTCCATTTGGAAGAGCGATGAAGAATGGGCGCTCCCCTTGCTACTTGGGCGTTGACGGAGGCGGCTTCCCGTCCTCCGATTGCCTCTCTAACTGGAGCGCAAACGAAACCTTTTCCACCTGCCCCCTCTCCCTCGCATCCTGCGGGTGTTGTCCCAACATCACCTCGTCTTTCTTCCTTCTTAGCCTCATCAAAGATGTTTTCCCTCTCCAAAACTCCCTCCGTATTTCCGGCTCCTCCCCGTTTTCTCCTTTTAGTAGTCCTCAGGAGGACTCCGACTTCTGGACCTTTAGTCTTACCGTGATACGTCGTACCCTTGCACTCTCTTTACCATGGCGTCCTCTGATCGGATGCTCAACTCCAATTAATGCGACCTTGAATCCCTTCCTCCACTACCGTTCGGCGATAGCTGTCTCCTCTTTCTGACGTATTAGACCCTTTTCCCTGCGACCCTCCTTTTTTCTTCCACCATAAATTGATTTTTTGGTGCATTCTCAATCCCTCCGCGTATGGGCGCCTTTAAAACTATTGCTTTTGATACTATGGCAATCTATCAACGCTCGCCTAATTTTTCACCCTTTAGCGGCACACGGCAAATGTTTTTTCCCTCTGCCCTCGCTCTTTGTTAGCCTTTGTCGTAGTGATCGGTCCCATCCCTGCGATTTCCTGGTCCGTGCCCTTTCATGTCCCCCTGTCCTTCCTTCCCCACAACTGCATAGGCCCCACAACTCCTTCGGGATAATCTCAAAACTTATCCACCCGTTTAGTAGGACGTACCCCTGTCTTGTGCTTTTTTCAACTGAAGCTTTCTGAGGTTTCTTGTGTTCTTTTTTCTCACCTCTTCTTTCCTTTTTTCCTAAGGAATTTTCGTCGGTTCCGCCCGCCCCCACCGTCACTCTTCACCCAGATCTAATCCCTTGTTTAACGGATTCCCCCGGTACCACCCCGTTCCCCCCAAATTACCGATCTTTACCACAGGGTTTGTGGGACTTCTCATATCAACTTCCAGTTTTCCTTCTCGGCGAGTTCCACATCCCTTCATGCCCTGTTTTGCATTCATCTACACGATCACCAACCCCTCTCTTTTATGCCCCCCCCCCAATCGCTCCACAGACTTAGCGGGACCCCTTTCCCCTGTTTCCGCGGTCGCACTCACTCTCTGCCACGCCTCCTGAGCTTGGTCGCATACTTCACTCTTCCTTCTCAAATAGCTATTGAAAACTCCCTCTTGCATTGTCGCACTTCATTTCGCAGGGAGGAGTTTGCCCTTTCATCAAACGGCTTGCGGCCCCGTCGATTTACGGTCTTTTTCTAATAGCTTTACATAATCTTCGATGTTCGCAGGTGTCATGCGAAGGGGGAGGCTCACTTCATTCCCCTCCCGGTCCCCCCTACGGCCCCTACTGGGTCGTTCTTCTAGGTTATTTGATTCGTCAATCCAAGTTGTGTCCGCGAGAGCATTTGTTTTTTTCGGGTGGACTGATTCTCCTGGACAACACTGAATATATCTTTTTTGTTGTTTTCGAGAGAGTTTTTAAGGCTCAAATTACCACCGCCCCCAGCACTCTCCCCGACAGACTTTCTTGAACCTCCCTTCCCGAAAGCTTGCCGATGTCATACCGGGCGCCCCTCGCCCCCCGAGGTGGCAAATTACTCCCACTGTTGATCTCTCAGTCTTTCACGTCACAACCTTTCCTGCAATTCTAACCGCCCCGACAAAGCTTATTTCCCTTTCTTCTACCTCTTTTTCCACATGATTTTTTTTGGCCCTTTTTTTCATACCCTGAACCGTATTTGTCTCCCTCCATTCATCGCTTAAAGGTACCCTTATCCCCCCCTCTGGGAAGTCTTTTATTAGCATGCTGGAGGACTTAGTGCCGCCTGAGAACGCATTTTGAGTCTTGGCATCTCTTTGTTTGGTCTACTCTTTCACATTGAGAGGGAGTCTCCCCCTCGTCCCTTTTGGGGATGGAGGAATTTTCCGCATCTTTTTTATTTGCCAAAACAGTCATTCAAATTCGCGGATTTGGCCAGTCGAGTTTTTCCGCTTTTCCATTTGTTTTTCTTAATTGGGAAGTTCACCCCTCCTTTCAGCTTTCATTGGTGAACCGGCAGTGGGTAACGATCCAGCAGGTCCGGGATAGGGATAAGCCACTTCTTTCTCATGCGGACACGAAGGTACGGATCCCCGTTTTGGCTGTGCTCTGCACCCAAGAATCGCAGCTCTCCCCCCTTGACTTCCCTCATGATTGAGGTGGATGATTTTCTGTTCCTATTTCTCAAAGTACTCAGTTTTGGAGCGATGGGGGGGAAGTAGTCCGAGTTTGTCTTTTCTCTGGTCATTCATGATCCGTGCCTTACTCTAATGATGGAGATGTTTCAGAGATACCCCTCTACCTCCTTCGAGGGAGCACCTCCGAAGCAGACGTCTACGCAGGGTTCCGATTTACAATTGCGTGGCGATCAGATTATTTCCTGAGGCGTTTGAGGATGCCCTTCTTACCATAATCCAATTTTTCCTCTCCCCTCGAAAATTTTCTTTTTCCTTTATGAAACCCCCCAAGTCACCCTCCCCGTTAGTATCAAGACTGATTTCCAGCGGACTACGGTCCCGTTCTCCTCTCGCGACGGCCCCGCAGTTTTCCCCTTTAGTTAAGCCCCGGCCTCCTTTTCCCCATCTTTTCGAGTTGCGCATGACGCTTCAGCCTCTACTTGTCCCAAAATTCTTGAGTTAAGACGCGGTCCCCCTCCCTTTTTTCCCTAGCTCTAATTCTCGAGAGAGTAAGACTTTTTTTTTTTCCCTCCTTCCGACTCCGTCTTGACGGGCCCGCTTCGGAAAATCATGTTTTTTACCAATTCGTCTTTTTTTCCCGCACTGTATTTGCGGGCGAGCTCCCCAAACTTCGACCATGGGATTTTGGGAACTCACCTTTCAGGGGAGGTCTGACCCAATCAGTTGAGTGAGAGTCGTTCTTTTCAGACGAGTCCCTCTGAGACCTTCTCTCCCCGCCTCTCCCCCGGGCCACAGTAGATGAAAGGGATCTCTGACTTCCCCCCATTTCTTCCTTTCGTTAAGACTAATTGTCATCCAAGAGAAAAACACCCCCCCCTGTCCTAATACTTTGAGTCCGTCAGCCATTTCTTCTTTGCCCTCCCATGGAATGGGAGTTTTGTTTCCCCCCTTGTTCAGAAGTCTTGGGAGTTCGTAGTCTTCCCTCCCCATGCGACCGAGACTGGACACTTTTTTCGATTTCCCTTCGCGCCCCCCCGTAGTGAGCCCCCCAAAAAAAAAAAGATAAATTTGACCTCTGGAACCGATGATTTGTTCAAGATGAAGATTCCGGTTTAGCGAGGAGTTTTAAACAATTCCCTTCCCCGGCATTCTATGTTCGCTAGTTTCATCCCCCCCCCAGGTGAGCCCCCTAGGGACACTTTCTGGAAGCGGTGAGCATATGAAGCACAGCCCCCCCCCCAGAAGGCGTACCCCTCTTGGGGGCATAAGGTAATTAAATTCCCTTTTTTTCTCGGCCCCCCGGTAAGCGGCCTGAGCTCGACGATGCCGCTTTAGCATTGATCCTCCCTCCGTCCCTTTTTGAGCGAGGAATTCTTTTCGTTGTTCTATGTTTTGACGAAGGTGCGGAAGTGTGGATACACATTTTCCTTTTTTTCACTTTCAACTGTGTTAGTTCTTAGTGCTATTTCATCCGCGAGAGCTGTGTTCCCATTGTGATTCTTTTTTCCTTGGGCAGGCCTTCCTGAGTGGCCGCCGATCGCTTCGAGGAGAGCCGCCCAGCTTCCCTCCCCCCCTTACTGCTTCTGCTTTTTGGATTTTTTATCGGGGTGGACTTCTGAGGTGGAGCGTGCCTTCCAGCGCGGATGGCACGCTCCATGCCGTCGCCCTCTTACGAATGGTTGTCCCCAAGTTTTTTTACGTTCAGCTTGCGTTGTACAGGGGAACGCGGGCTCGAATACGCTGATCCCTTCGATCAGGCCTGCTCTCCGGTGGTGATCTGTATGTGAAATAAAGTTCCTCACGGTCTCCCATCAACCCCTTTCTTTTCAATAGATGTATTGCGGCCTGGACAGGGGCAGATCATGGCGCTGAGTCGACCTATCCTCGGAGGTTTATCTTTGAAAATTTGCTCCCGCTTTTCTTTTCCTTGGACCCAGTTTGATAGAATCTTCCCACGTGACAACTTCGGCGATTTTTTCCAAGCGTTACGAGACGGAAATTCATGTCCGTAGGCCTAGCCGGCCTCGGCAATCCGATTTTATGGAAGGAATACCAGGACTTCTAATTCAACGGTCCCAATCTCTCTCTCTACTCTATGTTCTCTCCCCGTTTTCTTCAGTCAATAACCGATTTGATTCCGTCCGCTCCCCTCGAAGTTGAAAAACTCGGCGAGGTAATCCGAATTACGCTTCCCCTTTCCCCCGCAATGCTTCCGCCTTGAAGTAAGGCGCGTTCTGCCAATTTTTCTTTCCTTCCCGAGCAGCATGTTCAACCTCACGGAATACGGCATTCTGATCGTCCTATTTCACATTGCCCCTTGCCGTGCAATACCTAGCCACGCGGATCCCTTCCGGAATTTGATGGGAAACCGGCGCCAAGCGCCTTTGATTCCACATAAAACCAACGACCCCTTCGAGCCTCCGAATGGGTTTATCTCCTCTGGAGAATCTTCCCAGTCCTCCCCCCGAGCCTGCAACGTTCGTCACGTCCTTTCCGAAACCTGCCCTTCCCATTCCCCAGGACTGGGCGATCCCCCCTTGCTGCCATACATGGTGCGCAAAGTCCAACCTTTCCTTCCAACACCGCATACCTTCCTTATTATCGTTTGATTCCTCTCCTCTATGCGCAGTAGCGGCTCACTCCAAGTCGCCAACGCACATCAAAGCGAACACTAGTTCCTTCAACCCCTTCCTCCTAGATCATCTCGAATTTTTTCCCAGCTGTGGCCCTAACATCCCTCCCTGCACCATTTAACGACCCGATAGCCTAGGATTTTCCTCTTTAAACCCTCAAACGTTTTTTGGATCTCCCGGTATTTCATCGTCGCTCGCCGCCAGGCGCTACATTTCTGGGTTAATTTAAAGTTACTTTTTTATTTCTCCCCCTTCGGTTACTGACCCGATTATTTTGCCTTGAACCCCGCACTGGCGTTCCCTCTCCCCCCCCTGTCAGATCAACCTTCGAGGAGGGCAACTTCCGTAGACTATCAAGTTTGCGAATGGGTATTTTGAGGACTCTACCCGTACCCTCAATGAAGTGGGCCCCCGACCTTTTTCCCCCTTTTTTTTCACCATGGATCTTTTCCCCCTAAGTTGTGAGTTCTATTACGTATCGACGCTGCCTGATGTTCTCGGTTTCATGGTTATTAATTACCCCCTCCTCCTTTCGGTAAACCTTTAGTCGTGAACCCGGGAGAGTCCCCCCCTTTCGCTCGTCCCCTCGTCCCCTGACCTCTTTTGCTTCTTAATGTCCCCTCCTTCTTGTGGTTTTCTCTTCTGGCTGCACTACTTCTACTCCGTTCCGAGCTAGGAAGTAACATTTTTTTAGATCCCTTAGTGGTCTTTTCAATCTTCCTTCGGTGGTGTTTTATCTTATTCTCTTTTTTTCGAATCGCCGCGCCAGCCAAACTAAAATAATGTCGCCCTCATTCCACCCCTTACTTAATGAGGTGTGTACCCCCCCCCTGCACGTTTTCCTTCGTATAGACAATGCCGCCCCAAAACACCTTAAGTTTTTCACCCATCCGAAGTATTTCCGACGAGAGAAGTAATCCTAGCCTTCTAGGGGGCGAAAGAATTTTTGCCTCTCATTTTAGCTTTTTGGAAAAATGCCTGCTACAATACTTCTCTTGTCCCCCTTTTCTTTTCCTCTGATAGCTTACGCAATCGTACACATTTTCTTTCCTCCCCGCATCAAGACGTGGACGATCTTTTTTCCGATTGATGACCCCCCCCTTCCGTTACCCGCCTGCGATCGACTCGCGCGTACGACCCTTCCTTCCGTTTTTCGTCCTCTTTCCCGACTTCCGGTATCGAGTTCTCACCGTAAACCTCTTTTTGATCCCCTCCTTTTTTTGAATCTCCCTGCATCAGTCCCTCCTTTTTCTTCTCTTTCCCCCATTCATTTATTTGTAAATTTGTCGCTATCTTCGCAGCGCCATGTTACGTTCTTTTTTCATTTGCTTACTTTCAGCTTGCAGGACGAATTCCCCTAGTTCATAGTAGTGCCCACTTCTCCCCAATTACGAGACGGCTCCCCGCGCCACCCGCCAAGCCCCTCATATTCTGACGTAAGAACCTTTTCCCACGGTTCGTGCTAGTGTTTTTTTTCACAGACCTCCTCCTTCTTTTACCCCCTGCAGCATCGTCCCCCCCCTTTCTACACTCTTTCCACCCGAGAATTCTCTGACCTTAAACCATCTCCACTGATTTTTTCCCCACAACCTCATTTCCTAGGTGGTAGTCCCCCCCGAAACCTTCAGGATACGTCTTTTCCTCGCAGCGGCTCCCCTTTGTGGCACTTACTCGAACACGATCACAAAAGGATTGCATTCCTCCATCGCTCCATCCGCGGCCCCCCCCCCTTCCTCCTGTAATTTGAGACAAGACGTATTTCCCCCCTCACCCCTTCCTTCCCTTGAGTACTCCTTTTAGACAAGAGCCATTTTCCCCCCCTTCCAAGCGTCG
>Ga0179593_1296628_pt1 | contig 13669 bp, 24 predicted proteins | sample CZODoug2_1_08_16_FD_185931 | JGI IMG/M metagenome (GOLD analysis project Ga0179593, IMG submission 185931) | Vadose zone soil fungal communities from Angelo Coast Range Reserve, California, USA - CZODoug2_1_08_16fungal (PacBio error correction) | ecosystem: Environmental > Terrestrial > Soil >... | reverse complement strand
AGGTCATCCCTTATGGTCTTTCAAGACCGATTTGTCCACTTTTACTTTCACAGGAGGCTGACATATGATGGTCATATACCCTCATTTTACCATCCTGCCTCCTTTCTGCAGCAATATATGTCATACTTGTAACCAGCCCCCCCCCCCAAAACAAAAAAATCAAATTAAATCCCTTCACCCCCCACCTAATCTCATGAAAATGTCCTTTCCCCCCGGATTTCCCCCCACCCTCCTTCCCTCCATTTTATCAGACAGGTCTATGCAAAATAGCTTCTTGTAGCAATTACATATCCTTATCCCTGTACTGACTTTTTTCCTGGAGCATGCCACTCTCCTGCCTTCTTTTTCAAATACTGATTTCAGATGGGAAAGTAATAAGAACCCACTTGACCTTTCTTTTTTTACCTGGGCCATCATGGAGGTTTGATCACCTTCAGTTTTTTGAATTTTCCTCCCCTAATTTTATTCCCAACTTTCTGGAGATAAGTCTTCTTCTTTCCTTGTTCTATGTGAACTGTACTCTGTGGTCAACCCCCTGTTGCCCTTCGCACCCCTCCCAATTTGTCAGACTCTCTTGGCCACTTTCCTTGCTCCTCGTTTGAAGGCCCTCTCTCTTTTTTTTTTTCAATATGTACTTCCTTTTCCGTTCGTTTTTTTTCCCTCATTCTTGAATTTGACTCCCTCTTGAGTTCTTCCTCTTGAAAGTCTTCCCTGAGTTGGCAAGTTCACCCCACGTTGATCTTCCGGTGGTATGCCCTTTCCTTTTTGTCCAATTTTCAATCTTCACGTTGAATCAGCCATTCCCCCAAATGACTCATTGTTCCCCCTGTGCCCTCCCTCTCAAGTTCAGCATTCTCCTCCTTGAGCGGAGATCATTGAGTTCCCCTATTTTTTTCCCCTTTTACCTTATTTCCTTCCCCCTTTTCTTGCATGGCAATGGTTGAATCAATGTTTTGTAACTTGAATTTTTCCTGTTGATCCCGGTTGTCCTCTAATGTTCACAGATCAACTCTTTGATCGTGTTCCCTCTTAGCTTAGCTTTGTATATGGGTCATCCCTGGCCGCAATGTAAAGGCTGCTTCCTTAACAACGTTTCCTCCTTCCCCCAAGCAGCAAATGTTTGTATGCGTCTTATAAGTCGTCTGTGCCCCATCCCCTCCCCCTTCCGGAGCCTTATCTCATTCCCCCTTTATAATTCACCTCCCCATGTCATGATCTTCTCCCTTCCTTCCCATTCAACCACTCAATCTTCGTTGTGCCCTTTCCGTTGCATAGTTTCTCTATTGGGTCCATGAGCGGATGGGGACCTTATGTGGTCCAAGAAGTGAAGCCTCTCCATCCTCAGCAGCCATACCCGGGATGGAATGATAACCATCCTGCCCGCTTCCCCCCCCTGAGATCTGGGTGCACCTGGATCTTTACATCCCGGAAACTATTGTATGCAAAACCAACCCTCTTTCCCCTGTGGACAAGGCACATTTGACCCCCCAGAACATACCTTGGGTTTTTTTCTTTGTTTGCTTTGCACAACCCCCTTATGTGCTATCCCATTATGGGGTGTGACCCCTCAATATGCGAACAATTCCCACGTCCAATCTTCCCTCCTTTTTCACAAATACAAACCAATCTTCCCCACGTTTTTTGTCAGCATTTTATATCTCCCTACCTTTCTTTAATGTTAATGCAGACGATCCAGACCCCAACACACTTTCCACCTTATACCCATCGGGATATCCCACCATCTGCCAAAGGGGGACCCTTCTTTTTTCCTTCTTTTAGATATTCAATAACTTTGACTTCCCTCTCCCCTCTGACCTGCTCTTCTTTTTTTTCCCCCAGTATTGTCCTGTGTTTCATCCTCCCCACAGCCCTTTTTCATCCCCTTCCTTTTGGTATCTTATTACCTTGAACTTTCTTTTTATTCATATTCTTGAAGTACCCTGACCCACATTTAATTTTTTTCCCGTCCTTGATTTGCGTTAAGGTTTGCACTATTATCAAAATGCTGATTCCCAGAATGGTCCTCTTCCCTGATGGACAATTCCTGCCCACCCTCCCCAAGGCAGTCTTCACCCCTTTTTTCCTCCAAACCCCTCCTCAAGGACTTCCTTTTCCCGCCCACTCTAGTCTTTTCAAACTTCTTTTTCCCCTTTCCCTCTTTTGTGTTGTGACTCGCTTTCTTGTTACAAGAAAAGATTTATGGGTCCTCTCTTCGTGTATTTTTCTTGGTTTTTTTTTCACGGTCTCTATGGAATCCTTTCTTCTTTCTTTTTGGAATCTTCGGCCATCAGTGGACTTCCTTGAACCTTTTCCTTTCCCCCTTTCCCCCCCTTCCAAATCCAGGGACTTCACCCCCCGTGAATTTCCAACCCCTATGGTGGTTGGACCCAATCTTCCGTCCTTGACAAAGCAGGAAACCCACATGGATAAAAGGCGGGTATTCTCATTTTGGATTCCCTCAATTTTGTTTCCCTTTTCCACCCCCCAGGAGTGTATCTCTTTTGATATGCGTTCGTCACCTGTTGAATGTTATTCTCAGCTTCCTTGCACCTGTATGTGCGTTTCTTTCCCGGCAGGGGTGTGAGCTCCCTGGGCCGTGGCAAGGTTGTGATTTCGCCCTTGCTTAATTCAAAACTTTGTCGTAAAAGGGCCTGCCAGTTCATCTCCCATGGTTTTTTTCCTCCCAACATTCTTGCCCCGATTTTTTTGAGAAGCCCATTGTTCCTCTTGATGGTCTTACCCTGTGCCCCCCCCCATGAAGTGCCATAGGGGCCCTTCTTTTGTTTTCCTGAAACACCCATAGCTCCCCCCTCCCCTTTTTCATTTAGCGCATTTTTTCCCCTTCCTTGCCCGAGCTGGTGGAATTTTTTGTACACTCCCAATACATGGTCATGAGTATGTTTCCCTCTCGGTTGTCCCCCGATATATTGGAAGTTTTCTTTGCCCAAACCCAATTTATTCAATCCCACCCCTTATGGATATGATAACCCGCATGGTCTGATTCCTTTGTTGCTCCCCTCCTGAGCTCCCTCATCCAGCCTTCCAGTTCCAAAAAATTGCGGAAGCCCCACAGAGGAGTTTGAATTTCTCCATGGATAGATCAGGATTACAACTCAGGCGCCGGTGAAAGCGCCTCCTTTTCCTGTTTCATGAGGAGACTATCGCCTCAGTGTATTGGGTTGCCGAATATGCTCTGCCAACAAATTTTTCTTTTTTTTTGTCCTGAGTCCCCTTTTGACTCCTCCCAGTGTTGATTTACTTGTTACCCCCCTTTCTTCCTCTCCCGCTCTCTCCATCTGATCCCCTTGATCCTTGATTCCTCTCTCTTGAAGTTTACCACCCAAAATCGATTCCCCCCCCCAGGGAAATTACGTTTTTCCCCTCTTTTTTTTCTTAAAAAATCCTTCCGAAACTTCTCCCCTCTGAATTTTCAAATCTGATTTCCCTTCCCCATGCTTTCTTACTTTTTTTACCTTCTTGCAGGAATATTCTTACCCTTTTGCAATGTCCTTTTCCCTATTTAAGTGAGCATGTTCCCCCCACTGATTTTCCCCTTTCCCCAAAAAGCCACTTCACCTTACCCCCTTTCTTGATGGGCACCCTTCCAGTTTTCAAGAGTAATTTCTTCCCCTTCTTTTTCTAGGAAAGTCTTAATGCAGAGAGTCGTTCCACCCCCCCTTTCGCCCGCCGAATGCATACCTTGCCAGACCACTATAGTATCCCTTCGGAATTTTGCGACCATACAAGTTTCCCCCAGATGAGATTCTGTACCTCCTGGTTTTCTTCCGTTTTTTCCCCTTCCCCGCCCTTTCCGTGAAAGCACATCATTCCCTGATCTTTTGCCCCCTTTCCCCTTTTTTTTTGCTGGTCTTTTTTCAGACGGAGTTCGCAGAATGACCCCCCCTCCTCTCACCTCTGAAAACACACCTACCTCTAGTTCCCAGGCACCCGTACTTAACTTTTCTTCATCATCAGTTCCAACTTCAGGGATTTCCCCGCCCTCTCTTGCTTGATTTTCCTTCTCCCCTGAATTTTTAACCCTTACTATCTTCTTTTGGGCGACAATACGTATAATTTGCACTCCTTTTCTAATATACCTGTCTAGTCTTTTCACACTTTGTAATCGGGCCCCCCTTGTCCTTTCTCTTATTTTTTTTTTGCTGCCGATTTTGGGGGTGGGGGGGTTGGCTTTTTAACATAGCTCTTCATCCTCCATATGAAGTTGCATGTTTTTTCGGCTCTGCGTTACACATGGATGACCATAGTAATCCCCTCACTTTTTCCCCCCCCCCCTGTAGTCCACATGTAAAGCCGGCAGATATAAAGACCCTCCTTGAAGTCTATTTCTCCCCTCCTACTTAGATCTCTTTCTTCCCCTTTCCTGGTTTCATATAATACAGGGAAGATGTTTCAATTTTTACTACCTGTTGCCAGAATCGGTTTCCTCTCCTTTTTATACCATGTGAGTCATGTATCCCATTACATGATCCGATGATCCGCCCCTACTTTTGCCCTTCTTTCTCTGAACAAACCCCAACCCCCCCCCCCCCCCCACAACCACCCACCACCCCCCCCCCCCCCCCCCCCACACCACCCCCCCCCCCGCCCCCAGTCACCCACTGGAATATAATTCCCCCCCCCCTGACTTTCCACCGATTACAAAGTGTTTCCCCCCTCCTCCTCCATTTATCAATTCGCCACCTTTTCGAACTTTCTTTTTAGCCCTTCCCTATTGATTTACCATTCCTGGAGCTTCCCAAAGACTTTTCCTTTTTCCCACTTTTGATTAAGTGGTTGAGTAGTCATCATCCATTAATTCGTTTCTCGTGCATTGGCATCTGGAGGGTCATGAGTTCTTTCCAAATTCTTTTTTCCTGCTTTCTACCTTTCCCATCAAAGGCACTTCTTGCTGCAAGATAAGGACGTATGGATTGTTCTTTAATTTTCTCCTCCCAGTTAAAGTGCAATCTTTTCTTGAGCCCCCCTGCATTTCCCTTCTCTCTTCCTGAATGGCCTTTCCCCAAAGTCTTTTCGTCTGTCCATTTCGATAGTTTGCCCTTTCTTGCATTCATGGCCCGTTTTCTTTTTTTGGCCCCCCATTCTATGCATTCCCTTCTTCTTCCAGGCACTTCGCAGAATTGAACGGCTGCCTGTTCTTTTTCTTGTCAACAATTTCTCCCCCCTTTCCCTTTTTTAGGCAAGTATTCTTTTTTCCCATTTCCCTTTCCTGCACTCCCTTCCAATTTACACTGCATTTTGCCAGAAGTGATCCTTTCTTCCTGCCCCCATCATGCTCCCTTCATGAGTTAACGACTGATTGGGCCCGATGGTACCTATTTTTCCTTCTACTTTTCTGCAAGAGGACCTTTTTTTGGCCTGGTTAATCCACGTCCATGTTAAATGTTGTGCTTAGGGGACTTTGTTTTGTTCCCAGCCTTCTTCTTCCTCATCTTAGAAGCACTTTCCGGGATCTTCTCGCGATTTTTTTATCTTTCCCTTAAATTTTGGGCATCGCATCTTGGATAATGGATTTTCCCCCAGACTCATGTCAACCCTCCCCTTTTGTTCTTATCCGACGATCTTCCATCCCCATCCCTCCTCCTATTCGAGGTATCCTCATTACCCATTTGTTCTTCCTCCTTTTGGTTCACATGAATTTTCTTCCTTTTCCCCCCTTCCCCCAGTTCCATTCAAAACAATTGTTCGTCTGTGTCACTTTCAAATTTTTTTCCCCCTCTCTGAGGAGATGATGCATTTCCGTTCGTTACTATGATTCCCATACCCATCGAAATGCTGGTTCCTCTTCCCTGCTCCCATAAACATTGGTATTGATGGTTAATTTTTTGCGTATCCCTTCCCAGAGATCTGGTGGTTATGCCCACTGCTCTTTCCAGGCAAATATGTATTCAAAAACCACCCTCCCCCCAGTTCTTCTTCCTGTGAGGAACATCATTTTTTCATACAGCTCCCCCTTCTTTGTTGGAGATTATGTGTTTTTTTTTTAATCCCCCCCTCATTTTTGTTTATTTTTTGGTTTTTTCATGTTCCCCCCATAAGTGTCTCCCCCCCTTTTTGACACAAATTGGCAATCATGTGATGGGCCCCCCCATTCAAAAACCATCTTTTTTACAATTCTTCCTTTCCCCGCCCCGATTCACTCTAAAATGGTATTTACTTTCAGCAACTTTTTTCTTTTTGGGCAACCCCCCCCCCCCCTTTCCCAACTGATCAATTCGGGATCACCCCCCCCATATGGTTCCCATCCTCCCTCCCCCTTCAGTGGACATGCTTCTCCAGGGTTATCTCCCTTCAAAACTGTGTCCCCCTCAATGTTCTCAATTTCTTTCACTCTTTTTTTTTCCCCCCCCCCTTTTTTTCCACTTCCTTCCTTTATCCAACAATTGCCTTACCCTTTTTCACAAGTTTTTTCAAATGCTATGGTGGTGCGATTACTTTCATTCCGTTCTTAATTCCCCTGATCCTCTTGTACCACCCTCTTTTTTTTTTGGGGTAACTCCCTTCTTTCCCCTAATGTGAGAGAAGGGTGTCAACAAAGCGTCTGCCTGTTATTCTGTAGTTAAACCTTCCTTTCCCCACACATAACTTACATTAAGCTGACCCCTTTTATCCCCCCCCCTGAAGACACCCCCCCGAATACTTGAGTCCTATTCCTCCCTTTCCTAACTCGTTGTTTTTTGTAGTATCGCTTATCCCTCACATCTTTGATGTCCTTTTTCTTTTTTCCTTTTTTTTTTGAGTGGTGTGGTCTCCCCTTCAAAGCCTTGTAATTTGCTCCCCTGCATTTTTTTTTGATGCCTTTCCAGTGGGAAGCCGGAAGAACATCCCCTTTTCTTCTTTTAACCCCTCTCTCACATTCGCCAATAAACCCCACTTTTGCCCCCATACCAATTTCTTTTTTGTTTTTCCTTCTTATTCCAGAAGAGGAAGAATGAATGTCCCGGTATCATCCCCCCCGCAGTCTGACCCATGTATTTTTGATTGTGGAGGCTGACTAAGTGGCAGGAAAAATTCACCCCCCCAAGAGCGCCAATCCCTTTCCCCCCCTTTGGTTTCAAAGTTATCTTTTTATAGCTCAGGAGAAGCCCTTTTTCCCCCCTCTTTTCCCTTTTAGTTACCCAAGTGTGGCCCTCCCCCGATTCGTTGGAAAGTGTGTTTCCTTCATCTCCCATTTTCCTTCAATACCATATGTAGATGTCATCCAGATGGTTCCTTCCTTCCCTTTTTCCCTTTTGTTTTTGCAGTATTTTTTCCCCCCCAGATGTATGTACTTCTTCAGCCACATTGTTATCAACTCTTTTTTCATGTCCCCCAATGAAACCAACCCTTCAGTTGTTGCATAGCCACATACGCTCTTGGTTTACCCCTACCCCCCCACACCCTAAGCTTCCACCCCCAATTTTTGTCCCTCAGTGCTGTCCAATTGCTGGTCCTACCATAACTCTCTTTTTCTTTTTTTGTTACATTGCCCCACCCCTCCTGGACCTTATGTCCTTTAAAGTTTTTTCCCAACCCCATATATTGCAGTTTGAAAAAAGTACTTATACAACCACAATTTTATGGTCTTCAGACCCCCTCCTTTTTCTCCCCAGTCATTCACCTTCCTTACACTCTCCCCCTCCTAGAATGTAAAACATTGTCCGACCCTCTCCCCAGCTTTCTTTTTTTTTATCCTGTGAAGCTCCTACACGTTTTTGACCCCACCTGAGTAATCCTGGTCGCCCATGAGGATAGGATAGAATATGAGTTGTGCCTTTCACAGATCTTATTCTTTTTCCTCCCCTTCCCCCCCTTTTTTCCTTATTGTTGACATGCCTTTTCCCTCCCTATTCATTTTCCATTCCCCAACATTTGCCTCAGTTCCCAATCTTGATTCCAATTTTGGTTATGAGTCATCCCTCTAGCTTACTGTTTACCCATATTTTCTTTCCCTCCCCCCCCCCTTGTCACATTCACGTTCAACCCATTTTTTTTTCCCCATTCCCCAAAGTTTCCCCCTTCTCTTGTCCAGCCCCTCACTTTTTTTGAAAACTCCTTTCAACTGTGAACTCAATGATATTCCGGGTCCCGTTTCTTTTGGATCTGCCACTCTTCTCTTCCCATCCCTTGTACATATTCTGCATTTCTTGCAAACCAGTCTCCCCTTATCCCTTTACCACCAACCCAACCCCACTTAACCATGGAGGCTCCATTTTTTCCCCTGCCAGACTCACGGTCTTTCCATTCTCAGGTCTAATTGCCTTTTTTTTTTTTCTTCGGCAATGCAGAGAAGGAGCCCACAGATGAGACCAAGTCCCCCCACATTCACCGGGCACCCCCCGGACAACCTTTGAGCACTTACCCCCTTCCTTGATTTAATTGCTGTGTGTCCCCGCTTTCCAACACTGAATCCCCCCATCCCTTGTCAAGAAACATCTTCCCTCTTATTGAAAGCCTCAGATTTCTTTTTTTTCGCCAGATTTCACAGTCCTTCCCCCCCTTGGTTCTTGAACCCCCCCCTTTCCCCCATTTTTTGCCCAGCCGCCACCTACTTACTCACCCTTCTTCTCTTTCATCCCAGTCCACTTCTCTCTTTCTTTCTTCCTCTTTTTGTATTGAGCGTTAATGCTCCCCTTCTTACTCCATATATAGTATCTTCGTAATTTTCTCCCCATTAATGTGCATCTAATTCTCTAACTACTTCTCTCTTCCCACTTTGGTAAGGGTGGACAGTTTCCCCTGTCTTCGATGACATGTGAATGAAGTTTTGTTTTTGTTGTGATGTTTTCCCCTGTATCTTTTTTCCTGCATCTTACTCTTTCATTTTCTCATTCGTTCAATTTTGACACCCCTTTAATCGCCTACTGGGCAAAAGGTAGTCCCCTTAAACTTGACACTGGAGTATATACCCCTGCCCAATCCTTTTTCTTTTTTTCTCTAGGTACCTTTTTCTTCTCCATTAAGTTGCAGGTTTCCCCTGTGTATACCCTGTTTGAGCTGCTTATCATGATGTCATTACTTTTTAGCTTAATGTATAAATGAAATTACTACCTTCTTGTCTGTCCCCAGCACTTCCCTTTCTTCCCCTCTTTCCACCCCCCCCCCACCCACCCCCCAATCGGCAGTCCCAGGAAATTGACTGTCCACCCGCTTTCCCCCCAAAAGTCCCCCCCAAGACTCCTCGCTCTTCTTATTGCACCCCCCTTTCTTTTTTCTCCCCTATTAGACTATATTGAGTACCCTTCCTTTTAGAATGACAACGAGCCCTGTTCATCCAACTCCTGGTTTTTTCACCCCCTTCTCGCGGACTTTGATGAGGAATAAAAACTGAACTTCTTTAGTATTAGTTTTTTTTTCCTTTTCTTCCATATTGGGTCAATATTTCTCCCCCTCTGTTGGGTCTGTCTACCTCTGTCGAACAACTCCCTGCATGGCAAGACTGCTGTCTCTTTTTTTCTTTAATGTGCACTGTAGTGTGGTTCTCCCTTTTTTTGCCTAAGAGCAACCCCCCTGTAAGACTATCCTCCGGAGCTTCCCATATCCAGTTATACAGATAGTTTTCCCTCTGCCATGTATGTTGGTTCTCCCGTCTTTTTTTGTTCTCGCCCCTTCCTTCCAGGCATTGGCCCTTTCTCCTTTGAACTTGCTGAATTGTATTCCCCCAACTTGTTCCTTTTTTTTTTAAAATTTTCAACTTCTTTCTTGTTGCATCAGCCCTTCCCTCCCTAAATTCACACTTTTTCCCTTCCCTCGAAGTTAAGAATCTTTGCCATCCTTTCGCGGTCTCAGTGTCTTTTTCCCCACTCAGAAGTCTTTCAAATGATTCGTCTAGAGGTTGCCCTATCCTTTTTTTGCAATGGCCTGTGAAGCTCTTTTTACCGTCCCCTTCTTGATTGTTTTCCTATGGTTGGGGAAAAGGAATCGAAGTCTCCTCACTTTTCCTCAGATGGAGTCGATTTCTAGGCCACTGTCCCTCCCTGGTCCGGAAGCACTGAATGCCCCCAGGGTGAATCATGTAAACCCTCCCCCCCTGTGGTTCTTGCTTCTATTCTCACTCCCCTTATGTGCCATGCCCACTCCCATATTCGAGAATATTTCTCCTTCCATTTATTCTCCCATTTGTTTGTAAATGAATGGTCTAATTATTTTTCTTTCCGAATTTTCAGTCTCCATTAAACCTCTTTGGTGTTTTCATTCAATCCACTTTTTTTTGACAGATAGTCTTTTCTTCTCGTGGGATTCTTCAGGATTCGTTTGGAACATATTGCCGAAAGCCATGCTTGGTTGCAGACCTCCCCCCTTTTCTTTCCTTTCTCATTCAGTTTTCCTCCTTCCAACCCTGGTCTTCTTTCTTTTCCCCCCTGGATCTTTATCCTAATGGCAACTTTTTGGTAATTGTAACCCACTCCCCCCGCTCTCCCTTTTTGAGGACCCAAGCAAATGGGCCCTGTGACCATTGCCCCCTTTTTATTTTTCTTTATTTGTTTTTTTACTGCAACCCCTTCTCCCTGTCCTTGCACCTTTCTGTTGGTTCCGGTGTATGGAAATAAATGGTGTCTACAAGGGCTTCATACCCCTTTTCCCCCCATTTCCTTCCAAGTCATGGTGGGACCCCCCCCGAATTCCCCAACCTTTCTTTCCACAACGTTCCTCCATTTCTGCCCTCTCTGGTTAATTTCTCCATGGCTTCCATCTTTCCTTGAAAAAAAACTCCCCCCCCCGACCCCGCCTTTTATCACAGCTTGTTCCATCCTGATCCACCTTCCAGTTTTCCCTCCCTGCCGCTGAGATTACATTCACCTACCTTTTCCCTACCTTTCCTTTTCACTGAATGCTTCGACCTTTTGTTTACAAAACGTATTTTACTTCCTTCTTTTCCTCAATCAACCATTGAATCCTTTTCATACCTGTTTCCCTCCTCCTCTTTTTTTGATAACCTGTTTTCATTCTGAAGTAGTTCCCCATTGAAATTTGTGTCTTGTTTTTTCCCTCCCTTCTTTTTTCCATGGAGAGCGGTTTAGATATTCCAAATGATGTAGCCAGTAAGGTCTAAACCTGAGGCCCCCTGGCCTGCTGGAGCATGACCGTCTAATTCCCCTTTGGAGACCCCCTCCAGACCCTTTCCCCAACCTATCCCCCTGCCCTACTTTTTCTTGACTCTTTCCTAATACTACGTTGTTTCTCAGCTTCTTAGGAAATACACTATTTTTTATTTTGAGGCAGAGGATTTGTGTCCTTTCTGAGTGTTTGTGGTATCTGGCCTCGGAAAGCCGTACGTTGCCCTTTGGGCATTCCGTGGACTAAGTGGGAAGCTCTTTCAATTTCCTTTTTTTCCTTTTTTCTCTTACATTCGGCCCACATTTGACTTTTCCCCCCCCGCCCCAACGGTCAACAGATTTGTCCTGATTACTTCACCTCAGACTGTCTTTCAGGCCCCGCCTACCACCAGATGCATGAACCTTGGATTGAAAAGGTATTCAGAGGGTGTTTTTCTGCCCCTCCCCTGGACCTCACACCCCTTTTTCCCCCCCCCTCCTTTAGTGTATAGCATTCATATTTTCCCTAGTCTCCCCTGTTATTTCCTTTAGCTGAGAAGTTCCCCCTTTTTGTTACCTTATTGTCCCCAGCCCTGAGTGGATTCCCAGATGGTTTTTCTTTTTGTCCCTTTTTTTCATCCTATGTCCCCCTCCTCTCCCTTTCCCCCAAAAAGTATTTAGCTCCGAAATTTGCTGGACCCTGTCATGACCTGTCTCTTTTTTTCACATCTTGTTTCTTTCTTTGATGTTATTATGGAGAAATCCCCTTCTCCCTCTTGATGTGTAATGCACACTTTCCCCCCCACACCCCCAACTTCCCTCCCCCCTCTTTTTTTTTCTTAAAAACAACACCTACCCCTCCCCTTTTTTTCCGTTTTCTTGCATTGGTCTTCCCATTGCAAAGGGTACCCCCTTGACCCAATACAATCTTATGATCTAAAGATCCAGGTTGTCATAACCTATTCCTTTTTGTATTTTTTTCCCCCCCTTCCTCCCTTTTCATCCCACAATCTGATATGATGATGAACCAATGCTTTATTTCTTTTTTCCTTCCTCTCCTCAATCCCCCATATCCCTCCGCAGACTGTCCAACATTTTCCCTTTGACCCCTCTCAAGATGTCGCTTCTCCTCTTAAGATCAGGAGGACCATGTCTAGCATTCTTCGGGTGAACACAGAGTCATAAGTTGGGGACTGAGGATTAACGGCTCGAACATGATTCTGATTCCCCATGTTTTATGACGCCCATTCCTTGGCTGCTTGTGGACATGAGTCACACTGGTTTTGACCCCCCTTCCAGTGGCCTCAAATGCCCTCCCCCCTTTCTGCACATATCAACTCTCTCACTCCCTCTCCAAGTGCTGAGCCTCTGGACCCAGCTTTTTTCCCCCCGTTCACCCCTTATATGAACCTGCACTCACACCACACAACCCCCCCTTTTTCCCCACGTCAAACGGTTTCTCCCTTCCCTTCCCTCCCAGTGCCCACTCAGTCCTTTTCCCCAAATCATTTCCCAAGCGTGAACTCCTCTCCGGTTGTCCAAGTCTTGAATTTGCAAATGCACCATTGTCCCTTATTTGAGGCATGGCTGGTGAACCCCATAGATTTTTTCCCCTTGAAACAAAAAGAGCGCCCCCCCCCCCCCATGACTCTCCCTTATGGGACCCCGGAATACCGGCTTACCCTTTCACTAGGCAGCGTCAAGAAGGAACTGCTTCATTCAGCGGACCGGCTGGCACAAAAAACCTTTAGACCCCTGTCAGTCAGTCCCCCTCCCCCCTCCCCATATGGACATCGGATCCCTTTTTTTTTGAGCATTACCCAAGTGAAGTCCAATTGTGGTGCTCTCAAGATTTCATGGCCCCCGGTAACCCAGCCCAAACCTACTTCACCCTTCATACCCCTTCATTTTCTCCCCCCCCAATCTTCTGGATTTTCAGACCCCCCCCGGAGGTTCGACCCTCAATTGCAAACTCAGGTTCTCCCTCTGACCTCCATGTTCTGGACTCCCCAAATACTATACTCAATCTGTTTTCTTATTCCTATAGTACCCTCCCAATTTCTCAAAGAACTCTCTTGTGCTTCTCTTTCACGGATACATTGCATGTTAATCTACTATTAGCGTGTGATACCCAAACCCTTTCCCTTTTGAACTCCCCCTGTAATATACCTCTTTCTCGCCCCCCAAATGTACTCGCTTTCCCCTCCCCCCCCCTTCAATATGATTATTATTTCCTCTTTGGGGTTTGGTCGGTTTCCCCACACATGCTTCCCCCCCGGCATTGCTCGTCGCTTCTCTTTCTCATTATCTCCTGCTCGTCTCTTGCCCCCCTCTAAACTTCTGGTCTCTAGCCGTTCCTGCCATCGTCGATCCGTCACCACCCCTCCCTTAGAGCATCGTTTTTTTCCCGCCCAAGGCTCGTGTTGTCTTTATTTTCCAGTGCGCTTCTCAGTCACCCTATCTGATTATTTCGCCGCTCCCCCTGTCTGGTTTCTTGGTTATATCCCCCTCTTTCTGGCGCATATAGTAGAATTTCATGGTAGACGAGGCCAAATTTTTCTACCATCCTCTCCTCCCAGCTCACCTTGGTAACACTGTCCCCCTTTAAACATAGCGGTTTTCTTCCCGTGACCATA
>Ga0179593_1292284_pt1 | contig 13669 bp, 13 predicted proteins | sample CZODoug2_1_08_16_FD_185931 | JGI IMG/M metagenome (GOLD analysis project Ga0179593, IMG submission 185931) | Vadose zone soil fungal communities from Angelo Coast Range Reserve, California, USA - CZODoug2_1_08_16fungal (PacBio error correction) | ecosystem: Environmental > Terrestrial > Soil >... | reverse complement strand
AGGACTCACTCGACTTTTTCTCTTTTTTCCTTTTTGTCCTTCTTTTTTTTGATGGGGTTTATTGATGGTTGTATGGCGCTGATTTCCCTTTCCTCTTCTCGGTCCCCTGATTTTTTATCCCACATCTTCCGTGATATTATTCAATCAAGACTCCTCTTTAGATCTCCGTTTTATGTTTCCCTTACACACGCCGGGCCTAATGCTGGGGAAGCTAATTTTAGTTCCCTTCGTCGTACTTTTTCTCGTGGGTCCGTAATTTTGCGGGTTTGCTGTGAAGTTTTGCTCCTTCTCCTCCGTGCCTTTCTTTCTCTTTTTAGGGTGACCCTTTCCCCTGATTGTTCTTCTCTTTTCTTTTCCTATTTTTTGGAACCGTATCTCCGGGTCTGTCACGTAGGCCCTGGGAGGGACCTTTTCTTTTTCAGCTTCTTTCATGACGGGCGCTAGCTTTAACACGCTCCACTCTTGCCTTTTCCTCCCTTCAAATTCCTTCTCTTCACCTCCCATCCTTCTTTTTTGCTATTGAATGCCAAGCGAAAAGCGGGCTGAACTTCTTCTCGTCTTTTTCGGGTTCCCTTTTTTTTACATGTCCTCCCATCGTTTATGTATTCAATCTTTGTCCTTTTCTCTTCCTCCCCTTAGACATTTTTTGATCGTTATTTTTTTTTTCCCCCGGACCTTGGTAGGATATGTTCCCCGGTTTTTTTTCTTCTGCTATTTTCTTTGCGGGGCAATTTCGCCTTTCTTGTCGGCTTTCTGATTGATTAGGCATCTGGATTTTCTTGTTCTCGCCTTTCCAGATTCCCTATCTTTCTCTTCATAAACTTTTATATAGCCCGCCGGGGTTGTTGAGCCATTTTCGTTAATTTTCCCTGGATTTCCTGGTTATTTTGCTTGACGTCTTCCTCCCTCGGATTTTGTTTTTGCCGACGGCCCGATTTCTTCTGTCGTTCCGGCGCTGGGCCCCTATCTCTGACATCCCTTTTTAAGAGACCCACCTTTCGGATGAAAGAGATCTTCCTGTTGTTTGCGTTTGCCCCCTTTTTCTTTCCTGGTCACTAAGTTTTTTCTTCCCGTTTGACCCCAGAACCATCCAACGTTTGTGGTCCCCATTCCCTTTTCCTCTCCCGTCTTCCGAAGATGCTGCCTCTCTGTCCAGGGCCGGCTGCCTGCCGCGACCATTGTGAGTTCGTAGCCCCCCACCCAACATTTTGGTTCCCGCTCTCTTCCTCGCTGACGAATTGCAGCACTCAGTGTCACTGGGTGCTTTTTTCCAGTTCTCCTTCCGAGTTCCTCCTACGGTTTAACCCTTCCCAGACAATCGAACTTCCCCCCCCCAAAACCTTGCAGGCATCCGTCGCCCTTTGGCTTCTTCCTCAAACCGGCGAGATCGTGTTGCACATCTCCGGGGAGGTTCTTATGAAGATCGCGCCAGTTACTTGGCCAGGCCTCTAAAAGATAAGACTACCAAGACGCATGCGACGCTTTTCCCCGGAGGATTTCTGTGCATAAGATCCACCCTTTTTCCTTTTCCCTGTCTCTGACAGAATGAACGCCGTGTTTTTTTCTCCAGGTTTCTCTTCTTGTAGAATTTTAGTTGTTCACTGCATCTCCGCACCCCCCACGAAGCCCAATGTTTTCTTCCTTCGCGTTTGTCGGCCCTTCCCAAGATTTTTTTCGCCCACCCCCTTCGCCCTCCTTGTTTGGAAACAGGGCCTCTTTCCCTCCACGGGACGTCCCTTGCCAATGTGGCTCAGCTTCGCTTCTCGACAGTTCCCCTCCTCGTTCGTGAATTGATTAGTCCCTGTCTTTGAGTTTTCGGTTCCAGAGGTGGAGTCTTTCCCTCGCTTCCTTTCTTCAAGGAACATGCCCATCTCACAATTTAAGTTCCGCTTTCCTCTTTTTTTCTCTCCTGACAACGCCCCATAAGTTGGCTTGTGACCTGCAGAACTCAGCTTTTTCCCCGCTTGATTCCCTCGCCTCTTTTCGGTCCCCCGATACGGACAGACATTGAGGTGCCTGCCAAACCCACGAGTCAGTCTTAATGACATCTCATGTTGTGGTTGTACTTTTTCCGCAAGTTTTTTTATTCAGCAGGTCGGCGAGGGCAGCGAGGAGAACCGGGCGAAGCGCCTCCCTATCGAAGTCAAAGCGTCCTGACTTCTTTTTTAGAGGTTTTTTCCCTCCCAGACGGGTTTGATCTTCCTTGTGGCTTTTCGAGCTGATCCGTTTCCCTTTCTTACCCTTTTCTCCAACCCCTGTCTTTTCCCTAACACCTGTTTTTTGTTTTTTTTTTTTTTTTTTTTTTTTTTTTTTTTTTTTTTTTTTTTTTTTTTTTTTTTTATTTTTTCTTTTTTTTTTTTTCTTTTTGTTGATCGCCGTTGCGCTGATAGTTTCAGGATGATGAATTTTTCCCCCCCCCTTGGCTTCCCTCCAAACTTGAATTCTCCCTCGTGAAAGTGAAACGCCTTCCAGTCCGCTCGTTCTTAGTCCCTTTTCCGCTCACCTGTCTTTTGCGGTTCGCCCTACCGGCGCGCATTTCTTAACGATTTTTTTTTACGAAAACCCCAACAGTAGCGCTCGCTGTAGTACCGTCCCGTCTGATCCCCTCTCTGAGGATCCTCGGATTATCTGTTGGAGTGACCCCTGTTTTCCTGTCGAGACTCTTCGTTCGGTCTGTGCTTGGTCCCTCCCTGACAATGCGCCCTTCTCACGTATTTCCTTTTCCGACTGTTCTGGTTGATTCTTGGGGAGATGTGTCCAAATAGTTTTCCTCCCCACTCTCTTCGTCTTCTGAACGCGGCGATTCCCCCTGCTGTGGTTAATTTCCCCTTTTGCAGCGTCACTCAGGATTTTCGTCTCCCCTTTTTCTCCGATTAGTCCGAAGTTTGGTTTCTCGGGCATTTCGCTAGGGGGGCCCATGCATCTACCCCCCCAATCATCACACCCTCTTTTTGCCTACCGCTCCTTTTTCTTTTGTTATGGTATGTGGCAGATCCGTTGCCCCTTTCCCGGTTTCATAAATCGTGCCCCCCAGTTCTGGCCAGCTTCCCGGTTTGCCATATCCGGTTTCACTTTTGCCCCCTTCGGCTCTCTCCCCTCAACGCGATGGATTGAACTGATTCAGGTCGTCGTTTCCCCGTCTTCCCGCACCCTTTTTATCCGTTCCCTTTGTTGACAGTCCCTGATGTTGTGAATTATCAGTCCCCTGTCCCTTATCTGAGGATCTTCAAATTAGTGAACCCAACGACCCCTGGAGCGTAGAGCTTCCCCCAGCCGTGAACTTCTCTTGCTTAAGTCTCCAAAATTCAAGATCATCTGTGTCCCCCCGACCTGGATGTGAGCGTCACCAGGCACCTTCCCTGATCTTTTGTCTATGAGGGGTCTGCCTTATAAGTCCCCGGATCTCCCCCCCCCTTCCCTCCCTTTGGAATACCCGTTGTTGTTTGAGAGATTGGCTTCTCGTGATTTCTCTATGATCCCCCAATCGAGACCCGCTAGTACGGTCCTTGCTCTGTGTTTTTCCCGGCCAAAATCTTTTCATCTGGATTGGATGACCTTTTTTTCGCTCCCGACTCTCCCCCCTTAAGTGTTTCCGGCTAGGTTGTTCATAGCCGTGAAGATTCCTCCCAAGATTACTTAACATCTTTAGGATCATTTCGGCTCCCCTCCCAGTGACCGGATTTTCACCACCGGTACAACGGCGCTTCCCCCCACGTGGTCCTTTTGCATTTTCTACCGAAAGCGACCTCCCCCTTTGATGGCCAGCGCCCTTTTTTCTTGCACTCCGCTCCCCAGGTCACCCTCCCTCGGATAGGATCCTCCGAACTGGCCAGTTCCCTTCCCTCTCTTCTTCCAGAGTTTTTTTCCCCCATACCCTCCCCCCCGACTTACCGGCAACCATTTTTTGCTACTTGTGTTTGTTTTTTTTTTTTTTGGGCATTTTCCTATCTCCCTGCCTCCCAACTCACATGACGTCAATACTTCCCTGGCGTTAGATCGCCTAATCCTCACGCGGGCGCGCTTACCTATTTTCCAAAGGAGCACCCCCCAGAATAGTCCCTCGCTGCGTTCTAGCTTTTTTTGGTTCCCGTGCTGGCTTCCCAAGGTGCACGATCTCCCCCAGACACTATAACCATGACAGTTTTTGAATTTCGTGCCTTTTGGGTCCCGGGACGTTCCCTTTCCTACCTGATGACTCTTTCCCGCCGGGAGTTTTTCTTGAGGCACCGCAACGGCGCATCTATTGATCCCGAAGCTCTGCCACAGCCGGGCCTGTGATCTTTCCCAGCCTGCTAGAAAGATACGGGTTTTTTTTGGTCTTTTCTGTCATACTCATTGCACCTACTTTTTGTCCTATTTCCTCTCCCTTCCGCCCCAGCCTTTTGATAGTACTCTGAAATCTCCTGCATGGTCATTGGCGGTGATTCCCCCTAGTCCCCCCCGTTTTCCCCTTAGTTCAGAGTAATGCGGCTCGATTGCGCGGAAGCTGACATTTTATCCTCGCATTCACTTTTTTCCCCTTCAAAGGAACTTCTCCCTTGTTCCGTTGCTCTTGGAGAAGGTTAACTTCACTTTAGACTCGATCAATCGCAAATCATCCTATTCCCCCCGCTTTTTCCTTACCTGCTACCCCATTACGAGTTTACTTTCCTCGTCGTCTTTCTCTTTTCAGTGTCTCCTGTTTCGTTCTGATCGCTTGCCCCGTTACACAGCGTCCTTCTTCCTTTTCCTTCCCCCCACCAAATTGCGATGTCTTGTTTTTACGATACGCTTTGTTTGGAAGTACAGCCATTTTGTTCCCCAGTGAGGGTAATACCTACCCCCCTTGTCTTTCACAGCACAGTAGCAGTACCTTTTGCCCCTTTATCTCCTCCGTTTAGACCTTGACTGGATAGCGGCTTTTAAGCACCTCTCCCTTTATTTCTTTTATCGCCTTACTAACATTGTTTTCGGTGATACGTTTTGACGCGAGGTGCTCGTTTTTGGTAAACTCCCCTACACCTTAATGGAAGACCCTTTCCCCTTCCTACCTTCGGCCCTCAAGTGAGGTAAGGAACGGCCTCTCTTTTGCTTTCGCTTCGAGTTTTCCTTACCATGCCCTAGCGCCCTTTGCTATTCCCCCCTTGTGCTTCCCAGTCTCTGCCAGTTCCACCTGCTTTTCTCGCATTTGTAGCATCCGTTTATTCCGGTCCCCCCCCTCCGCCCCCCCTTTCGTCCCCCCTTGAGACCAAGACCCTCGTGTTGCTTGTAGAGGATTGACAAATACGATCCCCCTGCGACCCCCTTTTTCTCCACTTCCACCTCTTTTATTCGTCTTATCCTCCCTTCTATGGGTCTCGATTTTTGACCTGTCGTGAAGTTCTCTTTTCGTGATTCTTACTCTGATAGTTCGGGAGCTTGGTAGTGGCCAGGATATTGTAGCTCACTTCACCGTTCATGGGGTGATACTTAAGACAGAACTCCCTTTCTTTCATGTGACAATAGCTTCAGACTCTCTTTCAGCACTTACCCAGTTACGCTTCCAGAGCCTGGGGTGTTGATTTCTTTATTTTGTATTTTTCCCTTTTTCTGCAGATCTTATACATGAGGAAATGCACATCCCCCCCGTTTCGAGTGCTTCAGAGCTTCGGTAGTCGTTTCCCCCCCTGAAGCTTTCTAAACCGTTGGTGAGGCTACGAATCATCTTTTTTCCTTTCTCGCCCGGCCCATTCCATTTCTTCATCACCCACTTTCTCTTTTTCCCCCTTTGCTTGCATGTCCTCAAGTAAAAAGTTTTATTGGTAGCCCGTCCCTTCTCTCGACCAAACCTTATGAGAGTCCATGCAAATCTCGACTGCACTGTTCATCATTTAGCCTTCCCTCGGGTGAGTCCTCGTTTGTGCCTTTTTTTCTCCCGCTCCTTGCGCCAACTCGACGAAACACAGCTGCCTTTTTTGAGTCCCGTCGGCCCCCAAGAACAAAAGTCGATCACTCATCACCACTTTTCCCCCTGTGAATCCCCTTTTTCTCAACAGGACATCTGGAAACGCGCCGGCTTAGCTATATGAGTGTTCAGGGGCCACTACTCGCTTCCCCTCGTACCAGGTCGCTCTCCCAAGGTACACTCCGCTTTCCCTGACCCCTACGCAGCTCATGCACGGAAGAACTAGCGTATGCCAGCCCCCAGTCCCCCCCTTTCCTTCCTTTTTCGGGCCCCAAATCTTTTTCCGTTGCCGGTACACAGGTTTGGCGACAGTCACAGGCTCCAGGATGTGATTGACCAGATGGATTCCCTTAAACTTTTTTTCTTTTCAAAGACTGAGACTTCCTGCGATCCGAGCGTTTTAGTGGGACCTCCAACTCCATGAGATGAGGGATTCGAGAGTCATCTCCGGCTTAGTCCCCTCGCGAATTTTCCCTTGAGCGTTTTTAACACCCCCTCTCCTCCTTTCCTTCTTTCGGCTGCAACACCCTTTCAAGCAAGGGTGACCCTGGGACATCACGATACAGTTTACCCCCATCATTTCCCAAGAGAGCACTCCTAACACCCCTTAGATCTGGATCTGAGCGTTCAAATCCAAATCCTTGGTTTTTATTGTCTCTCTCTTCAAAACCTTTTCCCCAAGCCATCCCTTTTTCTAACGACGAATAAGCCCATTTAACGATAGTCTCCCACTCTCGGAACCGGCATGCTTGCCCCTTTGTTTTCCTCCCAATCCCCAGGAGAGCTTCTGACACGAGGATGTAGTCATTTTGTTTAGATCCTTCCCCTACCCCGGGTCAGCGAAAGGGAAGAGCTCTCCCCGATCCCTTACCCCAATGAGACAACCTCCCCCCCCCAGAGATCACTCCCGTCTTCAACCAATTGAAACCTCCCCCCGCGAAGTCATGACGTCCCCCCCTCATAATTTACTCCTTGGTTGTTTTCGCTCTCTTTCTTTGACCTTGTCATCGATCTCTTTTTTCCTTCCCCCCTTTTTGGCGTGGTCGTTACCTTTTTTTCTGGTTGTTCTCCTGGGGTGATTTCTCTGTCTATTCGTGTGCGTGGCTCCTGGAGACCTGTCTTTTTTTGCCTGATCGACCCCATCTGCTTGATTCCTCCAAGTCGTTCTTTCAAGATACTGGTTGTTTCTGTTTTCTAAACCCTCCGAAGTTTCCCGTGACCTGCTAATTTTTTTTATCTGACGAGGTCTGTTCTGAAGTTGTCGGCGTCCTTTGCGGGTTTTTCCTTTGAAGTCTTTTGCTCCTTGTCCCGCCGCAAACGGATTTGTCGCTCTTTCTTCCCCTCCTTAGTTCTTTTTATTTTATTTCCACTTGTTATTCGCGTGTCCCTTGATACCCGCGTTTAAATTGGATTTAAAGCCCCGACGCTCCATCCTTTATCTTCAAGGTAAAAGCTCCAAGTCCGCATTCGCTCTTTCCCTCCGAATCTCAACTCCCCCTCTCTGCTTTTGCTCTTGGACAATTCCCAAGCGATGATCGACTTTCTTTTTAGTATTTGGTTTTTGTCCGATGTTTTCTCCTTCCCTTTTTTTTACTTGTCTCCCATGCAATTTGCTACCTGATCGCACTAGGCTTTCGCCACTGCTCCTTTGCTACGTGATCGAAGTTCCAGGAAACCGACGGATCTGTCCCCTTTTTTCTTTTTTTCGGATCGCCGTTTTTTATTTCTTCCAATCCGGTGGAAGGAATCTTCGTCTTCTCCTGGTTCTGGGACTGGCCTCAGCTACCTGTTACATATTTCAAGCTTATTTTCCCCCCTGCACGTCATATAGCTAAGTGGTCGTTTTTTTCCTCTCCCTCTTGCGTTTCAGTGACCCCCCTTTTCTTTTTTTGAGATTCGTTTTGGATGGTTTTCCTGACTGGACGACTCCCTGTCTCGGGGGTAGGGCGATGCCTCCCTGAAGATGTTTTCGCAACGACCTCGACGGGAACCAAGACCCAATTTGCGGCGACTCCCCGCAGAGATTTAAGTATGTTATTTGGCCTCCTTTTGATCATTGCATGGTCCTGAAGTTTTTTCATCGCCTACCGCTAACCTCCCCCCACCCCCGGTGGTTGGCCAGGACCTTCCGATTCCGGTCCAAGTATCGGGTGAAGACCTCTTGCGTTTTTCCTTCTTCTACACTTTTTTATTGCCGCACCCCCCCCTTTTTTTGTAGTGAGGGGACCCCGGACGCGTCTATGTCGAACTCCGCTTCTTCAATGGGCTGTCATTTCCTCCCCCCTGAGATTCCTCTTTCCCCTGCGTCCCTCTAACCAAACGAGCCATCGAAACCCCCCCCCCCCCCTTCTCATCATGTATTTTTTCATCAAACCTTCTTCCGGCGATCGGTTGGTCCCTTCGCCCTCAGGTTCTCTCCCTCGAACAAGGGCACGTGCCTTCTCTACATAATCCTACCAAATGACCCCCCTACTTCTTGCCTCTTCCCCCCTGTAAGCGACAGCTGTCCCCGCCTCTCACCCCAATTCGTCTCCTTCTTTAGCATTTTACGCCCTTTCTCCTGTGTCCCTTCATTGGTCGCATTTTTTCAGGCCACCCATTTTTGTTTCACTACCTTCGCACCCTGAAGCGTTTCTCCTTTGGCATTTCCCCCTGTCTTTTCCAGCAGGCCCCTGTGTTCCTTTCCATGCAAAGTCTTTGACTTTAGTATCCCCACGTACTCCCCGTTTTGCCCTTTTTTGCCTACGTGAACTGGTCGAATTTGCCCCCCGACCTCCTCCACTCGCTTCTCACTGGCATGCCCTCTACTTCGATCCCCTTACCTCTTTTCTGTACCCAGGATGAGTTCTGGCTTTTTTCCCCCTCGTTCACTCACTGATTCAAGGACACGGCTTCCATCCCCCCCCATTTAAGGCGCCCTCTCTTCGTCCAGCGCTTTCTCATTCTAAGCTTCCGGTTCCCTTGAGACCGCTTGTCCCCCCTCTGGTCTGTGACCTGGTCGCGGGTTAGGTCCCTCCCTCTCACTTTTCCCTACTTCTACCCCCCTTAAAGTCTTACTGTGCCATCGTCCTTTGTGATTGAAAGGTTGTGGGTCAAAGGCGAAGGGACGCTGTCTTGGCGCCGTGCAGACTTTCAGACAAATTTGAGAAACTACGCAATAGAACTCGTAGGAACGCGTAATTTAAATGTTTTCTGATTTTCGGTAATCCCCTCCCTTCCCGTGGAATCGGATTCTGATTGAATTCTTCGTCTTTCCGTTCTTTTGTTCCCACTTTTCGAGAGCCGTTCAAATGGCGTCCGGTGGTCGTTAAGGCCCCCACATCCGAAGGCATGCTATTCCCCTTTTCCGCTCCCGTGCTTCACTATGATGCTTGTCCCACCCGTGGAAGCGCGTGATTAACCTCCCCCTGATCAGTCGCTTTAATGTAATCTACCCCAGTGGTTTCTTCTCTTTCCTTCTTGCTGGTCGTGCCAAGATCGCTTTCCCCCGGACGGCCCCTCCAAAGTCGTTCTAGATGCTTTAGATAAGATTCCCTTCTTCTCCAAGAGTCGTTTTTTTCAGATTAGGTCTTTGTCTATGGATTCGACGTCTTTCGTCTGACCCAGAACTTCCTTGACCCACCGGCCGGAATTAAGTTTCAGCTTTTTCTCTTCGGTGGAGGGACCCGGTGTAAGACCCGGAGATCTTGGAACCTCTAAGTTTTTCCCTTGGGTTGGTGCTTTCCTTTGGGATAGTCTTATACCCCTTTTAGGATTAGCGGCTCTGTGCCCCTTCTTCCCTTGCAGCTTTTTTTGCCCCGGTGCGTCACCTTTTTTGGGTTCAGTTCTTTTGGACACATGCATGGGTCTTCCGAATGCAGGGGGAATACTCCTATCCTTCGTTGTCTTTTTATGGTTGGCAGAGGGCCTTCCAGCCCTTTTTTCACACATTTACCCTTGCGCACCGTTCTTTGTCTTTTTCCAAATATCTGCGTTTCATGGTGAAAGGGAGGACGCTCCAACCGAGCACGCCTGTTCATCCAGATTCTTTTGACCTTATTCTAGTCGGGAGGGCGTTCTCAGGTCTTAACACGGCACCCTTGTGTTGACTTCCGTTTGACACTGCAGTTTTTCCATAAGTGTCACTTGAAGGTTGCATATAAGTAAATTGCTCCCTCATTTTAGGACTTCAAATTTTTGTCTCCCCCTCCCGTATGACCCTACGAGCCTGAAAAGACGTTCCAACCTGTATTTAGTGCGGAAGCTCGCCCACCCCCCCCCCAGAGTTTAACCACCGGCTTGTCTGGTCGCAAAGAACTTTCCCCGATCTTTTCTGCGTTTGTTCGCATCCCCCTCCACCGATGTCCCCCCCCCTTCCTCCTCCTTTTGGTTTCTCGCGCTTTTCTTCATAGTTACTCAAAGATGGCCACCGAGAGAAACGTCCCCCCTTTCAAACTTGCTCGTGTGCTGCTCCCACAGCCACCTCTTTCCCTCTTTCTTTCTTTTTTTCCATTGTTCGAGACGTCGTAGCCAGGTTTCCGGGGGTCTTCTCGGTTCGTCATGGCGTTCTTTTTGAAGATTCCCTTTCACTGACCTGAGGCCCTCCATGCTTCTTTCCCACTTAGTTGACCAGTGAGGAAAAAATGGTCTCTTTCACCTTCTCCTCACCACAGGTCTTGTACGGCCTGATCCAGCCCTTTCCGACTTCCCCGATAGTCAGAATGGCAGGCCGTTTGCATTGTTTCTCTAAAGCCATGTCCCCCCTGAAACGCTGGATCTGCAATCCTCCCCCCGACTGGCCAGCCTGTCGACTTCGTTTAGACCCCCAGATCGGGACTGATGCCCACCATAACCCCCCTGGACTTATCTGAGTTCTTCCAAATGTGCCTTCTGCTATTGTGCCGGATGATTTTCACCCCTACTGACCTAATCCACCAGGAAAGCGCACTCCTGCTTGATACAGGGTTTCCGATCGCGAAGATCCCGCTTTGCCCTGGCCCCTCTCCCAGGGACCAGCAAGCATATGGAACTTCCGCCTTTCCTTTCCTCTTCTTTTTTTTTCCCCTCAGGTTTCTCCTATCCACCGAGCTCCCCCACCCCTTTAGGAATTCTTTTCGTCAGTGTTTCCCAGTGTCCGTTCCTTTACGTTCCCCCCTCCCTGACCAGTTCTCCTTCTTCTAAATCCCGGAGTTCACACCGACCCCTGAACTCCGCTGATCGCATCCGCTAGGGATCAAGCCTTTGCCTCGTGACCAGCATTACTCTAAAACTCTACTTTTTTGGGCCATTCTTTCGTATCGAGGCCCTCCTTACCCGTTCCTCTCTAATCCAAGTCCGACTTTCTTCTCGTCCTCCCGAACGACTCGACGGTTGGAAGGCGGTTTGTGCTTCTCGACTAACCCTTGTTTCCCTTTTTTAACCGGCCTCACGGAATTCGGCGTCCAGAAACCCTAGTCTCCCATGCGACTTGTTGCTTGTCCAAACACCCCCTCGGGTTTCAAGTGGACTGGGAATTGTAAAGCTTACCTTGGCGTCAATTCCTCAAATCCTCCTAGCCTGATTCTTCCACCCTGAAAATCTAAAACATCCTTCCTCCCTGCTTTTACGTCCAGCTGAGAGTTTGAGAAGGTTCGGCGGACTCTCCTCTGCCGCGCCACCTCTTCCTAGTACTTTCCCGGAACTTTCCCCACAAAGCCTCTGTTGTTACGACTATCTGTGTTTTCCTTCTCATGTTGGTTCAATTGGTTAGTCAACCCCTAACATTTGATCTTCAAATCACATATTTTCGTACGAGGCAGGTCTCCGTTTACCTCCGACGGTTCAGACGGCTTTTTTTCTTTCCGGACGAGGCTCAGGAACTCCTTCTTCCTGTTCGCCCGGAAATTGTTTTCTGGGATACAGGCTTGAACGCCGTGATGACCTCGTTGGAACCTCTCCCCCCACCGGCCTCCCCTCCCTCTAATTATTAGAATATCTTCCTTGCCTTTGGAGAGCTGGTTCTTCGCTGATGTTCTTTTGACCTTAGAAGGCCTCGTTAGTACCCCCCCTTTCGTTGTAAGTCAGTGGTTTTTCCTATTATGCCAGGACCAATTGATTAATTTCGAAATCCGTTGAATTGGTGCCCACACTCGCCCGAAATCCCATAAACTTCTACCCCCTTCGCCGTGGGCGAGCAGGTATTAACCACTTTTGAGACAAAGACCCCGTACGCATTAACCCCCCTTTTTCATTCCGGCTTGAGGGAAGAGTTTTGCTCTGATAACCGTTTTAGTGCGTCTTTTGCCTCGCCCTTAGTCGTTGTGGGGCGGATATGGATCTTCCTTCCCATTTTCCCTGGCGGAGCGCGATCTTTTAAAGTACCCTTTCTCCTCTCTGGCCCCCGCCTCCTCGCCTGATTTTTCTTCTCCAGTCCCAAGACTTCTGAACTGGCTACGTTGTGTTGAGTTAGATTGTGTAGTTTGTAAAGAGATCTTCCTCCCCCCTTCCTTTTTTCCGTTAGAAATTTTCCCCATCCCCACAAGTTCTCCCCTTTTTTTTGCTTAATCCCTATTCTCCCCCCCCACTTGATTTGTAAGAACTAAAACTCTCTTTCCGCGCGGATAACCTTGAAGAGATTCTCCCCTCCCACCCTTCCTTGGGACTGCGCTTCTGCATTGTCATGCCCCCCTCCAACCGTGGTTTGTGCGTTTCCTAAGAACCTTTTTCTGCTAATGCCCCAGCTCTCTTTTCTGCAGAACTAACACTTCATCTCGCGGTTCCTCCCGCCCAGTGGTGGTTCGGTTTTTAACTGTAGCTTTTTTCGGCAGCGCTCTTTCAATCGCCCTACAGATTTTCTTCCCTGGCCAACAACCCCTATAGCTGATTGTACAGCAAACCTACACTGGTCGCCTCCATTCAGATGGAACAGGCAATTCTGCCACTCGCCGATAATATGACTTCAGATGTTCCCCCCCTATCTTGTACACTCTTTCACGTGGTCTGCCCCTCCCCCCCCAATTCAATGAATATAAGACATTCCTCACCACCGACAAGGCATTTTTAGTCATAGGCATCTCCCACCTCTCCCTCCCACCCAGGCCCAACTTGACCACTCCGTAAGGGCTTTTCCCCTCTCCTGCTCCCGAGCCGAACTTATCTTTTGCGATCAGGAGCATGAGTGAATGCATCAAGATGGTCCCCCTTCTTCCACCCGAACCCGACAAAGAATAGTCTCCTTTGATCCTCTTTTCTTTGCCTTAACTTCCTTTCCCCTTATGAGGGAGAGTCGTCGTCGTCAGCTCAGCTCTCCTCCTTGAGTGTTTCAACTCTCCTCCCTTTCCCTTTGACGCGGTCTGAACCCCCTCAAGGTCCCTCACGAATTGTATAAGAACCCCTGATCCGGCTCCCTTTTCAATAAATTGAACTTCGGAGCATAGCCACACTCCGTAGAATCATTTTCTCTTCTAAATGCGTAGTTAGGTCGTGAGCAGCACTCACTCCCACAAGAAACCCGCCCCCCCCCCCTGCCACCCAAACCCAAAAGCCCCCCCGACCCCTCATTCCGACCCATACTCCAGATTTTTCGAGGTCACAGGAGCCCACCTTTTTTAGAAACTCACCAACCGGATGAGCTTTAGAGGTGGATTGCTACGATCCCCTATTGTATCTTCTTCATACCATAGGGCGCCGATCAATCGAAGTTCCTCCTCCCTCTCCCTCGCTCAACAACAAAAGTCACAAAGATGCCCCCCAATTTACAGCCACACTAAGTCAGATTTACCTCCCCTT
>Ga0179593_1715591_pt1 | contig 13670 bp, 19 predicted proteins | sample CZODoug2_1_08_16_FD_185931 | JGI IMG/M metagenome (GOLD analysis project Ga0179593, IMG submission 185931) | Vadose zone soil fungal communities from Angelo Coast Range Reserve, California, USA - CZODoug2_1_08_16fungal (PacBio error correction) | ecosystem: Environmental > Terrestrial > Soil >... | reverse complement strand
TCTGATTTTTTTTTTTTTCTCTCTTAGTTGCCCTACTAAAGTGGTTTTGCCTTTCCCCAGATCGTCCCCTCAAGCCTTTTTTATTGTTTTTCGGATAGGGTGTGATTGTCCTTGAACGTCACCCCCCGTTTGCCAGGATTTTTCACTTTCCATCCCAGGATTCTTTTTTTTTTCCAGGACTCCCCGCCAGAGGAGTCTCCCTTTTTTAGGTTTTATTTAAGACAGTTTTAAGCCTCCCGTAGTCGAGTGATCCCCTTCCCCGGAATGGTCGGCTTTAATAGAGACACCTCCCTTGGGACTTCTGTTTGGGGTGGGATTCTCTGAAAGGGCGACGTCGTGAAATATACTTACCCCCCCTTTCCAGTTTCCCTTTGGACTTTTTTACCGAACCCGACCAACCCGGGTTCAACTTGGTTGGTGCGAATTCTCTCCCCTTTTAATGAGTAGGACCTCGCCACTTTTTTTACTTCCTTTCTGACTAGTGCTTTTTTCCCCCCTTTCTTCTTCTGCGGTCGGACCTTTTGAACCTCTTTTCTAAAGGACCAACCCCCCCCCCCTCAGCTTTTCGTACACGCGCCTTCACTTTTTTCTTGTTTTTCCCTCTTGGCTCCCGGCACCCTTTCCCTGCGGTTACGAACACAGGGCTTTCCTCTCACGATTTTTTTTTAGGAAATGGAAATCCCCCTTTCTTCCTCGATCGGTCCCCCTGCCTTTTTTCCTTTTTTGAAGCAATGGGCTTTTCTCGTCGGGGTAAAGCCCGCTCGATTTTTCAGAAGGGAGCGTCATTTCCCGTCACCATCCTCCCCACGCCGTCCCTTTTTTAGCAAAAGCCTTTTGCCTCGTTCTTCTTCGGTAATCGTGTTTCTTCCACTTCTTTCGGCAACAGGTAACTTAGGCCCCTTTTTGTTTTGGTTCCCCCCTTCTTCCGAGACTTTTTCCCCGAGGACAAAACCTTCCCTCCCTCAACTGATTCTTATGAACCGCCACCGACGGGTAGCCTGGGTTTCCTTCCCCTCTCCCTGGAAGGGAGAAGTTTCTCCCCCCGTTTTCCCCAACGGCCGGAGTTTGTTTTTGCCCCCGGGCGAAACCCTTTCCTGCGGATTCCCAAGCTAATACAGGTTTCTGGTTTTCATCTTTTCTTTTTGACTAAATGCAACGTTTTTTGAGGAAGTGGAGTCCTCCACTTTTCTCCCTTTCCCGGTAGGTTCCCCCCTTTTCGAAATAGTCCGTCTTTTTTTTTTTTTTCTCTCCGTCGCCCCCCTGAAGGCCTTCCCACTTGGGTGTTCTTTGAACCACATACTGCTCCTTAGTTCTTGCTGACGATCTTTCTTTCGGGTGATTCCTTGGAAAACTGCGGTGGTCGTCTTCCTTAGTGGAACCCTGTTTCTTGTTTTGCCCCCCACCCCCTTTTTTCCCCCTCCTTGGCGGCCACTCCTTTTTTCAATTCTGGGTTCTCCTTCCCCCCCGTTGTTTTTTTTTTTTTTTTTGCTCCCTCCGGGCGTAAGCCTTTTTCCCAAACAACGTTCGGTGCTTTCCCTACGGCTTTCCCTGCTTTCCCTTCGGATCTCGGCGGTCCACGGATGTGCTTTTCCGTTGAGTCTGGACGCGGTTTCCCCTTTCCCCTTTTTCCCGACCGCCTTGGTTTTCCCCCCCCGTTTTTTTTTCTTTTTTCCCCGCCGGCACCCCGACCCCTTTCTTGTGACAAAACCCCCCCCGCCTTCCCTTGAATCCGCACCCTGACAGTTTTTTTCCGTTTTTTTCTCAATAGACTCTCTTCCTTTTATCTCCTGTCTGTCGCCCCTGGAATGCTTTTGCAATTGCTCGTTCCCCTGCATTACCCCCCTCCCTAAGAGAATGCTGTCATTCCTTCGAAAATTCTGCTTGTCATTCTTTTTGGAAAGTGGTAGATGGTGTATCCCCCAATTGCTAACCCTTTCCCCTACATCCAAATTTTTCCCCCCTTTGGTTTTTTTAGGGTTTTTCCCGCATAATCCCTCCCTTTCGGCCTCTATCGTAAAAATCGGGCTCTCTTGGCCCCTTCCCTCCCAATTACCTTTGGTGACTTACGGTCCTTCCTTCACGGAGACCCCTGGACCCTTTTTTTCCAAGCCCCGCTTTTTTTTCCCCCTCGCCCCAGTGTTACTTTTTGACCTTATTTTTCCCGCTACTTTGTCCTTCACGAAACTCTTTCCTTTTTTTTTTGTCTTAACGGAACGACTTTCCTCTTTTGTTTTTCCCCTTCCCCATTTTTTGGTTCTTTTCTCAATCAGGCCTTCCCAGGCCTGGTGGGAAGTCTTTTGTCTCTCTTGACCTTTGTCCTTTTTCTTTGCGCAGCCTGAAAATAGCCGAGGCCCCTGTTTCGTGTTTCCCTCTCCCAGAAAGAGATTTTTTCTCGTGTCTTTTCTTTTTCCTCGATACTTGCCCTGTTTTTTCAGCGGACAGAGGCTCCTTTTTTTTCAATACCAGGCCCCCCCCCTCGCTCTATTCGTTCAGGGACCCCCCTGCCTTCCCGCGGGTCAATCCCCCCCATTCACAGCCTTTGTCTTTCCATGACTGGCTTCTTCCACGCGGACCCTTCTCCTGGAAGATCCGATTCTTGGACGAGGGGCTTTAAACCACCCTTTTGTGTTGTTTTTGGGACCTTTTTTTTCCCGCGCCAAACGTCTTCCGATCTCTGAGGAATGGACCTCTAGTTCTTTCCTTTTTCCTGTCGGAACGTTTTTTCTGCATTTTCAAGGACATGGCTGTGGAGGAACTTCAAAACCCCCTTTTCCTACTTGTTATATCTCTTTCCTCCGTCGTTCCCGGTTTTTTTAAGAAGGCTTTTTTTTAGATCGTTCCACCGGTGGATTTTTCTTGGACGTTTCACTTTTCTCTTAGGCTTTTCCCCCCTCGTCGTCTTTTTTACTACATTATGGTCAATGGCGGACCTCTTTGTCAAAATCCCCCTCGGTCCCCGCTTTTGCTCCGGAACTCGTCCCCCTGCTTTTGGAGGAAGGTTCTTTTCCCTTTCATTTGCCGAGTTATCCCTGCCTTTCTCCAAGGAAATGGGCCTGTCCATGCCTCTGTTTCCCCCGCCCCTTTTGATCCTTTTTTTGGGCGCCTCTTCCTGTCCTTTTTTTCCTCACACCCCTGCCTAGCTGTCCCCCCCAGATCCTTCCCTTCTCACCCCAGAATTCCTTTGCGCGCCGGCTTTGAAGATCGGCCCGCTTACAAGTTGCTCCCATTCAAAGCCTTTCCCCCCCCGCCATTCCTTGGATTTCCTTTTCCTGCCGTTTGTCCTCGCCAGCTCCATGCCGGTTTCGGGTTTTCTGCTTCCGTTAGTCGGGCTCTTATAAAAGCACCTTCCTCTCATGTACCCTTTCCCAAAAAGCTTCGAGCCTTTCACATGCCTTGCCTGGTTTGTTCAAAAGAACCTTTCCTTGCCTTTTTCCCCCCATAAGTAAGGAAGGGCCGCCAGACACTCCTCCCGGCGCATCCCAAAAATGTTCTTCTTTCCGTACGGTAAGTCCTTTAACGTTTTTTCTTTTTCCTGTCCCCCTGGTCCACGTTGTCCGGTCTACTTCTCGTTCAATTTCCCTTGAAAATAGTCTTTCCCCCCTTCCTGCCCAAGTCCCCCCTTCGCCTTGCCACCGTCCTTGCAAGTCGGTCCCCCCCTTAAGTGCCTTTTTCTTTTTTTTTCCGTAGTTTTTTGAATCCACTACTTCGCCCCCCGGCCGTGGTTTTCTTTTCGTGCTTTTTTTATAGTTCCGGTGCTTTTCCTTTTTTTACTTTTCCCCCTCTCCTTTGTTTGGGTTGATTTCGATATCCCCCCAGAACCCTCTCCGTTTTGCGCTCCCCGCCCCCTAAAGGTTCGTCCTTTTGGGAAACCATCCCCCCTGCCCCCCCCCGCCCCGGAGGGGCACTTCCCCCCCTTCTTTGTTTTCCCCCGGCCCTGCCGGTTGTTTCCCCACCCCCAGGGCGAAAGTTCCCCCTGACGCAGTGCGGTCTTTTCGCCAGTCGGAATTGACCTTACGGTCTTTTTTTTAAGGGACCCCCTTCCTTTTACCGTTGCGTCCCCCCGAGGACTCCTTTTTTTTCCAACAGTTTCGCTTTTTCCGGAAAAACCCACTTTGTTTTGAATTTCTTTCCCCTGCCGGATCTGTCCCCCCCCCAATGTTAAAAACTTTTTTTTTCTCTTTTTTTTTTTATGTGGAGGTTTTGAACTCACAGGCGGGCCAGTTTTCTTCCGATTGCTCCCTGTGTTGTTTGTTTCCCAATTTCTTCCCCCCCCGCGTTTTTATGAAAGTCCCCCTCACCTTAACTCCCCCCTCGTTTTTCTTACCCTTTCCCCCCCGTTCCCTGAATCACCCCTTGCCTGCGTTTTCCCGTGTTTTTTCGCAACGGTCCCCCCCCTCAGCATTCAGGGTGACCTCCCCCTTCAAGATGGCGAGTAGTAGTTTTGGTGTCCCCTGTTTTTGATGGAGGGGACTTTCTTGGTTTCCTTAATTCCAAGTTTCTACTCTCTTTCATTCCCAGGATAACGTCCCCTCGGATAAATTGTCCCTCTCCTTACTTTCACGATTCGACCTTTTTGAGTCTGCAGGGCGTTCCTCGAGGTTGTAGGTTCTGGTTTGATGAAAGTCCCTTCCCGACGCTGAGCCCATAATAACTCCACAATTTTCCCCCAGCTTCGACCCGTGTGTCCAGACCTTTCCCCCTTTATGTTCTTTCCCGCTGGGCTTGGACTTTTTTGAGGAGTCTCCCCCCCTTTTTTCCTTTGAAGATTCCTTATTCCATCTCTGGTGGGAAAAAAAGACTCCCCAGGCCTGAGATCCTTTTTTTTTTTCTAGACCTTAGTCTCGTCCGATGTCTTGCCATTTATTCGGCCCCTTTTCAAATGTTCACTAGATAGGGGCAAAACTCCCCCGTAGTAGGCCATCCCCCCCGGCTTTTTTCCCTTGATCTTTTCCCCGAGTATAGAACCAACCCTCTTCTTGACTTCCCAAGGAATTTGCTATCTATTGATTTAGTCTGATCGAGCCCGAGGGGACTTAAACCCTGTCAAGCCATGGGGGATTTGACTTTTTTGGGACCCTAAAAAATTATCGCTTGTGCCAATTTTTTCTTAATTTTTTAGGGGGACTGCCTTCGGTCCCCCCCCCTGACTCCTTTATGTTAGATTAGGTCCCCCCCCCCGACTTTCATCGTCCCCTTCCCCGTGCGTCGGGGAAACCCTTTTTCAACGGGTTTTTACAGCAACTTTTTTTTTGCCCCCCCCCCCCCTTACCATGCACCTCGTCCGGATCCTTTATTTCCTCGAGGTATGTTCTTAGTCCAGTCCCGAAACATGGGTAATTTTCTCCTTGGAAAGCTTCTTGGTACATTTTTTTAGGTGGACTCTCCTTTCTTCCTGGACGGGCCCCGGCCGGTTAAGTCTAACGACCTCTAAGTGGCTTCCGGAGGAATCTAGGCTGTGGCCGTTCTTCCTATTCTTTTTCGCCGGCCCCCACGTTCCGTCCGAATTCACGGCCGGCCCTTGGTCAGAACCGACGCCTTTCTTTTTTGGTCTTCCAAGGACACGCTAGTTTCTCGGGGGGACCGGACCCAAAAATTTTCCCCCGGTCGTTGACAGATGCCCTTTTTCGGACTTTTGTCGGAATGGTTTGCGGGCAAGGACTTCCGTCCCTGCTTTTTTTTGAGAGACCCACACACCAACGGGTATCGAGGGTTAGCCTTCTAGGACTTTTTTGACCACAAAACCGAGCGTGTAATTCCCCCCTGACCCATCAACAATATATTATCCACCACCTCCCCCTCTTTTCCCGTGTCGTTTTTGCGGTTTGTTTACGTAACCTTCTCCTCCCTCTTTTTTCGTGGACTTTTAAAAAAACCCCCTTGTTTGCACCTTCTGCCTGTTTGGCCAGCCCTTTTCCATTTCCGTCCAAGGTTTCCCGTATCTCTCTGTCCCCCCCCGCTGGTGAACGGTTTCCCTCCTGCACAGAGCCCTCCGGTTCCCGTTGACCGATCGACCTAGGTTTTTCAAGTAACTGGATTTAATTCCAGTTCGGTTACTTTGCCTACTTAGTTTGGCCTTTCCCCCGGGTCTTTTTTGATACTTCCCGGCCCAACTTTGAAAGCGTAATTCATGCAAAGGGGTGCTTTGAAGGTCCCCCCCCCCCCCCCTTTTTCGATTAGTTTTTTAACCTGTGTTTTAGGAGAAATTTTTTAAATTTTTGTAAGAGGCACCTCCCCCCAATCTCTTTTCCTTCTGTCCTTTTCATTGCTCGTCTTTGATTTGTTATTTCCCCACATCTTTTTTTTTTTTTCTGGGGACCCTTTTCGTCTTTTCAAAGGCCCCTTCAGTTCTGGTTTTTTTTTCCCCACCTAGGGTACCTCGGGGTTTTTTTTCAACTAGGCAATTGATCTTCCAAGGACGTTTTGGTCGGGCAACTTTTTTTCGGTCCATTAGCCCCCCCCTTTTTTCAATCCACTTTGCGTCTCCCTTTGGTCTATCTTTGTTTCCCCCCCTTTAGCCGGACAAGCTGAACCATGCCCTTTTTTCCGGCGTTCTTTTTTTTTTCTTACCTGGGGCTTTTTTCCCTCCGTCCACGCTCAACCCCCTGCCCCTGGTTGCATTCCCCCCCAGCATTGTCTCTTGCCGGCCTCAAAGTGTTGGTGCCCACCGTGCTTTCTTTTTTGGACTTTACAACCCCCCCCCTCCCCCATAGAATGGGTACCGCCCTTCCTTTTCGGCCTTCTTTTTTCATCCTGGATATTCGTCCCTGGACCACTACTTTCCCTCCCCCCCCTGGTGGGACATTTCACCCTTTTTTTTCGGGTTCCCTCGCGTAAATGGCACCTTGGCGAGTTTGATATAGCAGAAAACCTTCTTTTTTTTCCTTGACTCCTCCCTTCTGTGAATTTTGCAAACCGCTTGACGTCTCTTCGCCCCCCCTCTTTATGAGATTTTTTCTCAATTTCGTGAAGTGTACAACCTGCCCAACTTAAGCTGATTCGCCTACCTTGGGTATCTTTCCCCTGGACTCTTTTTCCTTCACCCTTACCCCTGTGGTCCTATTGTGTTCTAGCCGGACCCTTCTCAATTTTATTGATGGAGCTTTTTTTTGTCACTTCCTTGTTGCTTTGAATCTCTTTTTACAACGACAGGTTTTTATCGACAGCCCCCTTTTCCAAAAAATTACCCCTTCCCCCTTTTACGCAGTCCTTTAATGAAAGTTCGCGTCTTTCTTCTTTTTGAGACTTGTCGTTTTTTTCCCTCTTAAGAGAAGAGCTTTTTTTTTTTGATTTTTCCCTTCTTTTCTCCACCAAAGTGAGACAATGTATTCAAAGTTTACTTTCTTTTGGGAGTTCCTTACTAGGGTTCCCCCGCCTCCTCAGGGGCCGGAGATTCACCATTTCCCCCTCTTTCAGTCAATTCCCTTTTGCGACCTGTCTTTTGTGGTATGAAGGTGTCAGTCTTTCCCTCACCTCGTTTTCAGATGTACTTTTTCTTACTCCCGCTGCGGAGGTGCGTCCTTTTTTTTCCCCCCATTCGAACCCCCCTTGACGACGTTCCTTCTTTTTTAGTCAAATTAAACGTACAGCAACCAGGTCCCACAGCCTTTCTAATTGAGCCCTCCACATTCCTTTTCCTTGTTTTTAGTAGAGCGTACTGCCGCTCGACTTTGAGTTCATTTCCCCACGGCGCTTTGCACATCCCCTTTTTCCCTCGTAACTGTGCTCGATTTTCTGTTCCGATACGCCCGTTGCCCTTTGTCCTCCCTCGACTTAGGGTGCTTCCTTTTCTTTCGGGTTTTTTGGTTTTTTTCCCCCGAAACTTTTGGAGGTGACTCCTTTGAGGTAGAGTTTCCCTTGTCCCTTTCCCCGTCCCCCCCTTTTCCCTTCTTACGGTCAAGCCGTGTCGTTTCCTGCGCAAAAGGTACCCCCCATTCAAGACGTTTTTTTCATTTTGTTTTCCAAACAAGTGCGAGAACCGTCCGAAGAGGCCCCGGCAAACCTCTCTTTTTTGTTCCTTTGTTTATACTCAGGTGGGGCTTTCCTCGGTCCTGATTGTTGTTTTCGCGGGCGCTTTCTGGTGGCTCGATCCACAGTTTTTTCCGCCACCCCCTCTCTCTTACGCCGTTCGGGCTTTTTTCCCCACATCTTTTTTTCTAGCGTTTTTCAGTGTTTGCCTGCCTGAGCTTGACGCTTTTTTATCCTCCTTGCGGGTCCAGCCGTCGTTTCGGGCCTTTAAAAAGTTTCCCTTTTTCCCCGATGCAGCACCCGAATTTAGTGAGGAAATTTCTTGCTTTGGGGGCGGTCTTTTCAAGAGTCTTTTACCTTATCAACCTTTCCGAGCCTCTCTTTTTTTTTTCGGGGAGATTTCTTTTTACGCGGATCGTTGAAATATTTCTGAACCTCGCTGTGCACACGTCCTGTCCGGGACGTCCTCCCCCAAAAGGGTTTGCCTTTTGGTAACGTTTCACCCCTGGAGACCTTCCCTTAGCCCCTAACCGGTTTTTCCTTACGGAATGTACTTCCCCTGGCCTCTTATTTATTCCCAAACGGGTCGCCTTAGATTGGATTCCTAACGCCTTTTTTTTTCTTTCCCCTTTGGCTACGGCGACCTTTTCCCCTACAGATTTGGTGAAGCCCTGGTCCTTCCCCTGAAACAAACTGAACCCGAGGGTCCTTCTCCCCGGCGTTAGGTTGCAGTCCCCTTTTTCCCGGCTGCCGCCGGGCCTCTTTTTTCCGGGCGTGACCTTTTTCCTGCATGATCCACTGTCGGGTTAACAATTCCCCTTCTGCGTCTTTTTTTTTCCCGTGTGGCGCTGAATAGGGTCACTCCCTCCTTCTCCAAGACTTTTTTTGAAGATCCCCGCGACCCGGGCGCTTTTTCTTCTACGGGGTATGTGTTCTCCCCCCCCCCTTGCTTTCTTTCCTTCGCACCTTCTTTTTTAAGAGAGGACACTTTTCCGCTTCCCTCTTCCCGCAGGAAAACTGAGTCTTCGGCGTGAGTCCCGCCAATTTTTCTGAAGTTTTTTTTTTTCCCCTGATCAAGGGGGCTTCCCGAAACTTTTTTTCTTTTTTCCTTTCTCCACCCTTCCTATCGGGCGATGAGGCATCTTTTTCCAAAACATGGTACCCTTTTTTTTTCGCGGGTTTGCTCCCTCCCCTCATACAGAGGATGGGCTCCTTCGTAGCCCCCCCCCCCTCCTTTGCCTTTGTCGTAATTTTCAGGTCAGTTTTTTTACGACGTCCACGGGGCATTTCTCATTTTCCATGGAAATTCCTCCCTCAGAGCATGTCGGGTTAGTCCCCTTTCGCCAGGAGGGATTGGCCAGAGTCGGATTCTGTCCCCTTTTTTTAGTAGATGGTGTGAAAAGGCACCCTGCTCTGTGGATTTTCTCCCCCGGTTGACCCTCCTTTGGGCGGTCAATAGCAATTCTGGGGGGCTTCCTTGGTTTTTGCCTGTTTCCTTTTATAAACCCACGTTGTGTCCCCCTTTCTTTTTTCAAACACTCCCTCCCGACGTTCCCCTCCCTTGTCAGGATTGTCCTTTTTTTAAACTTTCTTTTGCCTTGGCACCCGAGGACGGCCCCTTTTTCCTTTTTGTCTGTCAATGGAGAGATTTCGACCTCCCCCTTTTGTATCCCCTCGTAAAAGGGGTCCTCCGACTTTTTTTCTCCCGGCAACACCCCCGGGAAACTGACAAACCTCCCCCCGTCCCCCCACCTAGTTCCTTTTTTTCCCCCTTTTTTTTCCTCCACGTTGGCTTTCCCCCTTCCATCCGACATCGAGGCCCGGATTTGGTTTCCCTTGGCAATGCAGACCCTTTTTCTTTGCCCCGCATAGTTCCCCTTTTTCGACAAAATTTCTTGTCTGAGACTCCCTTTTTTTTTTCCTCCGGAACTCTTCGCGGGGGCCTCCTGAGTTTTGGTTCTGGTATTCTTTTCCTACCTGCGAATTCCTCGGAAACTTCTGACCCGGCCTTTCGGGACGCGTGGGAATCCCCCCTTTTTAGCTTCAGGCGGCTCGTCCCCCGTCCTCACTTGGAAGACCCCCCACTCGGGTCTTTTGGTTTCTATGACCTTCACGCCTTTCAGCCCCCCTTGACCCTTTTTCCTCCCGACCAGGATGGGCCCCCCCTTTGCCCAATGACACCTCCAGTTTTTTCATCCGTTTCGTAAGGGAGAACTTCTTTTCTTAAGGAAATCTCCCCCCTTCAACGATCCGCAGTTTTTCTTGCCTCAGACTTCCCGCCCCTGATTGGTTTTCCCCAAAGTGCTCGACCCCCAATCCGCCAGTTCGAAATTGCCTTTTGTCTTGCTATTGAACCTGTCTGGTGTTGACCGCAGGACTTGCCAATCGGGCCGTCGTTTCCCCCCTTTCCTCCCGCTAATCACGCGGTCCTTTGTGGTAGGCTTTCTTTTTTTCCGCCGCCCCTGCTTTGGGGCACCCTTTGCTAAAATTTTTGCAACCCTCCCCCCGGATTGTTTTTTCTCTCCACCTCGGATAGCGTCCCCATGGACCTCCCGGCCGACCTGTTTCCAACGACAATCCCCCCCTGGACCCTTGCCTCTCTTGACTTTTCGACCGACTCGGACTTTCCTTTACTGCGATAGTATTTTTTTTTCGCCTTACCCACTCCAACAGTTGCTTGTGTTCCTTTTTCCTTGGCGGCAAGAAAGTTCTCCGGAGACTCCTTTTTTTCGGAATGTACCCTTTTCGGAACATTTCCCTTTTTTACGGCCTTGGATTGTTTGCATTTAAAGGAACTTTTTCCCTGTCCCCCAGGCCTTTTTCCCCGGCACCGGGTCCCCCCAACCCCCTCTGGTCGCATTATCTCCCCCTTCTTTAGCTCCGTTTCTCGCGGTCCCTCAGCCGAGAGTTTTGTCGAGGACCGATCGGCCAACTTCTGATGCCGAAATTTTTTTTCCCCTTGGACTTGTTCTTTTTTCCCCGGAAAGCTCTTTCCGGTTACAGGACCCGTTTCCCTTTCCCGAAACCGCCGTCCTTTTCCCGCCCGTCACAGGGAGCCCCTTATCTTTTTGTTCAGTCGTCATCCTGCACGACAGATTTCCCCCCGATACTTCCTTTCCACGCCCGCGGCGACAGGCTTTTCGAGGCCAACTCCCTTGAGCCTTTTTTTTTTAATGTGTCGCTTCCCCCCCTTACCCGGCCGGCCTTTTCCCTCAGCAGGATTTTTCGTCTTTTCTGCACCTGCTCTTGTTTTTTTTTCGCTGGTGGACTTCCTCGTGTGGACAATCCCTTTTTTTTCTTGCGGCAAGGCCTTCATCCCGGGTTTTTTGCGGGGCGTGACTTTCCGTTTTTTTTCCAAGGCAATTTAAGCTTGGGTCTTAGTAGCCGATTTAGCGGGCTTAAAAGTCTCCTTTTCCTGGGACTTTTTTACCCCGCGGATGTGCTCACTTTACATGTTTTTTTGAGTTCACCACCTTCCCCTCGCCCTTGGTGCAACGTTTTTCCTCATTTCCCTTTCTAGCAAACCTTCTAACATTTGACGGCGCCGTTCAACACTTGTGGGGAATGCCTCTCATTAAGTCCCTCCTTCCGGTCACGTCCTTCAGGTCTTTTTTAGGCGTTCCAACGTCCCTCCAAATCTCCCTTTTTTCGACTCTTCCCGTTTTCGCCTGGGCCGGTCAACTTTCCCCACAAGAATTGAAGGTTCTCTTTGCTTGTGGCCCTTCATGTTCCTTTCAGTAGTTTTCTCCCCCTTGGACCCCCTTTGGGAGGGAATTTTTGCGTCTTTTGGGGAAGATTTTTTTCCCTTTTTTTTTCCCTTTTTCCTCAATGTGAGGTCTTTCCCCTCAGCACCGGATCCCTTCCTCAGCTCCTTCCGTTGGGGCCCCCTCCTGACGTTTCGTCCCTCCCCTTTCCGGGCGTGACCCCCCCTTTTTTTTTTTTCCTTGACCGGATCGGTGTCCCCCAGTCAGACCCTTGTCGGTCCTTCCTCATTTTTTCGATTGTTGTAATTGAACGATCCTTCTTAGCCAGGGCGTGGAACATTGTGGACTTCCTGAAAGTTTTTCCCTTCCCCCATTTGCAGGAGACGCGTCCACCGTTGGGGGTTCGGTGTTGCTTCCCCCTGAGGGCCACTTTGTGCACAAAATGCGCCTATTTGTCTTTGAACCCGAAGTTCCTTTTTGCCTTTAGCCCCCCCCCTCTCTTTTTGGAGACTTACGAGGTCCTTCCGAAGAACTAACTCCCTCCGAAAAGCGTCCCCCCCCCCTTCCAGCTTACGATTTGGTTTTTCCCAAGGGATTTCTTTGGACTTTCCTTGCAGTAACGTACGCGGGCTTTTATGGCTTTTCTTTTCTCGGAATTGTCACGGTTTTCTTGCGGGTGTTCCCCACCGCACATTACATTCCGAAAAAAGATTTCTCATCTTTCTTTTTTTCCCTGAAAAACTTTCATTCTTCTTTTGCGATTGTACGGTCCCTTTTTATGTCTTCCCAAGACGCGAAGCTGCCCAATTCTCTTGTTCCCAGTGGGCGTGTTCCTTCTCTTTCTGTCGGACGAGTCCTGGGAATCGTTGGCTTTTTTCATATTTACCTTCGTGAACCTTTCTCCTCCCGAAAGGAGTTATTTTTCCGCGGAGGGTCCCTCTTTTGGTTTAAGGAACCCTTTTGTTACCCCCCTTTGTCCGGTTAAACAGTCCTTTGACATCCAGAAATTCCCAGTTTCAAGGCAGTTTTCCCCCCCCCTCAAGTTTTTTTTTATAAATGTATAGAACCCCCCGACACCTCCTGGCCAAGGCCGATACCCCCTGGCCAAGAAATCTGGGGTTTTTGCCGTTGATTCTGTCCTTTTCCCCCCTTGCGTGACATGTCAGTCCTCGTCCTTTTTCCTGTTCTCCAGGGTACATTCCCGACGGTCAGGTGTCCTTCCCTTTCTTTCGCGACTCGTTTTTATGCAAAAGGGTCCCGCACCTGTTTGTCCATCTCCAGGGAAGCGTTACTCTTTTTTCTCGTCGATCCAGTCGGTCTTCGAAGTCCAGATATACACTCATATTTTCCAAGGCTTGGTTCCCCCTTATTGTTCTTTTTCAGTTTTTCCCGGGGATCCCCTTTTTGCCCCCGAGACATGAGCCTTACATATTCTTTAGTCTCTTTCTTTTTTTTTCCCCAGCAGTTCGGCGTCCCTATAAATTCTTCTTCTCCCCGTTTTTTTTAGACCCTCGTTCCCCTTACCGCCCCCACATTCGGTGCGCGAACTTCCCCCCCCCCCCCCCAAAAAGCGTGTGGGAAAGATTTTTCTTGCCTTCCGGCATCGGCACGTCTTTTTCCTACGACTTCACCTGCCGGGTCACTGGCCTTTGTTCGAAAATTCGCAGCACTTGGACGCAACATCCTTCCCTCTTCTTTCCCGTTCCCCTCCCCTCCTATATTAACCCTTTCAATCGGTTAGTGGTTGGGGCCCGTTCTAATCCAATCTTTTCTTCCCCCCCCCACGGTTTTTCCAAAAATGGATAAGTTAGAAACTCTTGGCCTTTGGTTTTCTTTCTTGTCCATTCAGTTCTTTAAAAAAGCGTTGGCTCTGTAACCCCCTTCCGAGGGTGTTCGGTTTTTTTCTTAACTTTTGGACGCCCGCCTGTCCGTTGACGATTTTTCGACCTCTTTTTTTCTTTCGTACCCTTCTTTTTTGAGAGGTACCCTCCCCGGGGTTCT
>Ga0179593_1556530_pt1 | contig 13670 bp, 15 predicted proteins | sample CZODoug2_1_08_16_FD_185931 | JGI IMG/M metagenome (GOLD analysis project Ga0179593, IMG submission 185931) | Vadose zone soil fungal communities from Angelo Coast Range Reserve, California, USA - CZODoug2_1_08_16fungal (PacBio error correction) | ecosystem: Environmental > Terrestrial > Soil >... | reverse complement strand
ATCGGCAGCCCGGATCGGAAGGGACGCCCTCCCTGGCTTCTTCTCCTCTCTCCTCTCGATGGGGATGGCGTTCTGGGATTCCCCCTTCGAGACCCAGCCTGCAGGATAAGAAGACGCGCCATGGATGCCACGGTTGAGTCTCTCCGCCGTTTTCCTTCTTTTGTTTGGGAGTGCGGCAAGCGAAGTATCAGCGGCCTTTCTTATCTATTTCAATTTTCCAAAGATCCTTCCCCCCTTTTCTTCTTCTTTTTCCCTCCTTGAAAAAAGAGGATCGAGTATCCTTTTTCTTATTTCCCCCGTCGAGAAAAAAAGCTTATCACCGTCTTTTTTATTGCACACCGGCCCTTTGATGGTCGAATTCTTACCTCGCTGCTGCCGGGCCGCTAGCGCAACTTCTTTACGCGATCGGAAAGTGGATTTTGCTTTCCTGTCTTACACCCTCAAAAAGGAAGCGCCGATAAACCCCTTTTGTCACCGATTGAAAGGCCTCTCCCCCCCCCCCTTTTTCTGACTGCTGAAGGAGTAAGCGGGTTACCGAACCAGGCATTGCCCCCTTTCCATGCCTGCATGACGGAACCGCGTCACATTCTTCTCCCTCTTTTCCTTCTTCTTCCTCCCTGGAACGCGGCCGTCTTCCTTCTGGAATCGGTCCAAAAAAACAGCGGTCGGCCTCCCCCTTTTGGTTGCAGCGGGGAGCAAAGTCCCCTTCCCCTCCTGCTCCCTTTTTCCTCTTTTTTCCAAAAGGTCCGGCCCCGTCTATGCCACTTTCCTCTCTTATCTAGGGGGATTTCAATGCTCCTCCCCCCCGGTTCCGGACGATGACGACGTAGGCAAGTGGATTGACTACCTCCCTCCCTTCTTTCTTCTCTTTCTTCTCCTCGGTTCTCCTCCTCTTTGTTGCGCGTTTTCTAAGGTAGGGAAAATCCAAGTGACGACGTCGGGCATCGTCCGTGCCCTCCCTTTTTTTCATGGGAAAATCCCCGAGATACAGATCGAACAAAATCGCCATTTTTCTTTTTTCCCCTTTTCCCCTGAGACGCTCCTCCTTGCGTATTTTTTCTGAAAAATACGAGTTAGTTATAGTGCTCTTTTTTTCTTTTTCCGATTCCAGCAGATTTGTCTTTGTCACCCCTTTTTCTTCTTCTCGTATTCCTATGCCGAGACCTCCCTGCAGTTTTTTCTCCTTCCTTTCAGAAGAAGGGCAATGCATGGTTTTCCCCCTCTACTGCGGAATAGTCTTTTTCTCCTCTTTTTACTTTTTTTTCTCTTTGGGGTCCTATTTCTTTATTTTTCAATTCTGGTTGCATCTCGTCGAGGAAGACGCTGACTCTTTTTTCCTTCTCCCGGCATAGCTCGGTAAAGAATGATTCTCATCTTCTCCCTCCCCTTTTTTTCCCGCCGTTGCCACTCAATGTTCTTATATGACTTTGATCTCCCTGCGCCTTAATCGAGGATTGTATTGAAACTCCTTCTCTCGTAGTCTTCCTGTTTTCCCCTTTAAATAGCTTCTCGGGCCCATGTAAATTACGTTCGCTTCCTCCCCCTTCCTTTTAAAGTGACCAGCCGGCTGAGAGAAGACAACCCTTTTTTCCTTTCCCTCCTATTTTGTTCGGGTCAAGTCTGCAGCTTTCCCCATAGAGCTGCTCTGACGATTACAAAAAAACCCCCCCCCAAAAGGGGGGTGGGGGTGGGGGGGGTGGGGTGGGGGTGGGGGGGGGGGGTGGTTTTTGTGGGGGGTGGGGGGGTGGGGGGGGGGTTCGTCGCCGCAAGTGTTCTGGTGCGGCACGGTCCTTTCCTCCCCCCCTTCTTTTTCTTCCCCTCCCTTTCCTTGATTTCCTCGAATTCTCAATTCTTGTAACATATCGGCGACTGGAACCGCGTCTCTTTTTTTTAGGAAAAATATTAAACTTATTGGTTTTTTCCTTTGTTCTCCTTTTGGAATTTTTCATGGCTTCTTCTATCGCGCGGCTACGATGAGTAAAAGCCTTTTCGGGATGCGATGAGATAGGATTAGCCTGCCTGTTCCTTTTCCCCTGGCCGCTTTAGTCGCCTTGCTTTGGTGAATAGAGATGCATTTTTTTTTTTAAAACGCTAAGAAAATAAAACCGCCGCCTTCCTTCTCTGGGCCGCCCGCTTTTTTTATGTTTTTCTTACGGAATATAGGAAGTGGTCCAGCGCCGCGCCTTGCGAGCTCACACCATGTTTGTAAATCTATCTTTTTCCTTTTTCTGCGTTCGCTGCTTCGAATTCCCCTCACCTCAAAGAAAATGGGTGTTTAGGGCGTTCTTAGCTCGAACGAGAAGTGAGCCCATCCCCCCCTTTTTTTCTCGAATCCCTCTACGCTTTTTTTTCGGTCCTCGATGGAAGCCTTGTAGTCACTCCTTTTTTTTTTCCGCTCCGAGGATGGCAGAGAATGTTCATCCTGCGGGTCCTTCTCTCTCTCTTTTTCCTTTACGGCACGCTGGTTTTTTGCTTACTTGTAGGAAACAATTCAGGCTCTTCCTTTTGGTAGACTTCATCCTCCTTTTCCTGGACGCGTAGCCGTAACTTGTTGGCCGCATCGCCGACCCTCCCCCCGGCAGCTGATAGTTGACCTCTTTCTTTTGAAGGGCCCCTTTCGAAGTAAAGTTCCTTTTCTTTCTTTCGCTTTAAGTTTGGCGTCCTTGATACGGGCTTTCCTTTTGTTCTGAGGTAGGAAAGTTATCCTCCTCGGTTTTTCCCCCTTCGGGGCCTTAGGCCGTAATGGAGGGCGAAATCCCCCCAAATAAAAGATGGGGGACACCCTTTCCCCCCCCTCCTCTCATTGATTGACCCCCTCAGACTGCGCCCTCTGCTCGGAATGCTTTGTAAGTCTTTCGCTGCATTTCGGTTTTCCATGCTCGCCGAGGACGGAAATTACCCCCTTTCCTAGGCCATCCCCTAACTTGGAGAAGACTTCCCTGGCTCAGGAAATGCCCGATCCTCCCCTTCCTGCTAATTCCCCCCGGCGGAATGTTCCTCTCCTTCTATTTCCTGTAAACCCTTACCTAGTATTATACTTTGCCAGAGATACTCGTAGAATTCCATCTCTTTTCTGTAATTCTACGAGGAGGCTCTGGCCACCAACGTTCCCTTTCTCCCCTTTCCGATCTTTCCGTCCTCAAAAATTGCGAGTCTCCCCCCCTGATTCGTTCCGAGTGATCAGACTGGGCTGTCAAGCCACCCCCTTCTAATACTTCTACCAAGGTACAGGTGCCTTCTTTTCCAGATTTCCTTTCCTCTCGGGCAAGCTCCGCGACGAAGATTGCAGCTCCCTTCCTCTCCCTTCCACCGCGCCCGCGAAGAGTTTCCGTCATGCTGCTTTCTTTTTTAAACCTCCTATTTCTTTCTAGCTTTTTTCCTGTCTTGTCAGTCAGGGAATACTGGCGAATTTCACTTTGGAAGTACGGGACTACCCTTCCCTCCCTTCCCTCTCTCCATTATTCCCCTCCCAGGACGCTCGGAGGAAGAAGAAGCTCGTGAATTATCGGCCTCTTTCCCCTGCGCCTACCTCGGTCTTCCCGAAGGGGGGGGGTGCTTTTCGTCCCCCCCTTGCGCTGCTTTTTTTTTTTCCAAACCAGTACCAAAACCCGTCTCTTGCTTACGGATTAAGGCGCCGTCTCTCAGGAGGCGCGAATAGAGTGAATTGAAAGAGAGCATTCTTCTGTTGCCTAACCTTTTTATTCCCCCCGACGTTTCCCTTTGTAGCAAGATCGCTTCCACTTTTCCTTTCCGCCATTCTCCCCTCCGCTTCCTCCTGCCGCCGATGAAAGTTCGAAACTTTTCTTGCCGACCAGCGACGTCGTCCTCCTTTCCCTTTTCTCTTCCTGGCGTAAGCGTGGATGTTGATTGTCTCCCCCCCTTCCTCCTCTTTTTCTCCAAGCAGGCGTCAAGTTTTCCTCCCCCAGGTTTTGGTCGGGTTAAGAGGAGGGCGAACTTCCCATACGCCCCCCTTTTTCCAAACAGGTGCCTTCCCACATGTTCAGTTCCTTTTTTTTCCTCGGCCGATGAAACTTCCTAAGGATTCTTCCCCCCCCCTTCGAGGGACGGGCTGGTATGACGCGGGGTTTTCTCCCATATGCCGGTCCCTTTCCGGGCCTCTCTTTTTCTCCTACCTTCAAGAGAAACAAACTTCATCAGAAGACGAAGAAGATCACCGGCATCTTTTTTTTTTTTTCCCCGCCCCCTGATTCTCTTTCACAGGTTCCGACGATTCCGGCGTTACCATCTCTTCGGGAGGACCGCTAAGAGCCCAAACCCTTTTCCAAGCCCCCTCGCCCTCTCCTTAAAGAGTTTCCTACGCCCGTTCTCGAAGACGCCTTTTCCATCTTCCCCCTTCATTCGCCCGAGATTCCTCACCATAGGAAGCGCCGGGAGCGGCTTTTTCATGGCCGCACAAAGAAACTCTGGCTCTTTTTCTTTCTCTTTCTCTTGGGGTCCGTAGCCCCCCCCTTCCCCCCCTAGAAACAGCCTCAGGATCTTCCTCCTTATGGTCAAATTACGAAATCGTTCCCCCGCCCCACAGACTTCCTTTTTCGTTATTACATGGACGAGGAGGCTCTTTCCCCTTTTTCAGTTTCTTCTTCCCTTAGCTTCGGCGCTTTCTTCGAGGCGTTCAAAGAAACAAGCTCGATGAGGCCCCAGCTGAGCAAAAGTACTTGAAGCATACCCCTTTCCCCCTTTCGTCCCTTTCTTGGACTCTCCTCTGCTTTCTGGCCTGCCGCTACGCGAAACGGCCGGACCTCGGACGGCGAATCGAAAAGCCATGTGGAGGCCATCGCCCCCCTTTTTCCCCCCACATCGTACCGTCTAACCTTTTTCACCTGATTGAAAGGCGCGCCCAACTCCGCGTAGGAATGGCTGAAGGAGTGTCGCCCCTTTTCCCTTTCCTTTTCATAATTGCCTTCTCTCTTTCTTTCTTTCTGCTCTCGGGCATAGAATCACGCGGCGAACCCTTTCATCCTGAAAAAAAGCGTGGCTGTGCATCTGCCTTTCCCCCTTTTTCCACGAAACGCTTTTCTTTTCGCTGTCTCGCCACGAGATATTGAGGCGGCTATGGAACAGTCCTCCCTTTCCCCTTTGCGATTTTGTTGAGAATATGTATCTCGTGGTATCCCTTTTTCCTACGAGGCGTACCCAGCCCTTTTTAAGAGATCTTTTCGAAAAAAAACGCTCAAAAAAACACTTTCCCGTTGTTGTCCCCTTTTTTGGTCGGAGGTTGCTCCTTCCTAAATCCCATTGTCTTTTTTCTTTGTAGCCTCTAATTGCTCCAAGCGCGCATTTGAATCCTCTCCTTCCGTTTTGGCGCATTACTGGGAAAAAGGAGGGACTTTCCCGACCTCCATTTTTTTCTTTTTCTTTTAACTTTTCTATTTTTATAGTCGAACAGGATGTTGTGGATAAGATTCAGCGCTTTTTTTTTCCCCGGTTCCAAGGTCGAAGGGTAGCGCGTCTTCCTTTTCTTCCTTTTCCAAGGCAGGTTTTGATTTCCGGCTTCATGGCTGTTTCGTACCCGAATAATACTCAGGCAGGCCTACCTGTTTCATCGGTGGGGACGCAAAAGGACTGGTTTTACCCTCTCGAATTTTTCTTTTTCAGACCGATTTTTCCACTGGGCTTTTCCCTTTCTCCATCGCTGATAGTTTAGAGTTTCTCTTAGCTCCCCCCCCCTTCCGGTTCCCCTTCTAAGTTCTTGACTCCGGTGTGAAATAACTCAATGTCTTCTCATTTCTTTTTTTTTCACTGCAATGCAGAATATAAGGAGCCTGTTCTTGAAACCCCCCTTCCATTATTCCTGCCTCCCCTATTTTTAAAGTGAAATCTGCTCTCGGGACAGGTATAAGTCGCTCCGCCTCCCCCCTCCCGGCCGGCTGAGAGGAAGAAACCGTGTCCTCCATTCTTCCTTCTTTTTTTTTCTTTCAGAAGGCTTCCATGGAACTACTTTCCTCAGAGGGACGAGCCCTCCCGTGTCGGGTCGAAGGTCCTTCCCTCTCCCTTTTTTTTTTCAAGATTTTTTTTCCCCCATTGTAGAGAGTATAGGGTAGTCTCCTTCAACCGCGTCTAGATGGGAAAGTATCTAATGTCTTTCTCCTTCTTTCCAGGTCCTCTCTTGTTTAACCTCTCGAAGAAGCGAATAATGTCGTCCCCGGACGATGGAGATCGTATTCGCCTTCTTTCCCCCTTCTCCTTTTTCTGGGCTTTAGGCTTTTCTCCAGTTTGTTCTTCGGGGAAGGTAGTGCCCCCCCCTCAAACAGAAGACTTCCATTCCTCCTCCCCCGCTTAATTTATCCCCCTCGAGTTTATTTTTCATCCCTTATTCAAGGGGTAAGAGCCTCCCCCAGATAAAAAGGTTTTACCTTCCCTCCTTTTGTCTATCTCGTCTGTTTTTTCCCTCCTAGTAAAACGCCCCTTTTCTGGAGTGTTCTGGAATAGGTAGAGGCGAGCTCGTAACTGCTCTCCCCCCTCCACCGGAACCCTGCTAGCCCCTTCTTACTTCTCGGAAGAAGGACGATGGTCTTTTAGTTCCTCATTTTAGAAAATGCATCGGGGTCTTTTCCCGGGTGCATGTTTCTTGGGCCTTTTCTCCTATCTTGCCGGCATCCCGCTCGATTCTGTAGGAAAAAAATTCAAGCTGCCCCCTTTCCCCCCCCTTTTTCTTATCATGCAGTCCTCCTTTTGCTTCCTCGCAGTGAGATAATACTGTTTGTTCTTTCCCCAAAAGGGTTCTCCCCGCAAGGCCCGGCTTCCGAATCAGCTCATTCGTTTTTTGGGCGCAGTACCCTTTTTTCCTTAACGGATTTAGTTCCCTCTCCTTCTACTGGGGCGTGATAATGCGTCGCTATTTTAGGTAGGGCCAGTACTTCCGGCGACCCTTCTTATTCTCATTTTCCTTCTTGATTAGTCCCCCCTTTTTTCCAGCTGGGGGAACCATCCGGGTTGAAAGGTGTCCCCCTTTTCCGGCGCGGCGCGGTGTGAAAATGGATAAAATGCGCTACGGAATGCTTGTATTTTTTTTTTTTTGTTTTCCTCCTTTTCCTCTGCCGTCGACTGGAGTAAATGCTTCCGATTCCCGAAAAGGGGAGAAGTATCCTTCTTTTTTTTTCTCTTTTCTTCTTAGGCCTTTTCTCTCCTCTCCCCTCGATTATTGTAATCATAATTTTTTTCCAAACCGATCGAAAATGTAGCGAGCAGGGCAATCTATTCTCTTTTTTTACTTTCCTTTTGTGGAGCTTCCCTTCCCCACTTCCTTTGCCATGATCGCTACAATCCCTTCAAAAAAAACATGAGGAGGGGACACTCTTTCTTCTCCTTTCTCTTCAGGAAACATAGGCGGGCCGGAGGGCCTTGGAATCGGTAAGATGAGGACCCTTTCTCCCCTTCCCTTCGAATTTCCTCCTCCTCCCTTCCAAAAGAATTAGTAGAAGCGATTTATCCCTTTGTTCCAGCATCGAGAGTTTCGTGGACAACTTTTCCCCCCTTTTCTTTTTGGATCGTCCCTTTTTTTTTTTTCTCTTCCAAGTAAGGACGGAAGACGAATTCCCTAAGAGTCGCCGGGAATCTCCACCCCCTTCCATACTTCGCGGGACGAATATAAAGACAAGTATCAGGGTTCCACTCTTTCGTCCCCTCTCGTGAATTATCGCGATTTCCGGCGGCCTAAATGAGGCTTCCCCTCCTCCCTTTCTATATTTTTATCCCAAGGATTTCGCGAGGCGGCCCAGTTGAGAGAAGGCTACCTTCTTCCTTTTTTTTCCTTTCCTTCTTTCCGTCTCTTCAGCCCCCTCCTATCTCTGCAGGGTGGCAGACAAGATCGGACGCGTCAAGAGAGATTGCTTTCCTTTCCCCTTTTTCCTTTTACTACCTCTCCCCTTCCCGCTGGCCATCTCAGGAGAGGCCCGCCTTCCCCCCGGCTCCATCGAGGCCGAAACAGAGAGTCGTTCCCCATTCACTGCCTTCTTTTTTCTTTCCGTTCGTTTGATTGTGCTGGCCAAGGCTCGTTGATTTTTTCCCCCCCGCCTTTCCCCAGGTGATGGAGGTTTACGCCGAGATTGTCTACAACTCCTTTTCCCTTGTGTGACTCGCCACAAGGAGGCGCAGGGGTCTTTTCCCCGCTGACCACTTCATAAGGATTCGTACAGCAGCGCCTACATCCCACCCTTTCTGATTTCAATTTTTTTTCCTCCCCTCTTTCCGGAATGGAAGCGGCGTTGATGTGTCCCTACCTTCCCGAAAGAACCACCCCCCTCACCCCCTTTCTCCTTCAGAGCGGCCAGTGCCTGCGGAATACGAGCGAATTCGACATTACCTTCCTGCTTTAGCCCCCTCTTTCGGGAGAAATATACGAGCCACCCTGGATGCTCCAAAGATTACGTAAAGAGTTTCCCTCCTTTTTCCCTCGTCTCCTCTTTCCCCCATCGTTTTCTCCTGTCGCTCTATCACGAGAAGTTGAACGAACTCTTGCTCCCTTTCGGCCAATTCTCTTCCTCCTTTCCCTGCGCTGCGTCCTCGAAGAGCAGCTTTTTTCTTTTCCGGAACCCTTCGGCCCCCCTCCCCCTGAATCTCCATTATTCTTCTCTCTCCTTGCTGGTCAATTACGAAATCGACGCCTCTTTCCGGCTTTCCTTTCCTATCTTCTTTCCTGAGAGCCCCTTTTTCCCTCTCTGGGCGCCCCGGCTTGGGATCTCGCTGAGTTCAAGAAAAAAGCGATGAGGTTCCCCCCCCCCTTTTTCCAAATTCCTTTCAGCACTTCTTTTTTCTTCCTTTTTTCCTGAGAAGAGTATCAAAGTCTTTCCTCCTTCCGCGAAACGCGAAACGAGAAGCGGCTCCTCGACTCCCCTCTTCCTCTTGGTTTCCCTCTTCACCACCCCCTTCCCCTTTTTTGCCGTCACGATGAAATGACGCGCCAACTACGATTTTTTCTCGTTCCTCCTTGGCCGCTTTTTCCCCCTCTCTCTTCCCGCATTGACGGCAGCGCACATCGATCTCGCCCTCGGTACCTTGGACCCTACGAAGATGTCAGCCTGAACCCCTCTCCCCCACCCTCCTTACTACTTTCCCCCTCCCTTTCCAGTCCACGAAGGGAGAAAGAGATATGAGGGCGGCCTTGCCCTTCTCACAGGAACCTTGCAGATTTTGTGAGATCTGATCTCGGGATTTCACACTCTTTTTTTTCTTATCGTCTTCCCCCCCCTTTCGTACTGGATTTCACGGGATTGATCGATATCATATATTTTAATCACATACGTTGTTGTTTTTCTTTTTGAGCTGTTGCGAAGGTCGGCAAATAAAAATGTGACGACGTCGGCATCGTCGGACTCTTCTCCAGCTCTCCCTTTCAACTTCTTCTCTTCCTTTCCCTTTCCTCTGCGGGGAATGTGAAAGAGAAGAATAATTCGATCGTTTTCCTGCGGTCCAACCATAAAAGAGTTCGTTATAGTGAGACAGTTTATTTTTCTTATCCCTTCCTTTTTTCCATGTTTCTCCTTTTTCCCTCTTGCAGTAAATGGCAGGAATTCTCTTTCAAATGCCTTGTTCGCCCCCCCCCCCCCAACCCACCCCCCCCCTCCCCCCCCCCCCCCCCCCCCCCCCCCACCCCCCCCCCCCCCCCCCCCCCCCCCCCCCCCCCCCCCCCCCCACAACCCCCACCCCCCCACCTCCCCCCCCCCCCCCCCCCCCCCAATAACGCTCCTTCTTAGTTGGCGCGCTTTCATAGGTGAGACCACGCCCTGGGTTATTGCTCTTTTTTCCCTCCTCAACACATTCTCCAACTTCTTTCCTTCCCCTTGTCGTTTCGCGTTTCGCGTAGCTCCCCCTCTCCTTGCTGAGACTCTTATAAGTAACGCGTTGAAGACGCCCCTTTCTCTCTCCTTTCCTTTTTCTCTTTACCCTCATTTTTCCCCCATCGAGCTTGTCTTGACCGATACTAGTGTTTCAAGCTTTTTCCCCCCCCCCCCCCCCACCCCCCCCCCCCCCCAATCCGCCTCTCTTTCAATAGCTCTCGGGACAATGGAATACGTCGCTGCCGCCGTCACTTTCTCTCCCTTTTTTTCCCTTTTGAGTCTCCCCCCTCCCCCTTCATATGTTCCTCCTTTTCTCCTTTCAGGTCTGGTCTAGAAAGGGTGGCCTCCCTCCATAGAGCTGCTCTGCGAGGAAGAGCGCAGAACTTTCTTCCCTCTTCCCGCTCTTCAACGATTTCTCCCCCCTTTACTGGAGCGTATCGTCGTGCGCATCCTTTTCACCGCGTCTACGAGGGCCGTTATACCGTCTCCCCCTTATCCTTTTTTTTAAAGGTTGTTTTTTTTTTCCTCTCATAGGTATAAAGATAGAGCAGCGCTTCCTTTTTGATTCCCCTCTTCGTCCATTTTCCCCCCCTTGCAGCTCTGCAGGTAGGAGAGGACAGATCTGTTTTTTTTTCGGGAAGTAGTGCGAAAAGAAGAAAGAACATCCACCGCCTCTCCTTCTCTTCCGAGAACCTCTTCCCCTTTTTCTATGTATGATGTAGGAGATGATTTCTCATCCCTTCTCTGTAATAATGAGACTAATTTTGGTTCTTATTTCCCAACTTTTTCTTTCCCCCCTTTTCCCCCTCTAATCCGTCGACCTCTTCTTTTTGTAGGCGTGTTCTGCCTGCGGGTAAGAGGCGAGCTCTCTTCCCCGAACCCCCCCTCCGCAGTTTTTTACTTCTCTACGACCGCGATGGTCGGCTTCTTCCTTGCATTTCGAAAATGTCATCGGCGGCCGCCTCCTCTTTTCCCTTTTCCCTTTGGCAAATTTGAGCGAGCTTTCTTCTTTCTTTCTGTCTGCCCCTTCAGATGCTAGCGGTATGCATATCTTTTCTTTCGTATCCCCCTTTCTTGCTTCTTTTCCCCCCTGTCTCCAAAAGGAAAGCTCCCCTCCTCCGCATCAGCTACTTCGGGTCTCCCTTCCCTTTCCGGTTCCCCGAGCTTCTCGTCTTTTCGTGGAACTGCGTAGCAGAGGTCGTTCAGGTTGTTCTTTAATCCCCGTCTCCTTTAAATTTTTCTTCACTTTCTTCTCCCCCCGCTGCGACTCCAATACCAAGCTGGGGTCCTCTCGGCATGCCGAACCGCGAGAGCGGCGAGGTGAATGGATACAGCGTCTTTTTTATCTTCTTTTTTATGATCTCGTTTTCCTTTCTTTCTTTTTCTCATAGGATCGATTCCCAACTTGGAGCCTTCCTGTCCCTTCAGCTTTTTCTTTTTTTTTTTTTCTCCCCCCCTCGGCCCAGCGCGACACCCCCATGTTGTTGATCAAGTGCGGACCGATCGAACCTTGTCTTCTTTTTTTTCCTCTTTCCTTTCGTCTCTTCTCTTCCTTCTCCCCCGAGGAGGCCGCAAAAGTATATTGCCCCTGCTCGGTTACGACTCGATCAAAAAAAATGAGGGTTCCTCTTCATCTTCATGTTTTTTCCTTCTTTCTTCTTCCCTGAAGGAATACTCATCCCCCCTTTTCTTTTTCCCGCATTACTCCAAGTAGAGGAGAGCATATATCTTCCCTTCAGAGCAGTTCCCCCTTCTTATCCATTCCAAAGAGAAGAGAACCCCTCTTTTTGCTCTTCGTGTAAAAATTCACAAACAGGAGGGTTCCCCACTTTTGGTCTTTCCTCTTTCATTCAATCCCCCCCCCTGAAAGAGTCGACGGACCCCCTCAAGACAAAAATGAAAGAAATAGAGATTATCCCTTCCCGGCTTCTTTCCTTTTTTTATTCCGCGAGGAACTCCCCCTCCCTCGAGTAATTAAAGAAGGAGGCTGATTCTTCTTTTGATTTTTTCTTCCCCCAAGCATTTTTCTTTTTCCAAACAGTATGATTCCTCGTCAGCATTCAGCAGTCGGCGGCCCGCCCCCTTGCCTCCCTTCATTGTGCCGACAAGAAGCAGAATTCCTATTCCGTCGCAAGATAGCTCAAATTTGGGCCTCTTCTTTCCTGCCCCCCTTCTTATGGCAGACGATGAAATGTTAGAACTCCCCTTCCGAGGCAGACCAGGCCCCCCCCTGGACTCTGTACTTTTCTTCTTTCCCTTGAGAAAGGATAGTTAGAGATCTCTTCTCCACGCCTACAAAAAGGTGATGGCTGGTTTTTACTCCTTTTCCCTCTCGCCTTTTCTCTCGATTTACAAAAAGGGTGAGATAGCAACTTCTTTTTTTCTTCCCCTCTCCTGCCCCGCTGAACAAAGGCAGAAGGATTCGTACCCCCCCCCCCTTTCCTTTCTTTCTTTTTTCCCCCCCAGCGACTTAATAAAGATGCAGGAATGGCCTCTTTTCTTTTCTTTTCTATTTTTTTCACTAAATAAAGTTTTTTCCCCACCACCCTTCTCCTCCCCCCTTCTCCTTTTTTTTGTCTCCACGCAGAAGGAGAATACGATTCTTCTATCTCCTTCGTTACGCAGCGAGGAGATGCTGATTGCTTGGAGGGACCCCTCCCCCCCACTTTCCCCCCAATGACCCACTCCCCCTCCGTAGAGAAGGAACACTCCCTTTCTTTTTATCTTTTACCAAGACTGCGCACGATTTCCCTTTTCGTACTGCATCCTCCCTTCCTTTTTCCCCCTTTTCTTTTTCGACACCAAGGACATTGCGGCTTTTCCTCCCCTCATCAGCTTCTATGGGGATTTCGTCGTCGTGCCGCTTCCCTTCCCCCCTTTCTTCAGTCTTCCTTCTTTCTTTTTCTTTTTTGGTCAATTACGAAATCGACCTCCTTTGGTTTTCTTTTTTTTCCCAAGTTGCTCCCCTTGGCCGGACGACCCCTCTTCCTCGAGGAGTTCAAGAACAAGCTCCCTCTCCCTAGGTCAGCCCCCCTCCCTTTCCCTTTTCTTCCCCACCGGCGTCTTCAAATCGTGGACTCTCCTTCCCCCTCTCTTTTTTTCCTGGCGCTAAGAGAAACGCGAACGCTCCCTCCTGCAAGTGGTTTCCCCTCCTTTTTTTCCTCTTCTCTTTTCCCCCGCGAGATAACCCAGGGAGTGGGTTTCCCTTTTCCCTCTCCCCCTACGAGTAAGCAGTAGGAATGCTGAATTATCTCAAAAAAGGCATTGCCCGTGCCTGACCATTTCTTTTTCTCAATAGTCTTTTCTCCTCCTTCCCCCGGCGACCCATGAAAGCGCCTTCTTCTTCCCCCTCCGCTGGAATCGGAGCAAAAAAGCATGTAGCCTATAATTTTTTCTCTTTTTCCAGTTCAAGTTTCTCCTCTCCTTTTTTCCTTCTTCCAGTATGAGCACAGGAAAATGGATTTTGGCGCTCTTCTTTTTCTTTTCCCTTTTCCTCGGGTAAAGAGTATCGTTCAGGGACGATGGCCTCTTTCCTTTCCCCAGGTTTGATTCTCTCCCTCCCTTTCTTTCCCCCTCAGTTGTTGTTGTTTCCTTTTTTTTTTTTTTTTTCAAATCTTTTCCCTTTTCCCTTTTTTCTCCCTTCTTCCAGCCGAGCATGGAAATACCCGATATACTCTTTCTTTCTCCCCCCTTCCTTCCCCTGGCGGACGGTGCCAGAGCCGACTCATAGCTTTTTTTCCTCTCCCCGAGTTTTTTTTCCGTCTACATTTTTTTTTCCTGATGACCTAGGAAGCGGTAAAGGTCGCAGGTCTTTTTTCCCTCTTCTTCACTGCAGGCATATTATAAGTAATTTTCAGCATCCTTTTTCCATGT
>Ga0179593_1469411_pt1 | contig 13670 bp, 11 predicted proteins | sample CZODoug2_1_08_16_FD_185931 | JGI IMG/M metagenome (GOLD analysis project Ga0179593, IMG submission 185931) | Vadose zone soil fungal communities from Angelo Coast Range Reserve, California, USA - CZODoug2_1_08_16fungal (PacBio error correction) | ecosystem: Environmental > Terrestrial > Soil >... | reverse complement strand
CGGCATTCGCCGAGAAATGCCCTCGGTCCGCCGGGCCTTCGAGGCCTCTTTTTAAGAACACCAAGGAAAGAGAAGGAGTGTCGGAAAAGTACAGTCTCCTTCTCCTTTGGGGAAGTGAAAAGAAACTTGCACGTAGGCTTCCAGACGTATTGCCTAGGCTCCCGGGGAATAGTCTAAGCGTCAAACCTTCACCGTCCTCTAACTTTCCTCCTCCCCAGTACGCCCGGTGAGCGTCTCGCCTGCTTCCACACGTCATCAGTGTTAGGCAGTAGTCGTTTGTGAGTTTCCGGTAGTTCGGACATGCAGAGTTCTCTTTTGCGTCGTTCTCTTTACTCACGTTCTCTTTTTTTATGTCAAAGGCCTGCCGTTAGCACACTGAGAGTTCGCTCTTAAGGTTTTCAAGAAGGCCCCCGAGCGCGAGCTCGACTTTCCAAACCGTTTCGCGCGACGGGAACACGATCGACGTATATTTCGACCGTTCCCTATTTTTGAGTTAAGTGGCCGAAGTTGACCAGCCCAGGGCGTCAGGTGTACGAGTCCGTCGTGTGAGAAGGTGTTTTTTAAGCCTACCTCCTGTAGCACCAACCGTTTAGACAACAGGGCGATCACTTCAACCCCCCAAACCCCCTCCGGGGGGCTTTTCTCCTCCCGTGTAGTCACCGGGGGCCTGGGTTCACGCCGGTCGGCACTAGGACCGCGGTCGCAATCGTCTGATGGCTGTCGTCCGATAGTGTCCTCCGGTGCGCCAAGCCCAGTTGTCCCCTTGCTTGTGGTGTAGGCCAGACGCAAGGTTCTCGCCCATTGTATTTTACGAAACGCATTTTAGTTTCCACCCTTGATTTCCTCCCCGCGACGAACGTTTTGTCGCTTACAGACCGCTTTGGTGACTTACAGCGAGGTCGTCGGCCTGCAGCGTCCGTGATTTCCGAGGATTTCGGCGGAGTGGTCACAGAGCAGGCTCAGTTTTTTTGCGGAGGACCCCTTTTTGGCCCCCGTTTTTCTATCCGGCCTCCCTATCTGAACCTCTGGCCACGTCTCTTGGCGCGACAGGATTCTTCGACATTCGTAGTTTCGGTCGACGGATGCCTTCTGGAGAGTAGGGAAAGTCTAAGAGTCGGCAAGCTCGACTTCCCTTCTCAACCCGAGAAGCTGTCCAGTGGTAGTTCTTGTGTCAGATGGCCACCGGAATCGGATGCGTCGCGAAACTAGGTAGCACTTCCTCCCCGACGACGCCGACTTCCTCCCTTTTCCGCCAATAGACTACGCGCTAATTCTTGAATGACACCTCCGAACCACGTTCAGAACATAAACAGAAACAGGCCACGACACCTCGTCTTTCCCTTCTCAAGGTCGCCCCGGTCCCGATTTGCACTTACTCCTCTGAATGTCGTTCTTTGTAGGTCCCACGAGTCAAACTTTGAGAGTTTTCTTTTATGGCTCTGCGAACAACACGCGCACATGGTGCCGGTGGGTGGGCCCCCAAGGGGTTGGAGAAGCGATCGCCTCCCTGATGAAGTACAGCCTTGCCGTCCCTGTGGTCTTTCCACGACGAGGTGAGGTATTCCTCTTACTTTGTCGAGCGGAAGTGTAGTGCTGACCCTTCCCCCCCCCCAGCCCGTCCCCTCCCAGGGGCTGGTCTACCTTGGAACGCCTTCACCATTACTGTTTTAAAGAGACTTTCAGCCGAAGTTCAGTGGACCCAGGTCTTTTTACGCTCCCCGGTGCTGTCGGCCCCCCCTTTTATCCTAGCCGGGACGATTCCGGAACAAACTGGGTCTTTTTCCGTTCGTCCTGGTGACTCAGCTGAAAGGGGACCGCTTCCCTTAAAATGACCTTACAGTCCCCGCCTCTTAGACGTTTTTCACAGGTGGTAGACTTTATACTTCCGAGACCTGCAAAGGCTAGTGTTCCTGTCGGCCTCCTCTCAATTTTCTTTGAAGCCGTACACCCCGCCATCCCTTCGCTCACGAAGGGTCCCTTGTTTTATTCCCCGTGCCTTAATTTTAGACTGAAGATCCTGAACGCACCCCCAAACGGCGGCTACGGATCGGGACCGCTCGACTCCTCTTGGTCTTGTGCTTTCCCCTGGGATTTTTTTTAGACTTTTTTTGCAGAGCGAGCAGGTAAATGTCTCGGTAATTATTCGCGTCGATGGGCTGTCTGATGACACACTCGGCTTTGCCTTTCCGTCAATGGTACTAACTGACACGGAGACCTCGTTCTGGGAACCCCGGCTGCGAGCCGTTGGTTCTGTCCAACTAGGAGATATAAGGACCGGAGTTGGTTTTCCTCCTACCCTCAGGCCCGTAAGATGGCCGATTCTCTCTACGACCTCCGCGACGGCGTACGTTGGGACAACCACTGAAGGCTCGACCAGGTCTCCTTTTCGGTGCCTCCCCTAAGCTCACCCTCCGATCGCAGGACCGTGTCCTTTACTGCGTCGGACACGTCGATTGCAGCGGTGGAACCTCAGGTTGACCAAAGTCTCTGGACCTCGACTTCGTTTCCACGTCCCCCCCCCTTTGTCACCACCAACCGGGTCGACTACCGGGTGTCCTGCGTACCATGTTCGGTTGACCGAAAACCAAACCACAGGGGTTTGTTCCCCGAGTTTTTAGTACCGAACGGACGCGGCATGTCCTTTACCTTACACAATTCCCCGCCGGACTGACCGTTTCGAAAAACTTAAACGATCCACGACGGGAGAACCGTAAGTCTCACGTGGGCGGTGATTTTTTCTCCCCAGGCAAACGGCCACGCCATTTCTTTTTGTGGAGGTTACGACGGGGCGGGCTAATCGGTTGATTATAATTTTCGGTGGTGATTCTTCACCCTATGTGACAAGCACCGAACCGGCGTGACACTTCGCCCTGTAAACTTAAACGCACCGCCGACCAGGTTGTCCTCTTCCCCCCCCCTTCGCGTTCCCCTCATTCTCCTCACGTCGAAGACCTGTACGTCGAGCGTGGCTTTTCCCATTCTGAACGTTTCTGAGGATACCGACTCTCGACTGAGGAACGGCAGCGACGCGAATTTTTTTTCACTTCGCCGCTCTTGAGGCGAACGTGGCGGTTCCACTACCCGGCACCCCACGAGCAGGAAGAATTCCCTACGCTTCCTGGCTACATTTTCCCCGCGTCTCAAACCAAGTTCGGTTCCTTCTTCCTACCCATACCTAAAGCGACTGTCGTTCCTTACCTCCCCTAGGTGGTGCCGCATTGTAAGGGCCCCCTTCAAACGGTCGAAGTACCCTGCCTTCTTGCCAGCTTCCCCCTTGCTCAAGCAACCCCTGTTGCGCCCTGAGACTTGCTCCAAGCTTTTGATCCTTCTGCGTTTGGTCAGGACGATGTCATCGGACAGTTCTGAGACGTCCACGGTCTCGGCGAATGTCCCAGGGGATCTCTCTTTTCCTACCTCTCCTGTGGTTTTTTCTCTCTCTCTGACCGGAAAAACCCCTTTCCCCGCCGATCCCGAATCCCCAGGTTCCTGCCCCTTTTTGGCCGCCTTTTTTTTCCTACAACCCCTTGCCGAGAGAGTTTTTTTTGAGGAAACGTGATCGGGCAAAATAGGTCAAGTGCACGTCCGTCGGCGGGCGCAGGTTATTTTTTTGGCTCTGACTTTGGAATCTTTTCCACCTTCCGAGTTTTTCCTCACCTTCCCCCTTCCGGAGGGCCCGGAGATAAAGGTGTCGGTCTGGTCGCCGTGGCGTCAACTGTTTAAGGAGTAGACTTTGAAGGTGTAGTCTCCTTTTTTTTTTTCTGACTCCTTGAAGGGCCCAGGTGTACGTGTTCTTTCTGTTAAGTCATAAAGCACGGAGAAAGTTGACCCGCCTTATTTCCTCAAGAAGCTCCGAGCTGCGTCTTTTGACTATGAAAACGCCCACCCCCCGGCTCCCTGCTCGTTAACTTCCTTTTCCTTCGCCTTTTCTCGTTTTTTTCGAAGGGTTTATAGGAAGAAGTGAAGCAATGGTCGTTAATTCGCGTTCCTGTGCGACTTTTCGGTGCTGGTCAGTCCGTCCCTTTTTTCCCACCCCCCCCCAGGTTAGACCCGCCCATGGCGTCTCACCCTAACACGCGTACGCCAGCCTAGTCTCCCATGCAGTCCTTTGTCATTAACCTAATCAGGTCCGGACGGTCATCGCCACCTGTAATTCGTATGTCTCCGTCGTCCCACGTACAGGCGTTTGTACACCTTTTGCTGTGCCGCTTGCAGGTTTCGATCCACGTTGTCGGTGTCAGTAACTGAAACTGTAGTCAAAAAAGTTGTGGTGTTGGGTCACAGCGCGACTTATTCCCTTTTCCCCTTTCTCGAAGTCCCTTTTTTTTGTTACGACAGCTTTGTCTTCTCCTCCGAAGTCCTACCCTGGGTTCTTTCGTAGAGTGGAGTCCAGTGAGCAGGCGACTCCGGACGTGCAGCCAAGTGTCGTTAACCGTCTGCCTCACGGTAGCTCTCGTCGGCTCTGTCCACTTCGAGGGTTCTACCTGATCAGTAGCCTTTGATTTTCCGTGACGGACGCCGTCGAGGTTAGACAGGCGAAAGTAGTCGGCCCAGCGTCCCGCAAGGTGTCGCTTACCCCGCCGTCCCTCTCTCAAGCGATGGCCAGGAAAGAGGTCCGCAAGTTTGTGCTCTGAGAACTTATGTAACCGTCCATTTACTTTTACTCTTTTGCCTTTCAGCCCGGCTCGATCGCACCCTTGAAATGCTCGTCCGCGGACAAGCGAGCACGTTCAAACAAACCAGAGGAAGCACGGAACCAGCACGGCGTCGGACCCCCCTGACGTTATTTCTTGCTCCGTACTAACTCAGAGGTGTGTCTTTTCGTTTTCATCTAGGCGTCTTCTTGTGAGGAGGAGAGGTCCGCGACAGAGGGGCACGCCCGAGGTCAGGCGCATCTTCTTCTCCACCCGTTTCTTTTCTTCCTTCTTCCACGTGAAAAGCCGACTGTCTTCCCGGATCCCTACCAAGTCGTGCTGACCTTCGTACACAAGACGATCCATGCTCGGTCCCCTGTTACTTTGAGGGAAACTCTCAAACGGTAACGTTTCCCCTCCTCTCCTGTCCGACTGCGGTGAATAGGACCCGTCGGGGAGTTTTTTTCCTTAACTCTCGTCCTCTTGTAGAAACGACCCAGTCTATCTTTATTCCTGAACACCGCGGGCACGCCGAATTCACACAGGTCTTTCCTTTTGGTCTCATGTACAGAGCTTTTTAACTACGCACCAGGCTGGGGACGGAGATTTCCCCCTTTTTCCCTCCTCCGTGGTAGAGCCCCACGCCGCCTAGAGCGTCCACCTGAAGGTTCGTGTCGTCCGGAATCGATCCCACGGTTGACTGCAGATCATCACCAGCTTCGGTCCCTTCCCCCGCGGGTCCGTTTTCTCCTTCTCGTCCTACCGCCCCGTCCGCCCTGACTTTTGATAATCCATCGACGACGCACAACTTCCTGCTATCTAACAATGTCGACTGCCCGTCTTTTTTCCTCGTGGCGTGGTCCCCGGGGTCGTTGGGCCGCGGGTTGCTCTCCGGTCGCTGGGCAGAGGCCGCATCAACGCTGATCGCGGACTTTTCTTTTTCCCCTGCACTTTTCTCTGACAACTTCGGGCCGTTGCCCGTCAATGTTTGACGGGCCCTGCTGGACCTAGTGTCGGCAAGCGGCGAGCGCGGTCTTGCGGCGCCTGCCCCAGCTCTGGCCCTCTCGTCGGTTGCTGAGTCGCGATGTCACCCGACTATTAGCACTCCCAAACGCCCCCTTACGTCCGGGTCGTTCCCCCTCGACCTCTCCTTTTTCCTAATCAGAACTTTAGTGTCTTCGCCCTCTACGGTTTGGACCACCTACTCGCTCGGCTCTGAAGTCTCACGGGTCGAGAACGTCGGCTTCTTCGCCTGCTTTTACTTCGCACGATCCTCCCAGGGACCATAATCTTGGCGACGCACCTCGCGTTAATTCTAGTGGTGACGCGAACTGTCAACCTTAGAAAACAGAACTCACACCGTTTTTCTTTTGATTCACGCCCTTTCCCTGAGTGTCTCCCCCGCGACGGAACTCTTGTCGTCCAACCCGTTCACTATTCCCCCCTCCCTGATGTCAAGCAGACATTACGCGACCAATTGGCCGGGCGTGACAGCTCCTTAACATTGACTCCCGGACCAGGTTACAGCAAGTCCGCTGCTTGTGCAGACCTTTGGGGTGTTCGACCCCATGTTGTCGATCAGAGTAGAACCGTGTTGTTCTGCCAACCTTGACGGCGTTACCTCCACAACGGCAGACACTGACCGCAGCCCAACTTCGCCGACCAGGGACTTACCTTCTTCACGATTCACTTTAGCGCCATTTCTCCGACGATAACAGAAAGGAAACCGTCTAGTCTCGCTCCCGAATTAAGTTTTCAGGCAGGTTTTTTTTTTTTGCGGTGGGGCCCCTAAGGATACCGCAGATAGAGCCTGCTTCTCCCACAAGGGAAGTGTCACTTAGCCGCTGATGACGAACTTTCTAAACCCCGCCAAGCAACTTAAACGTGAAGCGGACGCACCGCCTGCCCTCCCCAAAAGCGTAAGAATGATGCACTAAATCGCTGAGGATATTCTTCTCAACAAGATCGACGGACCGGGCCCCTGACATGGACTTCTTCCTTTCAACAAATGGAGATTCAGTTAACAGAGAAATCTGAAGTTAACATTCAGCACGGCCGGCCGCTTTCAAGCCCACCTGTTGCTACTTTCTCCGATAATGATTTGCCTTGTGGTATTTTCGCGCCGGCCTACTGCTTTCTGCCTGCCGTCTTTCTTGATAGTGGAGAATAGGAGGGTGAATTTTAATATGGATCTTTCTTTTTTTACTAATAAGTTTTAACGACGGACGGCACCCTACGCGAAATTGTCTCCTTTGCCATGGCCTCAGGCCGTCGGCCGGCTGAGACCTACCACCCCTCGGTCATTCAATGTCGAAGGCTCCATGTCGAACTAGTGGTTTGGCGTGAAAAGCGCCGACTTCGGCAGGACTCCATCGGCTGCGCCGGTTTGGACGGGTTCTTCCTCCCCATTTTTTTACCTCACGCCCCCAGTACCTAGACATTTATCCTCCGTAGATCACTTTGTTGTCGCCGGCCGTAGACAGACCGCAACGTGTGGAGGCAGTTCGGTGAATTTGTAGCCCAGGCAGAGTCGAGGATGATCCCCCTTTCTTTGACCTTTATTACTTACCGGCCCCTTCGAATAAAGCGGCTGACCTTGACCCTTGCGGTCGGTCCAGTGGGACGGGCCGGTCCAGCGGAGCTGTCTCGGGGACGCGCGACGTCCGACCACCCCGCGCCGCGCATTGGCCTTTCGTACCTTACTACTTGGTGATCGATCGACGGCAGGCACTTGAAGTTTACGAGCGCCTTTTCATGCGGTGCTGGCAAACCCACGGTTGAGTCCCCGCGAACCCCAGGTCGCACGCTTCTACGATTTTTAACTGGTCGCAATTGTCCCGGAGAAGGAAGTGCGTGGAAACCCTATTTTTTTCCTAGGTAGTGGTCCCGCACCAGGTAAGCGGCCCCTTCTTTTCCCCCCTGAGAATCGTTCTGAAAAGTGTGCGCCCCTGTCGTATTTCGTAGTCCAGGCAGGGGTAGCCTTGTCGGTGTTCCGCAAAGATCCTGTGTAGTAACCCACGTGCCAAGAGACGATTTCGCCCTTTACACCCGCGAAGGCGACCCGGGTGACGCCCCCTCTATTTTTCGGCCCTCTTGCATTCGAGTACAGGGGAGGATCGTTACGCTTAGTGGCCTTTGATGTCAGAAGCCGGAAGTGCCGGAGGCCAGTGTACCCGTTGAGAGCACTGTTCAGAGTAGGTGTCGATCGACCGCTTGTAGTCTTTTCTTCCCCCAGATCTGGTCGTCTTTTCCGACCTGCCGTTGAGGGGGTCGCCGGAAGTCGTCGGCCCGTCCTCCTGGCAATTGGACCAGCCAGGCTCCTCGCGGCCAGGCTGGCTTCCTTTAACCTTCCTTCTTCGCGACGCCTTTTCACTCCGTCTATAAAGGTCGGTGTAAATTACGTCGCCTGCTCCCCCGTTTTTCCCCTTTTTTCTCCTCTCCCTGTCTCGAGGAAGCATCCTCTCCTTGTGATCGAAGAGTAAGAGCCGCCTTCGAACCCCCCTCGGCCAACAAAGAAAGACCACGAACGGTGGACACACGACGTCGTCAGTTTTAGCCCGTACTCCCCTCCCTTCCCGTAAGTTTGGCGTTCCTTCGATGGCAAGGTAGTAGCGCCCTTCTTTCCTTTTAGAGGCGGAGCATGTCCCTGACCTTTAGCCTCGGCGACGGTTTCTGAAGCCTTCCCCTTTTGAGGCCCCCGGCCTGCCACGGAAACGAGACGGTGAAGGTAGCCCTCGCGCCACAGTCGTTTGACAAGTAGTCCTGATAGAGGACTTTCAAGAACCCTTCGGCCACGCCGTTTCCCCTCTGCTCCCCCTTTTTTTTTCGCTACCACACCCCCCACGCCCTAGGTGAAGTCGTTCAGTATTGAATAGCAGTGCGGTCGGCTCTCGTTCTATTAAGGGTCCTACGGGGCCGAATTCCCCGGCTTTTTTGCAGCACAGGGACGGGTACGTGTGACGGCGGTTAAAACTTCCGGGGACGTTGCGCTCGTCAAACTTAAAGCAAGTATTAGACGCCGAGGAGACCTCACCCTTTAGGAGGTTTCCTTGAGCCGCTCCTACGGTGCTGCCCCCGAACGATCCTTGCGTTCGCCGAACCTCTCCGGCGGGGCAGAGGGTGTTAGAAGTCGCCTCGACCGCCGGCAGACACGACTCTCCTTCCTTCGATAACTCCTCGGCGGTCGTACCGGCTCTTTATGTTTGTCACAGCCGGCGGTAAGTTACCTTAGTTTTCTTTTGGGACTTTTTTGGGTGGCGGGGTTCGACGGGGTTAGTCTTTTTGGCGATTCCTTTCCCCTTCTTGATTCGTCGGATGCGCGTGCGAGCCCTGTCTGCGAAAGCCGGCGTCACGTGAAACTGGCGTTTTCGGACACTCTTGTTCTGTCGGTCCCTTCTCGCAGAGGGTCTTGTGGTCCCCCCTCGGCTAAAGCTCCTGGGCCCGCCGCGCTCGTTGTTCCTCGACGCCATTTTCCTGAGATCTGTTTTCACCGGAACACCCCACGACTCCCGCTGCCGTGGCGTTTTTTTTCGCCTAAACTCCGAGGCTCGAATCGGTTTCGTCCACCTCAAGCGGAGTCGCAACTAATCTGTCGACAGTCTTTACGGTCCCTCGTTTTAAACGTTCGCGTGAATGACGTCGGCTTATGCTTGGCGGACTTCACTCGAGCACGGAGATACCCGAGGCGAAGAAATCGCGGTGTCACCACACCGGCTCTTTTTTTCGTGAACAGACGGTACTGTTTCGTCGCGCTGGCGACCAATTGCGTGTTCCCCCCTTTTCCTTCTTTGACGGACCCCGAAACAGGCGACCTCTCAACGAACGAGAATTCGGGCGCACGTTCACTTCAAAGCCCCCGGCTCAGCCTGAGAAGATACCCTTCCGCCCTTTTTTCCTCTGAACAGGTGGTCGCCTGACCCCCGTCCCAAGGTTCGGCCACGCAATTCCGTCATGTTTATGTGTCGTACTCCCCTGGTGGCGACCCGGGTTTGAGTACCTTGCAGGACCTCGCGAACCGGTTCCCCTTACCACGATTTTCGTGGCGAATGCACCGAACCGTTTTCGACTTGCCCCGACGAACCCAACAGTTCCGACATGGTTTCCACGACAAAACGAGGCCTACGGTCCCTTTGACCATCCCCTCCTGACACTAGATTTTTTCGGCACGTAAACGTCGGAGGTTACCCTTTCAGGGCGACGTTTTCCTATTTTATGGACGTTTAGCGCGGCGACGCGTTCGACTTGATGGAACGGCCGCCGTGGCCCGTTACTTCACGATCACTGGGAAGCTTCAGAAGCTGCCGGCCTCCTACCTTTCCCTAAAGGCACACAACGTTCGCATGTGACGTCGGCGCCGGTCATACCAAACGTCCCTACCATGCCGGGACGGCGTCGGTGCCTGTCATTTTACCGCACACCGTGCGCCTCGTAGGCTCCGTACCATCCTCACTTTTTTTTGGGACGCTTCACGCACAACAGGGAAGACTCCCCCGTTTGACTTCCCTAGCGGGTGTTCGGGCCGCGCCCGCAGACTGGCGCTGTCCCTTCTGGATCAGTGGGATGCCGGCGGGTGGTCCTTCCCCTTGGATATCTCCAATCAGTTGTTGTGAGAGAGATACGGTGTTCGGCCCCAAGCACACCCTACCTTCCGCAAGCCCCGAAGGCGGCCTGGCCGAGGACCGTTTCCCTTCTCTCTGCCGGAAGCTAGTCAGTGAGGCTAAAAAGTGGAGTCCACTGTCTCATGGGCCACTCGTTTCTGTGAAAATCCTTCCCCCTTCTGCAGGGAAGAAGTTATTTAACGGCGCCTAGGCTGCCTGTTGACCCCGCCTTAACCCTTCACCGACCCGCCGTAGTAACCTCCCTTTGCTCCGTAAGGTAAGTCACCGCTAACGTGTGGGTTTCTCTTAGTCGTTTTCGTACGAAGGAAAATAGCGGCTGATGATTATTTCTTCCTTGGACTGTGGTCGGCGGGGACTTTTCTCCTCCCTTCGGCGCCCTTTTTTACCCCCGGTCGGCGCGAACGGCCGGGCCCGGCTCTCTTTTGCGAGCTTCCGGTCCTCGACCCCCAAAAGTGACTCGCGAACCGTCGACTTAGAGTACGTGTTCCGTCGCTTGACTTAGGGTCCCGTTTGAGAGTGGACGTGGACGCCATCCGTTCCGTTCCGATTGTTCCTGGCACCTGGTTCGTGTGTTGCAACAGGTGTACGAGCCACACCCGGTTCGACGCGTTCTATCCCCCTGTTTGTCTCCCCCGGAGTAAGCCATCCCGGACCAGCTCCCTTCATTTGTGCCCCGGGGACGTTTGCTCATGGTCCCCCGTAAGACCAGGCCGTATGTGTACATCGTCCTACGGAGCCGACGGTGAAGTGAACCGTGTTTTTTCTGTCTCTTCAGTTGAGGGCGCAGCCGCTTTGTAGACGGTGTAGGGGTCGGTACGAACAGCTTCTCCACCCACGTGGTTGTTGGCCCCTGATGCTCCCTGCCTGAATGGTCGTCCCGTCTAAGTCCTCCCCGGGTCTTTATGAAATCGAGGTCCCGTGGTTAGTACTTTGCCCCCGCCGGTCTTTTGTTACCGAGCCCGACGTTCCGCGAGCCCGGTCTCCCTTTTGTCTCGTCATTCTATTTAGGTGTCAGATTGACCGCTGGCCACCGAGTTACTGAGTAGAGACATCGTGTAGTCGGTCCCCTCGACGAGAGGTCGGTAGCCAGGCTTTTTTCTTCGCGAGCGTCTCCGTAGAGGGACGCCGCAGCCGGGCCTCCCGCTTTGTAAACCGGACAAAGGCGCGGCCGCCGGGACTACGCGAAGATGGTCGCGATCCCCTTCTCTTCTTGGTCGCTGCTGACGTTGCAGCCTGTTCCGTAGCCCGGCTCGAACGAGCTCAGTTCCTCTCAATTGCTTCGGCCCAAGAGACGCCCTTTCAGAAAATCTCGCCACCTTTACCCCCTGGCCTGACCCAATGCGTTTCAGGGGACACGCCGTCGCCGATTTCTCCTTTTTATCAGACAACCACCCCCCCCCCACCCCCAAAGTTGGCGTCGTCGATGGACAGGTTCTCGTCTGCCGGCGTTCGTGAGGAGGCGGACGTCGCAAACCCTTGGCACAGAAGAGCGGCCTTGGCACGGCTGGACGTGCCTTGCGTCAACCCCGTTTCCTTCCTTCCCCGACACGTCAAGGGCTGTAAGTCGAATGTTTGCTAACCAGTCGTGCTTGCCTGTCTTACACCTTTACCTCTCACCGGCCGGGGGACCCCCTACTTCGTCCCCTTCGTATGATTGAAGAGAAGGTGAGTATGCCCCAGTTTGCTTTTAACCCGGCACGCTCCCGTGAGTCTTTTTACGACGACCGCAAGAGCATTACGGGTCACACCTCCAACTTTTGAACACCTCTTTGGCGGGAGGGGACGGTCCTACGTTTGTGCGTGGGACCAACTTCGGGGACGGAGTTTAGCCTCCTTGTACGGTCCGGGTCACCATTCCAGAGTGGTAGAGTCGTTGCCTCACTTCAAGGCCTTTTTTTGGTCCTACCTCAACGGTGAACTTCAAAGGCGCCGTGACTGAATAAATCGTGGGCCCGCGTTCCGGGTCTGACGTCGCCGCCTCGGAACTCCTTCTCGAAGGTTCCCTCTAATACCTGGACCACCACGACGCAAACTTCGGGTGAACGGGCAACCCAGGAGACGGATTTCGACCTTGGTCGGGCGTGTTCTTGCCGCGGGTCCTTTTTGAATGGGGATTGCGGCCGCGTTAGTTTCCCCCCTTTCCTTATTAGCGTTCGAGACGGGCTGCGGAAAGAAGCAAATAAGGGGGTGTTTGGGTTTTTTTTTTTTGCCCCCCTTTCTACGTCGAGACGGGACCGGCCTCTTGTCAGAGGCCGGAGAGCCGCGTTTGTGGGGGTTCTCCTGGCAGGCGGCGGGTTCCCTACTCATCCCCTTGATCCGAAGAACTTTAAGGCGACCCCTCCCTAACAGGAGTAATTGGTAGGAAAAGAACTCTCTTTAGACATCAGGTGTCGCCAATTTTCTACTTTTTGTTCCTACTGACGTGCTCGCCCTACAGGTCTCGACAAGGGCGCCTCTTTTTGATCACTTCTGAAGTTGCTTCCACTAGTACCTGCTTTCGTTGAACTTCGGCGGCGAAGCAACTCCCCAGACGTCGTTCCACCACTGCCTTCGCGTGTACGCGACCAGTGTTAAACGTGTCGCGCTGAGGCCCCCCCAAAACGGACAGTTAGTGAAGGAAAAAGTAAAAGTCGCTGCCTGTACCCAGAAGAGAGGGGAGACCCTGGATCCCGTAGTGTACCGTTCCAACGCATGATTACGGCGAGTCGGGGACGGTGATGAACGTGTCGGCCTCACTTCGTGGCAGGTGCCACGCAATTTCTCTTCGCTCTTACTCCTCTTTTTTTCTTTTTTTGGTTTGATGTCTTCCCCCGGTGGGTGATAGCAATGGCCGCGTACGAACAGGGTTTCCTCCCCGACGGTCGTCTTACCCACACCGGAACCCCCTCGCCGACACCTGATTCGTGAAGACAACATGGATTAAGTATTACCCCCTCCCCAAGAACAGATCACGGAGACCACAGATTAAGTTATCTCTTTTTCCGTCTTCTGAACGTTTCGGAGGCAAGTACTGATGAGGCGGAAGCCGCACGACTTACCTACTCTGGCCTGCTCTTGTGAGAACGGAACTGACTGGTTTTCCCCCCTTACACTCCCTATAACTGCCTGCAATTCCCTATTAAGGAATACACTTAGACCTCGACTACGACCACTGTTCGCTCGGGAGACCGGCGGCGACAAAGACCCTTCCCCGAGCCGTCCTTCTTCCTCATGCACGGACTTCTTTGTGAAAGGTGGTGACGTCAGGGCGTCTTCCCCCCCCCCCCTTAGCATAGAAGAGGTAGCCGTAAATGCGAACGGTCCTCCCCCCTTTTTTTAGATTCATTTTAGCCCATGAGAATCACCTTTTCCTCTTTTACTGCCGGACGGGTGGTCGGGTTTTCATAGGACAGGGAAAGACGGAGGAATGAGTTCGAGCTGA